>Ga0065720_1018992_pt1 | contig 47290 bp, 46 predicted proteins | sample Thericmetagenome_FD_59107 | JGI IMG/M metagenome (GOLD analysis project Ga0065720, IMG submission 59107) | Thermophilic microbial communities from the Joint Bioenergy Institute, California, USA of rice/straw/compost enrichment - eDNA_2 v2... | ecosystem: Engineered > Solid waste > Grass >... | reverse complement strand
TGCCCTTCAGCTTGCCGACATGCTCCTTGGTAGACCCGCAATGGGGGCAAACCGGCCCTTCCGGCCAAACCCGTTCCTCAACGAACCGATAGGCGGCGGCTTCATCGTGGAAAACCTTGGCGTCGAGGATGGACTTAGACATGGGTATCTCCTTATGACCCCAATGTAATCTCCCCGTTTGGGTACGTCAAGTATAATATGCCCTTGCTAATAGGAACATAAGTCGTCTTTTTGGGGTATGAAAAGGGTATAGAGTTGGCGCTCTTGATCGTACGCTCCGGTAGCTTGGGGGGCTAACAATGTTTAACATGGGTGCCACCGAATCGGCGGCGCTCTGGCGAAAGCAGGGGGATAGGTGATGGATTCGCTGGAACTTTGTGCTGGAGCGGGCGGTCAGGCCCTCGGGGTCGAAATGGCCGGATTCAATCACACCGGGCTAGTTGAGAATGACCGCTGGGCCTGCGAAACGCTCCGGTTGAACAGGCCGCAGTGGAATGTCCTTGAGCAGGATCTTCTAAACAATTTTGACCCTTCCCCATGGAAAGGCGTGGATCTCCTTGCGGGAGGACTGCCATGCCCGCCGTTTTCTGTGGCAGGTAAACAGCTCGGCGAAAAAGACGAGCGTAATTTGTTTGAAGTCGGCCTCGATATTGTGGAGCGGATCAAGCCGCGCGCCGTCATGTTTGAAAACGTCCGCGGAATGCTTGATCCGGTTTTTGATGATTATCGGGCGAGAATTAAAACACGGCTGGAGGGAAGCGGCTACAAGGTTCACTGGAAATTGCTGAATGCCAGCGACTTTGGCGTTCCCCAGCTTCGGCCTAGGGTGGTTTTTGTTGCCCTGGAATCTGAGGCGGCTGACCATTTCGAATGGCCGCGGCCTGTGCCTTTCAATCCTCCAACAGTTGGTGAAGTGCTGCTGCCTTTTATGGCTGAACGAGGATGGCCTGATGCGGAAAAGTGGGCTGCACGGGCGAACACCATTGCTCCCACAATAGTTGGCGGTTCAAAAAAGCACGGTGGCCCTGATCTGGGCCCTACGCGCGCTCGTAAGGCTTGGGCTGAACTCGGCGTGGACGGACTTACCATAGCGAACGAACCTCCAGGGCCTGACTTCCGGGGTATGCCACGGCTTACCGTTCCCATGGTCGCACGCCTGCAAGGGTTTCCGCCAGATTGGAAATTTGCGGGGAAGAAAACGAATGCTTACCGCCAAGTCGGTAACGCATTTCCTCCGCCTGTGGCGGCAGCAGTGGCGTCGCAGATTAAGTTGGCGTTAGAGGCATCCGCTCACGCTGTGAGGGTTGTAAAGGCGGCGTAAATGAGCGGTGCGCTTATTGCTGCAGAGCGGAAAGCTTACCACGCCCGCCTTTTACGGGAGGTTTTAACCGTTGATGAGCGTGGCGTTCCCAGTAATGCGGATAAAGATAGTAAGCTTTCAATTAAAATTGCCCGGGGCATTGCCAATTTACTTGAAACTGAAACAGGCGAGCGGTTGAACGCGCAAAGAGCTGGCAGCTTGTTTGAAGACATAACCGCTGAATTTCTGAAGAAGACCTTTCCTAACCTTGGGCATATCAGGCCTGGGAAGTGGGAAGTAAGAAAAGTGGGCAGCCGAAGCCGCCTCGCCATTGCGGAGTACGAGCAATATGCTCACTTAGTCGCTTTAAGTGAGGCTGCAAAAAAGAATCCGGAGCTTTCCGCCGCACTTGGGAATGATTACACCATTGCTCCAGATATACTTGTCGTAAGGGAGCTTCTCACTGATCACGAAATCAATAATGAAAGAGAAATTGTTGACGCCACTGTGAGCACCCGGGCGGCAATCCGCCAAAGGAACGGCGGAAAAAATCTTTTGCTGGCGAGTATATCATCTAAGTGGACCATCCGGTCGGACAGAGCGCAAAATAGCCGCTCCGAAGCCTTGAATTTGATTAGGAACCGGAAAGGGCATCTCCCGCATGTCGTTGTTGTGACTGCGGAGCCTTTACCTTCCAGGCTTGCTTCGATTGCGCTGGGAACTGGTGATATTGATTGTGTTTATCATTTTGCTCTCCATGAACTGATGATTGCGGTGGAAAGTGCTGGTGCAGAAGATGCATCGGATATGCTGCGCATCATGATTCAAGGGAAGCGCCTAAAGGATATATCGGATTTGCCCTTAGATTTGGCGGTGTAGAGATTGACCAGTGGCTGATAGAATCAGCATTACTGCGCGCAGCGAAAATATGCGGCGTATCCGTAGCGGGCATACCGTTCCGGAGTTAACCGTCCGCAAATTGGTCCGTGATCTTGGCTTTACTGGTTACCGCCTGCACCGCAAAGAGTTGCCTGGGAAACCCGATCTTGCTTGGATCGGAAAGAAGAAGGCTATTTTCGTGAACGGGTGCTTCTGGCACGGTCACGAGTGTAAAGAGGGCATAAGAAAACCAAAATCTAATCAGCCATATTGGTTGCCCAAAATAGAAAAAAACAAATTAAGGGATCAGCGGAATCAGGCTGACTTACAGAAGTCGGGCTGGTTAGTCGAAGTGGTTTGGGAATGTGAATTGAAGGACGAAAGCCTGGTTAAGGAGAGGCTGGCCGGGTTTTTATCGGAGTAAGTATTGAGCCTAGAGCGGGCATGATTGGAGGCTGTGCTCTTTACCTCTCTCCTATCTCCTCCCCGCCGCCACGCTCCGCCCGCCGATATGCGCATAGATCGCGTCGCGCAGATCGCGCACGGCATGGTTCAGCGTGCCGAGTTTCTGCGGTGACTCGCCTGAAGCTTCCAGCAAGGCCTGTCCCAGACAGTCGGCCTCGTTGCGCATCGCCAAACCTCTCGGCGTCAGCGCCACGACGACTTGGCGCTCGTTGGCGGGATTGCGCTGGCGCCGCACGAGGCCTGCCGCTTCCAGTCGTTTCAGCACGGGCGTGAGCGTGCTGGATTCCAGAGCGAGCTGCTCGGCGATGGCGCCGACGCTTTGTCTGTCCTGCCGCCACAGCACGTTGAGCACAAGATATTGCGGATAGGTAAGCCCTAGCCTGTCGAGCAATGGCTTGTAGACGCGCTGGATCGCCATGCCGACGGAATAGATCGAATAGCAAAGCTGCTCGTCCAGCGGCCCGGGCAAGGGCGCGCGCGGGGATGCGGGGGGCGGCCTTTCGGGCCGCTTGGGCCGCGTATCTGAAAATTTTTCCAATTTACCGGACTTTTGGGATCGTTCCGATTGTTTTCTTGGTCGCTATGAAGAAACGTGCATTACTTGGTGTCGGCCCTCTTACTGTCCTCAAATGCCTGCTTGATCAGCCCGGCCAACCACCGCGATAGGAGGCCGCCACGCGGAGAGCCTCCCAAGTCGGAAGTGGCCTGCTCACGGGGATTAAATAGCAACCGTTCGAAGGCTGCAGCGGTCATCGCCTTTACATGTGCATCTGCATCTTGTGCGGCGGCAGTATGTTTAAAGCCGGGAAGTGATGCCGCCACCGTCTTTTTGAAGGTGTAAAGTTCTCGCGCTGCGAATAGAACTTGGTATCTCCTGCTGAAGAACAGGACCAGTATGAAGGCCGGGGCGATGACGGCCATTCGGACTGCAACCGCGCCGAGTAGGTAGGCGCCGACGGACAGTCCGTCCGAGCCGGTAGGGACGTTCAGCATTGAAAAAGCTGGATCGAGGTACGGGGCTAGTATGAATACAATGAACACCCAACACGCCAGCAGCACAATTGAGGCGACGAACCACCGCATTGTGGAGCGAAGCGGCTTATCCAGTTCCATCGCGGAGGTGGCGAAGCTAGATGACAGTCCCTCAGCTGTACCCCATTCAAGTGCGTTTTTGGCATTTGTAATAATGGTATTGGCTGTGATGTCCTTTTCGGTCAGGGATTTCACCAGTTTATCCAGCGCGGCCGTTCGGGACGCAATGAGGTCGTCCAGCGCCTTCTTTCCAGCCTCGAATTGCTTGCTCCGTTCAGCCAGCTTTGCCTCGAAGGCTGTGAAGTTCTGCTGGTAGGCGTCAACCTGCGTCTTCAGGTTCTGCGCCTGCGAGCAGGCACCTTCAATGTCCTTGAGCAACTTCGCCGTATGTTCGGCATGCTGCTTGATTTGGGTAAGCGCCTCATCGGCGGCCTGCTTGCTTGCTGCGGCACCGCCCGCACTACCCGCAGCCTTCTTTGCGTCATCAGCCGCCGCCTTCGCGGCAGCCTGAATTTGTTTAACGTTCTCGTCTGCCGCCTGCTGCGCATCCGAAAGCCTCGCGAGTGTGGTGGCCAGATCGGCTACCGCACCAGCAAAGGCGTCGTAGCTGTCAGGGCTGACAATGGCGAGTATACGATGCGCCCGATCGAGCGCTGCATCTGTATGCGTCCCGATGTTCCGGTACACATCAGCTAGATTGGTCGGCACCTGATTGTTCTGCGACTGAATGACGAAGCCACTGGCGTCGATTTTGCCAAAGCCGCCATGCTGTTTGGTAACTGTGTCTAGGTGCGCCAGCAGGCTGGTGAAGGCTTCGCTTATCCGCTGTAGCTCCTTCGGAAGTCCGCTGATGTGGGTCGCGGGGACTAGAGACACTTTGTCAGGGGATGCCCCGACGACGCCTTCAACCAAGCCAATGAGTGCATGAATTTTTGCGTGAGTTTCGGCAATGGACGGGCTGTCCGGAGCAATGGGAGCCTCGGTATCGACGCGGGCGCCGCCGGCCGCTTCAATGGCACTCACTGCCTCAAAGGCTTTACTGTTCTGTTCTTTGAGAAGCGCGAGCTGCGTCGATAGCTCACCAGTCGACCCTGACGTCATGTCCCCTCCCTGTCCCGCTGCCTCGGGATGTTTCGCATTTGATACATGGAGCGGTTGTGGCCCGCAATTGGCCAATAGGCGGCGGGATTAAGGGCCTTGGAAAGGAAGCAGATTGCCGAACGCGGCTGCGAAGTTTCAGGCGGCGATCAGTGCTAGATCTGCTCGCCTGTGAGCCCTTGTTAGGGGCGGCTGCTGTTCAAGGGCGGGCATATGCTGGTGCTCATCGAAGAGCACATGGATGCGGACGCTTAAGCGCATCGTAGTAAATCGCTGGTTCGGAGAGAGAATGTTTCGCTCTTCGGGTTCCACTAGAGCAGCGAGACAATTTTACCCAATCAGACCAGCAAGTTGTTGGGCCCTGAGGCGTGTCCAAGAATTTGGTGGAGCCGAGGGGAATCGAACCCCTGACCTCCTCATTGCGAACGAGGCGCTCTCCCATCTGAGCTACGGCCCCAAGCCGGTGCGCCGGCCGACAATGCAAAGGGACGTCGCAACGGTCCCGGCCGGGCGGGGAAGCAAGTAGCAAAGCGGCCCGGCTTTGTCCACTGCCTTGGGGCCTTTCGGGGTCCGTTTTCTGCCCGGCAGCCCCGGCCTCGCGATCCTGTGAAGCACCTGTGGCGCGACCTGTGGCGGAGCGATGTCGGCGGCGGGTACGACTTGTGACTTTCCGCACTTCGCCGCCGGTTTTGGCCTGATCTTCGCTATCGCAAGGGCGGGCTTGGGTTGCCTTTCGCAGCGCCTGCCTTTATCACTCTGAGCCCAGGACGCCGCCCGATCCTGCTTCCCAGCCGCCTCGCGGCCGGGCGCGGCCTGCAGCGTGCCTCCGGAGGGCGGATGAATTCCCTGATAATCCTGATCACCACGGTCATCGACATCTATATCTGGCTGCTGATCGCCTCGGCGATCCTGAGCTGGCTGGTCGCCTTCAACGTGGTCAACACCTCCAACCGCATCGTCTATGCGGTCGGCGACTTTCTCTACCGCATCACCGAGCCGGCTCTGAGGCCGATCCGCCGCATCCTGCCCAATCTGGGCGGCCTCGATATTTCCCCGGTGGTGCTGATCCTGCTGCTGATCTTCGTGCGCAACCTGATCTGGGAATACGCCATCTGAAGGTCGTGGCCGATCCGCGTCCCTATAGCCTGCAGGAAGACGGCCTCAGGCTGTTCGTCCGCCTGACGCCCAAATCCGGCCGCGATGCCGTCGAGGGGCTGAAGCCGACCGCAGACGGCGGCGCCGAACTGGCGGCCAAGGTCACCGCCGTGCCGGAAAAGGGCAAGGCCAACGCGGCGCTGATCAAGCTTCTGTCCAAGGCGCTGAAACTGCCGGGCGGCCGTTTCGAAATCGTCGCCGGCGAGACCGACCGGCATAAGCAGATTCTCATCCACGGCGATCCGGCCGCGCTGGAAGCGGCGCTCAGGCCCTGGCTCGCAACGCTCGACATGAAAGGCTGAAGGCAATGGCTGCAACGCTCATCGAAGGCAAACCCATCGCATTGGAAATCCGCGCCGAGGTGGCGGCGAAGGTGAAGGCGTTCCAGGCCAAGACCGGCCGCCTGCCGGGCCTGACCGTCGTGCTGGTCGGCGACGATCCGGCCAGCCAGGTCTATGTGCGCAACAAGGGCGTGCTGACGCGCGAAGCCGGCATGATCTCGGACGAGATCCGCCTGCCGGCGACCACCAGCCAGGCCGAGCTGCTGCATGTGGTGCGCCAGCTCAATGCCGATCCGGAAGTCGACGGCATCCTGGTGCAGATGCCGCTGCCCAAGCAGATCGACACGCAGGCGGTCATCGAGGCGATCGATCCGGCCAAGGATGTCGACGGCCTGCATCCGGTGAATGCGGGCAAGCTGGCCCAGGGCATCGAGGCGCTGACGCCCTGCACGCCGAAGGGCTGCATGATCATGCTGGAAAAGGCCGGCGTGAACGTCGCCGGCGCCAATGCGCTGGTGATCGGGCGCTCGATCCTGGTCGGCCGTCCGATGGCGGCGCTGCTGATCGGCGCCTCGGCCACCGTCACCGTGGCGCATTCCAAGACCCGCGACCTGCCCGAACTGTGCAAGCGCGCAGAGATCGTCATCGCAGCCGTCGGCCGGCCCGAAATGGTGCGCGGCGAATGGCTGTCGCACAACGCGGTCGTCATCGATGTCGGCATCAACCGCGTGCCGAAGGAAGACGGCGCCGGCACCAAGCTGGTGGGCGACGTGCATTTTCCCTCCGCCGCCGAGGTGGTGCGCGCGATCACGCCGGTGCCGGGCGGCGTCGGCCTGATGACCACGGCCTGCCTGCTGCAGAATACGCTGACCGCCGCCTGCTGGCGGAGCGGGATCGATCCAAACGGTCTGTGACATCTTCACAGGTTAGAGAAACCGCCCTCGACCAAGGTCTAGGCTGACGTCGCGGCATCTGCCGCCGCGTCACGGCTTCTTTTTCGCCTGAACGGGTCTAATCTGAGCGCATGGCCAAACGCCTGCCGTCCTTGCTTGCCCTAGAGGCTTTCGATGCGGCCGCCCGCCATATGAGCTTCAAGGCGGCCGCCGCGGAACTGTATCTGACGCCATCGGCCATCTCCCATCGCGTCAAGCTGCTGGAGAAGCATCTCGGCCTGCCACTGTTCCGGCGGCTTAATCGCGAGATCCGTCTGACCGAAGCGGGTCAGGATTATTTCGGCAGTGTGCGCAAAGCCCTCGATCAGCTGGTGCAGGCCTCGACGCGGCTGGCGCTGCCGACGCAAGCCGACGAGCTGCGGCTGTCCGCCGTGCCGCACTTCGCCAATGCCTGGATCATCCCGCATCTGGAAAGCTTCCTCGACAGCCAGCCTGGCCTGCGCCTCTTTGTGGAATCGACGCAGCGCAATGCCGATTTCGCCCGCGATGCAGTCGATGCCGCCGTGCGCTACGGCCATGGCCGCTGGCCGGGCCTGGCGGCAGTGAAGCTGACCGATCTTGCCGTGGCGCCGGTCTGCGCGCCCAAGCTGCTGTCAGGCCTGCGGTCGCCGCGCGATCTGCGCAGCCAGACGCTGATCCATCTGACCTCTTTTCCCGATCTCTGGCCGCGCTGGCTGGCGGCGGCGAGGGCGACGGGCGTGAAGCCGAAGCGCGAGATCTGGGTCGACAACATCACGCAGGCCACCGATGCCGCCGAGCGCGGCCTTGGCGTGACGCTCGGCGTGGCGCCGCTGATTGCCTCCAAGCTCGACGAAGGCCGGCTCGCCATGCCGTTCGCGCCGCTGATTCCGGCCGAGCATGGCTACTGGTTCGTCTGCCGCCGCGCCGAAGCCGACAAGCCGCGACTGAAGGCGTTGCGGCAATGGCTGCTCGATCTGATGCGCAAGGCCAATGCGGACATGCAGCGCCTGGCGCCGCCGGGCGCTGTCGGACGCAAGCGGATTCGGGTGAAATAGATTCATCTGAAGCCGGACGCTTTGCGTTTGTCCTGCCGTTTACGTAAACGTAATTTCCGGTCCTGGGAGTCGAAGACCATGACCGAGATGATCCAACCGCAACCGATCACCATTACCGCTGCCGATGGCCAGCGCTTGAGCGCCTATCTGTTCGAGCCGCGCCAGCCGAACGGCATGTCGGTGCAGATCAATGGCGCCACCGGCGTGCCCGCGCGCTATTACGCGCCCTTCTCGCAGCATCTGGCGCAGCGCGGCTTCACCGTGCTGACATTCGATTTCCGCGGCATCGCGTCCTCGCCGCGCAGCGAGGGCGCGCCGCCGCCGCGCATGCTGGACTGGGGCGTGAAGGACGTTCCGGCCGCTTCCGCCTGGCTGCGGCGCAACCGGCCGGGATTGCAGCGCTGCATTGTTGCGCATTCCTTCGGCGGCCAGGTGCTTGGCCTGATCCCGGAGGCCGACGAGATCGCCGCAGCCGTGACGATCGGTTCGCAGCATGGCTACTGGCGCAACTGGTCGATGCCGCACCGGCTGTATCTGCCGTTCTGGTGGTATGTGATGGTGCCGGGCCTGGCCGCGGCGACCGGCCGTCTGCCGGGGCTTTTCGTCGGCGGCAATCCGCTGCCCGAAGGCGTGGCGCGCGACTGGGCGCGCTTTTGCCGTTCGCGGCATTACCTGATCGACGACAATGGCCGGCCGCTGCGGCCCTATAATGACCGGGTCCGTGCGCGGATGAGGCTGATCAGCTTCAGCGATGATCCGGTCTACGGTCCGGCGCGCGGCGTCGATGCTCTGGCCGGCTTCTATCCCAATGCGAAGATCGAGCGTCTGCACGTGGCGCCAAGTGATTGGGGTCTGCAGCGCATCGGCCATTTCGGCTTCTTCAAGCGCGGCATGCCGGTCGAGCGGTGGGATGAGGTGGCTAATTGGCTGCAGCAGGCCGCGGCCAATCGCAACGAGAAGGCGGCGTAAGATGATTGTGGATGCCTGGGCGCAACCGGTTTTCAACGCGCGCGAAAGCATGCCGGAGGTCGTGCGTCTGTTCGAACAGTCGGGCACGGCGGCGATGCTGGACCGCAAGCTGGGCCCCGACGAACTGGTCGCGCTGATGGACAAGGCGGGTGTGGACAAGCTGATGCTGTGCGCCTGGCACCGGCCCGGCCGCTGGGTGATCTCCAACGACGATGTCGCCGTCTTCACCCGCGCCTATCCCGACCGCTTCGTCGGCGTTGCGGCCGTCGACCTGCATCATCCGATGCAGGCAGTGCGCGAACTCGAACGCGCCGTGCGGGAGCTTGGCTTCAAGGCGCTGCGCGTCGTTCCCTGGCTTTGGGAATTGCCGCCGACAGACCGGCGCTACTACCCGCTTTATGTCAAATGCGTCGAACTCGGCATTCCCTTCTGCACGCAGGTCGGTCATACCGGGCCGCTGTTTCCCTCCGAAACGGGACGGCCGATCCCTTACATCGACCAGGTGGCGCTGGACTTCCCCGAACTTGTCATCGTTGGCGGCCATATCGGCTTTCCCTGGACCGAGGAGATGATGGCGCTGTGCTGGAAGCATGAGAATGTCTATATCGACACCTCGGCCTATCTGCCGAAGATGTATCCGCCGGCGCTGGTGAAGTTCATGCAGGGCTATGGCCAGGACAAGGTGCTGTTTGGCACCAATTTCCCGCATCTGCCCTTCGACAAATGCGTGGCCGGCGTGAAGCAGCTTGGCCTGCCGCCCGAGGCCGAGGCGAAATTCCTCGGCGGCAATGCCAGGCGGATCTTCAGGCTGTGAGCGGCCAGGCATGAGCAGCGCGGCCCTGGCGGTACCGTTCCACCGTCCGGCCGCGCAGCGCGCCGAGGCGCTGCAGTCTTTCAATGGGCGCGCCGAGATTCTCTGGTTCGGCTTCGAAGGCGCCTTTGAAGCGGCGCAGGCCGTCATCCGCCCGACGCGCCTGCCGCCGGGCATGCTGGGCGATGGCGGCCAGGCAGCGCTCAATGGCGGCGTCATCGCCGCCGGCTTCGACGCGGCGGTGGTGCTGGCGGGGCTTGGGCATTACGAAACCGATACGGTGGTAACCCTCAATCTCTCGGTGCAATTCCTGCGTCTGGCGGCGATCAAGCCCATGCCGGTCTTCCGCGCCTGGGCCAGCCGGACGACGCGCCATGTCGCCTTCATCGAGGGCAGCCTGACGGCTGGCGCTGATCCCTTCGCCACCTGCACGGCGATGGTGATGCCGGTTTTCGCGCGACCGGCATAGGCGGCGAGCATGTATCGCCTGTGGCGGCAAAACGTGACGGCTGCCACAAATCCCCTTTTGATGTCAGGATCGGATGGCAGGAATTCTTTGGCGCCAGACCGCGCCGGGCTAGATTTTCCGCTCAGGCCTTCAGGGAGGCCGATCAGGATTTCAGTCCGAAGAATAACGGGGATGCCGCATGCTCGACTGGTTAAGCTCGCGGTGGGGTTTCAATGACCGGCTTCGTCACGCGCTTGCCGCCGAAGAGCAGGCGGGCCTGACGTTCGCTTTCCGCGCGCGCATCATCGCCGTGGTTGCGGTGATGCTGTGGCTTCTGCTGGTGATCGAACCGGAGCGGCAGCTTTACTATCTCGGCGTGGCGGCCGTCTTCCTGCTGCTGGGCTGGGTGCCGCATGCGCTGCGCCGGCATCCCAAGGCCATTGCGGTGCGCTTCATCTGCGTGCTGCTCGATGTCATCCTCGTCACCGCCGTTGTGATCCTGCCGCCGCCAATGCAGATCGATGTCGGCTGGCCGATCCAGCTTCGTGCCCGCGGTCCGGAATTCCTCTATCTGGTGCTGCTGATCGTCGGCGCCGCATTGTCCTACTCGCCGCTGCAGGTGGTCTGGGCGGGATTCTGCGTCGTCGCGGTGTGGTCGACGGCGGTACTGCTGCTCTACATGCGCCCCGATACCCTGCATTTCACCGCCCCCATCAATCACGATATCGACGCGGCGCTGAGCGTATTAACGAGCCCCTATCACGTCAGCATCTTTGCATTGCTCAATCAGGTGGTGCTGACGCTCATTCTGACGGCGGTGCTGGCGGCCTCGGTGTGGCGGGCGCGCGCCATGCTGCTGCGCCAGACGCGGGCCGAGATCGCGCGCGCCGATCTGGCGCGCTACGTCTCTCCCGATATCGCAGACGCGATCATGACGGCCGATCGGGAATTCGGCGCGCCGAACACGCGCCAGGTGGCAATCCTGTTTGCCGATATCGTCGGCTTCACCGGGCTGTCGGAGCGCATGTCACCGGACCGCGTCGTGCGGTTGTTGAAAAGCTTTCAGGACCGCTGCTGCAAGGTCGTGTTCCGCCATGGCGGCTCGATCGACAAATATCTGGGCGATGGGTTGCTGGTGACGTTCGGCGCGATCACCGAGATGCCGGATGCCGCCGCCCGCGCGCTGCGCTGCGCCGCCGATCTGCAGGCCGAAATGGACCGCTGGAATGCCAAGCGCTGCGGCCGCGGCGCGGCGCAGATCACGCTGGCGGTCGGCGTGCACTGCGGGCAGGTGGTGGTCGGCAATATCGGCAGCGATTCACGGCTGGAATTCACCGTGGTGGGCGATGCCGTGAACATTGCCAGCCGGCTGGAGACGATGACACGCAGCCTGAAATGCCGCATCGCCACCTCGATGGATTGCCTCAAGGCCGCCCAGGCGCAGGCCAGCGACCTGCCGCCTTTCGAGCGGCTGGGGCCGGTTCATCTCGATGGCCGTGAGCAGGCGGTCGAAATCTGCGTCTGGCCGCTGCGTTCCAACGATGTGAAGCCCTCGGCGGCGTGACGGCCGCCGTTACGGACGCTGGGCGGTTTCGGTGCTTCCGGCGTTCTCCACGCCAATGACGCTGCCGTCCCAGCCGCCGCCCAGCGCCAGATAGAGATCGACGATCGCGGTGAAGCGGGCCAGCATCGCCTGCACCAGCGTATCATTGGCAGAGAAGACGGTGCGCTGGGCATCAAGCAGATCGAGGAAGTCGACCGTGCCGGCGCGGAAGCGCGCTTCGATGATGCGATAGGCCTCGCGCGCCTGATCGTAGGCTTCCTGGGCATAGAGATATTGCTGCGTGCTGCTGCCGGTGGCGCTGAGCGCGTCCTCGGTGTCGCGGAAGGCCGAGAGAATGGCGCCGCGATAGCTTTCCACCAGCTCGTCATAGCGGGCGCGCGACAATTCCTCGCCGCCTTCCAGCCGGCCGCCTTCGAAGATCGGCGCGGTCAATGAGGCCGCAATCGAATAGACCATGGTGGCGGGATCGAGCAGCATGCCGGTGCTGGCGGCCTGCGTGCCTGCGCGGGCCGTGAGATTGAGGCTCGGGAAGCGCGCGGCGCGGGCGGCGCCGATATCGAAATTGGCGGCACGCAAGCTTGCTTCGGCGCGGCGCAGATCGGGCCGGCGCAGCAGCAGATCAGACGGCAGGCCGGCCAGCACCGGCGGCAGGGTAAGGCTGGCGAGGCTTTGCGTCTCGACCTCAAAGCCCTGCGGATTGCGCCCCAGCAGGACGGCGAGCGCATCAAGCGTCTGGCGTTCGGTCTGGCGCAGGCCGGCCACTGTCGCGCGCTGGCTCGCCACCGTACTGCGCTGCTGGGCCACTTCGTAATCGGTGGAGATGCCGAAATTGCGCTGACGCTCAAGCAGGTCGAGCACTTCCTGCGCCACCCGCAAGGTATCTTCCGCCAGCCGGATGCGGTCGCGCATCGACAGAAGCGTGAAATAGGTCGAGGCGATATCGGCATAGAGCGTGATCGCCACGGTTTCGCGGTCGAAGCGGTTGGCCTCAAGCTGCGCCAGCGCCGCATTGGCATTGGCGCTGTTGGCGCCGAAGAGATCGACCTGATAGCCGGCGGTAAGCGTGCCGGAGAAGGAATTGCGCACGGTATGGTCCGAGCGGCCGCTGCTGATGGTGCGGTTGCCCGTGCTGCTGCCAGTGCTGCTGCCAGTGCTGCTGCCCGTGCCCTGGCGGGTGCGGCTGGCGCCGGCATCGATGCTAAGCGTCGGATAAAGTGCGGCGCCGGCAATCTTTGCCTGCGCCTCGGCCTGGCGGATGCGGGCGACAGCAGCGCGCAGATCGGTGTTGTTCTCGCGGCCGGCGGCGATCAAGCGGTCCAGCTCTGAGCTGCCGAAGCTGCGCCACCAGCTATCGTCTGGCCATTGCCCGAGGCCGACATCGCGGCTGTCCCAGGCGGCGGGGGCGGCGACTTCCGGCTTGAAATAGTCCGGCACCATCGTGCAGGCGCTCAGCGAGAGGACGACAGCGACGGCTGTCATAGCGCGAGGGAAAAACATGAAGGCTTATTCCGCGGCGAGGGCAACGACAGGATCGAGATCGGCAGCCTTGCGCGCTGGCAGGTAGCCGAACAGCAGGCCGGTGGCGAAGGCGCAGAAGAAGGCGAGCAGAACCGGCTCGGGCGAGAAGACCACCGGGCGGCCGAAGAAGCCGAAGGTCCAGGTCACGGCAAGGCCCAGCGCCACGCCGATCAGGCCGCCGAGCGTGCAGATCGCCAATGCTTCGGCATTGAACTGGGTGAGGATGTTCATGCGCCGCGCGCCGGTCGCCATGCGCACGCCGATCTCGCGGGTGCGCTCGGTGACGCTGACCAGCATGATGTTCATCACGCCAATGCCGCCAACCAGTAGCGAGATCGCGGCAATCGAGCCGAGCAGGATGGTCAAGGTGCTTTGCGTTTCCATCGCGGTGGCAATGATCGAGGCCATGTTGCGGATCTGAAAGTCCTCCGCCTTGTGGCGGGCCATCAGAAGCTGGCGCACCTCTTCCTGCGTGTCATCAATGCGGCTGACATCTTCGACCTCGATCGTGATGGTCTTCACATAACGCTGGCCGAAAAGCCGCAGCATGCCGGTGGACAGCGGCACATAGATGATGTCGTCCTGGTCGGCGCCCCAGGGCGTGGCGCCTTTCGGCGTCATGATGCCGATCACCTGGAAGGGAATGTTGTTGAGCAGGATATAGCGCCCGATGGGATTGCCGCCATCGGGGAAGAGGTTCTTCAGCACCGTCTGGCCGATCACCGCGACGGGTGCATAGTCCTTGACGTCGTTGTCGGTGAAGAAGATGCCTTCCGCCACCGGCCAGTCGCGCGCCTGCGGGAAGGGCGCGGTGGTGGCGTTGACCTGGGTGACGTAATCGCGGTTGCCGACGCGGACGGTGACGCTGCCGGGATATTCCGGCACCGCGGCGGCGACATTGGGCAATTGCATGATCGCATCGGCATCGGCGGCGACCAGGGTGGCGGTCACGCCATCGACGCGTCGCAGATTCGGCGCGCCCGGCCGCACCAGCAGAAGATTGCTGCCCATGGCATTGATGCGGTCGAGCACCGATTTCTGCGCGCCTTCGCCGATCGCCAGCATGGCGACCACCGAGGCGACGCCGATGATGATGCCAAGCAGGGTGAGCAGGGTGCGCAAGAGGTTGCTGCGCAACGCCTGCAGCGCCATGCGGCAGGCTTCCAGCAGATCGAAGGCGGCAAAGCCCGGCCGCGTGGCCGGACGGACAGGGCGTTTCGGTTCCACCGGCGGCGGCGAGGAATCCTGCACGCGGTCAGAGACGACCATGCCGTCCTTGATCTCGATGATGCGCTTGGCCTGGGCGGCGACTTCGTGATCGTGGGTGATCAGCAGGATCGTGTGCCCTTGAGCATTCAGTTCATGCAGAAGCTGCATCACCTCGGCGCCGCTTTTGCTGTCCAGCGCGCCGGTCGGCTCGTCTGCCAGGATCACGGCACCGCCATTCATCAAAGCACGCGCAATTGACACGCGCTGCTGCTGGCCGCCGGAGAGCTGGCTCGGCTTGTGATCGAGCCGCTCGCCCAGGCCGAGCTTTGACAGCAGCGCCCTGGCGCGCTCCAGGCGCTTGCTGCGCGGCATGCCGGCATAGACCGCCGGCATCTCGACATTGCCGGTCGCGGTTTCGGTGCTGAGCAGATTGTATTGCTGGAAGATGAAGCCGAAGGCCTGGCGGCGCAGCAGCGCGCGGCCATCGGCATCGAGCGAGGAGACTTCCTCGCCGTCGAAACGGTAGCTGCCCGAGGTGGGACGGTCGAGCAGGCCGATCAGGTTCATCAGGGTCGACTTGCCCGAGCCGGACGCGCCCATGATGGCGACGAATTCGCCGGGATAGATATCCAGCGAGATGCCGTGCAGCACCTCCACCGCCATGTCGCCGCGATGAAAGGTCTTGCGGATATCGCGCAGGGCGATGATCGGCGCCGCTGCCTGAGCCTGGCCGAGGCGGACCTTTTGGGGATGGGCAAGGACGTTCATGGCGGATGCTTTTTTACAGGCGCGGCGTCATGCGCGGCGCATTCGCCTGCGCGGCGCCGGGTGCGCGTGGCGCCTGATCGATGACGATCTCCTCGCCGGCCTTAAGCCCGCTGCTGATCGCGGCGTTGACGCGGTTGCTGGCGGCGACCTCCACCTTGCGGCGCACCGGCTGGCCATTTTCCATCACCCGCAGGCCATAGCCGCCATTGGGCAGCGGACGCAGCGCCGACATCGGCACCACCGGCAGGTTTTCCGCGCGGGCGATGACGAAGAAGACCTGCGCGCTCATCTGCGTCATCAGGTCGAGATCGGGATTGGGAACGTCGAACAGCGCCGAATAGAGGATGACGTTGTTGACGGTTTCCGGCGTCGGCAGAATCTGGCGCAGCTTGCCGACGCGCTTCTTGTCGGGCTGGCCGAGCGTGGTGAAGTAGGCCTCCATGCCGAGCTTGAGCTTCGGCACATCGGCTTCCGAGACCTGGGTCTTCACCGTCATGGTGTCGAGATCGGCGATGCGCAGGATGATCGGCGCCGACTGGTTGGCGTTCAGGGTCTGGCCCTGTCGCGAATTGATGTCGACGACGATGCCGGTCATCGGCGCGTAGATCTTGGTATAGCCGAGATTGGCCTGGTCGGATTTCAGCGTCGCTTCGGCCTGCTGGATCTGCGCATCCAGCACCGCGATCTGGGCTATCAGGGATTTGCGGTTCGCATCGGCGCTGTCGTACTGGTCCTGGCTGGTGGCGCGCTCGCTGAGCAGGCGGCGCTGGCGCTCGAACTGCTTTTCGGCGAGCGCAAGCTGCACCTGCTTGTCGCTGCGCTGCGCCCGCAAGGCCAGCAGGTTCGCTTCATCGGCGGCGACGCGGGCCTCATAGACGGTCGGATCGATCTGGGCCAGAAGCTGGCCTTTCTCGACGCGGTCGCCGTAATCGACATAGATCGTCTTCAACTGGCCCGAGACCTGGGTGCCGACATCGACATAGTTGAGCGGCTGCAGGGTGCCGACGGCGGAGACCGTATCCTCGACGCTGCCAAGCTGGACGACCTGGGTGCGGAAAGCCGGCTGGGTATCGGCACGGGCCGACCAGAACCACCAGGCGCCTGCCGCCAGGGCGAGGGCGATGGCGGCGGCAGAAAGGGTCATCGTGATGCGTTTCATGGGAATACGGACACAGGTGGTTTACTCAATCAAACGGGGCAGGCGCCGATATCCTGCGCAGTGAAGACGTGAATATGCCATCACGGCGTTAAGCAGATGTGAGTCCGTGGCGGAAAGCCACAGAGATGAAAATCTAACTAAGAATGAGTTGCAATCCAGTTGCGACTCGTTATAGTCCGCTACCGGACAGTCTTCATCGGGCTTCCTTCAAAAATTAGCGGTTTCCTGCCATCGCCAAGCCAGCCATCCGGTTCCCCCGGAAAGCCAGCCAGGACATAACCTGATTTCGAGGGGATGATGAGTTTTATTGCGCAACCGACCGTTGGCCAGCTCAAGATCCGCCGGGCCAAGCCCAGCATCCTTGCCTCCGCCGTCGCCCTCGGCGTGGCCGCCTCCCCGGCCGCCGCCCAGCAGGCGAGTGAACCCCCGGCCCAGTTGCCGACCATTTCGGTCGAAGGCCAGCGGATCAGCAACCCGGCGACCGACTACAAGGTCGACCAGTCGGCTTCGCCGAAATTCACCGCGCCGCTGCTGGATACGCCGAAATCAGTCACGGTGATCACCCAGAGCCTGATCGAGGAGCGCGGTTCGTCCTCGCTGACCGAGGTGCTGCGCACCGTGCCGGGCGTCACGCTGGGCGCCGGCGAGGGCGGCATCGCCTATGGCGACCGGCCCTTCATCCGTGGTTTCGATTCGCAGTCCGACATCTTCATCGACGGCCAGCGCGATCAGGGCTCGCAGTTCCGCGACCCCTTCAACCTGGAGCAGGTCGAGATCGTCAAAGGCGCCGGTTCGGCCTATTCGGGCCGCGGCTCCACAGGCGGCAGCATCAACCTGGTGAGCAAGACGCCGAAGGCCGAGAATGCCTATGGCGGCAGCCTGACGCTGGGCACCGACATGACCAAGCGCGTCACCACCGATCTCAACCAGGTTGTGGCTGACGGCGTCGCGCTGCGGCTGAACGCCATGTATCAGGACAGCGAAGTGGCCGGCCGCGACGCGGTCGAGATGGAGAAGTGGGGTTTCGCCCCCTCGGTGACCTTCGGCCTGAACAAGCCGACCCAGCTGACGCTCAGCTATTACCATTTCGAGGCGGACGGCATTCCCGATTACGGCCATCCCTTCGATCCCCGTACCGGCAAGCCGGTCAATGTCAGCCGTGACAATTTCTACGGCATTCTGGGCCGCGACTTCCAGGAGATGGAAGCGGATTCCGCTACGGCGCTCTTTACGCATGAGTTCAACGACTCGCTGCAGCTGCGCAACCAGCTGCGCCTGTCGCGATCGAAGAACGACTATGTCGTCACCGTGCCTGGCTACCCCGACGGCAACGACTACAGCCAGGTGCGCCGTAACGTGCGTCAGCGCGACAGCGTCAACACCTACCTGTCGAACATGACGGACCTGCTGTCCGAGTTCGAAACCGGCAGCCTCAAGCACAGCCTGATCGCCGGCGTCGAAGTCACGCGCGAGCAGTCGAAGACGACCGGCCGCGAATTCAACAATGCGGCGACCGGCGCCTATGGGCAGACCATCCAGCAGGCCTATACCAATGCGCCCCCGGCGGATCTGCACAATCCGAATCCGCATGACCCCTATACCGGCGCCTATCGCAGCACAACGACCACCAAGACGACGGCCGATACCATCGGCGTCTACGCTTTCGATACGATCGAGCTGAGCGAACAGTTCGAAGTGAATGGCGGCGTGCGCTGGGACAGCTATGAGGTCGAGAACAACGCGACCCCGAAGCTGACCTCCGATGGCAGCGAACTGAGCTGGCAGGCGGGCGTGGTCTACAAGCCGGCGCCGAATGGCAGCGTCTATGCTTCCTATGGATCGTCGTTCAATCCGTCCACCGAGGGCTTGTCGATCAATACCAACACGGCCAACCTCGATCCGGAGAAGAACGCCACCTACGAGCTTGGTACCAAGTGGGATCTGTTCAACCGGCGCCTGTCGCTGACCGGCGCGGTCTTCCGCACTGAAAAGACCAATGCGCGTGTGGCCGATCTTGGCGGCAACACCACCATCCTCGATGGCGAGTCCCGCGTCGACGGCATCGAGCTGGGCTTCAGCGGCAGTGTGACCCCGCAGTGGAAAGTTTTCGGCGGTTACACCCTGATGCGCAGCAAGATCGTCGATGACGGTCCGAACGCAGCCAATGACGGCAACGAAATGCCGAACGTGCCGCGCCACAGCTTCAGCCTGTGGACCACGTATGACCTGACCCGCGACTGGACGATCGGCGGCGGCGCCTTCTACATGTCGGAGCGCTATGCCAATCAGGCCAATGACCGCGAGCTGCCGGATTATTGGCGCTTCGATGCCATGGCAGGTTACAAGGTCACGGAGAACGTGTCGCTGCAGCTCAACGTGATCAACCTGCTGGACGAAACCTATTATGACAGCGCGCATACCAGCGGCGGCTTTGCCTATGTGGCGCCGGGCCGCACGGCGCTGCTGACGACGAATGTGAAGTTCTGAGTACGCGTTACTAAACCCGCGTCGGAAATACGTGCCCCGTCCGGCAATACCGGGCGGGGCAGTTTCCATTCCGGCAAACCGCGATAGGGAGTCGAAACCATGATGCTGCGCATTCCCGGAGTGCTGACCAAACAGCAGGTGGCGCAATGCCGTCAGATCATGGATGCCGCCGAATGGGTCGATGGCAACGCCACCTCCGGATATCAGTCGGCGCTGGCGAAAAACAACATGCAGCTGCCGGAAGGATCGCCTGCGGCGCGCCAGATCGGTGAGGTGATCCTCGATGCGCTGGAACGCTCGCCGCTCTTCATCTCGGCGGCGCTGCCGCTGAAGGTGTTTCCACCGCTGTTCAACCGCTACGGCGAGGGCCAGACGTTCGGCACTCATGTCGACAATTCGATCCGTGTGGCGGCCGGCGGCGATTTCCGCATCCGCACGGACCTGTCCTGCACGCTGTTTCTGGCCGAACCGGAGGAATATGACGGCGGCGAGCTCATCGTTGAAGACACTTACGGCGAACACAGCGTCAAGCTGCCCGCCGGAGACATGGTTCTTTATCCTTCGACCAGCCTGCACCGCGTTGCGCCGGTAACTCGCGGCGCCCGGGTTGCCTCCTTCTTCTGGCTGCAGAGCATGGTGCGCGACGATGGCCAGCGCACCTTGCTGTTCCAGCTCGATAGCTCGATCCAGCAACTGGCAGCCGAGAAGTCCCACAAGGATCCGGTGGTGGTCCAGCTGACCGGCATCTATCACAACCTGCTGCGGCGCTGGGCCGACAGCTGAGGCTCATAAGAAGACAAGAGACATTCAATGGCCAAGTCACCGAAAACCCGCAAAGGCCTGCGCTACTGGCTGCAGCAGATTCATCTCTGGGTCGGCCTGATCCTTTGCCTGCCGCTGGTGATGATGGGCATCACCGGCAGCATCCTGGTCTATGCGCATGACATCGAGCATCTGTTCGGCCAGGGCGAGCCGCGTGTCTCGACGGTAGGCGAGTGGCGCTCGCCCGACGAACTGGTGGCTGCGGCGGTGGCGGCGAATAACGAACCGGGCCGCATTCCCATAGCCGTGCGCTGGCCCGCCGAACTGGGCGAGCCTGCCGCCGTGCGCCTGTCGCGGCCCGGCATGGCGAATGAGCGCCCGGCCTTCCGCGGCGCGCAGCAAGGTGGTCAAAACCAGGCTGGCCAAGGCAGTCAGAGCGGCGGTGCCGCTGGCGCGGTTCCCGCCGTCAGCCCCTTTGCCGGCAGCCTGCAGATCCTGCTCGATCCGGTATCGCTGCAGGTGCTGGAGACGCAGCAGGCGATGAGCGGCTGGGTCCGCTTCTTCCACGACCTGCATGGCCATGTCTTCATTTCCGGCGGGGTGGGACGGCAGATCGTCGGCTGGTTCGGCATCGCCATGCTGGTGCTGGGCTGTTCGGGTCTCGTCATCTGGTGGCCGCGGCCAGGCCAGTGGAAATCCGCCTTCACCATCCGCAAGGGCGCGAAGGGCCTGCGGCTGCATCGCGACCTGCATGGCGCGGTCGGCATCTGGACCCTGCTGCTGTTCATGGTGGTGAATTTCACCGGCGTCTATCTCGCCTTCCCGCAGCAGACCGGCGCCGTCATCAGTGCGATCTTCCCCAGCCGCGACATGCGCGCGGCGATGTTCCAGGCCCGCGTCGAGCCGGTGCCGGGCGGCATGCCGATGACGCTGCGCGATGCCGTCCAGCTGGCGCAGCAGAGCGTGCCGGATGCCCGCTTCCTGAATGCCTTCCTGCCGACCCGCCCGACCCAGGCGATCCGCATCGGCATGGTGCGCGGCGACCATGAGGACGGCGCGCCCATCGTGACCGTGCTGATCGACCCCTGGCGCGGCAGGGTCATGGATGTTTTCGATCCGAAGACCATGTCGGCCGGCGAGGCGATCGTCGCCTGGCAGCGGGCGCTGCATTACGGCACCGGCCTGGGCGGGGTGTACAAGTTCCTCGTCTTCGTGTCCGGCGTGATCGTGCCGGTCTTCGCCGTCACCGGCTTCTTCATGTGGTGGATCAAGCGCCGGAACCGGCGAAATACCGAACTGGCGAAGCAGGAAGCCCTGCGCCGCGCCGTCAGCGCCGAATAGTTTTCGATTTTTTTGCCGGGCCTGTCACGGGCAGGCCCGGCAGCCCGTCTATGCGGTATCCCTTGCAGCAGAAGGATATCGCAATGACCCAAGCTTTTCTTTCCGACAATAAGGCCAAGGCCATGGCCGGCGTGATCGAGGCCGAACGCCAGCTGGGCGTGCGGCTCGACTATATGCGTGAGATGGCCGAGCTCGGCTCTCCTGTTCTGGACAAGCTGCAGGCCATCTCGATGATGAACCGCAACGATGCCGGGAACAATCTGCCGGCGGAAATCTGCGCCTTCGCCACGCTGGGCGCCGTCCAGGCCGAGGATTGCGGCGAATGCGTGCAGATCCATGTGAACATCGACCGCGCCATCGGCATCAATCCGCGTCTTTTGCAGGCCGCCCTCGATGGCAAGCCGGAATTGCTGCCCGAGCCTTTGGCGCTGGCCTGGCGCTTCGGGCGGGCGGTTGCGGCCAATGCGCCGGAGATGGAAGATATGCGCCTTGTCCTGGAGCGGCAGTATGGGCGCGCTGCGATGATGGAACTGGCGTTCAGCATTGCCATTGCGCGGTTTTATCCGGCGGTGAAGCGCGCGCTCGGCTATGCGAAAAGCTGCAGCCTCGTGAACGTGCAGGCGGCCTGAGGATGGGCGCCTGGCGATGGGCAGCCTGGTGATGGACAGCCTGGTGATGGACAGTCATGTGATGAACAGCAAGGCCGAAATCTTCGAGCGGCATCGCAAGCGGCTCTTCGGCCTTGCCTATCGCATGCTGGCGACGGTGGGCGATGCGGAGGATGCCGTGCAGGACACCTATCTGCGCTGGCACCGCACGGATACGGCGGCGATCCAGGTGCCGGAAGCCTGGCTGGTGACCGCCTGCACCCGCATCTGCATCGACCGCCTGCGCCAGGCCAAGCTGGAGCGCGAGCAGTATCCCGGCACCTGGCTGCCGGAGCCGCTGATCGAACTCGACGTCGCCGCCGAGCCGGGCGAGACGGCCGACGATCTCTCGATGGCCTTGCTGGTCCTGCTGGAACGCCTAAGTCCGGCCGAGCGCGCGGCCTATCTGCTGCGTGAGGCATTCGATTACGATTATCCGCAGATCGCCGAAATCCTGAAAAAGAGCGAGGCCGCCTGCCGCCAGCTCGTCAGCCGCGCCGCCAAACGGATCAGGGAAGAGCGGCCGCGCTTTAGCGCCGACAGCAATGCCGCGCGCGCCCTGGCGGAGAAATTCGCCGCCGCCACGCGGGCGGGCGATGCGGCGGCCTTTGCCGGCGTGCTGGCCCAGGATGTGCTGCTGTGGTCGGATGGCGGCGGCAAGGCGAAGGCTGCACTGAACGTCATCCATGGCGCCGACAAGGTGGCACGCTTCTTCCTTGGCATCGCGCCGAAGCAGCCCAGGGATCTGCGGCGCGTCATGGCGCGGGTGAACGGCCAGCCGGGCTGGGTCTTCTATCAGGGGGAAACGCCGTATCTGGCGATGGCGGTGGATATCGCGGATGGGCTGGTGCGCAACGTCTTCATCGTGCGCAATCCCGACAAGCTTTTGCGCCTGCCGGTGCTGTAGAGGCCGTAACTACGATCAGACACTAACGATCAGACGTAGATTCAGACGTAGATATCGACCTGGCGGCCGAGATGCTTGCCCAGGCGGTTGCGGAACAGCGAGAAGACGCTGGTAATGCTCTTCTTCCTGGTTTTCTGGGAGCGGCCGGGCTTATCCAGACGGCGCAGGGCGCGCTGCCAGATCAATTCTTCCTGCCACCGTGCGGTGGCATTGGTCGTGCGGCGGTAGGCGTCAACCGGACCGACGTTGCGGATTGCCATGGCGACCTCCTGTCTTCTACGGGGCAGGCCGCTGGCGAAAAGCATGGAGGAGAACGCGGCGCTGCAGTCCCTTTCAGAACTTCCGCCAGTGTAGTCGGAACCCGATACCGTGAGCTGCGACCATCGCGTGGCCGCCTGTGACATATTCGGCCCGTTTCTGCACGTTTGGGCCCGCGCTGTGACATAAATACGATGGTTAACAAAAACGCGGGCCTTTTGGGCCCGCGTTTCGATGGCAGTCCGTCTGGCGGGAGAGCTGCGTTCAGTTCTTCTGGCGGTTGAGCAGCCGCAGCCGCAGCGCATTCAGCTTGATGAAGCCGGCCGCGTCCTTCTGGTCGTAGACCGAATCCGCCTCGAAGGTGACGTGGCTGAGCGAGTAGAGCGACTTGGGCGACTTGCGGCCGACCACGCTGGCGGAGCCCTTGTAGAGCTTCAGCCGCACGGTACCCTCGACATTCTCCTGGCTCTTGTCGATCAGCGCCTGGAGCATCTCGCGCTCGGGCGAGAACCAGAAGCCGTTATAGATCAGTTCGGCATAGCGCGGCATCAGCTCGTCCTTCAGATGCGCCGCGCCGCGGTCCAGTGTCGCCTGCTCGATGCCGCGATGGGCGTAATGCAGGATGGTGCCGCCCGGGGTTTCGTAGATGCCGCGGCTCTTCATGCCGACGAAACGGTTCTCCAGAAGATCGAGGCGGCCGATGCCATGCTTGCCGCCCAGCTCGTTCAGCCTGGTCAGCAGGGCAGCCGGCGACAGCTTCTCGCCGTTGATGGCGATGGGATCGCCCTTCTTGAACTCGATCTCGATGTATTCCGGCTTGTCCGGCGCCTTCTCCGGGTCGACGGTGCGCGAATAGACGAAATCCGGCGCTTCCTGCCAGGGATCCTCCAGCACCTTGCCCTCGGCGGAGATGTGCAGAAGGTTGGCGTCGACCGAGAAGGGAGCCTCGCCGCGCTTGTCCTTGGCGATCGGGATCTGATGCTTCTCGGCGAAGTCGATCAGCGCGGTGCGCGAGTTCAGCTCCCATTCGCGCCAGGGCGCGATCACCTTGATGTCGGGATTGAGCGCGTAATAGCCAAGCTCGAAGCGGACCTGGTCATTGCCCTTGCCGGTGGCGCCATGGCAGACCGCATCGGCGCCGACTTCGCGGGCGATCTCGATCTGGCGCTTGGCGATCAGCGGCCGGGCAATCGAGGTGCCGAGCAGGTAGAGGCCCTCGTACATGGCATTGGCGCGAAACATCGGGAAGACGAAGTCGCGCACGAATTCCTCGCGCAGGTCCTCGATGAAGATCTGCTTCACGCCGAGCATCTCGGCCTTGCGACGGGCCGGCTCCAGCTCCTCGCCTTGGCCGAGATCGGCGGTGAAGGTCACCACCTCGCAGCCATAGGTCTCCTGCAGCCATTTGAGGATCACCGAGGTGTCGAGACCGCCGGAATAGGCCAGAACCACCTTCTTGACGCTGCCACGCTTGCTGCCGCTCATCGGCGCACTCCTGTCGGGAAATCAAAAAAAGGAACGGAAAAGCGGGCGGAGTATAGGCAAGGGCCGGGGCGGCGCAAGCCGCCCGTGGCGGGCTGTCCGCCCCAATTCGGACCTAATCGGGCCTAAAATCAGCCTCAGAAGTCGGAGACGATACCCTTGCGCTCCCAGTCCCCATAGCGGGTCGGCTCCGGGCCTTTGGGACCGTCCTCCTCGCCGGGCGCCTGGGTGAGCTTGACCGCCGGCTGGGCCGGCGCCAGCGGCTTGCCGGTGGCCGGGTCGATCGGGCGGTCGTCGACGGCTTTGCCGCCTTCGGCCAGTTCGGCGAGGGTCGCTTGAGAGGAAGAAACAGGTTTGTCGGTCACAGGCTTTCCATCCGGCGGCAGCGGCAAGAGATGTCTTGCGGAGGGACTATGTCCCTTCCTACATATAGTGCGCCAGCAGGCTTGCAAAGGCCGTCCGGCACCGAGGGTTGAGGCATGAATTATCTGAAGACAGGTTTGTTGCTGGCTGCGATGACCGGCCTGTTCGGCGCTGTCGGTTTTCTGATCGGCGGCGAGTCCGGCATGCTCATCGCGCTGGCGGTCGCTGCGGTGATGAACTTCTTCGCCTACTGGAACAGCGACAAGATGGTACTGTCGATGTATGGCGCGCGCGAAGTGGATGCGCGCACCGCGCCGGAATTCTATGGCATGATCGCCGAGCTGGCGCGCAATGCCGGCCTGCCGATGCCGCGCGTCTATGTCATCGACAACGATCAGCCGAATGCCTTTGCCACCGGCCGCAACCCGCAGAATGCTGCCGTCGCCGCCACTACCGGCCTGCTGCACAGCTTGAGCCGCGAAGAGATCGCCGGCGTGATGGCGCACGAGCTGGCGCATATCAAGAACCGCGACACGCTGATCATGACGATCACCGCCACGCTTGCCGGCGCCATCGGCATGCTGGCCAATTTCGCCATGTTCTTCGGCATGAGCAGCCATTCCGACAACCGCAACAATCCGCTCGGCATCGTCGGCTCGCTGGCGGTCATGATCCTGGCGCCGATCGCCGCCATGCTGGTGCAGATGGCGATCAGCCGCAGCCGCGAATATGCCGCCGACCGCGAGGGCGCGGCGATTGCCGGCGATCCGACCTGGCTCGCCTCGGCTCTGCAGCGCATCAGCCGCAGCGCCGAGCGCATCCCGAACGAGCAGGCGGAGAGCAATCCGGCCACCGCGCATATGTTCATCGTCAATCCGCTGCATGGCCGCGGCATGGACAACCTGTTCTCGACCCATCCAAGTACCGAGAACCGCGTCGCCGCCCTGATGCAGCTGGCCGCCAGCATGCGCGGCAGCAGCCGGCCCGCGCCGGCCTATGCGGCGGCGAATATGTCGACCGGCCCGGTTGCGAGCGCGGGAGGCGCCGGTTCGGTGCCGCGCAGCGGCCGTACCGCCAATGCCCGCCGCCGCGGGCCCTGGGGCTGAAGCACCGACCAAGGCAAGGCTAAAGCGTCAGGTCGCAGCCATAAGCTGCGCGATGCCTGTTTTCGCTGCGCCGGGTTCGATCTCCAGGCTTTTCTGATGGAAGCCGCGCAAAGCCGGGCGATGGCCGATGCTGAGAATGGCCGTACCCGGCAGGCCGGTCCGCAGCGCCTCCAGCGCCCTGGCTTCCGTCTTCTCATCCAGCGCCGACGTCGCTTCGTCCATATAGAGCCAGCGCGGTTTCAGCAGCAGGGCGCGGGCAAGCTGCACGCGCTGCTGCTCGCCGCCGGAAAGCTGCTGCGTCCAGTACGCTTCCTCGTCCAGACGCGGCGCGAGATGCGCAAGATCAAGTGCCTCCAGCGCCGCACGATAATCCGCCTCGCTGAAACGCGCCGGATCATGTGGATAGGCGAGCGCCGCGCGCAGGCTTCCCAGCGGCAGATAGGGTTTCTGCGGCAGGAACAGGCTCTGCTCGTCCGCAGGCCGCATCACCTTGCCGCGGCCGAACAGCCACAGCCCGGCGAGCGCGCGCAGCAGTGTCGTCTTGCCGCCGCCTGAGCGGCCCTGCAGCAGCAGGCTTTCGCCCGGTGCCAGCGCAAGAGAATTCACCTGCAACAGCGCCCGGCCGTCGGGCAGGCCAAGGGCGAGATCGTTCACCGCAATGCGGTCGCCCTCGCGTGAGACCGCGATGGCCGACCGGGCGCTGAGCGCGCGAGCCTTCTCCATGCCGCGCTGAAAGCCGGTCAGACGCTCGATCACGGCGCGCCATTCGGCAATCTCGGTATAGGCATTGATGATGTAGCTGAGCGCCTCCTGCACCTGGCCGAAGGCAGAAACCGTCTGCATCAGGCCGCCCAGCGGCAAAGCGCCGCTGAAATAGCGCGGCGCGCCGACCACGAAGGGGAAGATCACGGCGATCTGGCCATAGCCTGACGTGAACCAGATGAGCAGCTTGGTGCGCTTCATGATGGCGATGAAATTGTCGAACACCGCGGCAAAACGCCGCTCCAGCCCGGCCCGCTCGACCGTTTCGCCATTCTGGAAGGCGATGCTTTCGGCATGTTCGCGGATGCGCACCAGATGGAAGCGGAAATCGGCTTCCACGCGCTGCTTGTCGAAATTGAGCCGCACCAGCGGCCGGCCGATCAGATGGGTCAGCCAGGTGCCGGCGGCGGCATAGACGATGGCGACCCAGACCATGTAGCCGGGGATGTGATATTCGGTGCCGCCCAGGGCGATGGCGAAATCGCCCGACAGGGTCCACAGAATGCCAAGGAAGGAAACCAGCGAGACGACGGCATTGAGCAGGCCAAGCGTCAGCGACAGCGAATAGGCGGGAAAAAGCCGCAGATCCTCGGCAATGCGCTGGTCCGGGTTGTCGGTATCCAGCCCGAGCATCTGCATGTGGTAATAGCGCTTGTCCTCCAGCCAGTCGCGTGCCCAATGCTCGGTCAGCCACCGGCGCCAGCGCACCTCCAGCAGCGATTGCAGATAGTATTTGTAGACGGCGACGACGATGAAGGCGGCGGCAACGCCGGCAAAATACAGCAGCAGGGTCTTGAAGCTGTCAAAATCCTTCTCCTGCAGGGCGTTGTAGAAATCGTTGTACCAGTAATTGAACCACACGCTTAAGCCCACGCTGGCCAGGTTCAGCGCGACGATGGCAACGAGCAGCATCCAGGCGCCGAGGCGGACCTGGGGATCGAGGAAATAGGGCTTGGCCAGACACCAGACGGCGCGGAAGAAGGCGGCAAATCGCGACATTCGGACCTCAGAAACTGTAGACCGCAAATACTGGAGGCTGCAAAAAACGGGAAGGGCCCGAAGCGATATGCTTCAGGCCCGACCACTATGGCGAAATCCCGGCTCGCCGCCGAGTTAAATTAATTTAAGACGCTACCAGCGGAACTCCATGCCGGCATAGATGGCGCGGCCATCGCCCGGATTGAACAGGGCCGAGGCCGGCGTCGCTGTGGCTGCGACATTGGTGTTGGAAATATAGGCCTTGTCCAGCAGGTTGCGGCCATCGAGGAAGATACGCAGGCCGTTGTCGAAGTCATAGCCCGCCTTCGCCCCGAGCAGGGCGTAGGCCTCCGTCTTCAGCGTGTTGGCATTGTCGGCGTAGTAGCCCTGCGGCACCCATTCGACATTCGGGCCGAAATACCAGCCGTCCGCATGGGTGTAGCGCAGTTCCGCACGCAGGAAATGGCGCGGCGCGCCGGGGATGTCGTTGTCGCCGAAGACCGGATCGCCATCGAAGCGGAAATCGCTGAAGGTATAGGCGGCGCGAAGGGTGGTTCTGTCGCCCGGCTGTAAGCTGTCGCGCAGGGCGGTCCAGGCGCCGCCGAGCTCGACGCCCTGATGCATCGTCCTGCCGGCGTTGAAGACATTGGTGATGCTGTCGATCGTCTGGTACTGCAGCTCATTGTCCAGCCAGGCGCGGTAGAGCGCGGCATCCCAGGCGAGATCGCCGCTGCGCCCGCGGGCGCCGAATTCCAGCGTCTTCGATTCCTGCGCCTTCAGATCCTGCTGCACCGTGGTCGTGCCAAGCTCAAAGAAGGGCGGCGGCTCGCTCGACCAGTTCAGGTTGGCGAAGAGCTGATGCTGCGGCGTGACGTCCCAGCGGATGCCGAGCTTCGGATTGATGCTGTCGAAATGCCGCCGGAAGCTCTGATCGCCATTGCCAAGGAAATGATCCTCGTATTCGCGGTAGGCGAGGCTGCCCTGCAGCCCGGCGATCACGGCGACCTCAGGGAGAATGTAGAAGGCATTCTCGCCATAGATTTCCCAGCTGCGCGAAATCTGATCGGAATCCGAGATCAGGTTGCCGCGCCGCCCGCCAATATTGGCGAACTGCCTGGCATCCATCTGGCCGGCGAAATAATTCACGCCGAGCGTCGTCTCGTTGCGATGGCCGCCGATCCGCTGTTCATCGGTCCAGCGCGCAAAGCCGCCGCCGTTGATCTCGTCATTGTCGATCACGGCGTTGAAGCCGCCATAGAGCGGATGAAAGAGTTTCCGGCTGGCCAGGAAGGCGCCCACCGTGATCTCGCCGGTATCGGTGAGGAAGGTCGTCTTGTTGGCGCCGCGCACCGCATCGATGTTGCGCTTGGTATTGCCCCGGAAGCTGGAGGCTGCGGTCTGCTTCGGATTGGACAAGGCCTGCGCCTTGGTCAGCGCGCTTGGGGTCTTCTGGTCGATATCGGCGGCAAAGAGGAAGAAGCGGGTCTCGGCCCCGCCGCCGAAGCGATAGCCGAAATTGCCGTTGAGCCGCCGGTAATACTGCCCGGTATGGTCGCGGAAGCCGTTCGAATGGCTGTAGGTCGGCGTGACGTGGTAATCGTAATCACCATGCACGCCGCCTGCGCCGAACTGGCTGCGCAGCGCGCCGAAACTGCCAAGTTCCTGGCGCAGCAGGAAACCGGGCTGGCTGCGGCCGGTCGGGCTGACGAAATTCACCGCGCCGCCCAGCAGGGATGCGCCGTATTGCAGGGCATTCGCGCCCTTGTAGATCTCGGTATAATCCACCGCCAGCGGATCGATCTCCATCGTATCCCCGGCGCCATCGGCATCGGTGACCGGGATGCCGTCGCGCAGGATGCGGGTGCCGCGCAGATGCACATTGCGCGACAGGCCGGAGCCGCGGATCGCCAGCCGCGAATCCTCCTGGCCGTATTTCGACTGCGCGAAGACGCCGGGCACATAGTCGAGGATGTCCTTCACGGTGTTGGCGCGGCCGTCGCGGACGTCTTCGGCGGGCACCAGAGCGACGCCGCCCGGCGTCTTCTCGATGCGCTGCCGCGCCTCTGCGGCATCGGGCACGGTCATCGATGGCACATCCGGTGAAGCGGTAACGTTCAAGGGCGGGGTGATGGTCTGCGCCGCCGCGATGGCTGGCGTCAGGCCAAGCGCCACCGTTCCTGCCCGAAGCAGGCCGGTCATCTTCATGATGAAGCTCCGTCGGCTGGCGCGTTAGTGGTGGTGATGGCCGCCGGACGCGCCGGCCTTGGTCACCGGCACCTCAAGCGTCACGCTGCCTGCCTTCTCGAAGGTCAAGGTCAGCGGAAACTGGCCGCCTTCCTTCAGGGCCTGCTTCAGGCCGATCAGCATGACGTGATAGCCGCCGGGCGCGAGCTCGGTCCTGCCCTGCGCCGGGATCTCGATCGCCTCGACCTGGCGCATGCGCATGGTCTCGCCGTCTTTCACATTGGTATGCAGCTCGACGTTTTCAGCCACCGGCGAGGCGGCCTTGATGAGCTTGTCGGCTGCACCGCCGGCATTCTGCAGGATCATGAACACGCCGCCGACCTTGGCCGGCGTGGCACGGGCATAGGGCCGGTGAATCTGGATATCGCCGACCTTCTGGGTTGCCTGCATACCGGGCGCGGCATGGCCGGGCGTGGCATGGTGGTGGTCAGCGGCCTTCTGGCTCGAAGCAGCATGGTGCCCGTGGTCATGGGCGAGGGCAGGCCGGGCGATGATAGGCAGCGCGATGACGGACTGGGCGAAGACGGAGATGGCAAGCGCCGCGGCGCCCGCGGAAAGACGATGTGACATGGGACGACTCCCGTAAATCCTGAGTGAAGAAGGATGGGTTGGATCAGGACAGGGAAACGGGAGGCGCGCGGGCCTGTGGCGGCAGGAAGCCGGCCTGCGCCGGTGTGCTGTCAGAGGCAGCGCCAAAGAGTATGGTGATCGCGGTGCTGGGCACTGCCAGCGCCACGCCCACCGGCAGGACAGCCTGCGCAAGCTGGTTATGCAGCAGGCAGGCCGGGCAATTCTGGCTGATCTTCTGCGGCTTTGCCGGATCGGCATCCACCGGCATGCCATCCTTCAGGGCGATGGTGCGATAGCCGAGTGCTGAACACAGCACCACCTGCTCGATGCCATGCGCGGTCTGGACGCGCTGAATGGCGTTCTGCGTCAGCGGCAGCAAGCCATGCACCAGCAATGCCAGCAGGGCCAGCGCCGCGGCAAAACGGCGCAAATCGATGGCGGCGATGATGGAAGCCCGACGCATGACGAAAGCCATAGCCCGCCGATGCTGCGGCGGCAAGGGGGATCGATGCCGCAGCTCCGCTGGATCGTGCTTTCTGCACTGCCGCTGCATGGCGCAGATGCGGCAGGCATAAATGCCGCACGCAAATGATATCAGAGCCGTCGCATGCGCCGCGAGACTTTGCGACGCCGCCACGACACCGCCGGTGGCCGCTGGGATGATCATCGCCGATGATCTGTTTTCGCGGCTTTACCGCCATCCGATCTGCAGCCGCCACCGGCGCCGGGGATCCGGCATAGGCTTTACCGGCCCAGGGCGTTCCATCCGGCATGGCGACAAGCGGCGCAAGTCCATGCCGTCTCGCACCCTTGACTTCCCCCGGCCTCGTTGCTATCTCGCTTAACAACCGGCCCGTATTCTTTTGGACCGGTGCCGATCCGGCGCCCTTTCCGCTTCCTTTATTTTGATTTGTCATCGGTATCGCGGAACCCGCGCGGACGGTTCGATCCCTCCTCAACTGGCGCCTGCGCCCGACTGCCGGATGTAGCGCCCAATCTCCCAAGCAACGCCGCTTCTTGAGTCCGCGAGTCCGTCGATGAATCTCCAGGAACTGAAATCCAAATCCCCGACCGAACTGCTTTCCTTCGCCGAGGAACTGCAGATCGAGAACGCCTCCACCCTGCGCAAGCAGGACATGATGTTCGCCATCCTCAAGCAGCTTGCCGAGAAAGAGGTGGAGATCACGGGCGAGGGCGTGCTCGAGGTCCTGCAGGACGGCTTCGGCTTCCTGCGTTCGGCCGAGGCGAACTACCTGCCTGGCCCTGACGACATCTATGTCAGCCCCAACCAGATCCGCCGTTTCGGCCTGCGTACGGGCGACACGATCGAGGGCACCATCCGCGCGCCGAAGGACGGCGAGCGGTATTTCGCGCTGCTCAAGGTCAACTCGATCAACTACGAGGATCCGGAAGCCAGCCGCCACAAGGTGCATTTCGACAACCTGACGCCGCTTTATCCGACCGAGCGGCTGCGCATGGAAATGCCGCCGAGCGATGAGCCCACGCCGGCGATCAAGTCGCGCGGCGAGGCCGCCAAGCGCGAGAAGCTGGTTTCGATGCCCAAGAAGGACATCTCGTCCCGCGTCATCGACCTGATCGCGCCGCAGGGCAAGGGCCAGCGCGCGCTGATCGTCGCGCCGCCGCGCACGGGTAAGACCATGCTGCTGCAGAATATCGCGCATGCGATCAGCGCCAACCACCCGGAAGTCTATCTGATCGTTCTGCTGATCGACGAGCGCCCGGAAGAAGTCACCGACATGCAGCGCACGGTGAAGGGCGAGGTGATCTCGTCCACCTTCGACGAGCCGGCCAGCCGCCACGTCCAGGTCACCGAAATGGTGCTGGAAAAGGCCAAGCGCCTGGTCGAGCATAAGCGTGACGTTGTCATCCTGCTGGACTCGATCACGCGTCTTGCCCGCGCCTACAACACCGTGGTGCCGTCTTCGGGCAAGGTGCTGACGGGTGGCGTGGATGCCAATGCGCTGCAGCGTCCGAAGCGCTTCTTCGGCGCTGCGCGCAATATCGAAGAGGGCGGCTCGCTGACCATCATCGCGACCGCGCTGATCGATACCGGCAGCCGCATGGACGAAGTGATCTTCGAAGAGTTCAAGGGCACCGGCAACTCGGAAATCGTGCTCGACCGCAAGCTGGCGGACAAGCGCACCTTCCCGGCGATCGACATCACCAAGTCGGGCACCCGCAAGGAGGAGCTGCTGGTCGACAAGGGCGTGCTGGCCAAGATGTGGGTGCTGCGCCGCATCCTCATGCCGATGGGCGGCCAGGATGCGATGGAGTTCCTGCTCGACAAGCTGCGCACCTCGCGCACCAATGCCGAGTTCTTCGACTCGATGAATACCTGATCGCCTTTGAGGCGATGCCTTACGCGGGCGGGCGGGAAGCAATTCCCGCCCGTTTTGCTTTTCAGGCGGCAATCAGGCGCTGCGACAAGCTGCCGCGCCTGCTTTGCGCGGCTCTTTGCGGTGCAACAACAAGGAAAACCGCAAATGGAGGAGGATGGTCCCGTGGCATTGAAACCCAGGAGGTTGCCATGCGGACCGGATCTTCGAACCAAAGCACGATGCGTCGCCTGTTGAGCGGTGCGGCCGTTGCAGCCGCGCTGCTGGTATCGCCGATGATGCTGCCGGCCATGGCCGGCGGGGTGCCGGCGCTGACCGATATCGTTCGCGCGCCGACGGACCTGCCGGCGCCGCTGGCCCGCCGGGCGCCTGCCCATGTGACCGTCAATCTGGAAACCACCGAAGTGGTGGGCCGGCTGGCCGATGGCACCTCGTTCAGCTACTGGACCTTCAACAACAAGGTGCCCGGCCCTTTCATCCGCGTGCGGGTGGGCGACACGGTGACGGTGAATCTCGCCAATCATGAAGACAGCGCCATGATCCACAATGTGGATTTCCATTCTGTCACCGGCCCGGGCGGCGGGGCAGAGGCAACTGCTGCCGATCCCGGCGAGGCGAAGAGCTTCACCTTCAAGGCGCTCAATCCCGGCCTCTACGTCTATCACTGCGCGGTTCATCCCGCGGCGCTGCATATCGCCAACGGCATGTACGGCATGATCCTGGTCGAACCCGAAGAAGGCCTGCCCAAGGTCGATCACGAATTCTATGTGATGCAGGGCGAGATCTATACCGAGCAGCCGCTGGGCGAAAAGGGCGAGGTCGAGGCCAGCTTCACCAAGCTGCTCGACGAGCGGCCGGAATATTTCGTCTTCAACGGCGCGGTCGGCGCGCTGACCGAGCAGAAGCCGCTGAAGGCCAAGGTCGGCGAGACGGTCCGCATTTTCTTCGGTGTTGGCGGGCCGAACTACACTTCGTCCTTCCATGTGATCGGCGAGATCTTCGACAAGGTCTATGCCATGGGCGATCTGACCGGCCCGGCCCATAAGGATGTGCAGACCATCAGCGTCGCGCCGGGCGGCGCGGCGGCGGTGGAGTTCGAGCTGCAGGTGCCCGGCCGGTATGTGCTGGTCGATCATGCGCTGTCCCGCGTACAGCGCGGCCTGGTCGGCTTCCTCGATGTCACCGGGCCGGAGAATCCCGGCATCTTCAGGGAGAATGCCGATCCGGCGAAAAGCTCAGAAGCCGCGCCGCTGGTGCCGGTGGAGAAGGCACAGCCGCAGCTCGTGGCGCATAAGCACTAGGGCTGCTGATCATGGGAATGGGCGGGAGCGATCCCGCCCATTTCGTTTCGCCATTTCATTTTCGTTTGGCGTTTATCCCCGGTATTTCGCCACATTACCCTTGCACGGTTTCCGGCGGCCTCTAATTCACCTGCCAGGATCAGCAGGTCAGGAGGCGTGGATCATGCAGCGTTTGGCATTGGCAACCGTATTGGCAGCCGGTTTGGCATTCAGCGGTTTCTCCGCACTCGCAGCGGAGAAAACCATCACCATTCACGCCATCTCGGCCGAAGGCGTGGGCGCTGCCATCGGCACGATCCGCGCGAAGGATACCGCGCAAGGCCTGATGCTGACGCCGGATTTGCGGAATCTGGCGCCGCCGGGCGTGCATGGCTTCCATGTGCATGAAAAGCCCGATTGCGGTCCGGGCCGCAATCCGCAGGGCCAGATGGCGGCAGGCATGGCGGCTGGCGGGCATTACGATCCGCATAAGGCGGGCATGCATCATGGTCCGCATGACCGGAAGGGGCATCTTGGCGATCTGCCGCCGCTGGTCGTCAATGACGACGGCACGGCGACCTTGCCGGTGATCGCGCCGCGCCTGAAGGTGAGCCAGCTTTCCGGCCGCGCCGTGATGATCCATGCGGGCGGGGACAATTACAGCGACGAGCCCGCGCCTCTGGGCGGCGGCGGCGGCCGCATCGCCTGCGGCGTCATCAAGTAGCGGCGTCAAATAGCTGGTTGCGGGCTTGGGCCTGGCATGATCCGATAGAAGGATGACAGGCCATGGCGAGGACTGGCTCGATTTCGCCCGCGACGCGCAGAGCGGCACCGAAGCCGTGCGCGCGCAGTTCCACAGCCATGCTTATGACCCGCATTTCCACGACCAGGTGCTGGTCGGCGTGACCGAGGCTGGCGTGCAGCAATTCCGCTGCCGCCGCCAGCTGCATCGCAGCACACCTGGCCGCGTCATTCTGATGGAGCCGGGCGATGTCCATGACGGCGAGGCCGGCGCGCCGAGCGGTTTCGTTTACGCCATGCTCTATTTCGATCCGGCATGGCTGCGCCAGAACGCGGCGCTTTATGCCGGCCGGGCCGAAAGCGACGGCGTGTGGCATTTCCCACAGACATTGGCGGATGATCCGGCGCTGGCGGCGGCCATTGCTGCCGCCTATCGCCAGATCGCGCAGCCGGACAGCCGCATGGCGCGCGAGGCAGCACTGGATCAGGTCGTTGCGCTGCTGTCGCAGCGTTTTCTCGGCGCCGCGACGCAGCGCGAGACAGCACCGCGTCTGGCACAGCGGGCGAAAGACGCCATCGATGCGCTCTGCGAGCAGGATATCGGGCTGCAGGACCTGGTCGCACTGGCCGGTGCCGCCGATCGCTTCCGCCTGCACCGCGCTTTCAAGGCGGCCTATGGCCTGCCGCCGCACGCCTATCTGGTGCAGCGGCGGCTCAGCCGGGCGCGGCAATGGCTGGCCAAAGGCATGACGCCGGCGGAAGTAGCAGCTGGCTTGAGCTTTGCCGATCAAAGCCATCTCGGCCGCTGGTTCAAACGCGCCTATGGCATGACGCCTGCGGCCTATCGCGCAGCCTGCACAAATCTTCCAGACGCGCGGTTGGCCTGAACCCATTTTGCTTCCTGTCACCGACAGAAAAGCGCATGTTCGAGACCAAGATCGCCATCATCGTCCGCCAGGATCTTGCCGCCTGGCAGAAGCTGAATGTGACCGCCTTTCTTGCCAGCGGCATCGCCGCCGCGCATCCAGACTGCATCGGTGAGGCTTATGTCGATGCAGCAGGGCAGCGCTACACGGCGATGATCGGCCAGCCGATCCTGATCTTCGCCGCCTCTTTGGAGCAGCTGCAGAAGGTGCATCGCGCTGCATCTGAGCGCGGGCTGACCATCGCGCCCTATGTCGAGCCGATGTTCAGCACCGGCCACGACGCCGCCAACCGCGAGGTCTTCCGCGCAAGCGATCCGCACAACCAGCCCTGGGTTGGACTGGCGCTGCATGGCCAGCGCAAGGCCGTCGACAAGGCCGTCAAAGGCCTGCCGCTGCATGGCTGAGACGATGCAGTCGTTGAACTCTCAGTCGTTGAAATCGACTGCCACCAGCAGCATGTCCGGATGGTGGCCGTCGCTGGCCAGCGGCATGCGCAGAATCTCGTAATGGTGCAGGCGGTGATCGATCACCATGTCCGGGTGTTCGGATAGCGGGACGGCGCGAGCAACCACTTCGCCGTACGCCTCGGCCAGATAGGCGCGGTAAGCCGGCTCGGGCAGATCCTCCAGCCATTTGCCGGTCATTTCATAGCCCAGCCGTTCCGCCACGCGGCTGCCGATCAGGCGGAAGCGATAGCGCAGGCGGCCATGGTCGGCGCGATGCACTTCGACGAGCGAGAGATCGCCCAGCACCCAGGACAATTCCAATGGGTCAAGGTCCCGGCGCGCCGGCATCAGACGGGAGCCGCGTTTGTCATGCCAATACTGAAGAAGACGCTGCAGACGGGGGCGCTGCAGCGTGGCCGGTGTGGCTTCGACTTGACGGGTCATCGGGCTCTGCTTGCGATTTGGCCACCCGATAGTAGCGGGTTTTGGTAAAGGGCTGAGGGGCTAGACAAATATTTGCTGCGCGCCCTCAAAAATGACTTGTAATTGAAAATCATTCTCATATAATCAGACTCAATCGCGCTCAGGCGTCCCTGCTCTGAAGCGATCCTATAGGTCGGCCTCCTCACTTGCTGGTCGTGTTGGGGGTTCGTGGCCGGTCCGGCATCAATGGGGCATTGCCGGACCGGCCCCGACCGAATTTCCATAAACATTATATGTCAATAGCTTGTCTGATGATATGCAGACGGGGCATGCCCGTTATGCGGGGTTTTGTATGTGTTTGTGTGAATTCTGCTTGACTTGCATATTACAGTGTGAAATATAGGCAACGTCCGGTCAGCGCCGGACCGCGGGATTTGAGGGGCAGCTTGCGCCGCGTCACCAACGCTAAAGCGCCACGGCGGAAGTCGTGGGCCCGACAAAAGTGTACGGAGTGACCCATGACGCATGATCGCATCCACCCTCCCGCCTACCGGGCTTCCCGCAAGCCGGCTTTTTGCAAAACCAGCCTCTGTTGCTGTCGCTGAACGCCCGTCTTCCGCGTTCCTGATCCGACATCCGACTGCCGGCCTGGCCGGCCAATAGAGGTAGCCATGAGTGAAGCCTATTTGATCGAGGCGGCCGGCGAGGCCGCCGGCGTGGTCATCCGCGAAAGAGGCGGGTTCCGTTTCTTTGCCTCCGCGCCGCAATACCAATCCATCGAGCAGCAGCTTTTCCGCCGGGCCGCGGATGCCGAACGCGCCGCCCGCGCGCTCGGCCGCGCCTTTGGCGCCAACGACAATCTTCGCCAGAAAGCATGGAGGTAATCATGCACGACCTGCCGCTTTCCCCATCCCTTGCCGCCGAGGTGCCGACGCATGTCGCGCATCACCAGCGCGGCCGCCGCGTTGGCCTGACCGAGCGCCTGCAGGCTGCTTTCGGGGCCTTCATCGCGCCGGAGCGTCTGCAAGCCGCGGCTTTGCCGGCGCCGGCCAATGACCATAGCGCCACCTCGCTGACCGATCCGCTGGCCCTGCCGCCCGACTGGCATGCGCCCGGCGATCTGCTGAGCCTCAGCTTCTTGCCGTTCGAGCGCTGACATGATCGACCTCCGTCACGTCACCAAGCGCTTCGCGAGCGCGACCGGCTCGGTCGAAGCCCTGAGCAACGTTTCGCTGAAAATCGAAGCGGGCGAGATTTTCGGCGTCATCGGCCGCAGCGGCGCCGGCAAGTCGACCCTGATCCGCTGCATCAACCTGCTGGAGCGTCCGACCGAGGGCCAGGTTCTCGTTGATGGCCGCGATCTGATGTCGCTGGATGCGGCCGCCCTGCGCATCGCGCGGCGCGAGATCGGCATGATCTTCCAGCATTTCAACCTGCTGTCCTCACGTACCGTGTTCGACAACGTGGCATTGCCGCTGGAACTGCGCGGCGAAGGCCGGGCGGCGATCAAGGCCAAGGTGGATCCGCTGCTGGAACTGGTTGGCCTCGCCGACAAGGCAGGCCGCTATCCGTCCCAGCTCTCGGGCGGCCAGAAGCAACGCGTCGGCATTGCCCGCGCGCTGGCCACCGATCCCAAGGTGCTGCTCTGCGACGAAGCCACTTCGGCGCTCGATCCGGAAACCACCGATCAGATTCTTGCCCTGATCAAGGATATCCGTGACCGCCTGAAGCTGACCGTCGTGCTGATCACCCATGAGATGGCGGTGGTGAAGGAAATCGCCGACCGTGTTGCCGTGATGGAGCATGGCAAGGTGATCGAGCAGGGCGATACCTTCGATGTCTTCACCCGGCCGCAGCATTTAACGACGCGCAGCTTTGTGTCCGATCTGATCGGTTTCGACCTGCCGCCGGCCTTGCAGAAGCGCATCGCCGACAATGATACGGCGGACAAGGGCGGCCGGCTGCTGCGCATCCTGTTCACCGGCAGTCATGCCGACGATCCGGTGATCTCGGAGCTGAGCCGCAATCTCAATCTCGACATCAACATCCTGCATGGCCGGATCGATGAGATTCAGGGGCGTCCCTTCGGCGTGATGGTCGTGCGCGTACCCGACGACGCGGCCAAGATCGCTGCTGCGAAAACCTATCTTACCAATCGCAAGTTACACGTGGAGGAACTGGGCCATGTCCACAGCCTTGATCGAGCTGCTGGTTGACGGTTTCATCGAAACGCTGGTGATGGTCGGCATCTCCGGCGGGGTGGCAGCCCTGTTCGGCATTCCGCTGGGCGTCATCCTGATCCTCACCGACCGCGGCGGCATCCTGCAGAATCTGGTGGCCAACCGCGTGCTCGGCATCATCGTCAATGCCACGCGCTCGACGCCCTTCATCATCCTGATGGTGGCGATCATCCCGTTCACGCGGCTGGTGGTCGGCACCTCCATCGGTACCGCGGCGGCCATCGTGCCGCTGACGATCGCCGCGATCCCCTTCATCGCCCGTCTGGTGGAAACCGCCCTGCGGGAAGTGCCTGCCGGCCTGATCGAAGCGGCCCAGGCGATGGGCGCGACGCCGCTGCAGATCGTCACCAAGGTGCTGCTGCCCGAAGCTTTGCCCGGCATCGTCGCCGGCCTCACCATCACGCTCGTCAGCCTGATCGGATACTCGGCCATGGCCGGCGCCGTGGGCGGCGGCGGCCTGGGCGATATCGGCATCCGTTATGGCTATCAGCGCTTCCTGCCGGAAGTGATGCTGGCCGTCGTGCTGGTGCTGATTGTCTTCGTGCAGGGCGTTCAGTCGCTGGGCGACCGCCTGGTGCGCCGTCTCAGCCATCGTTGAGTTTGTTTAAGCCTCTCCAGACCATAAAAAGGAGTATTCCATGTCGTTCTCGCTTTTCCGCCGCAGTCTCGCCGTCCTCGGACTTGCTGCACTCATTGCCTCGCCGGCTGCGCTGGCCCAGGACAAGCCGATCAAGGTCGGCGTCACCGCCGGCCCGCATGCCGAGATCATGGAAGTGGTGAAGCAGGTGGCCGAGAAGGACGGCCTGAAGATCCAGATCGTCGAGTTCAGCGATTACGTGCAGCCGAATGCGGCGCTCAATGCCGGTGACCTGGATGCGAATTCCTATCAGCACCTGCCGTATCTGGAAGCGCAGATCAAGGACCGTGGCTACAAGCTGACCAATATCGCCTACACCGTGAACTTCCCGATGGGCGTTTATTCCAAGAAGGTGAAGTCGCTGGACGAGCTGCCGAATGGCGCCCGCGTCGGCATCCCGAACGATCCGACCAATGGCGCCCGCGGCCTGCTGGTGCTGGAATCGGCCGGTCTGATCAAGCTGCGCGAAGGCGCCGGCCTGAAGGCTTCGCCGCTCGACGTTGCCGAGAATCCGAAGAAGATCCGCATCGTGGAACTCGATGCGGCGCAGCTGCCGCGCGCGCTGGCCGAACTCGATGCCGCCGCGATCAACACCAACTATGCGATCCCGGCCGGCCTGTCGCCGACCAAGGATGCGATTGCCAGCGAAGGCGCGAAGGCTCCGTACGTGAACATCATTGCCGTGCGCACGGCGGAGAAGGATCGTCCGGAATTCGCCAAGCTGGTGAAGGCCTATCAGTCGCCGGAAGTGAAGGCTTTCGTCGAGCAGAAGTATCAGAAGGCGATCGTCACCGCCTGGTAATTGCCGTTCAATCAAGTCCTCCCCGGAACGAGCGGCCGAGCCCGTCAGCAGCAATGCTGACGGGCTTTTTTTATCCAGCGGCGCGGGCCTGCTTCACCAGCCGGACCAGTTCGGCCCGGGCGCTTTCGGCATCCTGGACCAGCGTATCGAAGGGCAGGCGGGCAAGCTCGTGGCCGCAAATCAGGTCGCAGCCTTCCGGATCGATGCCGCAAAGCCGCCAGCCATCGCCGTTTTTGCCCAGAAGCCTGTTGGCATAAAGCTGCACGGCATCGGCGTGATCGGTATTCATATGCTCAAGGATGCCGGCTTCGGCATCGATCAGCGCCTGCGGTGCCGGCAGCAGATAATCATCGAACCAGTGAATCCTGCCGAAGCCGGCGACAATATGCGCCCGCTCGACAATGATCTTGTAGAAAGCGAAATCCTTGAAGCCGGCATAGCCCTCAGCGGAAGGATGCCGGGCGAGATAGCGGGCACGATGGCGCGGCTCATCCGTCTTTTCGGCGCGGCCGAGCAGACTGACGCGCGGTCCGGTCAGCGGCTCGTCATGGCCTAAGGTGCCGTCGCAAAGCAGCGAGACGCGGTTGTCGGCGGCGATATTCCTGGTGTGGTCGGCCAGGGTCGAAACCAGCAGCAGCGGCGTGGCATCGAGATCGAAGGCGACCAGAACGAGCGACGCATAAGGCTGTCCCGGATCGCCAGCCATGCTGGTTGCCAGTGTCGCCGTGCGGCAGGCGCGGGCGACAGCGCGGGCTTGCATGGCTGGCGTCGGGTTGCTCATGGTGCTTACGGCAGCAGCAGGGTGGAGCCGGTGGTCTTGCGCGACTCCAGGTCCTCATGAGCCTTGGCGGCATCCTTCAAGGCGTAGGTCTGCTTGATCTCGATCTTCACCTTGCCGGATTTGACCACGTCGAACAGCGCATTGGCAGAGCCCACGAGATCTGCGCGCTTGGCGGTGTAGGTCACGAGCGTGGGCCGGGTGACGAACAGCGAGCCCTTGGCCGACAGCGTGGCGAGCTCGATGGGTGGTACCGGACCGGAAGCATTGCCGAAGCTGACCATCAGGCCAAGCGGCCGCAGGCAGTCGAGCGAGCCGTTCCAGGTATCCTTGCCGACGCCGTCATAGACCACCGGCACGCCTTCACCCTTGGTGATTTCCTTCACCCGCTCGGCGAAGTTTTCCGTCTTGTAGTTGATCACATGATCATAGCCATGCTCGCGCGCGAGCTTGGCCTTGTCTTCCGAGCTGACGGTGCCGATCACGGTGGCGCCCAGCGCCTTCGCCCATTGGCCGAAGATCAGGCCGACGCCGCCGGCGGCAGCGTGGAACAGCACGGTATCGCCGGGCTTGATCGCATAGGTACGCCGCACGAGATATTCGGTGGTCATGCCTTTCAGCATCATGCCGGCTGCCTGCTGATCGCTGATGCCATCCGGCAGCACGACGCAGCGATCGGCCTGCATCAGACGCTCTTCCGAATAGGAGCCGAGCGGCGCCGAGGCATAGGCGACGCGGTCGCCGACCTTGATATCGGTGACATCGGCGCCAACGGCAGTGACCGTGCCCGCGCCTTCCATGCCGAGCGTGAGCGGCAGCGGCATCTTGTACAGGCCGCTGCGGTGATAGGTGTCGATGTAATTGAGGCCGGCCGCCGTGGTCTTGATGCGGATCTGGCCGGGGCCGGGATCGCCCACTTCGACCGCTTCCCATTTCATGACCTCTGGGCCGCCGACCTGATGAATACGGATTGCATGCGCCATCTGCGCGCTCCTTTTGTTGTCTTTAAGAGACTTGCTGTTGCTGGGAAGGTTTAAGCGAGGTGTTTTCCGAAGAACTCGGCCGTGCGCTGATTGGCGAGATCGGCCGCATTCTTGTCGAAATGCTCGCCGCCGACGCGGGCGAAGGCATGATCGCAGTCAGGATATTCATGCAGCGTGATCAGCGGCTGCTTCTGGAAGGCTGTCCTGATCTGATCCTGGGCTTCCTTCGGCACGAACTTGTCCTTGTTCGCCATATGCATCATCAGCGGCTTGCGGATATTGCCGATCTCCGACAGATGGTCGGTCAGCGCGACGCCGTAATAGCCGACCGCCGCATCCACATCGCTGCGGCAGGCCATCAGGTAGGCCAGGCGGCCGCCCAGGCAGTAGCCGACCGTGCCGGCCTTGCCGGTGCAGCCGGGCAGCTTGCGCAGCACGGCGAGCGAAGCCTTCAGATCGTCGATGCCCTTGTCGAGGTCGAAGCCGTTGAACAGCTTGAAGGCCTTGTCCCATTCGGCCTGGCTTTTGTCGGTGATGTTGACGCCCGCTTCCTGACGCCAGAAAAGGTCGGGGCAAAGCGCAAAATAGCCCTGGGCGGCGAGGTTCTCGCAGATCTCGCGCATCACCTGGTTGACGCCGAAAATCTCCTGGATCACCAGGATGCCGGCGCCTTTGCCGCTGGTCGGCTCGGCCAGATAAGCCATGAAGCTGCCGCTGCCGTCAGATGCCTGGATGGTGATTTCCTTCGCCATGGTTTCCTCCTGTTTGAAGGCGGAAACTCTAGCGGCGGAAAGCAGCTGGTATCAACCGCCAAGCAACCGGTAACCGGGAAGGAAGTAGCGGCGATTACGCGGCGCCGAAAAGATCGTTCTGCAGGGGCGGCACGAAGGCGCCTTCATGGCGCAGCAACCAGCGCTTGGTCTCAAGGCCGCCCATGCCCGAATATCCGCCCGCTTCTCCGCCTGCGGCGAGAATGCGGTGGCACGGGATGATCACCGGAATCGGATTGGCGCCGCAGGCTGCGCCGACCGCCCGGGCATCGGATCGCGCTGCGCCGCCGATGGCGGCAGCCGCCTCGCCATAGGTGCGGGTCTTGCCTGCCGGAATGGCCAGCATGAATTCCCATACCGCACGCTGGAAATCCGATCCCTTCGGCGCCAGGGGCAGATGGAAGCGCGTTTTTCCGTCGGCAAAATAGGCCGCAAGCTGGCGCGCGGCCTCCGCCAGCAAAGGCGTGGCGGCCCGGTTCTGCTCGGGCTTGCCACCCCAATCCAGCGAAACGATGGCTTCTTCGGTGGCGGTGACGGTGAGCGGGCCGAGCGGCGAGAAGACGCAGATCCGGGCCGTTGCGGCTGCAGGATGGTCGATTTTCAGCAAGCTGGCGCTGGACGGCATGACGGCGACCTTTGGGGCTGGACTTGAGGCCTGGGCTCACTATGGTTACGCCATCTCACATAACACAGCCGATCCCTTCGGAGTATCCGCTAATGTCGCAGTCATTCGAGACGCAGACGCCGGTCACGGTGCTGACCGGGTATCTCGGCGCCGGCAAGACCACCTTGCTGAACCGCATCCTGACCGAGCAGCACGGCAAGAAATACGCCGTGATCATCAACGAATTCGGCGAGATCGGCATCGACAACGACCTGGTGGTGGATGCCGACGAAGAAGTCTTCGAGATGAATAACGGCTGCATCTGCTGCACGGTGCGCGGCGACCTGATCCGCATCATCGACGGCCTGATGAAGCGCAAGGACCGGTTCGACGCCATCGTGGTCGAGACGACCGGCCTGGCCGATCCCGGGCCGGTGGCGCAGACCTTCTTCGTTGACGAGGATGTCGCCCGCCGCGCCAAGCTGGATTCCATCGTCACCGTGGTCGACGCCCGGCATTTGCCGGCGCGCTTAAAAGACAGCCGCGAGGCCGAAGAGCAGATTGCCTTCGCCGATGTCATCATCCTGAACAAGACCGATCTGGTCACGCCGGAAGAGCTGGCCGAGGTGGAGGCGCGGATCCGCGCCGTCAACCGCTTTGCGCAGATCCATCGTGCCACCCGCTGCGACGTGCCGCTCGATAAGGTGCTGGACCGCGGCGCCTTCGATCTGAACCGCATCCTCGATCTGGAGCCGGATTTCCTCAAGGCGAATCCGCCCCATGGCGAGCCGGGTCATGTTCATGACGAACATTGCGGCCACGATCATCATGATCATCACCACGATCACCACCACAATCCGCCGCATGGCGAACCCGGCCATGTGCATGACGAGCATTGCGGCCACGATCACATCCACGACACCACGGTGCACAGCGTTTCCCTGTCGGCCGATACGCCGCTGGATGCGCGCAAATTCGACGCCTGGATCAGCGAATTGCTGGCCACCAAGGGGCAGGACATCCTGCGCAGCAAGGGCATTCTGGATCTGAAGGGCAGCGACAAGCGCTTCGTCTTCCAGGCCGTCCATATGATCAAGGATGGCGATTTCCAGCGGCCCTGGCGCGGCGATGAGAAGCGCGTCTCGCGCATCGTCTTCATCGGCCGCGATCTGGATGCCGAGGCTCTGCAGAAAGGGTTCGAGGCCTGCCGTGCCTGAAGCCACTCAGATCGGTTTTCGCGCTTATCTTTGGCAGTTCAAGTCCGGCGTCGTTGCCGTCGCTGCGGCGGAGCAAGCCGGCGTTGCCGGTTTCGGCCTGGGCGATGGCTCCATTGCCCTGCGTCCCTTCGACGATCCGCAAGCGCCGAGCACGCGGCGCCTGATCGTGCATGCGGATGCCGCGCTGCTCTGCATGGCGGCGGGGCCGGACGGCAGCAGCTTCATCTCCGGCGGCGATGACGGGCGGCTCATCCTGTCGACCGTCGAAGGCGAGGCAAGTGAGCTGGCCGCCGTGCCGCGCAAATGGATCGAGCAGGTCGTAGTGGCCGACAATGGCAGCGCGATCGCCTATAGCGCGGGCAAGCGCGTCGGTCTGCTCAGCAGCGCAGGGCAGCAAATCGCCATATTCGAGGATCATCCCAGCACCGTCTCCGGACTTGCCTTCAATCCGAAAGGCAAGCGTCTGGCGGTGTCGCATTATGGCGGCGTCAGCCTGTGGTGGGTGAAGGCCGAGGCGCAGCAGCCCAAGCGCCTGAACTGGAAAAGCTCGCATCTCACGGTCACCTGGTCGCCGGACGGCAAGTTCATCATGACCGCGACCCAGGAGAATGAGATGCATGGCTGGCGGCTGTCCGACGCTGCCGATATGCGGATGAGCGGCTATCCGGCCAAGCCGAAAAGCTTCAGCTGGTCGCGCGACGGGCGCTGGCTGGCGACCAGCGGCGCCGAGGTGGTGGTGGTCTGGGATTGCAAGGGCAAGGGCCCGATGGGCAGCAAGCCGGAAGAACTCAGCCAGGGCGAACTGGTCACGGCCGTTGCCTTCCATCCGCGCCATGGCCTGGTGGCGTCGGGCCATGCCGATGGCCAGCTCAAGCTGGGGCGCATCGCCGATAATTCCAGCATCGATCTCGAGCGGGTTGGAACGGCACCGATCACGGCGCTGCACTGGACGGCGGATGGCCGCTACCTGCTGGCCGGCGGCGAGGAAGGCGCTGCGGGCATCCTCGATTTCGAGGCAGGCAGCTAGCGTGGCAGGCGTGCTGCCCGGGCGATGCGCAGCAGCGCGTCGCCGCAGGCGGCTGCTGCCGGCATGCCGGTGCTCTTGGCCATCAGTTCCGCATCGGTGAGGATTTCCAGCGCCCGCATCAGGCGGTCGCTCGACCATTGGCGCGCCTGCCGTTCAAAGCCATCGCGGCGCGTCCAATGCACGCCCAGCCGCTGCGGATCGACGCGGTTGCCAGCTTCTCGCTGGGCCGCGGCGAGATGCAGCTTCTGGCCGTGCTTCTGGGCCACGCGCAGGATGGCTACCGGCGACTCGCCGGCGCTTTCGCAGCGGGTCAAGGCGTCGGTCAGGGCCGAGAAATCACCGCCAAAGGCAGCGAAAGCGACATCGTCGAGGAACAAGGTTCCGCTGTCGCCGACCACCGCCTCGCAATCCTCCAGGCTGACCGGCGTGGGATCGTCGCCCTTGTAAAGCAGCAGCTTGGCGATCTCGCCGCGGCTGACCATGCGGTCGGTGCCGAGATTGTCGGTCAGATAAGCCATGGCTTCGGGCGAGATCTTCTTGCCGGCTTCGCGCGCCATGTCTTCGATCAGGCTGTGCAGGGAGCGCTGATCATCGGCATAGCAGCCGATGGCGACGGCGACATTGGAATCCTCGAAAGCTCCGCGCAGGGATGAACGCGCTGCGAGTTCGCCGGCCTCGACCACGATCAGCGCATCGCCGGAAGGCTCATCAAGAAAACTCTGGAACAGCTTGGCATTGCGGTCCCCGGCGCCAGAGACCATGACGACGCGGCGGCCGCCGGTCAGCGCGATGGCGGCGGCTTCATCGGCCAATTTCGCCGGGTCCTCCTGCAATTGCGCGCCTGTGAGCGTGGCAACGCGGAAAGGATCGCTTAAATCGGCAACCACGCTTTGCGCGATTGCCTTGGCGCGCTCGCGGATCAGCCCGGCATCGCTGCCGAAAAGCAATATTGCGCGGATATCCGGCCTTGGCCGTTTGACAAAAGCCTCGACGTCACGCGTTTGCAGCTTCATTGCAGCAAGGGATGGGGCTGCATCGGCTGCGGCTGTCGCGGCGGCGTCCGGGCATTCTGCTGTTGCCGCCAGCCGTCGAAGTAATTGGCCAGCCGAATGCGAATCTGCTCAGCCGTGTCGCGCAATGCCCTCTCGCGCGCGTTCTTCTCGGCAACCAGGTTGGCGTAGTCGTTGAGCGTCTGATTATACGAAGCCTGGCTGTTTATGTAGCCGGACGAAACGACTTGGCCGTTCTCGTAGTCGCGCAGATAGAAATGGGTTGTAAGCTGCAGGTTGCTGCGCGTGATTTCCTCCGAACGGGTAACGAAGACGGAGCCAAGCGTTTCATGCAGCCGGTATTCCAGCAGATAGCGCGGTCGCTCTGGTGCGCCGCGCGGGGTGATCAGATCGAGCAAGGTGTTGCGCAGCACCTGTTCGGACCGGTCCTCGGGCTGAGCAATGGAGATATGAGAAAATTCCGGCACCACAGATGCGCTGCCGCCCTTGCTTCCGTATAGCGGCTTGAAGCCGCAGC
>Ga0065720_1018991_pt1 | contig 47353 bp, 50 predicted proteins | sample Thericmetagenome_FD_59107 | JGI IMG/M metagenome (GOLD analysis project Ga0065720, IMG submission 59107) | Thermophilic microbial communities from the Joint Bioenergy Institute, California, USA of rice/straw/compost enrichment - eDNA_2 v2... | ecosystem: Engineered > Solid waste > Grass >... | reverse complement strand
GGGGGGGGGGGCCGCAAAGCAAGGCATACCGCGCGAGTTTGCTTGTGGGGTCCGGGGTGAGCCAAGCGACCCTAACCACCAACGGAACTCTGAAATGCAGTCTTGTGCCGCGATGCTTTGCGATCTCTGCCTCCAGTTTCCAAAACCTCCAAATTCCAATCCGACATTTCCAGGCTGTTCAACATGAGCTCGAATTATGAATGAAGTACCGATCTATCATGATGGCTGTATGGCCGTGACAGAAAGTGCAAATCTGTGGAAAGGTATACAGAACAATCCCTATAATGCGTTGTGTTCAAGTTTCCAGTTCTTTTGGCAGCTTTCTAGAACTCCCCCGATTCTCCCTCGTGTTCTCCAAGATTTGTCCCTTTCCAATGCCCCTAACCCTGAAGCCCAGTCTTTGAAGCTCAAGGTGGTTCACGATGTTTCGCCCATCAAAAACCCAACGCGGCTCTTGCATCATATCCGCAGCTTCGACCCAGTTCACCATTTCCTGAGCCTGCTCTCTTCCACCGCGTCCACACTGGCTGCAGTCCTTCGGACAAGGTGGAAGTGGTTTCAACCTCCCGAGGGGGTCGTCTGATGGGGCTTCTGCCTGTTGTCGTGAGAGCCGCTCCAAATCCCTGATAGCCATCTCGCTGATGCAAGCTTCCTGGGTGTCAGTAACAAGCCCATCATCTGTCAGCATCGCCATGTTTCTTGAGGATCCTGCAGTGGCTCCTAGATGCTGGCCACGGAACTGCCTCCACTGCGTGAGAATGCAAACGGCGCTGGCCTGCTGGATACACTCTCTCCATCCATAGCAGACTCGGACCCTCTCCATCTCATCTTTGTTTAGGCCAATCCGCTGGATCTCCTCAAGGATCTCGTGTGGCGCACATCCAGGGTCAAATACGGCGATCTCGCGCGGCATCTCTGACACGAGTTCCTTGATAATGTGCACTGCAATACTGTTCCGGGTGTCGTTTGTTCCTTCTTTGAACGTGAAACCAAGAATGGCAATCTTCTTGCCCCGGAGAGAGCCGTTCAACTCTCGAACCACATTGCGAGTAAAGCGACGGCGTTGGTCCTCATTGACCCGCAGAACCGCCAGCCAGTAGTCGGCAACTACATCCAAGTGAAGTTCCCTTGCTAGGTATGCTAAGCTGAGGATATCCTTTTCAAAGCACGATCCGCCGAACCCGACGCCTGCTCGTAGGAACTTTGGTCCCAGTCTTACGTCCTTGCCGATCGCCAAGCTGATGTCCTCCACGTCTGCGCCCAGCCCGATCGCCTCGCACATTGCACTGACTGCGTTGATGCTGCTGATGCGCTGCGCAAGCATGGTGTTCGCCACGAGTTTTGCGAGCTCACTGCTGAAGGTATTGATGGTTAAGATCTGTGGGATAGGTACCCACGCAGCATACACTTTCTTCAACGCCGCCGCGGCCTGGAGGCCCGACAGAGTCGGGGAACTGCCGATCAAGATCCGATCCGGGTGCATCAGATTTTCGATCGCTGTTCCCTCTGCGAGGAATTCTGGATTCGACAGGACCTCAAACTTGTCTTCGGGGCGAAAGTACCTCAGCTGGGAACAGTCAGAACACCTTCAAATTTTAAGATCTAGCGGCAACTCACAATGTCGTGAATCATCCGAGCTGTACCGCATGGAACAGTGCTCTTCTCAACAATGATGGCACCAGACTTTGCATGTTTCGCTACCGTCCGGGTCGCGGTCTCAACTGCGCTGACGTCGGCCATGAACCCAGCTCCGATTCCGTGTGTTTTGGTGGGTGTGTTGACGCAGATGAAGATCATATCTGCTTCGGTGATAGCTTGCTCAATGTGTGTGGAAAAAAAAAGGTTAGGCTGTCGTGCTTTAAGCTGAACAGGGTAAGGCATTCCCGCCAGTGATACTGTCCTTTCAAGCGTCCCATCTCTGGCAATACGAACAACCTTCAACAGGCCCTCCTCGTGAATCGGGAGATGCACCGAGTTCCATGCCGAAATTCGTTGCTCATTCAGGTCTACAACATTGACCTGAATATGCGGGTTGTGGTATGCGATTACTGCAGCTGTAGGCCCACCTGATCTCTGGTCAGTCCGATTTGACCTTTTCCTTCATCTGGCTGAGGAGGCACCATACCAACAAATCCGGCCCCTATGAAGCAGATATTCTTGACTTCTGACACCGAAGCATTCTCAACGGATTCCTCTGTTGTCGAAGTGCTTCTGTGTTCCTGAAGAGATGCTGGTTTGAGTGCCGGTGATCCCGCCTGAGATCCAGCCGGGGATGTGTTGGGCGTTTCTCGGAGCCATCCAGTCGCTGGCCATGAGTCCTGAACTGATCCCCTGGCGCTGATGGTCGACGCTATTGACTGTGAGCTGGGAAAGGATCTGGCTAACTTGCTGTGAGTCATCGAGGTATCCATCGCATGGAGGTTAGGTTGTCGAGAGATATCCATGGTGTTTCCTCGAGCTCCCAGCACTGATGCTGACAAGCCAGGCTAAGGGAATCGAGGACGGGATGACGATTCTTACAAAGACGGCTATCACAAGTGAACGGACGTCTCCTTGCGATGATCATATATGCTACCTTCCGCTCCCCTCTACGAGCTACATCCCCAGTTCTAACCCTTACTAAGTTGTGCGTCGTCAATCCTCTGTCTATCCCCTGTGATGTGATCGGTTCGTGCTAAACATTTGCTTATCGCTCCGCTTCCAGACAAGCTGAATTCTTGGCAGCTTTTCATCGGTGATCCCCTCTGAGAGGCTTACGTGTCTGCCGGTCTTTTGCTCGAACTCTCCTCTCCTGTACTTCTTTCTTCGACGCGAGCTCAGTACTCCTTTCCTACATAATTTGCTCAGAGAGGAAAGATCGGATTTTCTTATTCTGGGCTGCGAACTTTGTTTGCTCCAGAGATAGACAATGGCATCACAATTAACGACGTTCTTGGGCCTGGATCCTCCATGTCTAGCTTTCTACTGAGGGGCCCCGATTCAACCAAAATTCGGTCCTAGATAAGAGAATTACTAGCTCAACATGACGATCAACAAACGCTCTTGCGACTTTCAAAATTTCTCTTCTCTCATCTCGACAGTACCTCAGCTAACCTCAAACGTTACGCAAATGCTTTAATACCGAAGATCATCGACTGTAATGACAACCTGTTCACACTCTCCTGCTTCATGAGTGTCATGGCAACAATGTCTTTCCTATCTGGGATTCACCGAGCTTTTGTGCAACACGCTTCGACCCCTTTTTTCATTGCGGTAAGCCTCAAAAGATCCGGATCCCTTATCAGGATTTCGGCCTTCTATCGGACATTGACACTCCGCTTCGCCAACGTAGGACAAGACACTTGTGTTTGGATGTTTGTGTCAAGCTCATGCAGTTCAATTTTCATCGAGTTTCACCTTTGAGAAACAAGGAGAACCCCTTGACGTATCCTATTGTCCGGAACCTACTCCCGCCTTTCGCAATGTTTTTCTTTTTCTTTTCTTTTCTTTTTTTTTTTTTTTTTACCAACGATAGAGACATCTTCTAAGGTTAGCAGACTAGTTTATGAACTAGATTAGCTGTGTCGCGACTCTCTCCCGGCATCGAATTCCTCATTCATTTTCACTGCCGCCATCGACTTACTATTGAGGCTTATTACCAAACATGTGGTTGTCGAGGATCATGCAACTTGTTATTTCTGTTGCCATATTAGGCAAGCCTGGGGCGAGTTCCAGTTATGATGCTAGGTTATGTGGAGAGGGCAGTTACACTACTCCTAATACCAACTTGACATGTAAGATATATTCCACATCATGCTTCCTGAAAACCACTTACTCATACTACGCCAGATGTTCCGAACGCCTGGAACCCGGATGCCCCAGGGTTCCAATGTATCATGGTTCGTGACAACCCCCATCTTCGCAACAGCTACTGAAATGCGGTGTTAACATCTTGCCTTCCTCAGATCAAGGATAAACCTCCATCTTTTGACGCCACTTGGAATTGGTCGGCCGAGGCTGGCACAGTTCACTCTTATCCCCACGTCAAGTTGACAGACTCCACTTTCCCAGTTCCCTTGACTAACATATCGGCGCTTGTTCTTACGGCCCAGTGGTCCATGGGACTGGGATCGACGCCAAAGCCAATTCCAAGCCTTGATTCTACAGCGCTAGCTCAAGAAGACGTGTTCGCCAACGTTGCTTTTGACCTTTTTGTCGATCACAATCCGTCGGAGTCTCAAGGGGAAACCTCAGCTGAGACGGAAGTCATGATCTGGCTCGGAATGTTTGGTTATGCATATCCTCTTGGATACAAACGCCCCGCAAAGTGTCGTGTAACAATGACCATAGGACATGTTGAGTTGTACGTTGGCCATCCCTAGCGGCTAGCTGCTCTGTTAATGTGTTGCTAACCTCGGTCGCATAGTACACTTTACTATGGCAAAAACCAGAGAGGAACTCATGTGTTTACCTGGCTCACGGAGGTCCCCGAGACGAGCTTCGCGGGGGATGTATCTCCCCTACTGCAGTTCCTTTGGATGAACGATCTTGTGTCTCGGCGCGCATATTTGGGGCTGGTTGGCTTTGGTACCGAGACCTGGCACTCCAAGGGGAATGTGACATTCTCGGCACGAAAATATGGCCTTGACGTACTCGTCGGCCCTCCGCCGGTCCTCGATCTCCCCCCCGCCCCGGACTGCCTCACCAGTTCCGGCGTCATTGCTGCTGCTTACATCACTTCGCGGAAACTGTTTGCCATAGTCGTTGGAACTGTTTGCTTTGTACACTACCTTCGTTGATGTTATCCACGTTTCCGGCTCGGGTTCTATTCAGCATTCTTCGTGGAAAGTACTTTTTGGGTCTGCTATTGGGACATATTACCCAATGTTTATTTATGTCTCTGTTTCTTTCATTGACCGGGATCTGACCGGGCCTACTAGGTTCGATCGGCAGCGCTCGGACGTTGTTTCAACATCTTAGTCAAGGGTGGCACCTTGATCTCAAGGGTATTGCTCCCGAGTCTCTTTAACAACCTGATCTAAAGTTGGTCACTGCTCCCTAAGTCACATTGATGGATCCTTTCCTCGGGATGATCACTGGATGACACGAGCTCAAGGCTACTCCGGTGTTGTCTCCATGACAGCCGGATGGTGGGAGGGGTTGATGATATCCATCCTTCAAATTATATACGGCCGTATGTGCCAGGGGCATTTGTACGCTTTTTCCATCTCACTAATGTCAAAAATGCACTCACTTGTAGCCAACTACTTCATTCTTTTCTGCTAGTCCTTCAGGAAATCTTTCTGGATGGCGTCGTATACTTACCCTCCGCGGCCTGGAACAGCCGGGACACAGCGGAGCATTCCTTCTTCTCATATTTGTCGAGATCCTTTCCGTGATCCCTCCAACTGCTCACTACCAAGGGATGAGTCCTCTAGCACATATAGTGTACATACATTCGTAAGTATGCTTATCTGGATGCTCAACAGAAGGTTATTGACATGAAGTCAGGACCTCCAGCTACCGCCAGTCTTTCCTGCTCCCTTCAGACCTCTTCCTCATGTTCCAGGCCGGACGCCTAGTCAAGCCACCAGTGCAACGGTAAGTCAGAACTAAGCTTGCATCGCCTCGATCTTTGAACTGGTCTAACATTTCGACAGGCCCAGGACCAGCTTCATGGGGAGCTTAATGAGAAATCAGCATTCTCTTCTGACGATGGAGTCTTTCAATCCGGAATTAGACAGGATCACCCGTCTTCTATTGAACAGGCTTCAACCAAGGCCAGCATCCTCAAGCGTGCCTATAAAGCCTTCCGGAGGACATATTGTCCGGGAGAGGAACCTCCGCTAGTACTTCCTTCAGCACCGACTGACGAGGAGAAACTCAAGTACATCAAGACAAACCGCATTCCCCTCTACATCTTCGGCGTCTTCTCTTTCTTGTCCCTATCAGCCGGCATGTGGCTCTTCGCCATATGCGACCCAATCTTCTCCTGGTACGGCATCTTCGTCACTTTCCTCAACATCTATCTCATGATCTCGTACTTCGTTGGCCTGATTGGACGAGATTGGGATTACGAATCCCATCTGCGAATACGGGAGCAGCACCCAATCACCGACGAAACTGCCCCAACAGTGGACATCTATCTGCCCTGCTGCTCCGAGCCCCTCGAGATCTTAGAAAACACCTGGAGCCACATCATTCGTCTCGACTGGCCTGCCCACAAGCTCAAAGTCTACGTTCTTGACGACGGCGACCAGCCTGCAGTGCGCGATCTTGCCGCCCGCTTCGGCTTCAACTATATCGTCCGCGACGACCGGCCACGCCTGCGCAAGGCAGGCAACCTTCGCTGGGCATTCGCCCGCACAGAGAGTGACTTCTTTGCAATCTTTGACGCAGACTTCTGTCCTCGGCCCGATTTTCTCAGGGAGCTGATGGTCGAGCATCTCGCGGACGAAAAGACGGCGATCGTGCAGAGCCCTCAGTACTTTCGTGTCACGGATGACCAGACGTGGATCGAACAGGGTGCGGGCGCAACGCAAGAGCTGTTCTATCGTGTGGTGCAGGTTAATAGGAACCGGTGGGGGGCATCGATCTGTGTAGGGAGCAATGCCGTGTACAGACGGGCGTCGTTGGTCGAGGTTGGTGGGACGGCGGAGATCGGGTTTTCTGAAGATGTCCATACTGGGTGAGTTGCTAGCACTGTAACATAAAGGTACGGAGTTTGAGTGCTAACTCTGCTAGGTTTGGCGCTGTTGATCGAGGTTGGAAGGTCAAATACGTCCCTCTCTGTCTAGCGACGGGCATCTGCCCGAACACCCCACGCTCCTTTTTCTCACAGCAGATGCGCTGGGCGCGCGGAAGCACCACGCTCCTGACAACCAAGCATTTCTGGGTTTCCAACTTGACTACCATGCAAAAGATGTGCTATCTCTGTGGTATGAAGCTGCTTCTCCCTTCTTGACAAGCTCTTCCAGTACTGATTGGACCCTAAGGCCTGCTTTACTACTCTGCTGTCGCCCTCGGCATCTTCATCTCGCCCATGCCTGGGCCTCTTCTTTTGTTCTTTCGACCCGAATGGTTCAAATACTACAACTTGGCCTTCGCCATTCCATCCATCTTCTACGGTCTCATTCTGTTCCGTTTTTGGGCCAAGGCAAGCTACGGCCTGAACGTGCAACACATCATGGTCATCCAGTCCTATGCTTATCTAACGGCTATCAAGGATCGTCTTTTCGGCATCGAGCTTCTCTGGGCTGCATCCGGGGACAAAAAAGCGCACAAGTCGAACAAGTATCGCAACATGAGGATACTCTGTTGGCTGTGGACACTGACTTGGGTAGGAGCAGTCGTTGCGTCGGTGACCTACAGGCTCCTTACGGGCTTTCCGTGGTACCACACCGTGCCGCTGCTCGTTCTCAGTGCATACAACTTGTACATAAGCCACTACTTCATGTTTGCCTCTTGGAAGTGGTAATAATAAGATAAATAATGATCGTTTCCTCTTTAACTTGATTGATTTGGTTATTTGGTGGTTCACAGCCCATCACATCATCATTGCAAATACTGTAACAGAAAAAGAAATAGTGTCTACTGTCTGTTTACTTCCGGTTTATTCTTTTTTTGATCTCTTGACACGACGGTATCTCAGGCCTCTCTCTGAGTTAAGGTCTCTTGAGCATCCGAAACAAAGTCTGTCAATCAACAAACTAATGTTGTTATTTCCGACTGCCTGTACTATGACACCTAGTTCGATAGCACTTTCGGGGGCGGTACACCCGATGTCTAAGACCAACGCCGCAGACCCCACGCCGAGCAAGCGTAAGAGGTGATACAACAGCTGTCATACCTGCATATCTCCTGATCAACAGGGGTCTCGTCCTCCGATGTCATTGAGATCATCGATATTGTCGTGGGATTCGAGTTGAAGTGCTGTGCAATCCAAACTCGGCGGCCGGTTGCTCTGACGGTGGTGGTATCCAATTTCGAGCCCAAGGATCTAACGATATTATCAAAACATTATCATATGTGCGGACGACGAGCCAGCATCAAGGCAAGCCAGGGGATTGAGCTTTCCTAGAGCTTTGCTGCTGTGGCTGTGGTACAACAGCATCGATCGCCGGAATAGCTTCTTGGACTCGCCGCTCCATCCGTCTCCTCCAAGGACGATACACAAGAATGGAGCCCAAGCCGACCAAGACAAATAGCCCGCAGATGCATCCACCGATGATATCGTAATGATCTCCAATCGCACCAACCCCTTCCCAGAACTTGCCCTCCGGTTCAGCAACGTGCTCGATAAGGGACAAGACCTGGATGATGCCAATGAAGGCCGAGACAACGACTGTAATGCCAGTGAGAACGATAGAGTAGTAGAGGATGGCGATCATATCCCTGGAGAAGGCCTTAGATGTGTACAGGGCCATCATTAGGGCACCGTCGGTGGTGTCGAGCATACACATGCCGGCTAGAAGACATCCTAGTTAGCCCGCGGGTGAGATAGAGAAAAGGAAACAAGATCCGTACCGGTAAACAAAGCGGGAAAGATCAAAATCACCCACATGCTCGTCCCTTGCGCAGCTTGTACACTCGCAATGCCCAAGATCGCAATCTCAGAGCTCGTGTCAAACCCCAAGCCAAACAACATCCCTAGAGGAAGCATCTTCCAAGGCCGATCAATCAGCCTAAATGCCTTCCCAAACACCCTCGACATAAACCCAACTCCATCAAAATGCAGCGCCCGTCTGGCAGCCTCATCAGCCGCTTCCTCAGCCTCCTCCTCATCCCTCAATGTCTGCTCCGTAACTTCCTGCCTGACTTTCCTCACCAACCTCCATAGCACCCATCCATTGCCAATGCACAGCAGCAACAAAAACGCAGCAGAAACACTCGTGCCGATAATCCCCCCTACACGCTTGAAATCGTCGAACCGTTGGCGCAAGGCTCCTGCCGTTGCGGCCACAACGATACACGTGATAATCACGATCGTCGAGTGTCCCAGACTGAAGAAGGTTCCAACGGCGACGGGACGCTGGCCCGCGGCGATGAGCCGGCGGGTTGTCAGATCAATGGCGGCGATGTGATCTGCATCGAGGGCATGGCGTAGGCCGAGGGTGTAGGAGAGGACAGCCGGAGGGGTTAGGCGGGGGTAGTAGTCTGACAAATCTCAGTATTTCCGTCCCTGGAGACTTCTAGGGTTAACTTACGAAGGAGAACACCAGCAGCAGCCCAGACGATGCCATTTATGACCATTAGCAAGCCAATAAGACGTAGCGCTGACCGTGGAATATATGAAAGAGGAGGTGGTAACCGCCATGTCCTCCAGTGAGGGGACCAGATGCGGGGGAGGGGCATGTCGGCGTTAGCGTGGTCTAAGAGCTTTCTAGTATATCTCCAACAGCCCCCAAAATGACCCGCCAACACTTGATCCAACGTTCAAGACCGCGTCCTTGGGCAGAATCTCCCGAAGCCTCAGGATTTTAAAGGAACAATAACCGAGTCCTGCTAGCCCAAGGGCGGCCAGCATTTTTGAGATGTGGGATGTGCCCTCATCGCCAAGCACACTTGTGCTTGAACCCCGCATTGGAGCTTCAGTCGATCTTTTGGCCTGCATCTCGGCGGCTGCTTGATAAGCTTATCTCTCTGGGCCGTTCTTTCGTTGTTCGCTGATTTGGTGATCACCATTAGTCAGATGGCGGCTCAGGTGGGGAAGGATCGCAAGAGTGGGGTTATTGTAAGCCGGCGCCGCTGCGAGGGGGAGATGGGGCTGCCTAACCGACCCGCAGCGGGCCGATGTTAGAGTCGGACGCGACTTCAATGACCTCACTGTTCAGTTGGAATGTGATCCTCCTAAACTCCATGTCATATCCAGGCTATAATCTGGAAATGTCGAAGTATATTTCATTTTGTCCAAGGCTTTTACTTACTGACACGGGAAGGTTTAAGCATGATAGCTCTTATAAAACTGGAATCCCTACTCAGCCTCCAACTCATGCGAAAAAAAACAATGGGATGTGGGATGAACTGCTTATAAACATGAACCTCCCTTCAAGTAACCCTTTTATCTCTCCCTGAGCCTGACCAGGGCCATGCTGCTTGGCATCTACACTAAACGATTTTCGACCAGGTCGTTGCACATGATGTCATTAACACTGATTCACCATGAATATTCGATGACTGGGTGACATAGTGGTTAGGGGGTCAGCCTGTTCCCAGGGAGGTTGAGGGCCCAACTCCCCCTTTCACCGTCACAGGCAAAGCGTAAATCGAGTTCATTGACCTCATCAACAAATATGATATGGACTATTACATCTTGGTGAGAAATACTGTGCGGGGGAGTGAAGCTAAGTTCTACACTCTAGATATCTTAAGTTACTACCTCAGAAATTGTTTTAGTCCAGATATTTCGCAGTTGACTGTTCTCTAACTTAAATCCCAAGACTGAGCAAGCGCTTTGTTTGAACTAGTTCACGTTCCACACTGCCTATGAGCTCCAGAACTGGGCCGTCAAGGACAAGGACACTTTAACCAACCCAGAAATTCTCGAGTATTTAACTCATTCTACTGCAGATGCCGCGCATACGGCCGGCTGCAGCAAGAACGGCACGAGGACTTAGCCCAACAAGTCCATGGCTACCTGTTCCTCACGCCGGCGCACGAGGCAATGGTCTCCTCCGTCGCCTATGTCTGCAGCAGGGACTTACAGCGGGCTGGGCTACAAAACGATCCCGGGTTCCTCGACGGGGACAATTTGTGGGCGTGGTACGAAGAGCACTGCTAGTTGCCTATGCGAGCTATTGCGAAGAAGCTCATAGAAAAAATGATGAGCTCTTCACAACCGGCGAGATCATGTCTTTGTGGAAGGATCTGAAGGCCCTTCAATATCTAGACATCTTGGTGTGCGGCCTGCACTTTCACTAGCTCCTGCCGAAGCTCCATGACTTCAGCATCGCTTAGACCATGTCCCATCCAGAGTTATCATCGCTGGATGTGGTTTACCCCTTGATGTTGAATGATGCCACTTCATTCTGAGAAAATGTCCTTGCGAGTTTGTCCCCAGCGTCATGGATGGAGATGTGAACGCCGCTGAAGTAGACCGGTAAGAAATTGACATTCCCGCCGGGGTCTTCGATCACGCATGGGTGTCCAGTCGGCACTGCGAATGTGTGGGTGGAAGGGCGACGAATATGCCAGTTCCTCACCCCTATTGCTGCTTCCTATGAAGAATCGCGCAGGTGGCACGATCACTTCGCAAAATAGTGTGATTTCCGCTTGTTGTGAGGACAGATCATGTACGCAAGAAGTTGTAAGTTTTATACATATTTGAGTTGTTCTTTTGGACTATAATGCCAAATGACGTTCAACAAAATATACCCAAAGCAAGCCTCTAACTAGTAAGTGTAACTGCTAGATTAGAAATCTGGGTATTATGAACGCCACTCCATCGTACACTTTATTATCGCATCATCCAAGTCCCCCGCCCATTTTAATGTATCAAACCACTCCCCACTAAGTGACTCTTGTGCCAGACCTTGACTGAAGCATTGCATCGCGCTCATTGCAATGCTAAGTCCGACGCCAGCACCAAATGTTGCCATAGTAGTCGGAAAATAAGGCATGGAAGAGACCGAGATTGTTTGTGGAGGAGGATTTCATTCCCAAGAGTAGAGGAGATTCATGCTGAAGGGCCTAGCGGTGACAGAAGTGGTTATGAAGCCAATGCCGAAATCTTGTAGTTTAGGATGTGGCGATTGGCCGTAGCTTTGCTGTGAGAATTGGGATAAACTTGAAGAAGAGCGGGAGCTTTTTCATTTTTTCCCACTGTTGGTATGCCGGTAGGATCATGATATGGGAGATGCCTTGGGTCAGTGCTGTCGTGGTTCCTGATTGCAGTACACTCCCGTTCACCTGAAGACTACAAAAGATATATACCTAACCTTTAACATGCCGCATAGAAATTGAAGATCGAAACTGTCGAGTGTTTCTCTTGCCTTGATTGCTGAGAGATTATGGTACTGACGGTGGACAAATATGGCCATCACATGCTTCCATGATCTCTGAGCTAGGTCAACGGATAGACTGACCTCTAGCGTCGGGGATAATGTGACCACAAAAAGGGCAGCGCCAAAGGTAAAGGCCACTCTAGACAACGCCCATAAATACTTTTTCCGAAGGAGGGGAGCAAAGAGTGGGATCACTCACTTTGCAGAGCAAACCAGGATGGAGGTTGTTGCCTTGACCTAACACTTCTGATATGTTTTCAAGCATTCCATAGACTATTCGCTGGTAGAGAACGCAAAGTTCGTGATCAATCTTTCTCAGAACGTCAACAAAGCTGTTTGAGTCTGTGCTAGAGGCTAGAAAATGCTCAGCGATTGGACTCCGCGAGGAGGGAAGGTCCGAGGAGGTAAACACAAGTCAACGACAGTTATAGTTCATGAGTATTACACCCAGCATACCGGATTCTTAGACGAATCTCTCGGTGGAGCTGGCTAAGACTAACAGACATGCAAATGGCAGCCCTATCATCAGCCAGCATCTGCTCGCCCTGCTGTCGAAGTAACGATACGCTGTCCGAAGTAGGAGGAGCTGTATCATTTTTGCTGAAGCCTCAAAATCAACTTAAGAGTTAAGAGAGTCGATCAATGGCAAAGCCGACGGGATCTGGAATCGCTGGGGATTCCAGAGGTAAAGGAGAATTGAGGGCCGCCGCATGCAGGCCTTCGTGCATAAAGATTGAATTAACTCTGGCTTCATTGATGACGGCATTGTCTTCATCGTTCTCAAAGCCGTTAGAGACGCATGTGTATGTTGACGAGGGTACTGAGGGAATGTGCCCATTGGAAGAGCGACCACCACGTAACCCAAAAGTTAGTTAGTATGGATGCTGCGCACATTGCTGCTGATTGCTGCACGACACTGTTCTCAGAGCTGCATTAATCCTCCCAGTGCCGAGCTGTGCAGGTCGAGCAAACTGGTCTTCTCCCATCGCTTCTGCCTTTCCTGCGGGGCAGGTGGTGCATTCGAGACGCGTCAGACAGAGTCTGCGATTGTTAGCTGGTTTCAGCAACGACTCTAAGTATTGTTGATGTGTTCATTGCTGCACCTTCCACAGAGATTGTGGTTCTTGCGAAAAAATAAAAGCCCCTTTCCACTGCAAGTTACTGTCGCTGGCGTATGCTTACTCAAGTTCAGCGAAGTTCTTGAGGACTTCAGCTCGTTCTAAGGGAGAAAGCAGAATGCAGAAATCAACAAGTCGAGAGAGGAGCGAATCCAGTTCTGAGAACACATCACGCCAGGTTAGGGGAAGCTAGCAGCGAGAAGGCACGACACCTATCTCACTGATCAAGAAACGACATGGTGCATTGCTCAAGGCATACAAAATCAAGCAATGTTAATGTTTTGAACCAAAGCACCGGTTCCCCAGAACCGCTTCAATTGTATTCTGGTCTCTCCGATTCTGAGGCTTTCTGTCGTTCTTCATAGCGGAGTGTGGTGGGAAAGATCAAGATGGCAGAAAGTGCTGGCCTCAGAAGAAAGCGAGGGTCATCAAGAGAGAGGACATCCTCAAATTGAAGGTTTTCTGATGCTCCAAAATGAGTAATAAATTGTCGAAGGCTTCGGGGTAATACACAAAGAGGGAATAAATGCTTTGAGTAACGGTCGAGCATAGCAAGCTTTGGATTGCGCAGTGCCGACCAACACAAGATGTCAAATCGTGGAGAGGTGCGTGCCTAAATTAGGACCAACCACTCCAGATCCTAATATCATTGATGCAAGCGCAGGAGCCAGAAGCTGAAGGATGGGATGGTTGCGACCCCCATCTAACGGCTTTTTGACTGTTCGGCTCCTTGAAAGGAGGGGCCAAGCTCCCCACAGTGGGGAACGCGACGTTTTGGTCCACCTTCCGATTGACCACGGTGCGATTCCCTACTGTTCCTGCGAACTTGGAATCCTCCCCGGAATTAAAGCATCCCCCACAAGCGTTAAGAGCAGCAGGTCCGCATTCAAGCTCATCAGCTTCCGTCGTGGCATCTACCATATAGGATACTAGAAAGTACACATAGGCCTTGTCATCGAGACTGACTAAAAATCGACTACAATGTTTTTCCCGCTGACAATAGCTCAACAAACTGTTCGATCTTCCTCTTACGTGTCTCCTCCCTCTTGACAATCTCAAGGCGATAAAGAAAAGGATATCGTTTCATCTTGCTGAGACTCTCAAAGAACGCCTTGGCCTTTGAATTCTTGTTAAGGGCCCTTTGGAAATCGTCGGGGACTTCAATCACGCTTGGCGACGCGTACGCCTTCTCCCACCGTCCGTCTGCCTTTGCCGCATCAATCTCGGCCTGTCCGGGAGGTCGCATTCTCCCTGCCTCGATCAGTGCAGTTACTTTCTCAACATTTCGTTTCGACCAGTTGCTGTTCTTGCGTCTCGGGGCAAATCGCTGTAGGAAGAACTGCGCATCGAGACTCTTTCTCTGCCCGTCGATCCACCCAAAGCAAAGGGCAATATCCAGCGCTTGGTCGTACGTGACGGAGGGAATGCCGCTGCCTCTCCTACTGATCTTCATCCAGATGCCGTCAGGGTCTCCATAATTTTGTTCCAGCCATGCTTCCCATGCCGCTGCATCTTCAAAGTGCTTGGTTGGAATCGTCGCCGAGCCACAAGGGGTAGCTGCCGGCTTGCCATCGCGCTTACTTCTCGCTGTCTGTCGTATTCTCTCTGGCATGTTGTATTCTGATGTTGAAAAGAGTCTTTCGGGCGTCATCAAGACGGTTTTGCCAAAGTTATTAGAAACACCTGACGCGCCATCGCGCCTTGCTCTAGGCAACAGTCGGCGGGGTGAATTGCGGCTGTGTTGGGGCTTATGTAGGTGTAAGGGTTAGGGTTAGCAATGCCCTCTTTTCCCTTCGCCTGCCCTTCCGTTGTCGCTATCCCTCTGCCGCGCTTTGTCCTCTCAGTTGCTCCGATACGAAAGACCCAAAGGCCAAGATTTCGGTGGAGATTTGCATTTCTCTATACTTGACACAGACGGTTCCGACTTAATCCCGGCCCTGCCATATACCCCGTTTTTCTAGGTTTGGCTCTTAAGATCCTTGTTCACAGCAGACATACTTGCACGCTCCAGATCTCTGTTCTATCGGTTTCACGGCTGCGCTTCATGCCAAGCCCATCCCGGGACTGGTTACCGATGTCCAGATTTGCATATATGCCAATCATATGGGCTCCTCCGGACAATGCTGCCATCCTCTCCGGAGAGAATGACGAAGTCCACTTTACATCAGATGGATGAAACGCTCCCCACATCTTCGGCAGACACCCTACCAGCATAATATCGATCGGCCGAGTAACCATGTTTTAACCGGATCACATAAAAAAGGGCCGGCGCCGACTACCAGTAGCGAGGCTTGGCAGTATGCCGCACGGATGGTCCCGAGATATCTGACCCCCTCCTTCGACGTGTTCGCCAGGTGGAAGATCTCCGTACCGTAGGTCTGGGAGTGATGATACCTAAACTGAGAACTGCCACGGAAAGTATCGAGATACTACTCAACAACTGTAGGCAGGACCGGTCCCTTCAACTCCCAGGTTGTCCCAAATTGATGTGCTTTGTAACCTTATACAATTTCGTTGGAAGAATCAGCATCTTCTAAGCCGGCTTAATATGCCGAGCCTGCATGCATTAAGACGGAATTTCGCATTTGCCCTTATAGAGCGGACAAGTCTTCGCCGCAGTATGGATCTAACAGACGGACAGTTAGCCCATTATCCCGTCTTGACAAACTCCACACTGCTGAACCAGGCTCTCGCAGGATTGGCATTAGCCACAAGTCTTGTAAAGAATAATAAGGATAAATGAACTTTCATCACTTCCCGTCTGCACCCCAGCCTTGTTCCGTCTTTCGTACACCCCAAACGTGCTCCTTATGTGGCAGTTTCTGAGCGAGAGTCCGCATTGTCTCAAGACTTAAGCACGCACTGCTCTCCCAGCTGAGCAACTCCAAAAGCCTTGCTTTCCTCGCAGTATATCCTGGAGTGACCCCCCCAGAAAAAAAAACTTCCAAAATGCCTCCTTCAACGAGTTCACTTCTTTCAATCCTGCTTACTCTCAGCTTCACACTCATCCCTGGCCCGGTATTCGCCCACTCTCATCTCTCCCACATCGTCGTCAACGGGGCTCTCTACCACGGCTATGACCCGCGAAGCCCCGTTAAGAACCCTGATAGCAACAAAACATACAACACTCCCAGACCCAACCATCCTGGTAGTGTTGCTTGGTCATATGCCGCTTTCGACGATGGCTTCGTCGCCCCAGAAAATTACTCACATCCGGATATAATTTGTCATATCGGTGCTACCAGCCCCAAAGCCCATGCTCCCGTTCGCCCAGGCGATCTAATCCACATTCAATGGAACGGTTGGCCTGTGGGGCACGTCGGTCCTATCCTGACATACATCGCTCCCTGCAAAAGCCAGTCCGGGTGTGCAGGTGTGGATAAGACGACCCTGAGATGGACAAAAATTGATGAGTCTCGTCCCGTACTAGAGATTCTCCCGAACAATGAGAATCGCTGGGATGTGGAACACGGCCGGGCTGGCATAGTAGGAAAGAGGTGGGCCACAGATGTGATGGTTGCTGCCAACAACAGCTGGCAGGTAGAGGTGCCAAGGGGTTTGGCGCGCGGGGCGTATGTGATGAGACATGAGATTATTGCATTGCATTTTGCGGCGAAGAGGGGAGGGGCGCAGAATTACCCTGTGTGCTTTAATCTGTGGATTGAGGGAGAGAAAGAGGGGAGCGTGACGCTAGATGGGTATGATGCTAGGGAGTTTTATCGGGATGATCATATTGGCGTGTGGGTAAATGTCACAGCTCCAGCGCTGACGAGTTACATCATTCCGGGGCCAACGATAGCCAGCTGGGCTATGCCAGTCCCGTATGCGCAGCAGACCTCGATGTTACTGAGATCAGAGGGAACTCCCGTTGTTGTGACGAGGAGTACAGAGACCGTACTGTGGACTGCAGAGGTGACACCTACACCTACCGGCCAAGCTGTTCGACACAGGTATCATCTTAGGGGTTAAAAGACAGATTCTCAACTGTTTTGTTCTCTGTATATAAGTTAAGAAAAGTACATAGCTTTCTTTTCTCTATCGAAGCGTTGTCTTCAAAACAATCGGCTTAGCGTTCAGATCTGTTAGCACGTGGTGATATGAGAGACCCTTTGAGATACTTTGATTCCACCTTCAACAAGACATCTTTATTATGCTGACTGATAGACCACAAGACATGGGTGATCAATATAAATAGTTCCCCTGTTCGCAATCAATTCAAAGCCCTAACATCACACTTTCCCCTCCAGGACAATCTTTGCATGTAGGAGAGGTGGGGGTGAGAATCACAAGCATTCTATCACTTTGCTCTGAGTCCCACTGAGATAATGATGTGAGCACACAAGTCAACGACTTAACAAGTTCTCTGCATCAGACAGGCAGTCAAACTCCCTTACCATTTGCGACCTGTCTTGGGATTCAAACCTTTTGGAGGGTCTGGAGATCATAAGTCCTTCTCTTGACAAACAAAGCACCAACACCTAGCAAGTATATCAGCTCCATCCAGCTTTCTAGAAACGAGTCCTTGGTCTAATCAACAATAATACTTGTATAAAGATCAATGAGAGCTATAGCATTTATCCTATTCATTGAAAATCACGTGACTCGTAAGCGGTTGCCCGTGGCAATGGTGTCATTGTTTACTTTATTCCTAAATTGTCAACTTTCCTGAACCGTTCTCCTTCAAAGGGAGAATAGACCTCGAAGACGACTTGTAAATCTTGTTTTAGCATTACAGAATTTACATTGAAATGTGAAACACTAAATGCATATCTTTAGACTGGGATATCTGAAAAAAATGCTCGTATGGATTACTTCTCCATGTCTTTTGCTAGCTGCTACCACCTTTAAGGTATCAAACACTTGACTCTTGTCTTTCAACAATGATTCCAAACATCAGGTGCAGTTGCTGTTTTCTTTTTCAGTAATTCTACGCCTTTTTTCCATTATTTTAAGATATCTGTATCAGCTGGGCATAGCGATCATGGATCCTCATGTTGTCGTTTCCCTCTCAGGAATTCTCAATTTATTGGACGATCTCCCCTGCGCCTGTCAAAATTAAGCAAGGCCTTGCATCAAGTGTCAACTCATTTGCTTTAAAGAAGTTAAAAACAACCAAGGCGGAGCCCATGGAGCCATTCAATTGGCAGGAAAGGTGTCCCTTTTCTTGGAATGGCCTTGATATCTGTGAGGAAGCCATGCGAGCAATGACTGATCCTGTCCACTGTGTTGAATCAATGGTGCCGATTGGAAATTAGTCTGATCCTATTCTTGTCTCCTCGTATAATCAGCAGTTTTCTCAAATCTCTTCCATTCATCCCTCCCGATACATGCGTTCTCACTAAACTACCGGCGAAGTCTACAGTGAACTGAGCAACAGCTGAGTCAGAGCGGCAAACCATCATGTTTGACTAAATTTAACATGCCACACTCTTGCTGAAATTGCAGTGTCAGATTTCTGTCTGGAATTGAGAGCAAAGAATAACAGAGGCTTGGGGTCCAAGCTGGCTGTACTAGAATCCAGAACAGGCCCAGGCTCCTTGATGAGGATCCTAGAAGTTGATTTCTCGCCTCTGAATGAGAGAAGTTGCAATGAATCTTTTTAAAAAAAGGCATGGATTGTTCTATTTCTAAATGATCTGATCAAAAGAGATCGATGGTATCAAACATACAATGTCTTGAATTTCCCCTCTTTTATCATCATGGCAGTAAGTTATGAATCTCTAACTCAGGCAGAAATAAAGATTGAAGATCTTGCGAGCCACTCTCATAACCTCCAATGGGTCAGTATCACAAAATTTGACTGCCTGCTGCATGAGTTTCTGTCATTTTCTCGGGCAATAAAGAATGTGCAAGTTCCCACGCCTTCGGATAGCAACACTTGTTCCAGTCACTGCTGATGTTGCCCGGGTTATCAAGGGTACTGGGGTCAACTATCTGTACCCAGGAAAGATCGTCACTCCAAAGTTTTTGTTGTCGACTTGGTGGCGATCTCTGAGGAGGGGTATGTGAGGCTGAAGATCTCTTCCAAATATGCGGAGAGCATCGCCAACGCGATTGAGGACATGGAAGAGGAGCTTGGCAGTGTGTGAAATGACAAATGAGTGAGGTGTAAACATGATCTTTAATTTCTGACCTGCAATTATCTTGGATTGCTTGCTTCTAACAAGGGTCATGTATGCGTAACCAGCAGGTACAGCTTACAAGGCCCAGTTAGTGATGAACCAGGGAGTAGCTTTATTCAAGCAGATGTTCCCAACGCCCCCAACGTGACATTTTCGCATGACAGCCCGTATTGATCCCCCCCTCCGTACTCAACCCTGGGCTGATTCCCCTTACCCAGCTCAATCACCACATTCGTTTCTCCTCTGCCTTCCCACTTCGGCCACCGAAACTCTCTCCTCAACCCCTCCCACGGATCCGCCGCAAACGTAGCCCATGCCCGCTGCATCAACTTCGTCAATTCCCTTTGCTCTCTCGTCGTTGGCAGCCCACTGGTATCTTCCGAAGCTCCGAAGATCATGTGCAGGTCCACGCCGTGATAAGCCCCCGATCCCTCGTACAACCTTGTGTTTGGCCAGTCTGCATTGTAGCGGTACACCCAAGCTGGCACCCCGCAGCCACGTCGAGCGGAGGCTTGGTAGGCAGCAGGACAGGTGAAGGACTCCAGGTGAAACGAATTGACTTGCTCTTGAGTCGGCTGTGTTCCAGTGTTACCGTAGAGGGAGATGCGGTAGAATCCAGCTTCGTTGGCGTTGGAACCGATCAGGATAGGGAGCCTGGCAAACTCGCAGCGTTCCGTGAGGGACGTGTAGTTGGCAAAGACAATTTCGCCATCGGGTGTTGGGTAGAAGGGAGGAACTGAGCGGAGAACACTGCTGCTTGGGCGCGGTCTGATTGTTGCTGCGGCGTTTTTGATGGCTGTCCAGGGCTGAGAGCGCATGCAAGTCAGGGTTTGCTCGGTGTCGGTCGAATTGCACCCCAGAGCGTTGACGACAGCGTTCCAGTTGTTTGTAGCTGTTTCCTTGGAAATGACTGGGAAACTGAATGAATTTCCAGAGGACATGATCAAACCCGCAGCAATGGGGCTATTCTTGTATGTATAGGCCCAGTAGTCAACGGCCACACCGCCAGCGGATTGTCCGGTGAGGATGATGCGGTTGATATCGCCGCCAAAGTTGGCAATATTCTGGCGAAGCCATTCAACAGCAGCACGTTGGTCGCGAAGGCCGAGATTTGGCAGCGTTCCAGGGGCACCAGGGAAACCAAAAATATTGATTCGGTAATTGACAGTCACCACAATTACGTCCTCAGCATCTGCAAGGTGTTTGCCATTATACATCGGCGTGTTGGTATTGCCGGTTGTGAAGCCTAGATTCATGTTAGTCCGGATCAAACTTAGTGCTGAAGGGAGCTGACTTACGGCCTCCATAAAAGAAGACAATTACCGGTTTTTTCTTCGCTACGCTCTTTGGGGTAGACTTGGACCAGATATTCAGCGTCAGGCAGTCCTCACTCTGAGGGTTTCCTGCCCCCGAGGTATAGTAACGGATGATGCGCGGGGCTTGAGGAGTATACCCCGGATAGTCAACTGGACTAGAAGGAGTAAGGGGACAGTCATATCCGAAATTGGACGCGACATATGCAATTTTCCTGTGATGAAGAGGTACAGGAGGAGCAAATCTTAACTGGCCAACCGGGGGCTTGGCATAGGGAATGCCCAGATACTCGACAACACATGATGTGTTGGGAGCAACATGACCAATGATCGGTCCAGTTAAGGTCGATACAGTAATAAAGCGCTTGGGGTCGACACAGTTTGGTGTGTTGTTTTGTGCTGGACCACGCTGTAAGATTGGAGCAGCTGGGGCATCTTTTACTGTGTTACCAGCTATGATGCCGGTAACACTAGACAAAATAAAAAACAAATAACGCATTGTTGATACTGATACAGACCATAAATAACTGAAGTTAACCGGATCAAGATGGATAAACGGAAGATGCAAGCTGCCTCAAGTTATAGACGATCGTGTTTGTGTACTAAGCAGTACGGCTGAATCTGTATGGCCCTGCAGCGAAGAAATTTGCCGGAGTTCCGTCCCGGGACACAAGTTCCACACATGCAAACCGCTCGGTTATTGCTGACTGCAGAAGCCTTTTGTTCTCTCCATCCAACTCAAAGTCGCATTTGAGCTGCAACATTGCCAATAATGAGGCAGCATTTAGCGGTTGCGACTCCAGCTGCTTGGTACAGGTCTAGAAAAAGCCAGGGGTTTGGTTTTGATCCACGATCAATTTCGGTACCATTGCGCGAGGAACTAAGTTGCAATTTTGTACTGCTGGACCAAATCTTGAGCCTTTCAAACTTCTAATCTCTGAGTCAATGTTGTGCTAAGGCTGACGAGCCCCAAGAACAACGGGTTAAGCAGCTATTTCGTCTTCCAAAACCCCTGCCATACACACTTCACGTGCATAAATAACATCGATGCTAGTCTCCATCTTTGCTACTGAAGCTCATGAGTCTTGTTTCTATCCTTTTCGCCAATCTTTCTTGACGAATGGAAACTCTTCATCGCCCCTTCGTGTCCCTTTCCACCTTTTTTTCCGTACTAGTGGTCTGTTCCCCAGCTTTATCTCCAAACCACGGCGCATAATCGGAGAATGATCCCCGCCCTGGCTTCGTTTTTTTCCATTCGTATCGTGGTTTGACCAGCTCCGTCTCAGCTTCATCAAGGTGAGTCGGCTCAGGAGTTGAGACTGTTTCGTGAAGAACCCTGGCCAAAGGCAGCATGCCCAATTGACCGTTTCGTTTGCGGCAATAGTAGCAGGCGTACCAGAGCTTGACGCACGGAATTGGAGGAATTATCGGGACGCCGCAGGGCTGTAGCGTGCGGTTAAAGTCTTTGCATGTCCTGTGGCGGACGAGGCCGACTTCACCGTGGCCGGTTTTTTCGTCGAAGCAGGCGTAGGTGACGTAGACCCAGACACACATTGTGAGTTTGTATGTTGCTAAACGAAATAGCTTGATGATGCTCGCAGTAATGTAGCTAATGAGCTGTTGAAGTGCTAATTGTTAGTAATTCGATTTGTCGTCAACTACCAAGTTCGGCTGCGAATGATGGTTTGCTTACTCTTCGCCTAACATTGCTTGCTTGCTAGTTCCAGTCAATTATTAGGAATCACAGAAGAAGATGGGGATCTAAAGCGAGAGCCATGCTCTAGGAAATTACGATCCTGAATATTGGAGCAGGAGTAACCAGCGTCATCAGGCAACTAGCAGATTGCTCCAGCACGCTGAAGCAGCGCTCGGTGGGTGGTAATTTACTCGATTCCTTACGATAACTTACACCAACAGGGAAGTCCGCATAAGTGACGAGTCAGCGACATCCAATAAAACGGCAGTATGAGCTAACCCCACTTTCCTGAATAGTTTATTATCGGGAACTTACAAAGTCAGTTCAGTTACAATATCACAAAAGTTCTACAAAAGACTGCCAGGCGCTGGAGTAAGAATGGCGAAATCGATCTTGGATTAACATCCGCTCGACAGTAAGATTTACAACCCTGAGATTGAAGAAGCTGTACCAGAACAGGATCAACTCCTTCATTATTCTTAGCATTACTGGATATGTAAACACTCTTTCATGGCAAATATGTACATGAAGATATGCAACGTTGATGCTTTTGCATCAAACTTTTACGCTGGACCTTTGATCCTCTACCCTCAAGCGCTCCACGCCACGGCCCTCTTCTCACCACGCTTGCTCCACTGGTGCCCCCCGCTGGTAGTTTGCCTGTTCTTCTCCTCATAGAGCTTCTTGCTCAGCTGCTTGTACAAGAACTGACCCTGGTTGTGGTAGCGAATAGAATGATCCGAGTCCGTGAACCAGGTCAGCTCCAACTTCTCCGGGTTGACGCCACCACCCATCAACAGATCACCCAGAGCAGCCGCATTCTGGAAGTGCACGTTGTCGTCGCCGGTGCCGTGCTGAACGAGGAAGGTTCCAGCAAGCTTCTTAAAACCGGCCACATTATGCACCGCCGACTTGGCGTAGCCGTCGGGGTTGAGTTCGGGCGTCTTCATGTAACGCTCGGTGTACATGGTATCGTAGAGCGCCCAGCTTGAGACCGGAGCGGTTGAGATGCCGAACGATATGATGGGATCGCCGAGCTCGACAACCTTGGCGGTCAGGTACCCGCCGTAAGACCAGCCCCAGATACCGATGTGGTCGGCGTCGACCCAGGGGTTCTTGGCAAGCTCCTTCGCGGCCCTCCAAGACTGTTAGTATTTGTCACACATTCTTCACCTTGGATATATGGCTGATTAAAACATACCAAACCTGATCCTGAGCTTCAAGTTCGCCCAGGTTCTTGGCAACGAGACTCCTAAACGCGCGACCCTTAAACCCAGTACCGCGGTTATCAACAGTGAAGGTGATGTACTCAAGCTCAGGGTCCGAAGCAATGTAGGCGTTGAAGCCAAAGCTTTGCATAGACTTCGTGACCTGCTGAGAGCCAGGACCACCGTAGGGGGTCAAGAGAACCGGGTACTTCTTGGACGGGTCAAAGTTGGCAGGCAGCCGGAGCATAGCGTTCAGGGTGACACCGGAAGGATGAGCCAGCTCGAGGTAGGTGATGTTCGGAAGACGATAATTCTGCAGGTTGTTGATGAGTCTGGTGTTGGCGTTAATAGTACGGATCGGCTTGGCTGGCGCATCGACAGAATAAAGCTCCTGGTATGGCACATCTGGGCCACCATAGCGCAAGATGTAGTAGCCACCACCAGTCGAGAACGAAGCGGACCAGACAGCAGGAACAGTTGTGTCAACGAGCGCCGTTTTCTTCTTCGTCAAGTACGAGACAGAGAAGAGGTGACGCTCCGTACTGTGACGCTCAGTCGACGTGTAGTAGATGAGGCCACGGGATGTGTCAATCTTCACAATGGTAGCAACCTCCCAGTTGCCAGAGGTAAGGGCAATCTTGGAGCGACCATCGATCGAGAAAAGGTAGATGTGGTTCCAGCCGGATTCATCGGAGAGATCCAGGTAGTAACGCTCCCTGTCCTTAGGAGGCTTGCTGTTGTTCTTGCCCTTGCTCGGCTTCTGCTTGGGCTTCTTCTCGGTAATAGAGCCGATATAAGTGATGGCGAGGTTGTTGTCCAACCAACCATCGGAGCCATCACGCTGACGAGTGATGGTGGATTTCTTGGTAGCAACGTCAACCACCACGATCTTTTCACGGTCCTGGACGCGGTTGAATGCGCGATAAAGGACCTTGTCGTGGTCATCGGTCACCCAAGCGACTTCGCCAATGATCAGATTGTCGGCTGGCCAAGCAGTGATCGGAATGGAAGAAACAGAGAATTTCTTCGTGTCAACGAGGTTGAAAGAGACAGTAGGATTGGTCGTGCCAACCTTAGGATAGCGCAACTCGAGCTCACGAGGATACGAGGGGGGAACTTCTTGGTTGTCCATGTAGTACGGAACAGTGAAAGTCTCCACACCAGTCTCGTTGAAACTCAAGAAGGCAATGTATTCGCCATCGGGAGAGTACCACAGAGCGGAATTGCCGCCAAATATCTCCTCCTCATACACCCAGTCGGGGACGGCGTTGAACATATCCGGTCCGCCATTCTTAGTGATTTGAGTTACCTTCCCGTCGTCCCAGATGAATAAATTGTTGCCTTGAACGAAAGCAATCTGCGAAGAGGAGGCAGGATTCCAAGTAGCAAACTGAATGTCACTCTTTGAACTTGAGATCAGGGGCTGTGTCTGCCCAGTTGCAACATCCTGAACCAGGTAATCGGCGAAGTATGAGTAGCGATATTGTTTGGTATAGTTGATAGCCCAGAGGATCTTCTTGCGATCGGCAGAAATCCAATAGTCGTAGTAGTTCTCTGGGATTTTATCAGCATTGAGGAACGTGGTTCGGTTTCCACTAACAACGTTTTCAAATATCAGTGACCCATCTGCTCCAAATGTGATGAAGTCACCATCGTTGTCCGAGTCTACCCATGTGACATAGGTAGTTGATGAAGAGAGTTCGCCGGGGCTGCCTGTGGTGACGTTGTACGTGAGCAGCTTGGTGCCACTTCCAAGAGGCTGGTGAGGCTGGCGTGGCGGCTCAATGGCTGAGACCAGAACAATCCCAATGACACAAAGAGAAAGAAGTTGTCTCATCTTTTTACCCAGCTCCCCGGGATATTTCTAAATGAAAGTGATAGGTGGTTGATGGGGATGCCTCTGTCCTTTGTGAGACAATGCAGGGAGGACCAAACTTTTGAACTCTATGTTCTGAGCCGCCTGCCCATTTCGACATGACCGACTGCCTATCCCCAAGGACGGCAGGTAGTACCCGAAATGGCAGGTCGTGATTTATTGTGTGGTGTCAAGTGGATTCGACCATGCCGCCAAGATGCGACATTGCCAGCCACCTGGGGAACAACGAGAGTTGATGCCACTTCCTCGGCTCATCATTGCGTTGTGCAGATCAGTGTGGTTGCATGCAGCATTTATCTCATTGAAGATAGCTGCAGGATACAGAGTGCATTCATCGGGAATCCGGAAATCAACACAGAAAGTCCAGCCTTGCGGTGTCACAAAGGTCAAGGTTCACTAACCATCGGTTGGCTCAGGTATCTTGGTTAGTGTGGAGCCGGTCACGTGCCCTCGTGTCGCGACAAGAACGCGACCGATGCGGTGCTTTTGACATCTTGAAAGAGAAAAAAGTCTAAGGTTGCAGCTTGCTTGCAGGACTGCAAAACGCAATGCTACAAAAACAAGTTCCAGAGGGCCTCCTGCTCTTTATCAAAAGCAAACAAAAATTACATGTCTTTTTTACATCTCGCGCATTTCCCAAGCTAATGTCATGCCATCCACCAAGATCCCCAAGACTCAGGAGTTTAGGACTCCAATCCACACCGAGTCCAATCTCATCGATGTTGCATAAGAACGCTTGAGACGCAGAGCAGATATCCATGGCCTACTCATCACTTCTCTCACAGTCCTCCCTTTCAGCCCGCCGAACATTCTGGAGTTGGGCAGCTATCACAAAACTTCTCCCAGGCTTCTCTCGGCAGCATCGGGATAACACTCTGAGACCCTCCGAGATCAGCCGACGCCTCAGGCCAGATTTGTCTAAATCTGGTCAATTACAAATCACCAGGCCTTCTGCTAGTGATGATGCGAAGGCATCAACACAGGAGTCGCCGCAAAAGTCGCTTGGCGCAAACAACCGGATGGGAATAACAGGTCAATCGAATAAACAAGCTCTCACAACTCGTCCTCCCACCGGACTTCCCAGGCCCAAACTTCTACCAGTTGGTGCTGTCCCTTTTTTCAAAAACTCCGAAGCTATTAGTTCAACGCTTACTACTCCAACAAACACAGCTTCTCTCCAGACACATGACCATTCGAGAAGTTCGATGTCGGAAGACGCACGCTATGCGGCTGAGCAATATCTGTTTTGGAAGTGCAAACTTGAGGAATGCCCATCCGTTGGTGGTATTAACAGCACAGTTAAGGAGAACGATATTGTGAAACATCTTGCTCACTATCGAAATCTATATTCACGGTTGACGGGCAATGACGTGGAGAACGTCGATTCTCAGCTCTTCTCACCTTCCGGTACTTATAAGACTCTTTCTTCTTCTGATACCCCTCTTTCTGGTATTCAAGTCTCCGCAAATATCGACCAGAAGAATATACCATCTTCTACCACTCTCCTAACATCTTCTGACCTAGGAAATGGGCTTGGTTCCCCTCGGACTGAACCAATTCTCTGTGACGAGCAGATAAGGGTTGTCGAACTCGCTACTAAGGGCCACAATATCTTCTGTACTGGCTCTGCGGGGTGTGGAAAGAGTACAGTCCTTCGCGGACTTCGAAGAAGGCTCGAGGCCATGGGCAAGAGGGTTCATGTCATAGCACCAACGGGCAAAGCTGCCCTTTCAATTAACGGCACAACACTATGGACATTTGCCGGCTGGACTCCAGACCATCATAAGCGAGGGCTAGACTTTCTAAAAGGACAGGCTTTGTTGACTAGCATATGTCGTCGCTTCCGAGAAACCGATGTCATCATCATTGATGAGATCAGCATGGTTGAGAATCTTCATCTAGAGAGGTTGAACGCGATTTTGAAGTCTGCTCGCCTCTGCCATGAACCTTTCGGTGGCGTTCAGGTTATTGTTACTGGAGACTTTTGTCAGCTTCCTCCAGTAAAACCCTTCAAGCATTGTCTCTACTGTGGAAGTGAGCTCAAAGCAAGACGACGAGAAAAGGATATCATCTACACTTGTCCTACGTGTCTTCGGACATGGCACGACACTGAAAAATGGGCATTCAAAAGTCACAGTTGGAAAGAAGCCAATTTTGTCCATATCCATCTCAAGAAAACACATCGCCAGCGTGATCCGCATTTCATATCAATGCTTCAGAAGTGCCGCCTTGGGGTTCAGTTTACCCCAGAAGAAGTCGACATTCTCCTGAACCATCCCTCCATGACAGAAAATGCAGTCAAGCTATTCTCGACTCGTGAGGAGGTTCGCCGGACCAATGAAAAAGAGTTTGCTCGTTTGAAGACACCAACACATGGTTATCGGTGTTATGATCGCTTTCTTTGGCATCGAGAACTACATCCGGAATTAGCAGAAAGAAATGAGAAGAACCCAGATGGATCACTTCGTGCACTCAATGACCACCGTTTCGAGGCTTATTTGGAACTTAAAGAAGGCATGCAGGTCGTCCTACTAGTGAACCTCGACTTAGATGCCGGTCTCTACAACGGAAGTCAAGGTGTGATCATTGGATGGGAGCAATATCACCCCGACAAGCTGCCATCCAGGGGTGATCTTCGAGATTCTGATTATCACGTCTTCCCCCGATTTGGCAGTTACAGAGATATCAAAAAGGCGCACATCCAACAATTTGCCAAGTCACAGAACCAACATGAGCTTAACGGCATCCTTTGTTGGCCAATTGTGCGCTTTCATAACGGCATTACTCAGACAATTTATCCCGAATGTCATATCCATGACCTGGGAGACAGGCCTCCTTACTCTCATCTCTGCCGGACTCAGATACCCCTTGCTCCTGCATGGGCTTTGAGTATCCACAAGTCCCAGGGAATGACACTGGAGCGTGTCGTTGTCGATATTTCACGGGTGTTTGAGGCAGGCCAAGTTTATGTCGCTCTTTCTCGCGCCACCTGTCTGGAAGGTTTGAGGATAGAAGGAGACCCACATAAGCTGACGGTCTGGAATAAAGGGGATGAGGAAGTGAGAAAGTTTCTCAAGGAAAAGTTTGGCATATGACAGTGATTTAAACGCAGCTTTCGACTGTCTAATCATTTCTTTTTTTTTTCCCGGGATGTTTGCTTTTATCTACGTAACTGGATATTGTGTGCTCTTTTATGATAATTGAGCACACAAGGCTACGATGTTGAATCATGTTGGTAGACAAATCAATTACCTGAACCATGCCTTTTCATATGTTGGTTGCCAATTTTTTTCTTTTGATAAGGATAAAAGCATTTGTGGTGAGGTTGTAAGCTTTTTCCGGCAATTATCTATCAGTTGTCACGAGAATGATGTGCATAAGGCCAGTAATTTGCTTCCACCCTGGCTCTGCCATGATGGCAAAAAAAACTGCTAAAGGAAAGGAAAACCGCTTTTCTCTTTGTGTCCATGGCCCTGCATACAACTCAAACTAACAATGATACGTCAGTATAGTGTTTGGCTTGACAATTTTAGGTGATGCCCATGAACATTCCAAGCATGCCAAAGCCATAGCTACCATACATCCTACATGATCTTGCCCCCCCTCTTGGGTATCTCCAGAAGTCTAACGATAAACCGCCAGCTAGCCTTTATCACTCCATTATCCGTGGCTGTAACCTCGATCTTTATCAAGAAGTTTGAACTTGGGCTTATCCATACCTGTTTTGTGCTGTTCATCACCACCTTCTATAAAACCCCTGATTGGGCAAACACCAACATGTGTTGCTGATAAAATGTTTGCTATTCCAGCCGGAATCCTTACGATCCATCAGGGCACGGCTATTTCGGTTCTTCTATTGTAGAGACCCAGTGTAACTCATACTCCAACTATTCACGCTTTGTTGCACCGTACATATTACGATATTCTTATTCTCGATGTCAACAGCAAGCATCTTCAGTTGATCCAGCTACGGACTTGGAAAAGCATACAAAGCAGATAGACTTCCATAGTATGTCTTACAGCAAGCATACAGACAGCCGACACTTTCCCATCCTAAAATCAACCAAAACTGCAGTATATTATTAGTGGATCGAGACGAACCAGATTACGCGGCCCCATTGATAATGAAACCCAGGCTCCCAGCTCATTGGCAAACAATACCTGCTTTTCCAACTGCGTCTTTAATATTGCTATTTAGGTTCAGTCACCTCATGATGATAAGCGTGGGTCTTAAGGTTACCCAGCCCCTTACCAACTTCGAGCTAAGCAACAGAATGGTCTACTTCCCTCCTAACATGTCAGTGTTTTCCTTTCACCATTTGCTAACGTTTCCCACACTAAGTACAAAATACACGTTTATAGAAATGTCTCAGTACTCTTTGGATGTAACGGGTGACTTGGTGTGGTGCAGGCAGGGATCGACAATAGGTCAAATGGGTTTGATGATGGCCACTGACGATGTGGGGTGCACAGCGAAGTCAATTACTACGTGTAATAATCTTTCTTGGTCCTCAGTGTCCTTGTGTCAGGGAGAGGAGGAACCAAGGGAAGCCTATCATGACCGGGCAGCTTCCTACATAGAATCCTCATTATGCCTCGGCCATATGGCTCATTCTCTTCGGTCATCCTGCTCTAGACATCTTCCGGGATCAACCATGTTTTTGTGCTGCTCGCAATCATTCTCTCTCTGGTGCCCCTTGTGTTGGCAGTTGGAGACATCCCTTTCCTTGGACTGCCATTTCCATGTGACATTGGAGTCCCGACGCAAAGCCAGAATCCCACGGGTACAACGATCGGTAATTGATTAAAGAGCATCAGTGCAGTAAAAGTGAAGACTGCAACGTAATGATTGCGGTGGATAGTTGAAGATTTGTTTTCAATGCCATCTCTGGTCATTAAGCTAAACCTGGAAGCCTAAGGCTTGATGTCTAACGTTTGATGGGAAATTTGCAGCGGGGGTAAGAACAAAGATTAGGGAAATTGAAGCTCGGAAATGCTTATTTTCTTTTGGAAGTATCACTAAATAATAAGAAGGCGCTTGACAGCTGCCGGCTCAGAGTAATGGTTGCGTTGCATTTGAAAATATGGATTTCGCAGTCTATATCAGGCTATCATAACTCTTTGTGCCGTGTTAGGTTCCCATTGTCGGAAAGAAGTAAGAGAGATCGTTGGGACCAAAGCTAAAGCGTATGCTACATGATTGTCCCCTTTATTCATGGCAAGATATGATGCAGGGCGAAAAGTAGTGGAAAGAAAGCTTAGGCGTGGCCTGAAGGCAAACCATAGTTTGTGTCCTTATTGCATTCGCCCTTCATTTCATATGGATATTTTGTCAGAATTTGTTGGGCTGGTATCAGCGCGACTTAGCGATAGCTGTTGCAGGACTGCTGTACCCCAGAATACGAATTGAACCTGTTGTTGTAATTTTGATGATGGGATTGTCCTTGACCGCCTTGAAGGCAGTCCTTGCAATAGTATCATTTGCTTATATGGTACTGCAGATGACTTACTTCAACTTTCCATTGAACAGCCAGATATGGCAGAGTGAAATGGGCAGCCAACATTGTGGGAATTGATGGCTCATGATAATTTTTGCAATAACATACCTTCGCTCCCATTTTACATAGATACTTGCCATTTTTATATCACATGACTATCAATATTACATGGTAATAGAGAAATATTCGGATAATACCAAAGGAATGGTAAGAGGCGACTCATGTTAAGATACTTGGGGTATGGCATCAATTGAGGTTCAGTGAGGCTTACGACATATGAAACACTCCGCATATCAGCTTGATAGTTTTCTATCATACTGTGCCTGTTGCTAGGCCTTCTATGAAAGTTCTTTGTGTAGATACAGTCCATCCTGTACGCCATTTCATTGACAACAGTGAAGTTCCTTCTTTCAGGAATACATGTGAACAATGCCGGCGAAAGATCAGTTTCAGGCATTATGTTTATGATTCGGTGCCCACGAATCCAATATGAAAGCAGGCCTTTCAAACCTGCGTCACACTGCCTAGCCTGCCTAGCCTACAGTAAAGGGCGAATGGTGAGAAAATTTCGGGGCCGCATTTTGCGACAGTCTCTCAATAAACTACAAATACGCCTATCATGTCAATAACCAAACATTCATATACAGTACCAATGCTATTCACGACTTAATGCATCTACAAGACCAAGGTTGCTCTCTACTCCCAGACATCAATTCCTTGCATTAAATGAGTCTATTGAGCCTGTCCCCAGCCCTAAATAAAGCCTCATTTTTGGACTAGAGCTAACACCTATGCCTTGCAGAGTCAGCCACAGATCACAGTCAAGTTTCATTATGTGCAGAGCTCGAAACGTTGTTTACTCTTGCTACAATCCAGCAACGGGACACGGACTTTTCCCTGACGTTTACTGTGAGCCCAGGGAAAATGAACCTGAGTGCCCTAACCTGCTAGAAACGGGCAGGCGATGCTGGCCGCCCATACGCGTAGCTCAATACATAGTTCCACGTCCCTGCTTCGATTGCAGGAAGTAACTTACCTTGAGAGAATCTCCGCCCCCAGAGCCTTCCTATTTATGGCTGGGGATTAGTGAGCGTGACACAGCGATAGGGGGGTTTGTTTGGCTCTTGCCTGAGCAAGTGGAAGGCCCTGGAAATGCGGTAGAGTTGGGTCAAAAGCCGTTAGTGTATAAGATATGCGTTATTGCCATTAGACAAGGGTGTTTGACCATGATTGATTCACTGTGGTTAAGACTAGGACAATGAGGATGACTCCAGTCTATTTGATAAGAGTAGAGGTCTAGTTAATGCAGATGGTTGTGAGACTATCTTCCCCGACAGTATCTAAGTGCACGTTGAAACAAACAGGAAAGTTCAGAAACAACTAGTCAGCAGATAAAAAATAGACAAAACAAAAGCAGAGTTTACTCCCCAGTATGTCTAACACTTCTACCGAAAGGTATTCCCAACCATCTCTTCAACTTCCCAATGCAGACAACTCTAGAAAAACCGGCAGTATGTTCCTTCCGTTCCGCCAACACCAAACTGGTTGCAGTGGCCAGTCTTGCACTGCTGAAGGAGTCCAACCGGCTTGCCGGTCGCGGGGTTCAGGAAGTACAGGGAGTCCCAGGGGCTGGAGCCGCCCAGAGGGAAAAGATCTTCAACCTTGGCGCCTAAAGCATGTCAAATACCATGGTCAGCAAACAGATCACAAATTGTTAAGTCCACGAATAACAGACAGAAACGATCACATACAGGGGCCGCTGTCAGGGCTCAGAAGATACCAACCGCAGGCAATATACTGGCCAACAGGACAGGACTTCTTGGGAACACGGATATCCAGATTTTTTTCAGGAGAGGCAGGGACGGCAGCGGCCTGGGCAACTGAGGCCAGAGCCATTGCAACGGCGACGATGGTCGAAGTCTTGAACATCATGATGTCTAGGAGACAATAGCGAGTGTTTTGTCTGGTCTCTGACAGATAGCTGAAAGTTGAACCTGGAAACTTGTCTGTGTTGTTGATGTTAAAGAAACTAGGACGAGACGAGACAGTGAGGGGTCAGGCAGGCTTTATACTCTATAGTAGTGTCTATCTGAGCAGTCTTGTTTATTTTCAGCCATATATCTGAGCAGTGCTTACCTACACAACAGGTTTGATCCTATGAAGGGTCATGCGTGTCTGGGTTGTCCTCACGGGATCGAAAAAGACCGAGAAGTAGCTGCATTCGCCAGAGCCACGAATCCTTCAATATTTGGCTGGCTTGATGAGTGTAAAGGCCTGTTCCCAGTTCGATATGGGCTGCTGAGCATAAAAGTACTTGATGTGTAACACGACGCAGGTGAGTCGAAGCAGTGGCTAATGCGGCGCTTGTGCCGAGGCAAAGCTTCTATATTTTCCAAGGCGCATACATGTATGCTTACCTTGATATCTACAATTGTCGGCTCACTGCAGCCTTACGTATCTTGAAGTTTTTGGAGCCATCTCAAGTCTTCATAAATTTTCCAGAAAGTCTTGGCTCAAGGGGATATAGAAAAATTCAACTTCCACCGGTTTCGTTCTTTTCTGGAACCAATTCTTCAAAGATGCGTTTATGCGCTTTTTGGTATACCTCTTGATGTCTCTATACTGGTATCTAACTTATCAATTTATATATTCCTCCCGTCTGCTTGTGGCTCAGGGGAAGGGTAGGCTGTGCTTGACATCATCCTCGTGACGGTCCGTCATCGGACTTTGTAAGGCATAAATTGAGGATCGTCGTAAGCCACGGGATGTACTCATGTTCCTGGTCTGCCCGGGAATCTGGTTCGAGAATCCATGAGCGGGATCAAATGTAACCCTTTCTGACTCATCACAGGAATAGCAGCAAAATCTAAAATACAATTCGTTACCAATGCTCCAGCAGGATTAATATACATGATCTCACACCACGTGAGACATACTGTCGCCTAATACTTGTAGCGGAAAGTGACAGCTCTATCACCCATCGACGACAGCTCCTCAGGCGAATATGCTTCCAGGGCGCCTCGCTGAATCCTCTTCTCCCGCTTCTTGTTTTCAACCGTGTATCCAACCAGAAGCGCAGTACTTGCCAACAATCCAAGACCAATGAAAGCAAGCTCCAAGCCGTGTCCGAGCATGAAACGAGGTGCATCTTTTGCGCGGTAAAAGTTTGAGGCCATAGCCTTGTCTCAAAGTCAGTACTAGCTAACTTTGTGTTGGAAAATGAGAAAAGACTTACGCCACCAAGATTACCAATACCGATTTGCAATGCCATACCAGCTGAGCGCTTTAGTGACCCAGAAAGGTTGTTGGATAGCCAAGTGACTACACCGGGGAAGGCCGGATACGTGGCGCAGACAGCGACATACACTCCTGCGTAAACAGCCTTTGGATGCTTTGTTGGATCAGTAGCAAGACACACAGAGAAACCTGCAGCCATAATCAGAAGCGGACCGATGATGAACGGGCTCCTCCTGCCAGACTTATCCGAACAGTAGGCAATGAACACGGCAAGGATTGCGGCGGTGATGTAGATCGGAACAGTCATGAGCTGTGCCTGACTGCTTTGGTAGCCCAGCTCCCGGATGATGGTTGGAAGGAACAGGCTGATGCCGTATATCGGGCAAACAACCTGCAGAATGCCGCGTCAGCATCAACTTCACGTGGTAGGCGAGGACATCTCGTGAACTTACCCCCCAGAAGACCATAATGCTGAGCCAAACCTGCCAGTCCGTGAAGGCCTGCCATACATACTTCCACCTAAACTCTTCAGCTTGGGCAACCTGGGCGTAGGCGGCATCGTGGCTTTGCCCCTGATACTTCAAGCGGTGAACGACAAATACTCGTTCTTCTTCTGTCAAAAAGCTCGCAGTTTCAGGGAAGTCGTAGAGTGTGAAGAAGGCCAAGATAGCAACAATAACGGTTGCACCACCTAGATAGTCATCAGTGTTAGCAATCTTCGTAACTTTATTTCAGCGAGTCATAGCCACCCCATGTCTAGCTTCTTAAATGCCTTAACCCCTAAGAGAAGGCAAACTTAACCCTTGGTTCCTAACAAAACAACATACAACAGCAAGCTCGACTCACCCTCAAGGATGAAAATCCACTGCCAACCATGCAAACCAGCAATTCCATCCATTTTTCCAATTCCAAATGCTAGCAATCCACTAAAAGCACCGGCGACTGAAGCAGCACTGAAGAACATGGCTTGGCGAAGCTGGATCTCGTCACGTCGGTACCAGTTTGTCAAATAATATGCAACACCAGGAAAGAGACCAGCCTCGGTAACACCAAGGAAGATGCGGGCTGACAGCAAACCGGCGTAGTTTTGGACAATACCCATTAGTGTCATAACGATGCCCCAGGCTACCATGATGGTGGGAAGCCAGATAAAAGGGCGGACTTTCTTGAGCATCTAGTAGGATGTTAGGAGCAGCACTGGCTCAAGTTGCCTTAGACACGTACAAGGTTGCTAGGGACTTCGAAAAATGCGTAAGGGAAGAAGAAAGCGGTCAGACACCAGTTGTACTGGTCGTTAGTCAGATGAAGGTCCTCTTGGAGTCCTTCAATCTTCGCATTCCCGATATTTCCACCTATTTGGGATCCGTGAGTCTATGCAAACTGAAGCGTGATAGAAATGAACACCTACGGTCAAGGAATGAAAGGAGATAAAGAAGGGCGAGCATTGGAATAAGCTTCATATCCATCTGTGCTTCTATTAGTCTGTGTTTCAGAGCCAGTAACTTTACACATGGGATTGTCGTGCCTTTCGTAAGATGGCCTTCTCATCCAGGTGTGAATATGGGTCAGCAAAGGTGACCGCCGTCCCAACGGCTTTGTCGGCCTCCTCAACATCAATGCGGTCTTCAGACTGAGAGACCCAGACCTCTTGCTTTTCGTTTGATGTTGACATTGTTCTGCAGCCTAAACCTGGAGGCCCGTCCTAGGTTGTTCGAAAAGGTGGACTCAACGGTTGAAGTAGGATGCTGTTCATTGCTCCTAATGGGAGCAGTTGGCCGTTGATATACCCATTTCAGCCACCATTACCACGATGGACACAAATGACAGTTGTTGCAACACATGCTGATCCCTAACTCTGTCGCTCCTGACCTTCATTCTTCGTCAACGTCCGCATGTTGCGACAGCGCGTCATTGAATCTCTTGGTTCTCTCCACTTCTTCTTGCTCATACACTTCCCCGCAAATTCCCCCGCAGTTTACCCCATGAAAAGCCAGTATCGCCACTGTGACCGATAAGACTGGCAGGCTCTGCCTTGTCAACACTCAGATCCGATATTAACTACCGGTAGTTCCTACGGGGCTATGGAAGTGACCCCCGCATTTTCATGTTCAAAGTCTTAGAGAAGGTCATTGATTGAGAACGGGAGAATGCCAGTTTACTGGTTGTTAGGACCAGTCAGGTCCATGTTGATCCAGAATGAGCTGTCAGCATTGTTTACTTGATCATGGGGTGACCCCTCACGGGCCTGGCTTGGCACCCTGACTCTGACTCGTCCCTCGTGGTAGTTGTGCAACGTGGGATCAAGGACATGAAGACCTCATTAAGGCTCGATCTGCGCGGCAACGCTATCTCGATCCACGACGTACGGGCATCCGGAACGCTTTGCATGATATAGCTTCGAAGTTTGCAAGACCTCCTCCGTTGTCCCGATGTGTTGGCTGTTGAATGAATCCCCGGGGTTGCGCTGAAAAGATGGAAGACGGGCTCCACAGTAGCGAGCAAGATCTCCCCTATACTTTGGACGACAGCCACCTCCGCAAAACAAAAGGTCAGAGAGGCAGTGATGATGGTTTTGTAGTTTCACTGAACAAGAAAATGACATATTTACTAAGATTTTCTAACACTTAGTGAAAGGACATAGTCGGCGCCTCAACAACGCAGCAGCAGCCATAACCCTAACCCAAGATCGACCCACCACACATCACCAGAAGACGAACCAGCTTCTTAACCAACATGTTCCCAATCATCATCCTGTTCTTCCTTCTCCTTCACCGCCGGTCCATGATCGTCCTCACATGCAAACGTCTTCTCTCCATCCGACTGCCCCTCATCTTCCTTGTCCTCACCCTCACCGTCAGTCTGGAGCCACGCAAACCACCCATCGGTTCTGATCCCCAGTCCTGCCCCCCTCTTTTTCAACTCCACTTCCCCTTCCCACTGTTTCCGCGTGAGAAACGCCCTCCAACTCTCATCATACGCAATCAACAGGTGCCCCTCACACTGTGTCAGCCACTGCTCAAACGTAGATCCCTTGACCCGAGGGCTGACCGTCGGATTCCAGAAAGAATCGCCCTTCCTGTACCTTTCATACGCCCACTCAATCTCTGTAGTGCGTGCTGCAATCGTTGCCAGTGCTTCCTCCGTGAACGGCTCAAATAGATGACAGGAACATGTGTGGTACAGCTGTGGGTGCTGGTCCGGCTTCAGATATTTTGGCGGGTCTGGGTAAATGACGGCATTTTGTCCGCTATTGGACAGCAGACGCAGGGAAGCATGGCATGGACAGTTATGGTGGTGGACGACGGCCGTCAGCCCAGTCGCTGGTCTTTTGGACGAATACAGAGAGGTATTATTGAAGTGAATGGTCTCGTCGAGAAAAGTGGCAGGGTTGAGAGGGTGTTTGTTGTGGAATGGAAGCAGGAGCGAAGATAGAATGTGAATTTGCGTGCTGAGAGAGGGGATGATATGATGAGGAGATTCAGGTTATGATGTGCAAGCGGGAGAAGAGTATCAGAGTCAGAAGGACTGAAGATGCTCTCGTGGGTGTACTTGATAAACGTCTCGTAGGAAGTAACACCGGCGGGAGACATTCTCTCAGGAAGAGATGGAACTGTAGCCATGAAAAGATCCTGGTAAAAGTGAAGAAATTCCAGCGGAGGAAGCTCGGGAATGAGACCGACGTCCAGGAACTCGTCAGTTAACCGGCTCTGGAAATCGTTCCTCGAAAGATCAGCAAATGGGGTGACTGTGTCTGGGAGTGGCTTAAGATCGGGGAAAACCAAGGACGCCCGGGCTTCAAAGCTGTTCCAGAGCTTTTTGCTATAATAATCTTGCCAAGACGTTGAGGAAATCCCAGAAATTTGTTTGAATAGTGGGAAGCTCAGGTCTTGTACAAAATTAGCATGTCTATGGCTCGCAAGTTGGGCAAGCGCTGCATGGACAAGCTGGATGAAAAAGTACGTTTGCGTGAGCGAGTATGGAGAGGCTGCCTTGTGCTTTGTCCGCAGGCGTATGAGATATTTCTCCAACGAGGCGAACGCATATATAAGAATAATGTTGCGGCTTCGTGGTTCCCTGGGGCGCAGATACCGTCGCACCACGTAAAACGAAAACCGCAGCACACGCTCAGGATCGTGCCCAGATTCATTGTTGTTGGCAACCTTGAAGAGCTGTTCACGGACCTCTGGAGAAACATGTCCAGAAATATCAGACACTACCAACTCGCGAAGATCGGGTAACATCCAAAACCTTTCTGCGTATTCTCCCCGGAGAAGCTCTTCACTGTAATAGACTTTGTGTAATTCGGGAATGAATAGTGCTGGAAGGTAGTTTTTGAGACGACCAAAGCCATCGGCCTTATAGTCGTACTTCTCTTCGTGCTCCTCCATAGCCCGGATTGCCAGTCTGACGTGATAGGGCCAGAAAACTGTCAATGTCCTTAAGTTGATATCAGTTAGCATCTTAATGGCAACAGCCACCTTGCAAGAGTATGCAATATTTTGGTAGCGTACATTGACACTGGGGGCAAGGTGATCTGCGATGACCTCTTTCTGAGGTTATTAATGTTTTCAGCAAACTCGGTGGCAACATCCAACAAGCCACGGCGACGGTTCTTCAGGCGGATAAGAGTAAGATAGGCTGCGCGAAGATACTCCTCATGAGAAAATGGGATGATGCGACTATGTAGAAAAGCCTTCCAGAACTCTTCTGTCTGCATGTTTTGTGAATGGGTGTTTTTGATGACAGGCTTGAGGTCAGCACGCGGTTGTCATGGCGGATAGCTGAGCAGCTTGTTACAGTCTCCGCTGCTTTTTGCGTCCGCACATCCAGCCACAAAACACAGCGACCTATCCCAGGGTGGTATTTTTGTACGGCTTCCTCTACTTGAGTTGCTGCATTCTCGGCTAGAGCAAATTGATCACGGTCCTTGGTTCCAAATGGAACATCCACGACAACCACAACCCCTGCACCACCAAATTGTTCCAATAGCTGGAAATGATGATGCAGACATTGAAGTACTTCCTCAACGGAGTCATTGGGGTTGATGACAAACATAAACCCTGACTGAAAGGTCTTTCTCTCATTTGCATGAAGGGCCTTGTAGAGTTCTTGGGATATGAAGGGCACTATGTGATGATCAGAAGATTTTTCAACACCCGCTCCTCAGCGCATAGCTTCATTTTCTCTAAGGAGATCATGACTTACGCCGCGAAATTGAGTCTCTTTTTTCTCTTTCGTCGTCATCGCCGTTGATGACCGATCCGTCCGGAAATTTGGAGTTATATCGGAGGAAAGAGACGGTGTGTGCGGGGAAGATCAGTCTGGCAGCGTCAAAACCATTATTATCTGACTCCCACGACAGCTCTAAAGTCGTTTCTGGCGAGACTGTCAATCCGCAAACAATGATTGTAAGCGGACTGTCTCGGGAATGCCGAAACTCGTTTCGCGGGAGCTGGTTGTCAGTAAGGTCAATGTGACAAGCCGGTTCCAATCCCATGATGGAAATGTTCCCTGCGCTGAAGTGGTCCAAGAGATGGATGGGTGTTGATGAAGCGGTGGCACAACGGAGATTTTGTTTGAAGAGAATAGACAGGAAATAACCTACTTACCACCCGACCCGAGTCCTTCGACCGGTTTCAAATATCGAAACCATTTTCGGCAAGAATCTGGATAGATAGCTATTTGATTTCAACTTTGGCGCGGCGTGACGCGTTCCACGCCAGAAGTGGACAAGCTGAGTGTTAAGCAACAACAAACTGTACCATATACTGAGGTCATTGCGTCACCCAGCAAGGTTTTTGGCCTTCGGTCTTATTGCTACCTAGACCAAGCACGTGAAACCAAGGGACGAAGACGAGGATCAAACTTTAATAATCCTGGGATGACTTGATGAGCTGAATCTCGCTGTCACCGAAAGGCAGCTTGTAGCCCATGCACACCTTGGGGTGGGTTCATTGTCACACGGCCCAACTGGGCCATTCTTCTTTGCCATTTTCCTCACCACACATCCACGTACCTAGCCAACAAAGCGTTTGCCCGTCTGACCTCACACTCGCTGCGTGGTTCTAGGGTGTGTGGTTTATAAAAACGACTTCCCCAAGGCCCCGCCCTTTCTGACAGGTCGTCCATCAACAACTCCCGCCCAACGTGTAACATCAAACCCTAACCCTGATATGCAATTTCCCCTGCCTACCCCTCAGTCCTGACCAAAGAGTCCTCCCTCTGGCTTTTCCCATATGAAGTCTCGTAATAGTTGCTCTCTAATCTCGATCTATTTGTGGATACTTTGTAAACTACTTGAATTGGCAGCCTTAACTACCAAATGATGTCTCTCAGCGTTCCAGCGCACTATCCGCTGACGCTTAAGCCTCCCAGGGCCCGGGATTGAACAATTGTCGAGAGTCTTTGTAATCTGATAAGTAATCTAACAATGATGCTTGTCATCATGGTAATTCACACTGGTATTTTTGTTTTGCGGTGATTCAAGAGGAAGCGTAAGAGTGTTGTGAAACTACATTAGGCTCTGTGAAAACTGCCAAGGGCTCAGAGAACTTGGCCACTTACTAAACCTTTACCAGCGATGTCGCTGCAACCTTGATCTCAGAGATTCAATGCAACTCAGGTAAGAAGTATGCTTGAAAGGGGTATTTAAATGGGCGAAAAAAAGAGGTCAAATGTGAATGATATCAGAGAGAGTAGGCCCTGGCTATATCCTCGATGTAACGTCCATGGGAGACAAAGGGAAGGAGTTCGGGCAGTTGAATGGTAGGTCCTACGGAAAAGTATGACCAGAATAGAGATCCATGACAAGTACAGCAGCCCAACCAAAGAAACAGTCGGGTTTATCATGGCTAATAAGAAACTTTAGACAGGTATAGCTGTATATGGCTACCCCTATATGGTCATACAATCATGCAGTCAAGTTGGTATCCCTTTTATCCCCACCCCAGCCAATCCACCAGCTGACCAACACCTTCCTGCACCCTCTGAGTTGGCGATGCATCTTGCCAAGAACCATTACCAGCGTTTGCGGTTTACAAGCACTGGCTGTACCAGTCATTCTGATAACGGCAAGTGGAGCCAGCAGCGCATGTAGTGCAGCCAGTGTAGCTGCGACCACCACACTGACCCCACTTAGGGACAGTGCAGCCACTGTTGCCGCCGCCAGTGTTACCACCACCGTTATTACCACCGCCGTTGTTGCCGCCTGTCAACCAAGTCAGCACACTATCCAAGCATCTCTTGAACAGGACTAGAGCTTACCTCCAGAGCCGGTACCAGGCTGCGGTCCAGTAACCTGCACTTTACCAGGCAGCTCAGAGAGCCAACCATCAATGTTCTCCTTAACCTTCTGCTCCTGACGGCACTGGTTGGCCTGCTGAATGCTCTGAGTCTTGAGGACGCCCACGCAGTCGTCGCAGTTAGCGTTCATGGCGCGCTGCAGTGAATCACCTTTCCAGCCGAAGACGTAATCGCCATGGGTGCCGTAGCCGGTGAAGTCGCCATAGGACCAGACGAAGGGTTGAGAGCCGTCCTCGGGCCACAGGGACAGGTCGTTGAACTGGCGAGTGTCCCAGATGACCTCGTAAAAAAGCTGCGGCAGGCGGACGGGGTGAGAGGCAGGGCAGGGGCCACCGGTTTCGAACATGCCAGACTCCGGGTAGGCCACGTGGGACTCGTGGTCCGGGCTGTCAAGATTCTGGAAGGTCGTTAGAAGACAAGAACTGGGTTTCAAATAGTACACAACAACTTACCTTGCCGTCCCAGCAGGTCGGGAACCGGATATTGGCCATGATGCCCTCCGCGCAAGGACGGGTAGGCATGGTAGGGGTCTCACCAGTGCGAGTGAACATGTTGTCAAGGCAAGTGAAGGTCAGCTGGCGGTACTTGCTTGCCTCCTGAGCGGTACGATACATCGGGTTGCCGACGATCATGCGGAAGCCCGGGGCGAAGGCCTTGACATTGTTGACGGGACCAGGCATGAAGCTGGCCGTGTAGTAGACGGTCATGCCGCCGCCACGGGCACCGTCAAAGCCGATGTTGGGCCGCTGAGGGATTCGAATGTAACTGCCATTACGAGCACGGAAGAACAAAGTGGCCGTCCAGTAGTTGGAGAAGTCTTCTGAGAAGGTGCACGTCGTGCAGGTAGCTTCTTCACCAATATTGTGGCGGTTGGGGTCCATGGTCACATTGAACATGTTGCCGCCGACCACCTGGTGAAGATGAGGGGACTGGAACACGCCCGGAAAGACGAGGCTGAACTTGTGTTAGTGATCGCCTATGAAGTGTCTGTTGTCATATCTCAGGGATGCTCACGGGTCCAGGCGCTCAACAACGAGTTGAGAGCAGGAGAAGCGCAGGACGGCCTCAGCACCTGGCGAGCCTGCGAGGGCCAGAGCTGCAGCCAGAAGGCCATGGCTCTTCAACATCATTGTCGTGAGACCGTCTTCAGCTCAACTTCTTTTTTACAGAATCTACACCGTAGCTCTCTTGCTTGCTCGGCGGCGACGAGAATGCGATCTCATCTTCGTGGCGTGCTTGGGCGCCTTTAACTGTTTTATACTCGTCCAAAGTCCGACTTCCATCTTGCTTGCTGAACCCAACGGCGACATATTCTAGGTGCCAAATCCTGCCGTAGTTTGGCGCACAGTCAGGTGAGCTAGTAGCTCGAGGTTTCAATACCCTGCGCTATTGTTCTTCTCCTGAGATATCTAGAGTAGAGGCGTTAGCACTGATGGAACCCCATGTTGTAGACCAGTGGGAGATGAAGTGTGGTGGGGATAATGTTTCTTCCGGCTGAATAGTAGAGTTACAATGGGCACATTAACCGTCCTCCTGAGTCCTCTTCGAGGGGACACTGAGGAGTGTTTCTGGTTCATGTTTGGCCGTGTTGTCTTCCAAGTGGCTTGATGTTGCGGGGGATGAGACAGGGGGGAGTTTGGAAAATCCGGGGTATACCGAATGCAATGCTCCCCTTCGGTTTCTGCCAAGGATTCCACGTGCATTCGGTGCGTTTACATGCCGAAGCCTCTCCACATTTGATTCCCCAGAAAAGTCCAGCCCAAGAAAATGGAACCATAAAAGAGCCTTCGAGTCAGGCAGTACGGCTGTGTGACGCCGGCAGCCGTTGACCCGGGTTCTCGGTCATTGAGACGCTGGCCTTCCCATTTAGGTTCGGGGACATCTTCCGGAGGGCGGGGCCCATCCCAGTTGAGCATTGACAGCCCAAAAATTCCGAACAAAGGCTGGCATAGAAAACGTGACCAAGGATGTTACAAGAGTCGTTGGGTCGTTGTTGAAGGCTTCAGGTATCATCGTGCAGTCGAGGCATTTAGGCTCTTTGTCTTGAAGTTGCATGAAGCTGTAAAGTAGATGGTTTCTGATGCCTAATTTGGAGCTAGCTTTCTTTCACAGTATCATGAACCTGTAGCTGTACGTCTAAGGTAAATATCGACGGTCTTTCACTCCTGTGTGAACCTCTATCGCTCATGGTCACATGGTCTCGGTCACAGTCCAAAGATGGGGCAGTGCATATCTGCGGGGGATTGATACTCATAAAACTTGCTGCCAGTAAACACGAAACTCAACCAGTATTGCGTGATGGGGCCAACGAGCTACAGCAGTTGATATTGATAATGTGATAGACTATAGAGACCTGCAGGTGCTCAACTTGGCAACTCACCTAGCCCGGAATTCCTGACCTACCGCATAGCCACTAGGCTGACCAGCCTGTTCCCAGATATTGGACGTAACGGTCACTGTTGACGGTTAATGAAGATCTCATTATTGGAGATCATTGCAGTATCGGGGGTGAGCGAAGGTTCATATAAGGAGCCATCTAGCAATGTAGTCTCGGAAGCTACCTAAATCTCCGGTAGTATTATTGCCGAGATTTCATGGTCAGTGATTTCCAAGGGGCTTCTAGAAAAGAGTCCGTCAAACGGGTATGCTAAACAGCAGATCTAAGGTGTATCCTTGGTAAGAGAAGGCAGCATCGGAGTAAATACAAATCCGAGTATCCGCCGCTAGGTCTTCGTGAAGCCGCGTCCAAGAAGTCAATGGAAAAGGTCGTCAAAACATTAATTAAAAAGTGCTTCTTAGTCGCTTTACTTCCAGGCAGTTGCTCGACAGGAAGGGTGTGCTATGCGCAGCATATTCGTAAGGTTTCGATTGCAACCCATCTTCCATTTGCTGTTGAATGACTTGTGAAGGCGGGGTCGTAGGAAGCGCCAACGACGACTGTGATGGCTATGGCAATACCACGTCATCATCAGTTGCTGCTACATGTCCTAGCGCGTGGACTAATGACTGCGAAGGAAGCATTGGGGCCAAAATCTGTTGGGTAAACGGCCAAGACCCCGCTCCAGTCGTGCTATTGCTGGTGATGCCATTTCCTTGAAAGAGGATGCCCCCCTTTCTTCCAGAGAATCACTGACTTTCCAACCTCTGAAAACGTGGGGCGTCGTCGACGGGATGCCATTCCGGTGAATGGCATGGTGGAGATTCGATGGATAGGCACCAGTGACTTCTTCCTGGGAAGACTCCTCAGTTAGGACACCACCGCCCTGTTCTTCGCCCGAACCTAGATACGTAGGGCATGAGTGCCAGTTTCCTCACCCCATACGCCAAACCTTGAAGCAAGTGCCAGAGTACGTTTCTAGCGGCGACCAGCAAATATTCCCAAGCTCCAATATCGCAGGTGATGGCCTCATGGAGACCGAGCTCGTTGGTATCTCGTCAAGGAAGATAGTCATCCATCGGGGAAAGAGGGTCAATCGATGGAATGGCGCAGGGCCTCGTTTTCTTCCAGGAAAGCAGGATTTTCGTCTACATCTACAGCAGGTTGCACATTGTACAGGCAGTGGAAAGCCGTAGGGTTTCGGCTCCGAGATAGGTTCCGATACGTGGGCAGCGATGTAGAAATTGCAACCGGTGGGCGATCGCTTCGGAAGTAGAGGTACTTGGAATCCACGAGACCATTAAGGACTTTGATTACCTAAGATAGAGGGTTTCTGGCTGGCGAAAGCATGAATCTCAGGTTGAACAAGCAAGCTACTATTCTGGTCACTAATCGCGGAGTATACATTATGTCCAACACGCCTGTTCACTCTAGAATCCGGCGATGTTATCCTCCTTTGTCATATGAAAGACTCAAAGTTGGCGTCTATGCCTTTATTCTTTTGAGAAACTGGAGAATCAGTGCTAAGCATAACATTTGGAAAATTTTGATCTCTTGGATCCTAATTCTCTCTCTCTCTGGATTACATTCACGACAAGAATGGAACAGCAAATCTTGTCAGCACCTTGTTTGCGCAACACCCGGTTGACCAACGCTCAAGAAGGATGGAAAGTTCTTCCAGCAGCAATTCAGTTCCTGAATTACAGTCCTTTGGGTCATGTTGTTACATATCAGACACGAACACTTGCCTTTGATTGAGAAGAGGTGCAAGTTGACATTGTGCAAACATCACAGAGGGATCACTGGCCCGTGTATAAATAAAGGCGTTGTTACTTGAATAGCAAGGTAAGGCGACCGAGTCACAAGGTCAGCTGCGTTCATGGCCACCAACAACTCAATGCCCTGTGCCGGAGCTTGCTGACGTCCTGAGCCCAGAACTCAAGGGCTTCAGTTTAGGCCTTGCTATGCATTCCGACGAAAGGGCTGCGTTTCGGATCAAGAGAGCAAACCGTCAGTTGTTTTCAGGCCCAGCAGCTTTCCCGAGTTCATCCGGGCCGATCATCACCCTGCATTGGTTTGGCCGAGTCCGGACGAACGGTGTTACCGTGGATCGGTGAAGATATCGAGTGCACCGGTGAAAAGCTGGCTCCCAGCTGAACAACCCTGATCGTGGCGTGGGAGGTGGCGCAAGACCCCTGAATCAACCGTTCCTGGGCTGCAGCCTGGTGGAGTCGCTCAATGGCTTGTTCTGAGCAGGATTGGCTGGGACTCAACTCGCTTCGACGCACACGTGCGAGACGAGATCAACCAAAGAAAATCGAGATCAGGGTCTCCATCAAGAACGGCTGAAGAACTTGTGGCATTTCAAGGCCAGTTTAAAATTTTTCAGAAAAATAGCTGCAGAGCGGAAGGGCTGCCTCGGCATTCCCGTGTCTGCAAGGGACGAACAGATGATCAACACATCAGGCTTTTGAGAAAAAAACCCGGGTCAAGGAATGTCGAAAAACGCAATTTGTGGGCTTGTTCACAAATCGCAGCAGCGTGGGTGAGGACGAGTCATGCCAGTGGCGCAGGGCATGGAGTGAGCAGCACTGCAGCCATGAGCGCTGTGCGCTATGAGATGAATGGCTCTGGGCAGTGACCAAAGGCAGACTGTCAAATGTTGGCGATAAGAAAGGTGATGAGTGCGATTTGCAGGATGAAAAATAGCCCGTTCAATACTAGGCTTCAAGGGTCTCACCTGGGTGAGACTGCTGGGCTGATGTTGGCCAGGCTTGCGGTGTTGTTGGCCAAAAGTGACGATGCCAAGATCCAATGTCCTTGAAAGATTTGGGGGATTGGGAGTGTGACACTGTGCCACCCCCCCTTCCCCTAAAAACAAGTACCCGAGCGAGAGGAATAGTAATTTTGCGAACGCCGCACAAGCCTGCCATCTTTTTTTCTCCTTTCCTCCTCCCTGCGTCTTGGTGCCTGGGGATGAGGTTGAGACAGGCAGCTGGCGCTGTGTTTCAAAACACCGTTGTCGCAAGCGCACTTAAGAATTATATCGTCTTGTGTTCTCCTGGGCTCTCACCTGATTCTCGACCATCGTGATGCTTGATCGGTCGTTCCACTACCCCATCAACCCCATCCCAGCGCCCACGCTCCTTTGTCCATCCAGTGACCTTCCACGTTTCTGTGTTCCATCTCGTCCCTGACTTCAACCTCCCTGTCCCTAATCGATTTCGCCCCGCGGCTCCGCAGCAACACAGTGCCCTGCCCGATCCCCACTGCTCCCTGTTGCCGCTGTCATTGCCTCCGGCGATTCGGTGCAAACCTCTATCGCTGCCTTTACTGCGCTCCCCCTTTGACGTCTCGATATCGGCCGAAATCTACTGTCGGGGTGCGCCCGAGCCTATTGCCACCGAATCGCTGCCAGCGCGGGCGCAACCGGACACGACGAGACCAGACGAACAAGACGGATCCTAGAAAACTGTGTGGGGTTGCTGACTTGGCCAGCGTTTCTGGGTGGTTTTTGGCTTTTTGCCTTGCTGCTCCTGAGGCTGTCACCGCATGGTTCCCGCGACGACGAAACGCCTCGAGCTGCCACGAATCGCGTTGAATTTTGAGTCTTAATAACTACCTA
>Ga0065720_1018987_pt1 | contig 47455 bp, 41 predicted proteins | sample Thericmetagenome_FD_59107 | JGI IMG/M metagenome (GOLD analysis project Ga0065720, IMG submission 59107) | Thermophilic microbial communities from the Joint Bioenergy Institute, California, USA of rice/straw/compost enrichment - eDNA_2 v2... | ecosystem: Engineered > Solid waste > Grass >... | reverse complement strand
TGCCACAGCAGCAGGCTCTGCGGGAGTAGCAACACCGCTGTCGACGTCCATAGTATCGTCTTCCTTCGACGCAACACCGTAGTTAGTTTCCAGTCGCATGCGGCCATTGGTCTTGTAAACACCATTGGCGCGGGCGATATCCTCGTCGTCGCTCTCTTCGAATTCGTCTTGACGCTCGACACGCTTTTCCCACTGGCGCTGGGAGACGCGAACATCCTTATTCTCATCCTCGTCCAGGTCATCAAGCTCGTCTTCCTGCTCGTCAGACATGCCAAGACCTTGGCGGGGAACATCTTGCATCTGCACAGATGGCACTGGGGCCGTCTTCTTCAGATTCTCAATGACAGCCATCTTTATCTTCTCAAGGTACTCTGGACTATTGGCATTCTCCATATTGGAGGAACGGACATCAAGCTCGTAATCCGGACCATAGTACTAGATAGGTTGTCAGCCCCAAATCAAAAGGAAGAAAGGGAGTTAAGGAAAAGGCTAGGACTCACATCATAATATTCGTTGTAGGGAAGGACAGGGTCCATCTCAACACCAACAAGGCGGCCAGTTTCATATGCCCACGTACGGGCAACATTGCGCATTGTATAGCCGCCACCACCAAGGACGAGAGTCGGAAGACCAAAGCTCCGCACGTAGTTAACGCAGTTAGCATGGCCACGCATGCTCAGGTTGAAGCAACCAAGACGGTCGCCAGAAAGGCTGTCACCACCACACTGCAGAACGACGGCTTCGGGTTGGTAGTACTGCATAACTGCAGAAATAACAGGTTCGAAGATGGTCTTGTAGGAGACATCATCAATGCCGTCGCGCAGCGGGAAGTTGACAGCGTAGTACTTGCCGGCACCGATACCAATGTCACGCAGTTCGCCAGTGCCAGGGAAGTATTCTCCATACTTGTGGAAAGAAACCGTCATGACGCGATCAGTGGTGTAGAAAGCCTCCTCAACACCATCTCCATGGTGCACGTCGATGTCGACATAGAGAACACGCTTCTTGAAGCGGAGGAGCTCAAGGATGGCGAGCACGATGTCTGTACACGCCCAAAACATAGGTTAGTGGGGAATCAGGCAAAACACGATAAAGTTGGATGAAGACGTGCGACGTACCATTGACATAGCAGAAGCCACTGGCTTCACTCTTCTTGGCATGATGCAGACCACCTGCCCAGTTGATTGCAATGTCGCACTTGTTGCGGTTCAGACGAGCGGCACCCTCCATGCTACCACCAGCGCTGATGCCGCAGAACTCAAAAAGCCCGTCGAAGACAGGGCAGTCATCACCGACGTTGTATTTTGCCTGCTCACGGACAAAGTTGTCCATGTTGTCGGGAGTAACCTTCTGCAAGAACTCGATGTATTCGTCGGTATGGAACTGAGTCATTTCCGAAGTAACCGCAGGCTTCGCGCGCTATTCCAGAGATCTCGAGTCAGCGCTGCGCCGAGACACCGGGGTGGCGGAGGCTACCAAAACTGTGATTAGCGTCACTTACATAAATTTCCATAAACTTATAAACATTGTAGTTCATGACGAGACTGTGAGCGAGGCGAATGCGGTGAGGCTTCATAGGGTGACCAGTGACATAGGCATAATTGCCGATATCCGAATCGTAGAAGTAGGCGACGCGCTTTTTGGGCGTGTCTAAGAGAGTGTAAAGAGGGCGCGTGCGATCAACGCCCGCGGGATCAGTGGGTCTCGGCATGATTTCGTCCAAGTCAAACCCTAGATCCTTAAAGTTCTCAAGGATGGCAGGGCAATTCGTGAAACGATCGAGCTGGGCGTTCGACGGGTTCGCGTGCGGGTTGCCAGGGTCCAAATAAGGAGGGGACCGTCAGAAGTCGCGTTCGTCGAAGTCGTCGCCTTCCGAAGGGTTTGAGTGATTGACGCAAGTGCTGTTATCGCCAAGTTCCCTGGTGTTGCCCTGTCGTCTCCAAAGACGCCGCCGAGAGGCCGCAAGGGTATCGCGCTATGGTGGAAAGAAGAGAAAGACGAAAGTTCGGGAGAATGAGGATCGTCCCAGGAATTGAAAAGGCTCGTGAAAGTAGAAAGGAAACTCTGATATTTGCCGTCGTTGCTATCCGAAAAATCGGAAACCTGGACCTCGACGGAAGTTGAATCGCCGCAATCACTGTGGTCAGCGTGGTAGGACTCCAAGTCGGGGTGGGAGTTGGAAAAGTCGCTGAACTCTCTCTCTCGTTCTGTTCAGCCTGCCCTTGCTGCGGCCAAGCAGAAGAAGAGGTGTGATCGGTTCGCCATGCCTGTAAATGGGTCAAATGCAGATTGGCCAGGGTCTCGATAAGACCACGTGATTACGATAACAACATCCACAGTAATTGGCTCAGGCAAACGTCGGAGCAGTCTCACTGCGAGGCTGTGATTTTTCGGACAGCACGCCTGAGGGCCAAAGTGGGGCTAAATGTGGGACACAGCCCAATTTTGTCCGCCCCATCACGATGCAAACTTATGTAATCACAGAGTAGGCTGCCGAGCTTTCGTCAACTGCGGCTGGGCCCAGGCGAGCTCCAGCCTGACAAGCGGCTGCGGGTAGTAGCTCTCAACCTAACGCCAACGCCAGCACCTGCAATCAACATCCCTCCATCACCTCCAAAGAGGCCAACAAAAGTCGCTGGCTGCAACCAACCCGCCATCACCACCCATTTTTTCCACCCACGTCCGAGAAAGACCAGTTTATCTTCTTGGACGTAGGATACGTCGCCAGCTCCGATTCAGGTTCACTTCGCGGGCAACGACATAAGCCAACATGGAACGCTTCAGGAGCCTGCTCAGTGGCGGCAACCTGGGCTTGGGCGGCGCCGCCCCAGGAACTGTATGCGCATCTCTGTCGCACGTCATTCGGAGTGCATTTATATTTACCAAAGTTAGGCTTACTGACATGTGCGATTTCTAGGACAACACAAATCTTATCGACAACTCAGAGACTGTCCACATCTCGTCTTTGGCACTGCTGAAGATGCTCCGGCATGGTCGCGCTGGCGTGCCAATGGAAGTTATGGGTCTTATGCTGGGGGAATTTGTCGATGACTTTACAGTCAAGGTTGTGGATGTGTTTGCCATGCCCCAGAGTGGTACTGGTGTCAGTGTAGAGGCCGTTGACCCAGTCTTTCAGATGAAGATGATGGACATGCTGCGGCAAACCGGCAGGTGGGCATGAACCCGTTTGATACTTGCATTCACGACCTTTCTTCGACTTTGTACTCACCAAAGCGCAATACAGGCCTGAGTCCGTCGTGGGTTGGTATCACTCACATCCTGGCTTCGGCTGCTGGCTGTCGTCCGTTGATATCAATACCCAACAGAGCTTTGAGCAGCTTACCCCCCGCGCCGTTGCCGTCGTTATTGATCCAATCCAATCAGTCAAGGGCAAGGTCGTCATTGACGCCTTCCGTCTCATCAATCCACAGTCTCTGATGATGGGTCAGGAACCCCGTCAGAGCACGTCCAACCTCGGCCACCTCAACAAGCCGTCCATCCAGGCCCTTATTCACGGCCTCAACCGGCACTACTACTCGATTGCCATTAACTACCGGAAAACGGCACTAGAGGAGAACATGCTCATGAATCTGCACAAGCATGAGTGGACTGAAGCTTTGCAGATGGAGGACTTCCGGGCTGAGGCGCAGCGGACGAAGGAGCGTTTGCAGCGTCTTGTCAGTCTAGCAGAGGGCTACGAGAAGAGAGTCAAGGAGGAGACAGAGCTTACCAAGGAGCAATTAAAGACACGCTACGTTGGCAAACTGGATCCCAAGAAGCACCTCCAAGACGTTGGCCAACAGCTTATCGAAGACAATATCGTTGCTGTGTCAAGGCAGATGATTGATAAAGAAGCTACAATGGCCAAAAAGGAGGTACCTGCGGGTGCCAATGGCCAATTCGCAGAGGATGAGATGGAGGTTGATGAAGAACTCTAAATACTAACGACTAATTCGACATTCATACCCCCCTTTGGGCGGACGGCCTTCGAATTGTGCCGTTGTATGACTACACGTTGGGCAAGGCGCGGGAACTAAAGCGGCAACCATGTAACGATGCATATTTGGGTCCCAATACATCACTGGCTTGACAATACCTTATGCAAACTACTTGCTTTGGTAAGTCTTTGTCTCGAGGCCCTCTACTTCGCCGTCAAAGTTCCTGCAAGCCACTGGGCATGACAAAGGGCATTGTTGTCGACAACCTTTGTTTCTGCTCTCTACCAGATCCCCTAGCGCTGGATTTACATGGTGTACAATTGGACCCAGCTTCGTGAGATGTCTTCATTGGACTCCATGGCCTGAATCCTTTGTTAAATGCTTTTTTACTTGCCTTGTGTAGATCTTCGCGCATCTATATTCTTCAACAGATGCTCTTATAAATACTCTGCCTGCCTTCAGATTCTTACCCATCTGGGGGAAAAGGTCGAATCGTGGTCTTCCCGACACGATTGTCGTACTTCAACTCAATGATTTACAAGGCATATTTGCTGGGGAAAAGCTGGTGTTTTTTCAATTCTTCTGCAACTTTTCTGGACAGCGCTTCCAGATTTTGTGGGAAAAAACAGTTCTTCCGACTTTGCAGCAAGGAGAAGTCATATTCAAATCCTACTCAACATCCTCCTGGTTCTGCCATTTGTCGACGAAATCCAAGCGGTGTGAACGTCGGCATTACGGCAGCATAATCACGGGAACCGATCTGTCAAAAGCTTAGTTGATCTCCCTGTCCTCATCACAATTACTCAGTTTCTCGAACAGCGTGTGGTTTAGCCCGTCATTACCTTCCTCAAAGGTCACACATATCAGACTGACAAAGCTGCTACAAGTGCCATCATCATGCTCAAAGAAACTTCTGGCAGGTCAAATTCAGTTCCCATCTTGCCTTATCCTCATCCACTGGCAAGCAACCCTCCCAATCTCCCTATTTCCGCTTTCGTCCACATCCCTCGGCCCTCCATACCGTCTTTTACTCAACCGATTCGCCCTGACAAATTATCTTCAATCACCTCCCCCATTCTCCCACCTCGCCTTTCGACAACGCCGTTAACTTCCGAAACTCTCAAACCCCTCCTTGACACAATAGACCATGTCTTTGCCCACACAACCCGCTATGCGGTAGTCGGCCGGGCTGCTCTCGCAGTCTGGGGCTACCGCGGGCCACTGCCCCCTCACATCTCGATTGCCTGTCCAACTGTCGATTCCCTTGTGCTAGTTGGATGGGCCAAGACAGCCGGCTGGTGCGTTTTTCACGACGCGAATGGCAATGAAGAAGGGGACATGGTGTTGGGAATGCCAGCTTTGGGGTCAGAACTTGTAGATCGAGATCGTAGTATGAGAAAGGGCAAAGCCAGATATGAGGAGGTTGTTGTTGGGGTGAAGTTACGGCTGGTTGAGCCGGCGACGTGGGATCGGTTGGAAAGGATTAGTCCCCTGGGGATGAGGACGCCCTACCATGGGTGGGTAGGGCAGATGATGAGGACAGGGGCGCAGGTTCTGACGGTGCCAAGCTTGGTTGATCAGTTTTGTTTGGCTTGGTCAGATGCGAAGATCCAGAGCAAGGGGCGAGAGGTCGCTGCTGAGATCGTTCAGTGGTTGTTAAAAAAGTTAGTGGAAGATTGGGATAGCTGTGGTCATAAGGCCAGATGGAATTTACCGCTCAACGAGGGGGTTGTAAAGTGGGCACGCAACGAGAGATTCTGGCGCCCGTTTAGGGACAGACACCCTGAGAGCAAAGAATTACTGAAGAAGTGTGGTTTGGATGGGCACAAAGGAAGTGAAAAATCACTGGACAGGATGATTGGAGATATAGAGAATGGCGCTCCTAATTCTTTTTTCCAGAGCGAGTCGAAAGAGATGAAATACAGTGTTGAAGAATAGCATCATAACCGCTCTTCATAGGCACTTGCTATGAGCCCAAGACACACTGGAGCTTGCTCAACAGATGAACTTCGAATACAAGACTAGTTCACTCCATAAAGATGACTGCAACATTTATTTCTTCTCCCTAGTTCTCATTGACATTGCTAGCCATCTCCCAGATCTAGCATAATGGCCGTCCTACGATATACTTTCCTGACACCTAATTGTTTTTGTCAATTCCGAACCCCTCCTCTCAATCTCAATCTTTGGGTAGGAATCTCCCATGAGTCATTCTCTCAAAGCTGGTAATGCCGTAGCTCCCGACTCGAGAGATATCCTTTCCTATCACATTGCCCTTAGTTACTTCCCACTGGCAAGATTCTTCCATCTTCGTACCAAGTTCCCGGAGCCAACTTCTGCGAACAACCCAGCACCAGTTGCACAAACCACATATCGTCTCTGTGTTTCTTGTCACGACTCTGTTATCAACACATACTAGTTCACCATGCTGGGTACAGGGGACAACATTAGGATGAGGCTTGCCACGTCGAGGCTACTCTCAGGAATATGAGTCGGAACTCAAGCTTGGCCTGCCATAGATTGAGTAGAGAGAGTGTACCGACCACAATTGTGATCGAAGAAGACACAGATTGTGCCGACAGAGTCGATTGGAGAAGCGAAATAGTTGGGTCGTCCTCGAGTGGGATTACCGATAATCTTGCAATGGGCGCGTTAGAAGACGTGGCCGGATTCGTCAAAAATTGTCTAGTCAACAAAGTTGTAGACGTTATTCCGAGCTGGTTGGTTAAAGTAGTGGAGGATACACTGCTCGAAGCATTGAAGGGTGAGCCGGTGACTCTGGGAGTTAGGTGCCACTGGTGGGAGGGTCAATGCTAGCCACGGGTCAGGAAGGAATGTCGGAACTAAGGAGGCTGAAGGGACTCAGTTGCAGTAGTTTGGAAGCTTGTTGACCGGTTCCATCGGCGCCTCCGAGACGCGTCCGTTTTTCCCAGAACTAGCAATGTTGAAAACAACTTTGTCGGCGCAAATCCCGGTGGCACAGTTGGGCATCTCTGTATCATCCGGGTAGTTGGCGATGAAGAACTCACCGAAGGGCATTATAATCGGTACACTTGTCCCTTTTAATGTTGATTGGGGCACAAATCCTGTAAGGCGTTGATGTCAGTTTGAAGTATAACCGATTCTTGTTGGTGTATAAACTTACAAGCACATTTTCTTGTTGCCCAGCTTGTTTAACCATGTCAAGAAAAGGTTTCTGGACCATTTAGCAAGCCGCAAAGAGCAGCAAAATGAGTTACTTAGTCGAATAGCTTTAGTCCACCTACAACTTCGGAATAAGGATCATGAATTTGCTGGATGCAGTTGAGACTCTTATCGTTATCACAGTGGTTTGCATCTTGTCTCATGTTGACGTCGGCCTGAGCAGGAAGCAGGTTGTAAAACTCATCTGTAAAGACAGCAGGGCAGCCTCCAATTATTGTGTCGATGGTCTTGATCTTGGCAGACTTGTTCCAGTTCTCCGCTGACAGGCTCTTCATAGGTAATGCTGAACTGGCACGATCCTCTTCCATTCTGGGCGCCACCTATGTAAATTGACCTGAAGTAGACGTGTGGTAAGGCAAGGAAAAGCGATCGCCACTGATGGGATCAACCTGAAGAAGGGGTGGGATGTTCAAGTTGTAGGAAGTCGGTCGGTTCATGACCATATGGCTATGGGCTCCCGAGGAAAGCTGAGAGGTTGCCCCTATGTCTACAGCTATTGGTAGCAGCACGGCAGGCAATGGTATGTATGGAAGTGGTATAAAGGGTTGACTGTTGTTGTCGCCATTGTAGTTGCAGAGTTGATCTCGAATTCATCCTGGAAAGCAGTTCCTGGTGCCAAATAATCGAATGCGGTTTCGTTGCTCAAAAGTTCTACAAAGATGTTTTTCACAGATCTGGCCGATGAATATATCATGCATGGTATTTATAATCCCAGCATTGCGACTATATAGAAATACATTCCTTGAAAGTTATGCAGGCCCGTGACGGCTTTTATTTTCTTTTCTTTGCTCTCTGAAACATGAGCTTGCGGACTCGTTCTTACGAGTATTTCAAGATGCATTGAAACGTGTTATACGGCAATTACGCATCTTAACCATGATCACCATCGTAACAGAAAGGACAGTTAACGCCCCTGAGAACTGTTAGTTGTTTTGGACCTGGTAATATAACAGCTACAACACGCAAAAAACAGTTGCATTAGAGAAGACAGTCAGGAGAAACAATATATTGTTCAAACCTCTCCACGTTAGTTAGCACAAAAGTTTTCAAAAAAAAAAAAACATGAAACAACTTTTTTGCAACCGTTACCGTCCCTTGGACCATTTCTTTTTGTTTCCTCCACCCTAGAGATCGTTCACATGGTGAAAAGGCATACATGGCTCTCGCATATGACTATTACCGTTTATCCCGACAACTTTCCCGCCCCTTGCGGTTCGTTAAACTTCCGTTTTCTGTCCCCATGGTGGGTGGTGGTAGTGGTGTGTACTTCCGTGTCCGCCAGTCAGTTGATGTAGCGGTATTGCTAGATGACTTAGATGACGAATTGTTCCATGAATAGCTACCCTCATCGTTGTCCATGATGAAGTTGAGATGTTCGACAATGAAGCAAAGTAAAAGCGAATCTGAGATTCGTATCAAGAAATATGAAGCATGGAATATGTAACTGGAGGTCGTCAGTGATGTCCATGTCCTGTACCGTTTCAGTGTTTACACAGCAATAAGGGGTGTCTCACCTGCCAAGTCTCAGCTGAGCATTCCTGACTTGCTTGGCAACGCGAGTTGAAAGAAGGTTGCTGTGTGTGAGTGACACGGCGCAGGATGGTAATTGAACACAGCATGAACTACAATATATGGGCCAGTTCACGGCAGGAAACACTCTCATATATACCAAGCCGAACCTCGTGGCAGTGAAACTCCGGCCCGAGCCCTCTACTCCGTGCCGCGCACCGGAATCGAACCGATCCTTCGGAATGTCGTAGGGCATGTCTCTCGTATGATCAGTTCAATCTGCAGCAGACGGACAGCTACGCCAAATGGGTCTGAATCCGACACAATCCGGGTTGAATTCCGAGCTCCCTGCGCACAAGCTCCGGCACGGCTTGCAGGCCACATCAGCAGCCAACGAGAGCCACAGGTCAGCGGACAGCTCGCTGATTCGGTCGTTTATTCATAACACAACATCCAGAGGAGCAATGATCCGACCACATTCGGACCGAGCATTATTTGGTCGTCAGGGATTGAGCTGTCATTTATTGACGGAAAAGCAGAAATGCAGCAGAGGAGAGGCTCATGAATTTTATTGACCGCGCCCCTTGGCTACGAGGACAAGGAAACGTGATGGGCATATCAGGTCGAGTTACCCAGTTGTAGACGGAAAGTGACAGATGCTTCCGCCGTGCCACAGGCTAGCCAAGTCCGAGGTCAAAATGATGTCGCTGCGCTCAGAGTGCGGGGTGGTTGCTGCTTTCGGGTATGTGCAACAAAACTGACGGAACAAAGACTTACGACAGCTTTCACGAGGATCATCGGATTCAGGCCAGCCTGACTGAATGGTGTCCGAGCTCGCAAGCTCTTTTGAGAGACGGTCTTATCTTCATTCTCGTCACCTTCATTCTCGCATTACGTATCATGTACAACCGTATCTCACTTCCCCCACGACCTTATCCCAAGGCTCAGTTCCCTCTTTTGAGACGTGTTCCTTGCGGCGCGGATGACAAATTTAGCGAGCACCAAGTAACTCCAGAGCCCTGCGTAGCTCCTTAATTGCTGTGGGTACATCATCAAAATTGAGAGCCGATATGGCATACTTGGCGTGTTTTTGAGCCTCAACCATTGCTGCTTCGTCGACTACAGCTCCTGTCTGAGTGGGAGGGACATAGTTTGTCGAAGGAGGCGATGATATGTACCCGAATGTTGGCGGAGGGATACTGCTGGGATGAGGAGCTGTTGGCAGTGGCGGCACGACTGGGAGAGTAGAGGGGAAATTCGAGGATTCTCGGGGCATGTTGGGGAAGTTGCCCACAGCAAGAGGTGATGGGCTCGAAGGCTGTGGTTGTGGCCAGCTGGGCGGCGAAGGAAAATCATCTGTGGACTGGAAACTGCCCTTATGATGTGATGGCGGAAAGACCGTGGGTTCCTGCGTAATGTTCCCTGGCTGCTCTGGTGGCCCGAGGTCACTTGGAACTTGAGGTAACCTGAGCTCTCCATCCGATACGGAGGGAGCACTGGGCGCAACTGAAGCGGCTGTGGCCGAAACTGGGCTCTGCGGAAGTGATACGCCAGCAGCATCCCTCTGAAGATCGATATCAGGAACCTCCTCCACGGTTACTGGCCTCGGCCTTGTTGGAGCTTGAAAGGCGGCCTCTGTCGGCTCAGTCTCCGTTTGTGTCGGGCGTGTCGGCGCTTCGTGTTTAGGATTTGACTCGTTGGGGTCTTTGCCTTCCTTGATGGCTTTCATAATCCGCGCCGCATTCCATTTCGCGTACTTGATCTTCTGTTGTGTCTCCTGATCGGCAGGCCCCCAAATGTTTACCACGTGGAAGAAAGTTGCGGCAGCGTCAAATGTCGTTGCTGTTTGTCTGCCAACTATGTCAGAGCGCGTCTATGTTGGTTGATCGAGCAGAGCGTACTGAGTGACCTTGTTCGCCCTCACTACCCGCTCGGCGCGGTCCAAAATCTCCTGGGCGAACTGCTCGACGTATGCTTGTCCGGCGGCGTCGTCTGTGATGGCGGGTTCATTGGCATACTCAGCCTTCGTCTACACGTTGCGGACCTCGGTGAGACTGGAGTTCCTTGCAGCTGAAATGGTGTCGGACCACCTACCTTCTCAAGTTTCGACACCAGGGCCTCGGTGTAGCGTAGGATGTCGTCGTCGGTGGTGTGCAGCCCCTTGGCCAGAATTTGGTTGACGGTCCAGTACTCGCCTGCGATGGTCAGAAGCCGGCGCTAATCACGCGAGGTCCGGGTCAAGTGGCAGGCTGCGGCATACACCAGTAAGCCATAATCGGCTTCACCGTCTGCAGCTGCGCAGCTTTGTTTGCGCATTTCCAGATGTTGATGTCGGCCTGTCGCAGAGCCGCAGGGATAGTGAGGTCTGCCATGGTGACAGACCGAGATGATAAGTTTGGAGAGTGCTGGGTCCTATGTCACGCCTTCAACTGCTGGTAAGGTAAGTATATTTGTATACTAAAACGCTTTAATCGAGATCAAGGTTATGAACTGCTTGAACCGCCTTGGATGCCTGTGGATGAGTCGTAGCTGCATGCACGACACCTTCGCGGCTCCTCTGCTCCTCTTTCCCCGCAATTCGCGTTGTCAAAGAGACCCCTGCTGCAAGCCCACATCAGGCTGATTGTGAATCGAGGGTGGGAAGCTTTGACCACTAAGCGGCCAAGGCTCTCTTCTGGTGGGTTCCAAAGCAAGGTCAGCGTTTTGATGCATCGATGGATCGCGTCGCAGGTGGCACTACCGCCGGTGGGCAGTCTTGCACAAGCATTGGAAATGTGTTCTTTTTCCGAGTTTGGAAACATGACAACTTGGAATTGTTTTCTCCCCAGAACCTGCCGTTTAACAAAAGGATGGTATAGCTTTTTGAATCCGCAGTAGGCATCTATCCTTTTCATCTCAGCGAACTGATGTTGTTGCTTCTTTCAGCTGTACTGTGACGATCAAAAATCGCTGATTCATAGTCGCTCCCTCACGCTAGTCCCCTTCCATCCAGCTGGTGAACCTGCTGCACATCACCAGCAATACAGCTTCAGCCAGCGGATTGACTGCTCTCCCAGCAAAGCATCGAAGGCCTACACCATGCATCACACGACACTTTCCACTCTTGCAATGGCCCTGCTGGCGACCCTTCCAGGCGCCCAGGCTGGCCTTTACACAAAGAAGTCTCCTGTGTTGCAGGTGGATGCGAAGGACTATGACAGAGTGATCGCCAAAAGCAATTACACCTCGGTATGTTTGATTATCAGAAGGGAGTTCGGAATGATTCTGAACTGACTCGGGTACCAGATTGTTGAGTTCTATGCTCCATGGTGCGGCCACTGTCAGAACCTCAAGCCAGCTTACGAGAAGGTCGCCAAGAACCTCGCAGGTCTTGCCAAGGTGGCCGCCGTCAATTGCGACGATGATGCCAATAAACCGTTCTGCGGGTCAATGGGGGTCCAGGGCTTCCCGACTCTAAAAATTGTTCGGCCCAAAAAGGGTGGGGGAAAGCCAATTATCACAGATTACCAGGGCCCGCGCACAGCAACAGCCATTGTCGATGCCGTTGTTCAGCAGATCAACAATTATGTTGTCAGAATTGAGGACAAGAGCCTTGACAAGTTCCTGAGCGATAAAAATGAGACAGCCAAGGCGATCCTTTTCACAGAGAAGGGCACTACCTCGGCTCTTCTCAAGAGCCTTGCCATCGATTTTTCCGATGTCATCACGATTGGACAGGTCAGAAACAAGGAGACGAGAGCGGTCGAGACGTTCGGCATTAGCAAGTTTCCTACATTTATCCTCCTTCCTGGTGGAGATGCCCCTGGCATCGTGTATGACGGCGAGATGAAGAAGGAGGCTCTGGTCAAGTTCCTCTCTCAAGCCGGTCAGCCCAACCCAGACTGCCCTCCACCCAAGGCCAAGAGCAACGGTGATAAGAAGGATAAGAAGAGTGCCAAGACATCAGAGCAGAAGTCTTCTACCAAATCCAAGACCTCGACTGCCAGCGCCGAGTCAAAGGTTGAATCTACAACGCAGGAAGCTCCCGTCATTGTCGAGACAGCTCTTCCAATCCCCGCCATCAATACCCATGAAAAGCTAGTGAAGGAGTGCTTGAATGAGCAAGCGCATACCTGTGTTCTCGCCTTCGTCTCATCAAGTGAGGACGAAAAAGCCAGAAAGGCACTTTCCAGCCTTTCTCAGTTAGCTCACAAGCACGCACAGAGCAAGCGCAAGCTGTTCCCATTCTTCGAAGTCCCTACTAAAGACAACGAAGGTGCTGCTTCAGTCCTCAAGGCACTCGAGCTAACTGGAGACGTTGAGCTTGTTGCTGTGAATGCGCGCCGGGGTTGGTGGCGTCACTATGAGGCTGGCGATTTTAACCACGAGAGTATTGAAAGCTGGATTGACGCCATCCGCATGAGCGAGGGCACCAAGAAGAAGCTGCCAGAAGATATTATCACTACCGCTGCCGAGAAGCCCTCGTCATCATCTTTGGCCGCGACATCCGAGTCCACACCGCAGCCTGCCGAGGACAGCAGCAGCACTGAAACCGCCGGAACTGCCGGAAGCTCTACCGAGGCTATGTCAACCGAATCCGCATCCTCCACTGCTGAGCCCGAGAAAGTCGAAGAGCACGATGAGCTCTAAACTGTTCTCTTCTCCAAGGTGTACTGTGAGTGACGCGTCAGCAACTTTCTCGAAAAAGCCAGATGCCGTAAACAGAGAGTGCGTTGATGTAAGCTAGCAAGCAAGATGTAGCATTTTGTAGTAAAATAAAACAAGGGGTTGCTCTCACCTGAGAGGCTCGGCAAGCAACCATGTCAACTGCGTAGATTTGCTCCGCCGTTAGCGCCGCTGTCTCTAGGCACCATCTATCTTGAGCACCACAGAGCAGAACAAATAGACCGTTACTGTCGATGGTCACAAACGTTGAGGTAACTTCAAGCCCGTCAAAGTAGGCAATACGCCCTCACAAGGAATGTGGAATCGAGGCGAGCCACAGATGCACCAACAACCCGCGGCTTCTCCCTGCAGTCATGGTTTAATCCTCATCCATATCATCCAGGCTAACACCTTTCTCCACTGCACCCTCTCGGATCATCCTCCTGCCCTTCTGGCGCACCACATGGTCCAGAATCGCCCTGATTTGTTTACATCCGTCTACACCCACGGCGAGCATGCCTTCTAGCCTACTCACTTGCACTCTGCTCTCACATACCAACACGGCCACCTTGTCGCTCTCACCCAGCGTCGCGACTGTCAGCCAGGGCAGCTCTTGTTCCTCTTGGTGGTTCAAGTCCAGAAGTGGGTCGGCATTCTCATCGTTGGCCGCATACGTGGAAGTGGACCCGGCTGTGCAAGCAACGACGTAATCAGTCATAGGAATGCCTGCATCCACACAGGCAAGAGTGGCTGCGTTGATGAGTGCTGCGAGGAGCGAACCGTCTTGGGAAAGGACATGAAGGGAGATGGTGATCTGGCTGTGGGGGAAGAGATGGGTATGTAGAGAGGCTGAGAGAGCGTTTGCGACCGTTGATTGCATCTCGATGATACGCCTATGTAGGAAAGAGATTAGCTTATACGCTCAGGTAGGTCCGCGAAGCGATGAGTAGTCCGTTCTTACTTGTCGTTTCTCCCGTGTCGCTTGCGGTCAACCGAGCTGAAGCCTGCGATTACGATGCTCACTACCACCTCGGCTTCTTTCCCTTGGCCACCAGAACCACCACCGCCTGCACCTCCTGCGCCTCCTCCACCGGTAGTGCCAGCTCCGGTCCCGCGTCGCGGCCCGGGTTCGCTGGGCCCGGTCACCACACACATGACCTTGGTATGGCCCATTTCGAGGTAGCTGGAGCCGTCGGCGGCGGCCTGGGTCCGAATTTGGGCGTGGACTCGCCGCAGCTCATTCCAGCGTCGGCCATCGACGCGAAGCAAGGCGAGTTTGTATGTGGATGTATCGAGAGGCATGACAAAATCGAGGGACTGGTCCTGTTCCCCTGGCAATATCCCGACCTCGTAAACCCCTCCAAAGCACGGAGGTGGCGCAAGATGTGTGTACAAATGTGGTAATCGGCGACAACTGATGATGCGATTCTGGAAGGATCTGAAGTCGGTGAATTGGATTTTCTCGGTTCACACTGCTCTGGATGCGAAGACGCAGGCGGTGTTGTCGGCTGTCAAATTTAGAAAAAATCAATCGCGGGGCACTTGGAGCTCGAGCCACCCAAGAGTCCAGAACTTCAGAAGCCACGGAAGCGTCCATTGGTGGAGCCCAGGCTGCATGGCAATGAAACACCGCCTTCCACAATTTCCATCGCACCTCCCCAACCGTTGCGGCCCAGATGTTTCTATGTTTTGGAACAAGACGGTACGATTTGTTGCTTAGAACCCAATGAGATGCCTGCTTAGTATGTCATCGCTAGACTTATATAGCTGATGATTGGTAGTCAGCAACACTATATGTGTTTTCTGTAGGCTTACGTGATCCAGTTTTAATTGGTGAGTGTCAGCTCACCCTCAGGCAGATCGCCGACCTAGGTCCTGTCTCTGACTCCAACGTTCGAGATTTCAGTCATCACAATGGCAGTGATCGAGTCTTCTCGTTAGAGCTTTTCCAGATGCCTTTCCTTGTGCATGCTCGATGGAACACTCCGGGGAAGGGGAATGCCATCCAGATCATCCGCCGATTCCCAGTGGCAGCCAGCCATACGACTCCGTAATCAAACTGCGGAGGGCCAAGAAGGGCCCTAACAAGCGCCAACTACATCGCTGCGGAGGCCCTGTTAAGCAGTGCAAAAGGAACGGGTCACTTTGACATATACTGTATACGCAGGCAGGTAGGTAGGCTTGTAGATGTGCCGTTCATACTCCTGACACCTGCACTTGGGACGCTTTGCAAACCACATGGGAAGATGCAGGCGGATCAAAACAAACCAAAATCAGTTGTTTCGGGAAGTCTTCTGTCTTCAATGGATGAGAACCGCAGATTGCAGAGACGAGTGGCACCAAGAGAGCAAAAAGCACGTTCTGTCAAGACCGTAAATATTGTCAGCTTGGGTATCTGGCAAAACAGGAGCAAAATCAAAATGCACGGTCCTGAAAACACTTCATGTCCAGCCAATCAAAGGGTGAAGGGACCTGCATAGCTCTCGTTTCCAGGCAGGCTTGAAAGTGGGTCATTTTGGCCTATTGGGATGTTACAGTCCAACGAGATCGCTGGACACTGGCCAGGGGTTCTGCGCCAAAGACGGGCGGCAGACCAGGGGTGTTCAGGAACCAAGGTCTCGGCTCATTTAGCGGTCCCCACCCCCCTTGCCCACACCAATCCTTTTTACCTGTGCACCCGCCAGCAGATGGCAGCGTTTCTCCCTCTTCTTCATCCTTCGTCATCAGGTTACTTGCCGACGACGCCTTTCGTGGTTCGAGCCGCTCCTTTTGAGATCTAGTATCTCAGTTCGCTCTTTTCGCTCACCAACTCCATTCCTCCTTCTCTCCCCTCATCCGAACCTCGAAATCAGTTGCCGATATCATTTTTGCGACTTTTCCCTGGTTTCTTCCCACTACATTTCGCGAAATCGTCCGCGGTCAACCATCGTTGATTCTATCTTCATTCAATTTGGTGGCACTTTTGCGATCTACGATCAGAGAACTCATCGAGCCTGCTTAGAACCGTTCGACGACAAATACATCCGTCAAGATGCAGCTTACTCCTCTTGTTCTCCTTACTGGCCTTCTCGGCAGTGTCGCTGCCCACCCTTCGGGTCATGCTCACATGCACCGTATGGTTCATGTCTCTGAGCGTGGCCTGCCGTTCGTCAAGAATGTTCACAACCGCCCGACAGCTGAGCCCAAGACTACCGCGGAGCCAGCCCCTGCTTCCACGCAGGCTCCTGAGCCGAAGGCTACCATCCAGTCCACCAAGCAGACAGAGTCCGAGGTCAAGGGCTTCTGCGGTAGCAGCACTGGCCTTCTCGATAGTAAGGCCAAGCGTGTGACGATCGCCCAGGTCATGTATACCGGAAATCTCGGTACCGACAACGGCTGCGAATGGGGCTCTAACCTTATGGTGGTGTCGAACGATGTCGCCCACAAGTACAAATACGTGCAGAAGTACACCAATGTCGACGACAAGCCCTACCAGGTTGTTTGTGGTAACAAGATGGGCGCGGACCGTCAGCTTACCGGCATGTTCAAAGTCAAGGGTCAAAATAACCTCATCTTCACTCTCGCTCCTGGCGAGACCAAGGCCGTTGTTGCCGATGAGAATACTCAGGGTGTGTGCGCTTTCGCCCCCTATGAGGTTCCTCTTACTTCTCATGGCCAATACGCTGGTGTCTGGGCCGAGTTTGATTTTGGCAACACCAGCAACAATGGCTGGTCTGGTGCCGACTGCTCTTCTCTGGTTGCACAGGCCTACAACATGGACGTTCCCGGCTGCCGCATGTCTCACGGCGGCGTTAATTCCGACATCCTTCCCGGCGGCATTGGCAACAACGCATATACCAAGGGCATGGAGGAGCTGGACGGCATTGGCCTCAACATTGTTCCTGGTCCCTGCACGATTGAGGTCAAGGTTGGCTTCTCTGGTTAAAATTTATGGATAAGACGGGTCTTATTTGTTCACCGATGTTCTCGCCGCTGATGGTGTCCTCGTACGGTCTGGGCACCTGATAGGGTTTGATTTCTGGTTTAGAATTGCGTTGTATATCCCGGGGTTTACGTTTGGAAATAGTATCTGGACGATGGACACATCCAGACTTAGTGTATAGTTCGGGCGTTAAGTAATTTTGGATTTTAACTGTTGGCTTTGTGCACTTTTGCGTTTGTCGAAAAGTTGGCAGTGATCCTTGTACTTTCCTGTTCTCGTAAATTGCATTCTCCTACCAACTTGGGGTCGGTCTCTTCCTGACTTTGCCTTCGCATGTCTCCGACAAAGGAATAAAGCGGCGATCACCACGTGGTAGACACGTTGTTTTCTATCCTATCTATCATTTTAATTCCTGTCAGCTGCCAGATATGCCACGATCCAACCTCATCAAAGGTGGCTCTATATTTGAAATCCCTGCACGTCTGGAAACAAGCAATTCTGCAGGGGGGTTTCTCCAAGCAATGCCTGCTCAGGTCAATGATATTGATGGGATAACAACCAATTCCCATTTCTAATTGCAAGCCTTAGTGAAAGGAGTGCAAGAACTCAACTGCTGCGACTTGCGTGGCTGTCCGGTGCCAAGCCAAAGGAGCAGTTAGCTACATGATATTGCCCAACGGAATTGGGCACACCAGCACAGGAATTAAAAACCGTCTTGGCCATGCGTTCATGCATCGAACTTTAAGCTGATTTCGTCTTATATTGGCTTGTCTCAGTCTGGTTGTGCTTTAGTCTCGACTTTTAAAAACTGGGCTATATGCTGCATACAGTTGAGCCGTTCCTTAGGACACGCCATCATATACCGAACACAAATTTTTGCCGAATGGATATGACGTGAGACGAGCATCACAAATTGAAGTCGGCTGTGTCTCTGGGCACGTAGGCTGCAAAAAGGCGTGCCATCCGTCAGATATGGGTGGAGATTGTGATGAACATCGATGGTCCTTGTAAAAGTCCTATTTCCCCTGATTCTCAACTTGAGATCAAACCCTTTACATCCACTTTGACCAACGATGCAGCAATTGAGATGCGCCAATCCGCACACTAAATGCCGAGATGCGTTGCACGTTTTCTCGTTCCCATCCAGGGCTCTCCAATGCATCACCGGCTTAGTGGTGGGGATAAGCTTGGTTCGTAGACCGGGGATTGGCGAAGATGTGCAGATCGGGCGGCGGCTGTGTTGTTGGGTTGGCGCTTGGCCGTCACCGAACTCGCAAATGCGTCTTGTTTCAGCTGTCATCCGCTCCCCGTGGTGTTGGCTCTAGTAAGATAACTAAGCCGCTCGAAACCCCTCACCTGCTCAGGTTTCGAGGAAAACTTCTTCACTAACCCCGCTGGGCATCATCATTATCCATTACTGAGTCTGGCTTGCTTTGAGATAAAACTTATCTATCATTCCTCCCAGGCCCGCAACAGCAACCAGCGCAATGCCAAGTAAGGGCGTGCAAGTATTCGCCTACATTGCTGTCCCGGACTGCAAGATTGAGTTGTCAGTCCCAGGGGAGACGGTGACCTTCTCGGAACAGCGAAAGTTTTGGAGCCGCTCACTCGAGGTTGAATCCTCTAAAATCCGCAGTCTTCTCGACAAGCGTGGACGCTTCACCTTCAAGATCTTTCACAAAGGCACCCAGCTGACGGAACAATGGATCGATGTTAACGCACTTACCGGCAATGCCAGTGGCGGCACTCTTGAAAAGATCTCCAAAACCCCTTCCCTTGTCGTGCGCGACCGTGGCCTGATCATCAGCTATGGGCTGTATGAAGCAGGCAAGGGCCACAAGGCCTCCGAAATCCATGTTCTCCCCAACAAGCATCAGTGCTACATCACCATCTCTCCTGATTATGCCTCCTGGATCGGTAGGCTCGCCCCGGTAGGCTCGCCGGCCGAGAACAAACCTTTCCATCGTTTGGTCCTCCCAGCTGCCCACGATGTAGGCATGAACAGCATGGAGAGCACAGAGGCATTGTTGAAGAAGGTTGGCGGCGCGATAGTGTCGACCCTGATCGGTGACCGGTTGCCAAAGCAGCGCGAAGCAATCTCTCAGCTCGCCAACACTCTGTCAAAGGACGCAATTTCCAAAATTGCGCCAAATATCGTCTACAGTCTGGCTATTACTCAAAAGGACTCGCTGGAGACGATGCTGCGCATCGGCGCTCGGTACTTCGAGTTCCGTCCTGCGCGACTGCATCGTGCAGTAATTTCTTGTGGTGCGCTACCGGACAAGCTGTATTTTCAGCATGGTGCCATTCCCGGAATGGCATATGACGAGTTCTTAAAGGGTGTTTTGGCCTTCCTGAGGGCAAATCCCACAGAGATTGTGGTCGTGCAATTAAGATGGGATGGTGTCCCAGATGAGTGTGCGCGACCGTCGGATAAGGAAAAGAAAGAATACTTAGAGAAAGCACTTAAGGATCCAGCTGGAGGAAACGGAGAGATTGTAGCAGGCGGGTTGGATGACATGAAGAAGAAGAGCATCGCCCAATTGAGGAAGGACAAGAAGAGGCTAATTATGCTCGACATGGTCGACTCCCTCTCAACATACACCGACGAGGGGAATGCAACACTCAACGGCGATAGTATGGTCCAGGCGTTGCCAAAGGTGCTGACGCCAGAGAACCAAAAGGGGAAGGCCTTTGTCAACATACAATGCCAGGCCACAGCTTCCAACATCCCTAAAGCTGTGGTGCACTCAATCATCGAGGCCAGCGTCACTAACAGCCTTTTATTGGCGACAAAAGGGATCTGTGATTCCAAAATGTTGCCATGGTGTAGGGATAATGTTTTGCAAGTATGCTTGTTGGACATCCTCGTTGTCATTATGAATGACTGGATTGACGGAGCTACAGCGCATGTTTGCTTCGAGCTCAGCAAGCAGCGACTGCAAAAATGATTTTTGTCTTAACAACTTGCCGAGTTCTGTTTGGAAAGGCATCCTTGCAACCTAGCAGTAGTGTTCATTCTGCGTCTTATCTATCATGTCCTCTAGGCCTGTGGAATTCAACCCAAGACATTGTCAGCATTGTTGAACAACTCAGAGGGGCTTGTCAACTTTTACGGCATATGTAGGTTGCTTACAAACGGCTCGTGAAAGTTCTGTTTAAACGTTTACGCGCAGATATTCCCAAGGATTGGCCCAGGAGGACTTCGTCTCTGAGACATTACATCAAAGTTGTCCGAAATGTCCAACAATTCCACGATTGCGTCTCCAAAACCAGTGCAATGGTGACTGTGTCTTCCAAGAAAGTACCAAATTTAATTAAAATAAGGTAATACAGTCTTAGTTGCTGCTATCAAGATATTAACCGATTTTCTGATTTCATCAACTGGGCTCTTTCCCTCCAGCACTCGAAAGCCGGACCGTTCGAAGTCCCTTAGGCTGCTTCCCCAATGTGCTCCATACTCGTATCACCTTTGACTCCGTATCACTTTAAGGAAAGGATTTCTGTCCTACACTGTCAGTTTATGATATATCTCCAATCTTCGGACCCTTTTCCGGTGCTGCTTTCATGCGTTAACTCTGCCACGCTTTCGTTATGCCGCAATGGCGCCTCCAACGTTTATGGGCCTCTCTGACAGGTTTTTGTCATTGACGATCTCGGCTGTGTCAGCAACTGGCTTCCTCTTGTTCGGTTACGATCAGGGGTGCGTATCGCCTCCTATGGCTATGTTATCTTGTCTCCTTTGACTGATCCCGCCCAGTGTCATGAGTGGCATCATCACAGCGCCAGCTTTCAATGAAACCTTCACAGAGACAAAAGATGCAACCATGCAAGGACTCGTTACTGCAATATACGAGGTTGGCTGTTTAGCTGGAGCAATGTTCATTCTGGCAGTTGGCGATCTTCTAGGTCGTCGAAGGGCCATAGTCCTAGGTTCCGTGATAATGCTGCTGGGGGTTATTATCCAAGTAACCAGTATACCAGGGTCACGGCCATTGGCACAATTAATCGTGGGAAGAATCGCTATGGGTATTGGCAATGGCATAAACACCTCAACCATCCCAACTTATCAAGGTGTGTTGTACTTGAAGATGTGGACGTTGTTTGGAAACCCCTCTAACTGATCGCAGCTGAATGTAGCAAGACCACAAACAGAGGCCTGCTCATCTGCATTGAGGGCTCAAACGTCGCACTAGGTACCTTAATTGCTTATTGGATCGACTACGGTGCATCTCGTGGCCCTGGCGATTTCGTTTGGCGGTTCCCTATTGCTTTTCAAGTTTACTTCCTGATCCTCATCATCATCCCGATGATGTTCTTGCCAGAGTCTCCAAGATGGCTTCTTATCCAACAACGTGTTGAAGAAGCCGACAAAGTGATTGCCGCAATTCGAGGGCACGAAGTTGACAGCGAAGATACAGCCATGGAGCGCAACCTCATTATCGACTCAATACGTGCAGCGGGTGATTATGGCCAAAGGAACACTCCGATTAAGGCTCTCTTCACTAGTGGTAAAACACAGCACTTTCGAAGGATAGCTCTCGGAGCTAGCTCGCAACTCATGCAACAGATTGGCGGCTGCAATGCTGTCATTTACTTTTTTCCGGTTCTATTTGAGAAATCGATCGGCGAAAGTCACGACACCAGCCTGCTTCTGGGCGGTGTTAACATGATCGTGTACTTTCTCTTCGCCGTGACCTCGTGGTTTCTTATCGACAGCGTTGGCAGGCGACGACTCTTCCTGATAGGAAGTGTAGGGCAGTGCTTGAGCATGGTCATCACATTCTCTTGCTTGATTAACAGGCAAGCGGCGTCAGCTCGTGGGGCTGCCGTTGGGCTCTTCACCTACATTGCGTTCTTCGGAGCTACTTGGCTAGCACTGCCCTGGCTGTACCCGGCTGAGATCAATCCTGTCAAGACTCGTGGGAAAGCTAATGCGGTCAGCACTTGCACCAATTGGTTGTTCAACTTCCTTGTGGTGATGGTGACACCAATCATGGTGGCCAAGATTGGCTGGGGGACGTACCTCTTCTTTGCTGCTGTCAACATCTGTTTCATCCCGGTCATATATTTTTTTTATCCTGAAACATCTCGCCGCTCACTGGAAGAAATTGACATCATTTTTGCCAAAGGCTATATGGAACAGATGTCGTATGTTCAGGCAGCCAAAGAGCTTCCATATCTCCAACCTACCGAGGTCGAAGTGTATGCTGTCAGGTATGGCCTTATTGAAGGCCCTGCGGTTGGTGGCAGGTACAACGATTTCCAATGATCATGGGAAAGATGGAGCTGTACCTCAATGGGTGATAATGATGGCAAATTTCGGAGATTCCGTGAACTTCTAACGTGAAGTCGAGTGTGTCAAATGAATCAATGGATGAACTACCTATTCGAACCGAATATAGCATAGGTGATTCGCATGCTTTTTAATCGTCTCCTTATGCTTATCGACAGAGTCAGAAAAGTTAAAGCAAATGACAAAATTGTGTTGGTGAGTTCCATGGACCGAATCTCGGGGACATTTTGAAATAACAGCCGCCATGCGCAAATAAATGATCTTTTCTTGATTGTCTATTTTTGGATCTATCAATATATAAAATGGAAACCAGCCTGAATAAAGTAAGCATTCGGCCTTCGATGCAGAATGAGAGAGTAAAAGTATCCGTACCATGTTCTCCAAGACATTACCCCCTTTCCTTTGTGATCTATTGGCAAAATAGAAATGAACAGTCAGGGCAGCTACAACAGCTAACATTAGAACATGCGACCTCCATTTGGTTAGTGACTCGAAGAGGAGAGAAAGCTTAGAAGATAACTTACCCAATCGATACCCAAACAGCAGTGGAATAAGTAGGAGCCTCAATCCCTTTGACAATATAACTTCCAGCAATACCACCTGCGCCATTGAACATGGTACACGCTGCAGTAGTAAACACACGCTTCCATTGTCTGTAACCTCTGTTAGCACTCGATATGACCAGGCAAGTGCTGGAAGCGGGCACTGACCCAACAACATTGTTCGCCTGATAGGCAGTCAAGGCAGCCCAATTGGCGATATAGGCTCCTGTGGTGAGGAAAACCCCGAAGTACCTTGCTCTTGAGTGTCCTGCAAAGCCTAGCACAGCAAAGCCTGTGATAAGACATATGGCATTGAAAGTAATGATTGGAGCTCTCATCTGGAACTTATCGGCATACCATGACGAGAGCAAAACGGGAATCACAGCGTAATAATAAGGAGGTGCCGAGAGAATGATGGCTGCATCCGACGAGTAGCCAAGTCCGTTTTCCAGGATGACGGGAACAAAATACGCTAGTGCAGTCGAAACGATGTTCTGCATGAAAAAAAGCGATGCAAACGCCCACACCTTCAAGTCAAGGGCGTGCATCAGGACCTTGCCAATCGTAAAGTCTTGAGGTAAGAGATCTCCACGGTCGGTCTGAATCCTCTTTGACACAACTTCTGCTTCCTCTTCGGACAGAAACTTCCAGCTTCTGTGCGATGTCTCCGGGAAGTCCACCATCCACCAATACGTCACTAGACCAACCACGCAGGTACACAGTCCCTGGACAACAAACATCCAGCGCCAACCCTCCAAGCCGCCTCTCCCATCCAGACGGTTCAGCCCATAATTCACCAAACTACCCGTCGCAAGCACGATCACCTCGCCGCTCTGCATAAAGGCAAACCGCAATTGCTGCTCCTTCCTCGGGTACCATGTGCTGATCAAGTATGCCAACCCCGGAAAGATCCCAGACATCGCAGCACCGAGCAGGATGCGCAAAACAATCATCTGCTGCCAAGTCTTGACGAAACCTGTACACAGAGTTATCAAGCCGAAGGCAAAAGTGATGACACTGAACCAGATACGGGGCCCGAAGAGGCGCACAGCAATGGTGCTGGGCAGCTGGAAGACGATGCTGGAGATGGTAAAGATGAAGATTGAAACGGAAAAATGGTTTCCATGATCAAGACCAAGGTCTTCGGGCATGGAAGTGACAGCAGCGCTGGATAAGACGCCACTGTCAAGCAGGTTCAGACTGCAGAGGATGCCGGCGATGGTGCAAAGGCGAAGGTCGACCTTGCGACGGATCCGGCAGGTCAGCGCATCGTCGCCATTGTCGGGGTCTGCTGCTGCGAACCCAGGGACGACAACATCGGTGTGGTTGTTGTCGCTGTCACTGGAGTCGTAGTTGGCAAGGTTGGAGGAGACATGCGCAACATTGTCATGTGAATCGGCCTCGACACTGTGAGTGGAGTGTTTTGCGAAGCTAGGGTCTGCTTGTTCTTGGTGTTGGCCTGTGCCAGCTTGAGGAATGACTGACGATGACATGGCAGCCTCATCAACGTGTGACAACCTCATGGAGGTTTCCAGCTAAGCTCTGCACAGGTTGCCGCTCGAGTTGGTCCTTGTCACAGGGCGAAAGGGTTTTTGTTCTCGGCTGACAGAGCCTGAGAGCAGGAGTCCTGCTTCGAAAAGAAAGAAAGCATGAAACAATCCAGGGTCCGGGCAGGTAAAGTGGGGCAACCGGGATTGATTTATCCTTGGGCATCCATCGGCCTTGCCTCCGGTTTGTTTTGCCCTGTAACTCGACAACCATCGCACTTGATAATAGAAGAGTGGCTGCCGGGACTAGAACCATGATACGATTTCGAGAAGCTACACATGCAATTTTTCGATTTAGTTGAGTGATCGGACCGATATACTTCAGTGAGAAGCAAGAGATGAAACCCTGCAGCAGACAGTCCGAAAAGAAGCTGCAAAGACTGCCTCGATAGCCAGCGATGGATAATGTTACACTACATCCGGAGCAAGATATTTGCACTTCCTGATCACCAGCTAATTGCATCCTGGCTCCGAAAGCTCGTCAAATGTACAGGACAAAGAGAGATAAAAGAAGACCTTTAGCGCCTTGGAGCTAATGCAAACCACGGAAGGGAAGTACACTTTTAAGTAAGTACAAATAAACTAGGTAGCATGGGCTCAGAAACAATGCAACTATAAAGTAAGGCTGTAGAACTAGATCACTCATACCTTAGGTAGGTAGAAGTATACTTCCCAGTCAGGTACTTCTCTACAGGATTTAAAACCTCCGAAGACGTTTTCCATGCAGATTACAAGCGGGCATCAACTAGGTGAATTCTCAAGAGGTTCCCGTAGAAGCGTAGGCTGGGGCTCAAAGCACCGCCACAGACGCCACAGACCCATGGCGTTGCCCAGGAATCAGCCACCCCCTTTCCATTTGCGGGAAGTAAACAATGCTTCTTCAAGCAAGCTTTTTCCGGTAGTAAGGTAGTTAACGAGCTATTCGACTGTTATCCAGAGGCTTTCATCAAGAATGGTGCAGTTAGTTGCACTACCTAAGATACGATAATCGCCGTGGCTATAAAAGCCAGCATTACCACAAACCCGTGGTTAAGATTATGAATGTCCGGTCTGTGAGCAAACCAGTTTAACCCTTGGTATATTGACATCTCTCAAACAACCAAGAAACTGAGATTGTCTCTTGCATGTCATCAATTTGATGCAGACTCAAGGTCCAGCTCACCAATAATTCAAACAAGGGAAACTCCACTCTAAAGCTGGATGACAATTTCGGCCAGTGATCCTGGCGATGGTTGATCACCCACATAGTATGCTTTTGGAGAATCGATCTTATTTCATTAAGATGTTTCCACTCTAATTTCCATGGTATCTCTCTAAAGTATGGGAGAATAAGAATCTTAACTCGTAAAACTGTGTGAACTTTTGCTGTCATTCCTTACTTCCTGTGAGAGCGAAACTCCATCCTTGCAACATCCCTGGAGTTAGGAGCCTTTTTATACCTCCATCCTTCTTTTTCCCACCAAATTCTTATGCGAACAACCATCCAAATAGCCACCCTCTAGCTCTCATCTATAGGATACCAGGGAACTCGTGAATGCTTGATGATAAGGATTATCATTAAACTTTCAACCTCATCACCGTTCCATCATATTCTATTGTGATCCAGAGCCCTCATCGATTGCCTGATTCATCATTATCTCAAGCTCCTTGTCCTTATCTGAGCCAACTGAGTGTGTATGGTTCTGGGTAGTTGTTGAGATTTCAGCAGCTACAACTGTGAAGGATGACTCAGTAACACCTTCCAACCTTCCCTGGACTGTAGGAGCAGTTGATTGCGATGGTGCAATTGTCGATGATCTATTCAGACCCCCGATATCAGGATGAGTTGCTGGAACTGTCACAAAATCATGGACATCAGCTGGATTGGTGGCTCTTGTTCCCATGCTCAGGTTGGCGCCAGCAGCACCAGCATTCATATTGCCCCTTTGGGTATCTAGGTTTCGTCCTTGACAATCGAAAAAGTTTTCGTTGCTTAGAACGACATCCTGTGAAAAGTCTTGGCTGTTCAGTGTCAAACCAATCTGGTCATCGCTTAGCGGGTTACTCTGGCCTTGTGCTTCCGCTGTCGCCCTCCCAGCATCTATTGTTGGCTGCAAGGTCAATTGATCCATAGAAACTTCGTGGGCTGATAGCTGGCCACTGGTAAAACTCTTGCTGCCCCTAAACGTCTGGCCCGGTTGTTCCCCCCCATTCAGCCTCTCTTCACCATCATCATCCAAAAATGGTGAAGGTGGGACATAAGGCTGGACTTTCACCTTATCGCCGAAGAGCCGCTTGTAAAGTTCTGGATTGCTTTGATGAACCACCTTGTCAATGTCATGAACTTCTGGATTTGGCGGAATTCTGCGCCCAGTCTGATCAGAAAGTCGCTGGCTGTTCCCGGAGTTATGCCTGCCTGTGTTGGTAAACCTTCCTGCCATTCCGCGGAAAGGGATGTCAGCAGATTGGAAGCTAACCGCCCTGCGCTTGGCGCTGGTAGTGCCCGCCAGCCCGCCGCCAAAACTGCTACTCTGGTGTTGAGGTTGATGCTCAGCGACGCCGGCACTGTGGTGACACAGCATGCTGTCCCTGACCGCGGGATGTGTTTGTGATGCAAATGGCATCCCACATCCGGGGGTGCGCGGAGGGTACACTGGGCCGGGAGCCAGTTGCTGCTGTGGCAACATCCCTTCCATGAATTTATTGCCATGTCCCTCTTGTAACTGTTGACCTTGGGTAAACATCTGTTCACTCTGCATCTTTAGCTCAGCGCTAACCGTGCCCATGCGCACCATTCCTTGGTGAGCTGAAGTAAACAATGACTGGTCTCCTGGCAGGAGTTGCTGTTCCAGCTGCCCTGTTAATATGTCCCCTCCAAATAGCGGAAGACTGGATTGCATCGAGTCCAGGGAAATGCCTCGCAGTGTCCCTTGGGGCAACACTGAGCTGAACAATTGAGACTTTGTTCCTGTTATTTTTGAGGACATCGTCACTGGAGGATGGGGAGGTTGTTGCTGCGAAAGCAGCAATCCTGCCCCCTGCTGAGTGCTCAGCGCAGCCCATTCTCTTGCTTTCTTTATCCAGGACAGCAGCTTGTCCATTTGTTGTGCCCTATGCGTCAGCTTGCGACTCTCTGCGGCTAACACGTTGCGACGCTGGGTAATCACATTCACAATGGCTGCACCACGAGGCCCCAGGATGTTCTCAACCCGCGGATTTGCGTTCATGCGGCTGAGCCAGTTGTCATCTTCCTGAGCGACTACAGGCAGTATGAGCGTGTCAAAGGTGTCTGCAGTCATGATTTGGTTATCAAAGAGGTTGGTAAACTGTAAAGCGGGGGTGCCCGGGAATGGAAAGCTGGTTTTCATTTTCTCTGCACTTTATTTTGTATCAGTCTTGTGTGATTAGCGCTGGCTCTTTTTCAGTCAGTAAAAGACGTTATTTTTCATCAAATTTTCTTAATCGTGGAGCATGACAGTGCAAAGGCTTACATGTTGTCGGAATCAATGAACTGAAGTCTTTCCACTCGTGTCCTCGACCGTCTGATTGGAGGCTCTAAAGCTATATGACAATAAACGTTTTCGGTGGTATGCAAAGTTGAGAGTTTTTGACCTAAAATTTATAGGCGGATGGCAGCTCAGAGTGATGTTAATTGTGGAAGATAAGAGCTCCTGACCACAGTTCGATCAATACCAATATATCGGTTCGACGTGCCTCTGATCCTGCAGAGTATCGAAAGAGGTGGAAATTGTAATGAGAAAAGAAACCAGCCAGACAATGGATATTGCGTTTTTGCCACGTAGCTGAAAAATGTCTGGCAGGGTTTTTAGGTGATGACCAAAGGTAACGAGATCCAATTAGTAAAGAGAAATGCTGCTGATAGCTAAACTGGTTGAGAGTGTATAGAAGGAAGTAAGTCAGTTATGCACAAAAGAGATGTGTTGGTATCGAATATCATTGATTCTATGTGGAAACTGGCTCACAACTACTCACAGTTGAGAACGATCGTCTAAGTGAGATGTGTTCGGTAGAGCAATCCAGTAGGTAGGTACCAATCCAACTTTTTTGATGCAGAGTGAAAAGTTCCATTTAATGGTAGCGCTTGGAGCGAGGGGTTTATATACTCATTTTTCGCACATTTCCGTCCAATCTTTACATTTAGAGATACCCCCAAAACACTCTACCTGCCTAGACCAATTAGCCAATAGCACTCGAGGACATCTGTATTCCACACAGATGAAGTTGAAAACGAGGCGAGCGGTAGGCCACAGTGAATGTGGACAAGTCTATAATAGAGCAGGTGACGTCCTAGTTGGAGTTAATGAAGATAGGATGACATTGATCTGAGCGATACGTTGTCTTTGAAGCTCGGTGAAGGCCTATGATCCCAATTCCAAGGTACCTAGAAGAGGTTTGATGACAGCTGTTGTGGCGCCACGTGGCTAGATTCTTTATCAAACTTTTCCTTGTTGGAACCAAGCATAAAGAGTTTCAGGGCTTCATCAAGTGTATTGCGGAGTCACAAGGCTTTCGATCCTCGGATAAGACCTATGAGGACTTGAAGTCCCCGCAACTGCTAAGTTTTTGATTTCATTGAGCACAATAGCTGTGAGTTATCATATGAAGCCACGCTCTGGGTTTGGGACTCTGAGAGGACGAGCTTCAACTATGAGATGTGTGCAACTATTGATAGGCCCATTGTCATGTTTAATACTCTGTAAATATTAAGGAGGTTGAAGGGTCGGTCACAGTCTCGATCTATCGCATGCCAGCATTGTGACAACCATCCTCAATCGTCCACGAATCTTTAGTATGGCATGATATGGTACTGCGTATAACTATTTTGGACTATTCACATGGTATCCTTTCTAAACTTTCAAAGAAGCCCTTCTTAGACAGTCAAAGTATTGAAGCTCCTTGTCATGTTTTACGGCTCGTGATGCAGCGTTCCAACAGCATGCAATACAGAAATGCTGTTATGCTGCTAGAATGACAAGTTTTCTCTCATGGACACAGTAGATAATTGACTATAAATGAACTGCAGGAAAAGTGGCGGAATTAACACTTGTCTTATACTTCGCAAACCTCATGTTTACTGGCAGGGGGAAGGCTCATATCGAGCATATCATTGATTGACAGGCAGTCTCCTGCTGTTTCATGAACCACTGTTTTTTGCCCTTAATCCCATGTACTTTAGATGGAATTTTATGAATAAAATTCAGTCCAAATCAAGCTTGCTATCATCTGATTGTGTGTAGCTCTTTTGGCAGAGCTGCTGTGGCTGATCAAGAACTTCCCAAGACCCAGGCCGCCGGCAAAATATCCAGAGAAAACAACAAAAAAGTGATAGCAGGATGAGTTGATGTGCATATTTCGCAACATTTAAAGTGCGAGTGAGAAATGCATCTAGATAGAAGAGATGGACATTGAAGGTGCTTAGAACTATGTCCTCTCTCCATTTTTCTGAAGTCGAGAGATAAAACTGCCTGCCATATGACGTCATAAGTCCTGAGGGCAGCCTTGGCGCCAAGACTGTGTTGGACGTTGAGTTAGGGACGACTGCCTGACGTATCAGGCGACGAGTACTCAACATCGCCGGGATCTTGGCATCAATCATCCCAACGACGAACCGATCAAGAATCAAACGCCGGATCACGTCGTCAAATCGAGCCTTTGATTAGGCACGTGTGGAATTCCATGAGACTTTGCAACTGCTAGAACTTCTAGTTGCTCTTTCGTCAATTCTCAGTACTTTATGTAGAGGTTAAAGTAAGCCAATGCCATCGCCCTCTAACCATCTATCGCTTAGATCCCCAGATACATCCCCCCCACAATCTGTTTCCAACCTCTCGACATTTTCTGCTGCTGATAACGGAAGACTTGATGCTAAAACGTGCAGTACGCAAGCTTTATATCTTTTCTAGTCATCCATCATCTTCAATCCATCGGAATCCCGAACTTCGAGCTGCCCGTTGACATTCTGACGTCTGCTACTACGACAACATTGGCCACCGGTTCCGAGTTCAATTCTACGTGATATCCGAGGAATTGAATAACTTCCTGTTTAATACTTCGATAAAGATGGAAAGTGGCAGCCCGACAAGATTAAAAAGTCCTGACTGGTCTATACCATCCTCTTCCACAGCACAGGAGTCTGAGCTTCATAACCCTGTTCCTGTCATTTCCGACCACCTCCCACAACAAGGCTTTAATCCTGCACATAGCTCCCCTGGTGATGAATCAGACAAGTCTTCTCATGAGACAGACATTGCGAAACCAATGAACTTGGGAAAATCTGGTGAGGAACAGGAAAATCTTAGGCAAGAAGAAAGAGAGGCTTTGGAAGGGTGGGTCACAACTCCGCTTTCTGTTGTGTTGGTGCCAATGGACTTGCGCAAATGAATTTCAGGGCTGACTTATACGCTAGGCGCGCGAAGGAATTGCAAGAATCCCTTGGAAGCCTTTTCAACCGAATTGAAGCTGTCAAGGAGGAATACAACAAGCTGGACAATCATAACAAGTTCTTGCAAAAATATATTGGCGATCTGATGGCGACGAGCAAAATTACAACGTCAAGTAGTCGAGCTAAGAAGTAGGGATTCTCAACATCCTGATCTTATAAGTAGCTGGAGGGAGGAGCTAAGGCAGCTGATGCCTGCGTGTTCATTGAGTATGGCTATCAGTGCAGTAACCACGTTGACAGCTTATTCTAGATGCACATGTGCAACACCATTCATCAGATTGGCTATGATGGCAAAAGGTGATGCTCAGCCAACTCTCAACTCGGGAATTGATGGCATCTTGTTGCCATGATGTTCCTAAAATGAGATACCGGGGACCAGGGTAATCTTGCAAATAGTGTACCGGTATCTGACACACTTCACTGTCAACTTCTTGGGAAAAGGAGGCAACTGCACCTTCTGAAATGTGGTCTGTGGGAGGGTCTACTTTCTCTTGTGGAGAGTCGTAAAGATGGTTACAGTGCTATAGCATAGGTCAGAGGGCTGCAGCTTATCCAGGAAAATCTTCAGTCCTCCCTTGGAGATTTGCTTGATCTTCATTAGGCTTTCTCAAGCATTGCATTCCATCTTTCCAGAGCTGCACGATAGTCTAGTTAATAATGTGTTGAATGTTGTCTCCCCATGTTGTGTCCTGTCCCTTATGTTACAACTAGTTTAAAATATAGCAGCGTTGACCATGTGAACTCTACGGACTGACCGCTTTTTCACCAATGCTCTGACCTTTTCTAAGGTTTTGGAATGCTGGCAAGCAGATAGATGAACGTCAGTAATGGCGTTTGAAGCAGTTACTGTACCTGAGTTGAACTGTGATACAAGTTGGTTGGCATGCCATACTACTTGTTAAGGACTTTAGCATGTGTGTTGTATCAGTATCTTTGTGCTGGCTTTTTGAGAGCAACATCTTGAAACAACATACTATCTCGAACAAGCATGTTTGTCAGTTGGATGCTGTTGCTCTCCTGATATCGAAAAAGGCATCAAACACAGAGCAAGACTGAGATAGGTTATATGATCTTCTTTGCCGACTCCAGCCTCCAACGTGATCCTTCTCCCAGCCGGCGTGGCGCAATCGGTTAGCGCGTCAGACTTTTAATCTGAATGTTGCGAGTTCGAGTCTCGCCGTTGGCGTGTAGGTCAACACTGGGAAGTGATCATGATTTTTACTTCTTTTTCCACCAATCGCTATGGCATCGTTCCCATTTCTATGCCTACATCTTCTTTGAAATATTAATCCTTTTCGCAGCTTCAAGCTCACGGAGCTAAGGAGAGCTCTGGGGGACTAGATTAAACAGGGTGCGCCACCCGTCCGTAAGGGACCAATCACATGAAAATACCTTATCTTATCGAAACATTTTCTATCGTGTCAGTCAGGAGGACAGAGAATATCCTCCGCCCTGATTTGACCGGTAGAATCTCTTCACTAAAAGCATTTCAACTTCAGGCTGCTGGCTGGCTAGCATCGCCGACAAAGCACGCTAATAGCTTTACTGTTAGTACGCTAATCTGCCGTGGCTTTAGTGACCATATTCAAATGGCAATAAAGGCGCCGAGCAATGTCTCTTGGTAGTGGCAACTGTAAGGATGTTATTCAGCCCTGCATGTCCGTGACTTAACCTGCGAAAGTCAAACCGGGACTGCCGATCACCCCCCTACTTGTCTTCGATGATATTTATCAACGTGTAACGTAAAACCGGCTTCTATTTTGTAACAAAGTCTCCGATGGCCAAGCTCCTGTTGGGTTTTGGTTGGGGGTTATCCAAGCCGGCGCGGCACTCATTGGTGGAGATGTTTCTGGAGGGATGACGACATCGGCTCGTGCATTGCCCGCTGATCTCATGTTCTTGGTCCCGCTCCGTCTTTCGGCCCCATATTCTCAACCTTGACCGCATGGAGAATCAAACTATCTCAGTTAATGCAGCTTCTCCGCCGTTTGAAGCACAAGCATAGTTGTTTTGAATTGGAAACCCGCGACCGCAAACCACACACCACGATACTATCTGAGGTTGTGGTTGAGTCAGCACAAAGGCGTCCACGCCACCGAGCTATTTTGAAACTGTTCTCATCCAGAACCAGGATTCGACAAATATGAACCTACGCTCTGGCATAGCCCGCTCAATGTTTGGCTCCGGGTCTGGTTCCAGGTCGCATCACCATGATAACGATCCCTCTGAGTCTCCGGAGCGGGTGCCCCTTCTGATCGACACAAGAGCCAATGGTGGGTCAATCGTGAATGTCACTGATATTGCTCATGAAGGAACGATTCCTGGCAGCACGTTGAATGGTGGAACATTCAAGAGAAATCTAGGAGCAATTGAGGCATTTGGTATCGTTATCAGTATTGTCATTGGTAGTGGCGTTTTCACTTCCCCAGGTTCCATCGACACTAATGTTCCCTCTCCCGGAGTAGCCCTCCTGGTATGGTTGGTTGGGGGTGTATTGGCATGGACTGGCGCAAGTACAATGGCTGAGCTTGGAACTGCGATTGTTGGAGAAGGTAAGCCGAGATGTTTCTGGTTTGATCAATGAAGATTCTCACATAGGCATAGGCGGTGTTCAGCCTTATCTCAAGTACATCTTCGGTGATGTGTTTGGATTTCTTGCTGCCTGGACTTGGGTTGTCGCTGTGATGCCCGCAACACTTGCTATCTTGAGCATTGTGTTTATTGAGAGCATCTACTCAGCTGCAGGTGTTACTGGCCAAGGGGATAGGATTGAGCACAAGCTGTTGTCAATCCTTGTGTTATCATGCATTGGTTTGGCCAATTCTTTTAGCACCAAAGTCAGCACTCGACTCAACAACTTTTTTGTTGCGACCAAGTTCATAACCATCACTGCTGTTTTTCTGGCTGGTGTTGTCGTCGTCATCGTCAAACTGGTCCATCCCAAGAGCACCATTGGTGGCGGGGATTGGACGAAGAAGTCGTGGGTGGCGTATCGCGATACCACAAACCCCGACGGGAGCATTACTCACTGGCAGAACATGACCAGGTGGGAGTTGTTTGGCCACCTTTCAGCTGCTCTCTATGCTGCTCTGTGGGCATATTCTGGATGGGACAAGGTACAAAATATATTTCAAACATGGAGCAGACCGACGCTTACACTCGTCTAGGCGATCTACGTTTCCGCCGAACTGAAGTCACCTGCTCGACAGCTACCCCTGGCCATCAACGCATCTATCCCTTCCATCATCCTCTGTTTCATTCTGGCTAATGTTGCCTATTATATCCTGCTTCCTTGGGATGTGGTCTCTACAACCGACAGTGTGGCAGTGGTATGTGAGATCCCCAAGTTTTCTTACTGCTCCCGTTGACTCACACTCTTCTCTTCATTCTATTTTCTTCTATAGACAGCTATCACTCGGCTCCTTGGCCATGCCTTTGGCGCAATTTCCGCTGTATTTATCTGCTTGGTTGTAGCAGGTTCATTGCTTGGCAATTCCTTTGTTGCAGGCCGTATGACCGTCGCTGCCGCAAACCAAGACTGGCTGCCTAGCATTCTGAGAGTTGTCGGTCACATCGGTCCCGTATCTACCGTTCAAGAAACGCCAGAAACCGGCCAAAATCTTCCTATGACCGACGGGGAGGATGAAGATTCCATTCAAGTTCAGAAACGACATTCAGATTTCGAATCAGATGCTCCGATCAATGCAATCATTTTCTCAACAGTACTCTCGGCCTTGTACATATTGCTTGGAAACTTTCGTGCCCTTCTGACTTTCAACGGTCTGGGTGAGTACCCATTCTTGTTGTTAACAGTTGTCGGGGCTGTGGTCCTGAGGCGGCGCGAACCGGAACTGGAAAGGCCTTATCAGCCGTTAATCGTGATTCCTATCATATTTTCTTTGGTGGCAAGCTTTGTTGTTGTTAGGGGGGCAGCGTTTGCGCCAGCGCAGGCTGCCATATTGACTGGACTTTGGGGACTGGGTTTGGTCTACTATGCAGTGAGGACGCGATACTGGGCTTGAAATCGCAGCTTTCCGTCTGAGTTGACTGTCTTCGAGTCTGTCCACAGCCGGTGTCTACAATCTGGAGCTGAGCCGGTTGATAAGTCTTGAAAGGCAAGTCAAGAGCCTGCCTTTTGTGTATGTCAGTCTTTGACAACTGAAAGCAAATCCTATGACGTGTAGTTCAAACTTTGTTGTCATCTCCTCTCAGAATGAGCTGCATCCATTTGTGTCAGGAACACATGCTGGCAAGCCTGCAAAGCGTCTTAAACATCCTAAATCACGTTGAACACCAAAGTCAGCGCTGTTAAAGGCGCCGCCTTATCATTTGGACGATTTGCTGAATTAGGGTTAGGGTTAACAATGTACGCGCGTTCGCCCCTCACAGGATGCGTTTATCCGAGGTAAGGTTAAACCACCAATTTTGCGCCGTTCCCTTAAAACTGGGAACAATCTAACTGTTAAAGGGCGGAAACGCTTTTAAGGACGTCCATTCCTTTGAGGGGAATCAAAGCAGACAGACCATCATGCCCTTTCCCGTGCTCCCACGGCGAGCGGCTTACATAACACTCAATGCCCCGCAACGTCGAAATGCGCTCTCCCTGGCCGAGCTACGGTCATTGAGGGACCAGATTATCAAGTACAACACCTCACCAACGACGGGGAGACCACTGTTTCTACCACCGTTTAAGCCTTCTGTTCTCGGCCAGCTGGAGCTTGCTCAAGCAAAATCCATCCATGGTAGCAGCGCAGCTGCAAGTCCAAGTTCAGCCCCGACAGGGACAAGCCCAAGCCAGTACTACTCGCCATTAGACAACACAACAGAGGATTACACATGGCTCGTTTCGGCACGAGCCTTCGCACGCGAGCGAGAAGGTCTTCCATCAGTTTTGGTTCTTGCTTCTCAAGGGCCCGTTTTCTGCTCTGGACATGACTTACGCGAGTTACGAAGCCTGTCTGATGATGAGGTTCGCGAGACGTTCCAGATTTGCGCCGAGGTTATGAAACTGATTCGGCGCAGCCCGGCTCTGGTGGTTGGTCGTATCTCCGGCCTGGCCATCGCCGCTGGATGTCAGCTTGCACTGACCACAGATCTGCCAATTGCCCATGAAGCCGTCAAGTTTCGGTTGCCTGGTGCCACACTGGGGTTGCCGTGCTCGAGCCCCGCCACAGCGGTCAGTCGGCGACTAGGTAACTCACGGGCTTTCCGGATGCTAGCCACCGCCGAAGACATAACGGCCGATGAGTTGCAGGATGTGGTCCGTGTGGTTCGTGGCGGAGACGGGCCGGAGGAGCAAACAGCTGTCCTGGACCAGGAGGTGGCCCGGACGGTAGAACGGTTGACCAATATGTCTGCGCAACAGAGTGCCATGGGGAAATGGGCCTTCTGGACACAGGTTGGCTTGACTGGGCGAGATTACGTAGGAGCAGACGGCGCTGTGGTTGAAGGAAATGGTGGAGATGGTTACCAAGATGCCGTTGAGTGGGCTGGACGGGTCATGGCTCTTCATGCGAAGAGCGAGGATGCCAAGGAAGGCATGGACGCCTTTCTAGAAAAGCGACAGGCTGTGTGGCATGGATCATGACCGAAGATAGACCGCGGGATCAAAGGGTCTTGGGAATCGGCGTCCCCAACCTAAAGATGCGGCATCCCGCGAGCTGCTACCACATGCACGTATTCATAAGGTGCCGTCTTAGATGTAACCCCATAGGTTCCTTCGGCAGAGCATGCTGCCATCATAATCTAGCACTTGCCTATGATGAGTCTGCGATATATTAACATGAAGCATACATGTACCGATATAGGAATCGAGAACCGAACCACGACTATTCCAATGGTGCTGCCTTACCAGCTGATCAGCTTCTGTATATTCTGGAAGCCAGCGCCGTATCTTGATCACAATGTGCGTTGCCAACAATATCCGGAACGGGATCTCACTGGAAACGAAGGCACTGTTGACCAGTCCTGATCGCTATTTCCAATCACACTACATGTGACTACGTCTTGCCACAAGTTTGCAATCTGACATCCTATCGAGACCTCCTTGCTCCAGCAACCATAAGCGCTTGTATACTTCGTTAAAAAGAAACGTATGCTCCAAGCGGTGTGTGATCGCAGAAACCCCGGTTTAATCCTCGACATTCTTCACAACGAGTCGAATGATAGTAATCCTGAACTTCCCGCCTGCTGTATTTGTGTAATGACATCCTCATTGACATCAATTGTTTCATATGATTCTTCAGTACCCAAAATCCCGTGTACAGATCAAATCTTTATTTGCTCCTCAGCACACACTTCCACATGTCGTGTCGAGCAGAGCCTTTCATATGTAATGAAGACTTTCTGGGACCAGCAGCTGAATTGTCTTTATCTTTGTATTACCGAGTATCAAGGTTTGGGATACGAACTGTGCCTGCAGCAACTATGCCACCCAACACGGTTGCGTGCTGTCAGCCGACCAGGAAAAAGAATTTGCGTCAGCTAAAGGATTTCCTGTACCAATCTCTAGATCGTTGTCATCAACAAAAAACACCAAACAGATCTTGCATGAACAGCTTTAATCCTTTCATTACGTCTCTGCCGTTAGCTGACGTCCACGCGGTAAGGCATTCCATTTTGAGGGTGCGGAAGGAAGAGTTCTTGTGTTTACCAATCTCGCTACAGTCGTGTTGCCGCATGTCACTGCCAGTACTTGGTGTAGTAGGCCTGCTGCATACGACGCTCGGATGCGACAGCATGGCTCCGGACCCTAACAATCGGGTCCTAGAGGTAACCGAATGCCCAGCGCCATGTTTCAAGTGCGCTGAGGATGCCACGCCGGACGCGGATGAGCTTGGCTACATCTTGGCTCGGCAACTTGGGCATGCGTTCCAAAGATCTGACTTGCTCGGGCGACCGATCCAGTTACTGTAGTTGTTTTGTTTAACGGCTTTAGCACGGTCTCTGTTTCACAAGGATAGTGTTGACTTTTCTGGCACACAGAATGGTAAGTACGATCGAGACTTGCATGCTATGCCACCATGTATGTGGCAGAGTTGGTGTTCTTGCCCGCTAGTCCTTGCCTTCGCGCGTTCGTTGTCCTCCAAGTCTCGACTGTGCCTCTTGATAGAGAAAGCTTTCGGTTTCACAGAGTTGTGATCCGACAAGGAAGTCAGATTATCGTGAAAAACGGATCCAACAGGATCGGCGTTCTCTTCTGCTTTTGGTCGTCACGGCTCGGCAGTCCGCGCAACTATCTCTCGACACCATGGGCGCGCGATAGTTAAGCGCCATCGCACGCAAATGCCACCTGGGCTCCAAGGATTTAGTGTTGCGGCTCGCCAAGGTGCAATTCCGCTGTTGCCCCTTGCAATGTGAGCCGGCCATGCATCTCACCACTAGCTGCCCATACAATCTTCGAGAAGGGATGAGATCCGGGGACAGCGGGCCTAATGACGGATCCATCCTGGAGACTCCACAGTGTCCGCTTGCCACGGCCCCATGGGCCGACTTTACGGAATCATAGACAAACTTTCCCGGTGGCCCAACTGTTGGATTTCCTCGATTGGGCTGGGGGATCTGCAATTTGAGCTTAACGAGATGTTGGGTTCGAGGCAGAGCAACATGGCTACCAGTCTGCCACGAACATGACTTAGAAGTTGTAGATGACGTCAAGTCAGGTGCTCCCCGCGTTTGGCGTCATAACAGCTCACGAACCGAGGGTCTCTGGGCTGATGGAACAGTGTCATAGGAGAGTGTTGCGGGAGTCACGTCCACTTGTTATGCCAAAGGGAGGGGGCGAATGTGAGAGTTTATCACGACGGAGTTGAATGCTAGATGGAGGAGAGCCCCTAACACTCGCTAACTAAGCACAAATTAGCGTCCTGTGGGCAGGTGCTGAGCTAAGCTGATCGAGGCCCAGGGGTTCGGGTACGCCCAGAAGAGAAAACCGTTGAGGTCTTTTCGGACGCTCCCCCTTGTTAGTTCCGGTCCGGGGTATAAGCTTCTAGGCGCACGCTAACCAAAGCTCAGGAATTCAGGCCCGATGTCCGCCAGACGAAACGCGCTGCCCTGCTTGAATTTTGGGCGCTATGCTGCCCACAGCACGCGACTTATCCCCCCCTGATAATCACAAGCGTCTTTGTCCCAGACTTCCCCGTGGACGTGATCCGGAGAATCCTAGGCCCAAATGTAGTCGGAGAATTTTGGTCAATCATAAAGAGGAACGGGCGTTGCAGCCTCTTCGCTTCCTCTTGGAGGACCACGGAAGGGCGGATTCCGCTTCTGGATTTGGAAGTGAACCTCCAGTTTAGGAAACTCAGTGTGACAATCTTATACAGCGTTCTTGTACCTCCATCGACGTCTATATCAGCCTTGATCTCCCCTCACCTTCGTTGTGACATGTCTCTCTTCGCTCGACGTCCCATTCGCCTCCCCGAGACTCTTCACTACCGAGAGTCACAGCAAAGATGTCGTCGAGCGCGTCTAAGGAAAACATTCACGAAGAGAAGCAGGCAGCTGCTCCTACGGTGACCACCACTGCTGTACCGGCCAGTAAGGCTCCTAGTAAGGGCAAGAAGGAGAAGGAGGTGCATAATGTGAGTGCAATGGGTTATGGTGACCATTATCTTCAACTGAAGTGGGGCTGACGATGCTTCATGGCATAGGCCGAACTGTACGCCGCTATCCAGGAGGCCAACATCAACCCCTGGAGCTGGACCTCTATCCACCTCTACTTCGCTATCTTTATCTCTTTCTGCTGTGCTGTCGCCAACGGCTACGATGGCTCTCTCATGACTTCCATCATTGCCATGCGTCACTTCGTTGAAGTTTTCAAGCCAAAGGAGGGTACTAATGAGTCTGTTATTTTCTCTCTGTACACTGTGTATGTGAACGCCCCTGCTATTGTCGCCCCCTCCCCCCACCCCCAAAAAATGGTTTTGCAAACAGCACAAGCGACTAACAGGCATTTAGCGGTGCCATGGTTGGCGCTCCTTTTGCTGCTACTCTCTCCGACAAGTTCGGCCGCAGGAAGGCCATGTTCTGCGGTGGCGCCGTGATCATCATCGGTATGATAATCATCTCAACTGCCATGAAGTTCGCCCAGCTGGTTGTCGGGCGCTTCGTCCTTGGTCTTGGTATTGCTATCATGACTGTCGCCGCCCCCGCCTACTCGATCGAGATTGCTCCTCCCCATTGGCGCGGTCGCTGTACCGGTTTCTACAACTGCGGTTGGTTCGGTGGCTCTATCCCGGCTGCCATCGTCACCTTCGCCACCAACTACATCGACAACCACTATTCGTGGCGCATCCCTCTCATCCTTCAGGCGTTCGCTTGCGTCATTGTCATGATTGGCGTCTTCTTCATCCCTGAGTCTCCCCGTTACCTCATGGCCAACGGTCGCGATGAGGAGGCCTTCGCTTTCCTGGTCAAGTATCACGGCAACGGTGACCCAAACTCCCGCCTTGTCCGTCTTGAGATCGAGGAGATGCGCGAGGGTATCCGCCAGGACGGTATCGACAAGGTCTGGTGGGACTACCGCCCTCTGTTCCTCACCCATAACGGCCGCTGGCGTATGGCCCAGGTGCTCATGATCTCCATCTTCGGCCAGTTCTCTGGTAACGGTCTTGGTTACTTCAATACCACTATCTTCAACAACCTGGGTGTCGACAGCATCCCGGCTCAGCTTGGCTACAACATCCTCAACCAGGGCCTGTCTGCATTTGGTGCTCTGACGGCCGTCTCGCTGACCGACCGCATGCCCCGCCGCAAGGTCCTGGTCATCGGCACCTTCATGTGCGCTCTCGCTCTGGCTACTAACGCTGGTTTATCCGAGAAGATGGCCCAGCTCGATGCCAAGGGCCTTTTCTCTGCCTCGTACGGCAAGGGTGCTCTCGCCTCTTACTTCCTCTTCAACATCATCTACTCCTTCACCTATACCCCGTTGCAGGGTGTCATCCCCACCGAGGCCCTCGAGACCACAATGCGTGCCAAGGGTCTTGCCCTGTCTGGCTTCATTGTCAACGCAGTCGGCTTCATCAACCAATTCGCAGGTCCCATTGGTTTGAAGAACATCAAGCACCGCTACATCTTCGTGTTCGTCGGCTGGGATGTCATCGAGGCCATTGCTTGGTATCTCTTCGGGTATGTTAGCTTAGCTTCCTTTTCCTCCTTCCTTTTCCTTCAAGGCACATTGCTGACTGGGTTGCAGTGTCGAGTCTCAGGGTCGTACTCTCGAGCAGCTCGAGTGGGTCTACAATCAGCCTAACCCGGTCAAGGCCTCCCTCAAGGTCGACAAAGTCGTTGTTGATGAGGAGGGCAAGGTCACCGAGAAGCTCGAGGCCTAAATTTTTGGACGAAATAGCTCGTTTGGATCTAACTTGTTTGGGCAGTACTTTACGGATACCCAGAATGTGTTGTGTATCATGATGACTTTTTATGCCCCTGGAGGGGCAGTGTCACTTATCTAAACCAATAACTGGTGGTGACTGTCAATAGAGGCATGTGTTGGCATACTGTTTCTCTTTAATAAAAACCTTGTTCATACCCCAGCTTTCTGCTTTTTGTACGCCTTGGCATGAAGTGTGCGAAGATCCTTGTTCATTCGAGCATGAGATGGTGAAACCCAACAAAAGATGCTAGTGGAGTCTCCCTCGGCAATGGCTGTTGGATTTCAGGGGCTCACCAACCCCCATTTTACTTAGGCTGCTAATCTTCACAACCTCAGCCCCGGGCTCAAAGCCCAGATGGCACCACATGCGGAGACCCCACGGGACAGTCTAACCGCAAGACTAGCCAGCTGACCAAAACTTTAAGCTAGCGATACTAGTGCCTGGGATGAAAGATCAAAAGCAGTCTAGAATATACTGTAGAACTGAGATGGCACATGTCATGTCATCCCGACTCGCCATTGCGCTGGTCGTTGGTGAACAACCTGTATGCGCCCAGTCAGTGGCGCGTCGTCAATGCGCACAGAGTCGTGATGAGGACCATGACCGCAAGGCTGATGACGAACTTTCCCATTGATCTACCTGCCAAGGCCTCCACGGTCCTCAGGGTACAACAAGATCTTCGAAGCCTTGAGCCTACTCCGTCGAAACTTGAAGCTGGAGGTAGCATATTACTTGCCTATTACCCATATAAGTCTTTTTGAGTTATTTTCAGATGTTTTGTCATCGAGGGAACTCCAGTCTCCTACATTCTCGATTGCAGTATGCGTCCTCAGCCAACGCCTGCCATGTCGTCGATAAGAAGTTCGGGCCGCCATTCATCAGCGCTCTCCTTTTATGGAAACAACTCCGTTGCCAGTCATCCTCTCGCCAAGTTGCGGACGGAGTGCTGCGGCCACAGGCAAACTACCCCAACACGATGACTGGACGCGAAAAAGGATGCTGCTTTTCACTATGTAATATACATACAGCATGCCGCAGGATTGCCGCGGCGGGGCGTCTGCTACCGCAAGACATGCGTTTCTTTGGATCAACTGTTTCGCAGCGTTTCAATTATCGAGTCTCACGCATTCACTCCTGCCGCCAGTGGTTCTTGAAGTCTTGGGGGCACGGAGCGTCGCCATGCGAAAGCTTAATCCGTTCAATTCCCACGTATGTACGACACACATTGTACATGGTGCATCATGCGCTACGTCTGTTTTCTAGGGCCCCAATATAAGCTGGATGATGTTTGCTTCGGACCGAATATAGGCCCCTTTTGTTGGTGGTTGGTTCTCCAGCATCCCAGCTAAGGTGCATGAGCTCAGCCTGCATGCTGCCGGCAGCAATATTCCCCTGCTTCCCACCGGTAGTGTCCTATCAAATCTACACATTGATGAACGCGCTTGTGAGGCGCTCTTGGGCATCTGTGCGGCAAACACGTTTGATGGTTACATGCATGGTCAGTTGATGGTTGCCATTGGGTTGCAAGATGACAACGGTAACAGCGCATCACAATCCCGATGCCGCTCCTCTCCATAGCATGGGTGCTGTGGGGCCCTGCCCCGTCGTATCTCGAGGACTTCAGTCTTGATATCACAGGATCACGGCGGACTCAACCACGGCAGCACAGAGAGACAGGTGCTGGATAAACTGAAGCTATGGCAGCTTCTGACGTTTTCTCCTTCATCCTCACTCACTATCAGCTTGGAAGAGACCAAGCTCCCGGGGAAAGGGTTTCCCCGATCAAGCTCATACCGTGAGAGTGATGGCACTAAATTGATTCTTTTTCTGACCGAATGCTTGTAATGGCACACCCCTCAGAGACAGCTAACGGTCAGCCGGGATTGTAAAATTGTAAAAGCATCAAATCGTTATCTGTGCCCGAGTTTCATCATCTAACGAGGCGTAGGCATAGGTACATGCAACTGTATGACAGCATCCAGCCCAGATGGCAATGATTGAACAATACGATAGGGAGTATCTTGGCTTTCCATGGTCTTTTGATCTCCCTCCAAGCCAGAGGACAACCCTCCAGACTTTTCAATTCCCACCTCCCAACGAGTTCGCAGCTTGCGCGTCAGGGTAGAAGAACGCGGCTACTGCGATTATGACGTAACCAGCGCAAAGCAACGCTCCCTCGAGGTAATTGCTTCTTCCGTCAAGCACCAAGAAGTTGACAATGAAGGTGCTCACGAACACACACACGGTTTCAAATAGAGTAAAGAACAAACTCATGTCCTTGCCCAGTGCCCATCCCAATAGCACTACCAAGGGTGTAACAAACAGAGCAATCTGAATGCTGCTTCCAACCGCCACACCAATGGCCAAGTCCATCTTGTTCTTCAGCGCCATGCTCACCGAGGTCACATGCTCAGCCGCGTTACCCACTACAGGCAGCAGAATCAAGCCGATGAAAGCCTCGGAAAGACCAGGATCAGTGGCGACAAGTTCGTCGATAGAGGAAATCATGAATTCAGCGCAAACAGCCACGAGAGCCGTAGAAATCAAAAGCAAAATGATGGCGGTATTGCGTGAGGCCACACAGGGGTGATGTTTAGGCGGTTCCTGGACGGTGCTGAGAGTGTCGGGCGAACCCGTGGTGGGAGCAACAGACGTCGGGTCACTGCCACGGGCTCGTTGCGATCTTACAATAGGTTCTTGTGCGTGGCAAACAGGCTCAGTAAATGCTCTGCGGACTCCAGTGGTTGGCCAAGAGTTCCGGACCGGTTCGCTGAAACATGTGGCAAGCCTACTTGTAGTCGAAGGTCGGAGAGCCAGAATGGAAAGCGGCCTAAGTTGAGATGGTATTGCCTGTGCTTCTATAGTAGGACCAGAGGCAAAGTCGATGCGTCCGATACCGTCTTGTTCCTGTCGAGGAATCCGTGAAGGGCCCTGGGAGGGAGAACCATGGCCATCACTGCTGCGCGAATGTGAAACTCCGGGCTGTGATCGGCTCTTATGCCCTTGACAATACCCATTCCATTCAACTGACTCATCCAGAGAGACTGTGTGGTTATTTCGCTGGCTAGGGCACAGGATTAGTTCTTGTTCCGACAGAGACCGCAGTCGGCGGCGAGACAAATTGGAGGCGCTCTGACGGTTGACAGCCGTGTCCGGACCGTCATGGTTGCTTTGGTCAAGAATCAGCCTTTCGTCCTTGTCTTTTCCAAGCATGGTTGAATGTATCAACTCGCTTGCGTCGCTCCTAGGCTTTGAGCCATCGGTTTCCTCCTGTAAGCTCGATTGAGAAGAATCGGGTGCCTGATCGTTGTGGAAGTATTGGGCGGCAGGTCCTGGCGCTGACTCCCTTTCCACAATGTGTTGTGGAGTTGGAGCAAATATGTAAGAGTGGGATTTGAGTTGAAATACCAGATACAGCAAGTAGACCAACAAGATGATCACGCTCGTCCCCCTGCTAACCTGCAAAACTTTATCGTCCGCGGCTATTGAGTTGGTGAAAGAGGCATGGAATGCTGTAGGGAGCAGCAAGCTTGTCACACTCAAGGAGAGCAAGCAAGCACTTGTCTGAGTTACTGTACTGTTGTAGACCTGCTCACGGTACCGGAGACCGCCAAGGAGGAAGCACATCCCCAAAATCAGGAGCATGTTGGATAGAATAGATCCAACAAGCGACGCCTGGACGATGCGGATGTGGTCCTTAACGAGGGCAACACTATGATTCCGTTAGTTAAAAGTGTAAGGATGTCTAGGTAGGGATTGACCCACATGAAAATAATGAGCTCGACAGCATTGCCGAAAGTGACATTCATCAAGGCGCCGACAGTATCGCCAACATAACTAGCCAAACTCTCCGTTGCATAAGTGAGCAAGCCTGCCAATGGGACAATTGCAACAGCATTCATGGCGAATACTACGCCGGCAGGGAGCCCAGTGAGCTCTGGGAAGCGTATCGTCAGCAAATGTCCGACTTAATCTTCACAGGGAAAAGAATGGTAACTTACGAGCTGCGATACCGACCGGCACGAAGACCAGCAGGACGTTGACAATGCTGGAGAAGATGATCTGCCTTATGGTTAAGAGTAGCTGTTGAATGGTCGTCCGGGCTGCTGTACATTCAGGATGGTGTTGGGGGGCCTCCGAAACTGGTGTTATCTCAACCTGTGAGGCCGTGTTCGTTAATGCTTCCGGCATCTTCTAATGCGGTTTAGATGTCTTGACGCGGTCAGGATGCCAGAGATGTGACAGTTGGTGTTGCAGTCGCAAGCAGGCCCGTGAGAAGTAAGCATGAGAAACTGTATCCAGATCACGAGGACAGCCGAAGACAGTTTCCCCGGATAATTGTTGTCGATTTATTAGAGTTGTCAAAAGAGTAGAACGGCCAAAGCCTGGCGCTGAGCGCAGCTAAATTGTCAGTGAATTACAGCTCTGGCCTCGCCAGGAAGATGCCATCAGGAGTTGCCGAAATAGGCAAAGTTAGGGTCAAGTGCGTATATCACAATGGCTAATGGAGACCAGCGATCCATTTTCGGCTTCAGATAAAGATCAAGAAGGCCTTCGGGACCGACAGAAACGCAGCCGTGCTGTCTTGAACCAAGATTCCAATGCGGTATCTGCTCTGCCTATTGATGGGAGTTTTATTCGCAGGCAGCAGTGTGTAGGCAAGGATCTCGAAGTGGCGCAACGCGTGCCCCTCGCTCCTGCTGTGTCTGCCTGTGTGTTCGGGATACAGCCGTTATTACGTGGTAAGACGAGATGGGATCTCAGATATCTTAGCGTAGACAGCTCGACTTCGGACGGACTCGGGCCACCTGAGCTTTTATGCAACTCAGTTATCGCGCAAAGAAGGAAGGGGGGTCAAAGCTGCCACCGACAATAGCCTGAAGAGCTCTGACGTGGACTTCAAAATCACACAACTCTGAGAACCGCGTAATAGGAAAACTAATAGTTCCTAATTTCAATTTGCATCGATGGATATTCACCAAATGGTTGCCATCCCTTTGTCAAGTGACTCGAGGATCCATCTGCCATGAGCAACGAAGATCCCCCCTATCCACTCAATCCGAGTAGTACTCCGAATCGCTATGCTCAATTGCTGGGCAACATCCGCAGCATTCATTCAGGCACTCTAGACATGCACCAAAACAACAGAGACTGGCGCAGAACCAGGCCCAAAAAGAGACAGGAGGGGGAGGTCGCTCTCTCTGCTTTTTCCTTCGCCTCTTTTCCGCAACAACAATACGTGTTGGAGAAGGTGAATAGCGTCCGAATCGCCTAGGTGAGGCTTCAACAATGACCGGACCACGCCTGGATGGGGGATGATATGCACTTGGAGGACACCGAACACTTGATACAGGCACGGGTGTTAGTCGTGGATGACGAGCTTTCTAGTGGCAGTCCCAGTTCGAACATACATGTATTCCACTCTCGGTTCCTCGCAACAGCAGTCTCCTGCCATAGATGCCTTGGTTTTTGCGATTTTTATTATGTACCTATCGGAATATGGAAATCCCACCTCAACATAGGATCTCCTTGAAGTTGGCCCCGGCTATTGAGCCTGGAAGCTCGAGTGTTAGTCCAAGAAATCTACCCCCGCGCTGCGGCCGCGCCAAGAGGAGAGAGTATGGGAATCACGACCCCGCTTATCTAAGCGGTCGAACGGGTTAGCGACAGGAAAGCGGGACCGGTTGCCACCCTCAATCACAGCCAGGAGGAAACAGCACAGAGGGTAGAAGTGTTCCTGTCTCGGTCCCGTTAGTTAGGTCGACGATGTGAAGAATCGGAGTGGCTACACCGCGGGAGCTTGGACTGAGAATTGGCATGAAACTGGCCGGCAACCGCAGACTGTTTGTGATGTGGGGAGGGGGGGGAGATAGGGAATATTGAGATGGTAAGAGGTCTTGTAGGCTGTGAGACAAGATTGTCTCGAGACCAACCGCTCACATAAGCTTCAAGGAGCGGTATATCTGGCCTTTTAATCCTCTCAGCTCAATATTGTTGGAGTCGGCTAGAGCACAACCTGGGGGGGGGGGGCAATTGGG
>Ga0065720_1018986_pt1 | contig 47554 bp, 36 predicted proteins | sample Thericmetagenome_FD_59107 | JGI IMG/M metagenome (GOLD analysis project Ga0065720, IMG submission 59107) | Thermophilic microbial communities from the Joint Bioenergy Institute, California, USA of rice/straw/compost enrichment - eDNA_2 v2... | ecosystem: Engineered > Solid waste > Grass >... | reverse complement strand
AACAAAACACCACCTCCCTTGCCGGCCTGCGCGCACAACGGAAAGCCCTCCTCCAAGCCTACGCCACCCTGCAATCCGAACTAACCCACCTCACCCAACTTTCCTCCCTCCTTCAATCCAACACCTCCATCCTGCAATCCTCTCTGCAAAAGGCAGACGAAACCATCACAAAGGCTCAACACCAACTCAAAGAAAACGGCCCCCCAGATGTAGATGAACTGTTGGTTGCGCCGACGGTGGTGGGGAACCAGTTGTATGAGCTTGTAGCGGAGGAGAGAGCAATAGGGGATGTTATTTTCGTGCTTGGGAGAGCAGTGGAGAGGGGGAGGATTGCGCCAGGGGTGTTTGTTAAGGCTGTGAGGGGGTTGGCGAGGGAGTGGTATTTGAAGAAGGCGCTTGTGAGGAAGATTGGACGGGGGATGGGGTTGGCTGGGGCATAACACATCGATTTTGTTATTAAGGCGTTGGTGATGTAGGGATTGTTATGTTGGTTGTGTTGGCCCACAGTGATGGGTTGATGTACGGGGATAGCGGGAGGAATAGGTCTTGGTTGTGGATAAATGATTTAACGTTCCCTAGTCGAAGAAACATATGGACAGCGCATAGAATATGAGTGAGTTCATTACCAGACATAGACTACTTATGCAATAGACAATGTCCTACTGCTACTCACACTACATACTCCATCAAGTCTCCTCACAGTACTTCATCCATCCATTGACCTTTCCCACCCAACATCTTCCTAAACTCCGTAAGACTAAACATAATCCAAGAATACATAACCAGTACGTACCTACCTGCCGATAACGCTCAACAATCCATCCTCTAACTTCGTCTCCTCTTGCCCCTTATCTGCCCAATCCAACCCCAAGTCTACTCCAATCAACCCTTGGCCTCGGACTCGGACTCACAAACCTACACTCCGGCCCGGGTCTAACAACCACAAGAACATTGCCCCAATCGCCAGCGTCCTACCACCACTCCCTCGTCCCATTTCTCTCCCTCATTGTAGCAGCCTTCACAACTGCGTGTCTTTTTATTTCAGCGCCCAAACCGGGTCTTGCTGCGTTTAGACTGTTGCTGGTGATAGTCCCCGGTTGGGTAAGGGTGTTTGTGATTCTGAGTGTGTCACCTGCACTAGGGCTGGAGGTTGACGAGGAAGATGACAACCTGCTTCCTGTCCGAAAACGGAAACTCTTCCTCCCTGCCTCAATGGCAGCAGCAGCAGCAGCAGCGGCACGCTTCCCCCAGCTTAACTCTTGGGTTGATCCAGATGACCGGGTTAGTTGAGCTTGTGTTCGTGCGGGAAGGGCCGATGCTGGTGCTGCAAGAGGAGGGTTGAGGCTGGTTAATGCTGCTAACGACCCTGCTGCACGGGATGGGAAAGGAACTTGCTCTGACACTAACGCGGCAGTGGAGACGACCTGGAAAGAGGACGCAGCTGGGGATGACCCTCGTCCCTCAGCCCTGGCCCGCATCGTGCCTGAGATGGCCCTCCTTTTCTGGAGTTTCCGTGGCGGCGTCTTCCTCTGTGTTGATGGCTGTCCTGTCACTGAAGCCGGGACAAGGTTGTTCTCTTTGCTACTACCTCCAGCTGCTTGCTGCTGAGAGGCAGGTTCATCTTTGCTGCGGGAAAGCCAGCGTCCTGAGATCGTTCTTGGCGTTATTCTTCCTTTTATGGTAGCTTGGGGTTGTGCCACAGCCTGAGCTGAGGCTGTTTTCGGCAAATCAGTTGCCGACATCGGCCCCCCTTTCATACTAAAAGCCTGACGGAGCAGTGTCTTGTCCCCGCTCGAACCTGGTTTTGGTTCTTTTTTGAAAGTTCCGCGGAGGGAGAACGATCGCTTAGGCGCTTGTTGGCGTGTCGAGGATGAAGCACTGTTGGGGGAGGGATGGCGACGCCAGAGTGGGAGCTTCAACTTGGGCTCATCTTGGGGTTGAGGTTCCGAGCTCCTGCTGCCCGAGAAAAGGCGGCTGACCTTTTTGCTGGTGAAGGACTTGCTCTTGAGGGTTTCTGTGCATCTTGTTGGTTCCTCCATCGATAGGGATTTGTCTTCAACCCTGACCGTTGTTTTGGAACCTCCATCCCGTCGATTCCAGTTCATGTCTAAATCCAACGCCTCGTCTATTCCCGTTGGTCTATACACCTCGTGAATGTTCTTATTCTTCTGATCCTCAAACAGGAAGATCTTGTCCTTGACCGAAACAGGCGTCCCCTCGTCCTTTGTTCCTTCGACACCTCTCTTCTCTCCTTGGGGCTGCAGCACGTTCCATCGCGAACTAATCGTCCTCATTACCCTCCTGGTACTGCTCGCAACAGTTGTCTCCGCCAACATAGGCAGGCTTGGCCTCGCCTTTAGCAGTGGATTCATCCCATTCCCATTCTCATCTGTACTGTTATTCGTCCTCTTCCAATGTCTGGCCAGGAGCGGCGAAGCAGGCGCAGGTACTGGTGCAGTGGCAGGAGTCCTAGGTACTGCAACCAATGGGGTGTTTTCGATGTCCCGAGTGCTGAGTTCTTTTCTCAGCGGCGAGCTGCCCCTATGAGAACGAGCAGCCGGACTGTGGATGGTGCATGCAGTGATTGGATTAACAGGATATGCTCTCAGCATTAATTTCCTTGCCGTCATTGGCCTTGCTGGGCTCGATTTCTCAGAGCTGTCCATCTCTGGGGAAGAGAAAGGGCCTGTTGTGTGGGAGGTAGGCGACAAGACAGATTTCCTTGCACTTGGTGTTGGGCTCGCAGTACAGGTAGGTGACTCTTTGGGAGGGAAATATTCTCTTCGAGCAAGAGGTCCTGACTGGCGGATGGTTGACACTCGAGCAATCGGACTCCCTTGGGCTGTGACCTGGGCCCTTCCGCTGCGACCGGGAGTGCAGAGGGACTCGGTCCTCCTTAGACTTTCCTGCCTGTCTACCGTAACCATGTTCTCCCCTCCGGCAACAGTCACGGGTGTGACAGTCGTCACTTTTCTCGTCTGCTTCGGGGTTCTTGGAACCAAAGCTGCCACAGCTGCACCTTCTCTCCGCTTCATACCTAAAGGCTTGATTTTCTTGACATCCAACCCAGCCTGTGGCCGATCAAAGACTCTCCTCAAGTCTGCGACACTGAGACTCTTTGTTCTGTGCACCAGGCGGAGGCGGATGTGTTCGAGTAAAAGCTCACCTTGGGAGTCGTCACTGGACTCTTGTGATTTGCACTGTGCAGAACAGGGTGGCTTGCTTGGTATCAGGGAAGGATCGCAAGTCGCATCATCGAGTCCAAGCTTGTGTGCTGGTGTCGTGAGTGCTGAGGGATGGTGAAGGGAATGCTGCGAGACGTGGAGGGTCGATTGTGTTAAAGAGAAGGTGGTATAGGCATCGCAGGAAGATTCTCCTGGTTTAGTTAGCAACTAAAACCATTCAAGGAGTTGTGTTCACATACTAGACAGTCCTTCAAACAGCCTCCTCCGCTCAGCAACTGTAGAAGTCCATCCCTTCAACTCCTTGTCTAGCATGTTCGGTCTGTCCCTCGTGCTTCTGATGGTAGAAGCAGAGATGCTGCCACTTCGTTGGGAATATCCCCGAGTACCCTATCCTTGAGTATCATCCCAACGACACTGCTTGAACTGACTGGTATCGTCGCCAAACTTATCAGACCGATGGGTCTCTAGCCCAGGGCTATCACGTCCTGAATCAAGAAGAGTCGAAGTTCCATCCTTAACTCCTGCTGAATGGCCCTCGTCACTCGAGGATCTATGTCCATCGAGCGACGACCGCAACAGCGATCTGGCGGCTACATTGAGAGTTGCTTCAGCACGCAGTCCTCGTCCCTCGGTGCTTGCGACTGCATCTAACGATTCGAATTTCGAGACGAGCGCTGCAAGCGCCGGCGATACAGAGCTCACACGTCCTATCGAGATCGCCAATCCATTGTTCCCTCTTCCCGACGCGGAGGAGCGATTCTTCCTTGGCAGTCGGAGTGGCGCAGGGGCGAGGTTGGGGTTTAGGATAGAGAAGTCGGTCGTTGTTATTGGTGGAGTACTATGTTTATCCATGTTGTGATGAGCAGCCTCCATAATGGTATGTGAGTGATAAATGGATCTCTAAGGCGCAATGTCAATGCCCTGCAGGCAATAGGCGCGTAGCTAATGCGATACTTGAATGGATTGTTGTGGTGTGGATGCAGAGGGCTTATGGCCAGGTTAGAGAAATGAAATAAAACAAAACAGCTGGGTCAGTCATGGTTGCCTGACTGCATTGATCTGTGTAGGAAGAAACATCAACTGCTCAGAAAGAGATGCGACGGAAGGGGGCTTCTGCTCTATATTCCAGGCAGGAACGGGTTTGGTCAGGCAGTTCATAACAGGTCACTCTCTTGCTCCGAAGAGTTCAGTCTTTCAGTGAACAGATCGAAGTGCCAAGTTCACAAACATCGAGTGGTATTCTCGCTGCTAACTCTGCTAACAACTGAGACCGATATCCACTTGATCCTTTACATGTGACACCCAGCCTAAAACAATTCAGAATCTCAATGATGAACGTAAAACCGAATGGAAGAAGTGAAACTATTTTCATCCTGCCTAACTATGATGTGGTGCCAAGATGCTGGTCCGTATGCCAAAGACCTGAGAAAAAAAGGAAGAGACAAAGGAAACTTCTGAAACTACCTGAGCGAAGTGAATGCATTTATTTCCATCGACTCTGAACCCCGAAGCCAAGTAACAGCCCTTGTGACACCATCCACAGACCACCTCCAACCCCTCAATGGACACTGACCCATTAGGGATAAAGTTCAGACCCAGCTTACGTGTCCTCCCTCTTCCTCTAAGGCATTGCCGCCGTCGCAGCCGCAACCGGCGAAGGCCCAGAAGCCTCCCTCGAAAATATCTCAATCTTATAGTCAACCCTCACCCCGCCCAGATCAGTAGCAGATAAGATCCGATCCTCTTCTTCAACATTCCAATTCCCATGTCCATGATCGTATCCGGCCATCGGTCCCTTCTCAATTTGTGTTATGACTCCCCGGGCAGTGCCAAAGCCTTGATGATACATGAGAACATCGGAGCCAGCCGTAGGAGTTAACTCCTTCCTTCCATGTCTATTGATCAGATGCCTCCTCGAGCTTGTTGAAGTCTGCGCGGGAGGAGTATGGACCGTCGAAGAGGGGTTGGTACCGAGACTTGGACCTGCAGAGCCACCAAGGCCGGATAAGCCCGTCGAGGGGTGGCTTGCAGCTTCGGTGCCGAACCAGTGAGGGTTGGCCAGGCGCTGAGCTATGAGAATGCCGAGGGGGAGGACGAGGATGACAGAGGTTTGGGTGAGGGATGCGGCTTCGAACTTGGCCCATTCGCCCCATTCTAGGCCTGAGAAGACGACTGCAGTGGGTTAGCGATGAGCTAGCTTTGGACACAGGAATGATGATGCCGCGAGGGAGGGGCATACCTGGGATAAACATCAGAACACCGTTGGTAATAACCAATACGTCCATGGCCTTAAGACCCTTCATGGAGGGCAGGATGCTGCGGTTGGTCCACATGTGCATTATGAGACGGACATTGAAGAGAAAGCAGAACCAACAGATCGAGGAGGTGAACAATCCGACGTATGTCTTCCTGATCCAGGTGTAGGGTACGAGATCCATAACTACAAGCGCCGCGCGCACCTGAAAGACCGTCTGCACCAAGTTGAAGCCAATTGTCGTAAGAACCAGCGCAACAGACAACATCATGGCAGCAACCTTCCAAAACGTCTGCCATAGCTGGATCATCAACGACGCTTGCACGATCAGCGCAGCTTCAATCAACACCGTCATCGGGATGCTGAGACACGTCGCCGTGATGCTCATATTACGATCAACTTGCTTCACGGTGCTCCGATCCCCGGTGAAGATGACATAAAAATCACTCCAGGAGGAGGTGAAATAGAGACTGAAGAGCAGCGTACGAACGGAATTGAGCAAGAGCGAGAGGATACTGATGACGGTAGAGAGCCGGCGCAGACGTTTGTGCGGTGTCATGCCCAGCACGACGGCCAACATGATCAGACAGGCGCCAAGCTGCGTGCCATATAGGATGGAGAGCGAGGTGGCAGCTGTGTGAAAGTAGTTGAATGAGGACAGAGGGATGACGATTTCGGTCGAGCCATCGGGCCCGATAATGGTGATGGGCTGGTTGCGACCGTTGAAGGTGTTGAGAGACCCTGAGGACATGGTGGCGAGGTAAGAGCTTGCTTGATGTTAGAAGGTAGCTTTGTTGTTGGCACCTTAGTTAAAGTAACGATCCGAGTCTTAAATGCTCAAATAGCGAGCAGTAGCTAGGTAATGCTCATACATATTGCTGAGAAATGATATCCGGCAGTGTTCAGGCCTGAAGGACATTGCATGCCCTCCTGGAGTTGAGCAGTCGCAATTGCAATTGCACGTAGGGGTACAATGCCAAGGGCCCAGGGCATTTTGGCAACGAGTGAATTCTATTGCTGACAGTTTCTTTGAGGGGTTGTGATACTAAGGACTGGCGGTGCAGTGGCGAACAATGAGAAGGGTTGTCAGTTGTGGGTCGTTGACGGCGCAAAGTGATGGGAGTGACAGTCTCGTTAGTATTGTTCTTCCTGTTCCTTATTATTGTTCTCAGCCGCACCCCACCCCGTGTTTCGCACCCAGTACTGTAAACTGATAGCTCACCGTGATTAGTTCACTGTTGCCAAAAGCAGTGAATTTTTGAGACTAGCGAGGGAGACAATATCTTCATATCTAATGCCCACCTCTGTGTTGTGCTCATCCATTCACCGATCCCTCATTGGCACTGGGTTGACCTTGTCTTGACCTGCAACATCTTAACCTCCTCTGTGACTCTCTTCCCTGCTGAATTCTCACAGCTCGGTGTCGATCATATTCATTCTCTTCTTTGTCCACCAGCTCTCTGATTTTAACCCAGGGCTTCAGCTTCGTGTCAGGCTGATGCAGTTCCATGGCTACCGTCCCCATCATTTCTCTTGCCTGTCAAGTGTGGGTGTTTTCAATTGCTGTAGGTGGTCGGGCGAGCAAACGCATTGCCAGAGATTGCTGGGAGCATGATGGCTTTCTCATGCAAAACTAAGGATTTAAGTCGGTTGAGGGCATCCTAATCATAGATACAGTCTAAGCATCTAGATGTGAAAAAGTCGAAGACCCAAAGATCCTAAGCTCAACCTGCGAGGGCAACGCATGTCTTCAAATCTTCCTCGAGGCCGAGTCTTCACTTGGTGCGGCGGGCTTTTGCAGCACAGAGCGCACGTTCGGACAAACTCATTCGGCGTCGCCGTCGGCAAACGCTGGACGTGGTGATGGCAAATGTCCTGAGCTGGATTACAAACCCAGTTTGCGGCTCTCATTCAAAATGTGGCTGTTTTGGGACGTAAGACCTCTCTTCTGACCCAGCGATTGCCTGCAGAGGGCCTGCAGATTGCATGTTGTATAGTTGACACTGTGAGAGAGGTATTTCCCATCATTCTATAGTTTTACTCTTGACTTCAACACTCTAGGGCACGAAAGCAGCATTAAAACAAGATGACGAAGTTCCTTGGATCGACACGCACTGAAAGGCAATAGACGAAGTTCAGGGTGGGTAGCAAGGGTGGGCCAAGTTATGCTATTAATCCACCGTGGATTACATAAGCCACAGAAAATAAGATTGTCAATCTCCCTATAGAAACGCTAATCAGCCTTCTATGAGTGTGTTTATGTATTGTTATGCTCCGGAGTGTGTTTATGTATTGTTATTCTCCGGAGTGTGTTGTCCCTATCCTCATTTTTTTTTGATTTGGCACCTGTGTGCATCAGCGATCTTGCGCTAGGGGTTGCTTACCAAGCGTCCGGATGGGAGATGGCGCAGTTGGAGTGTACTTAGCCAACCTATTGCCCGCCGGTCGCGGTGGGCACGATCGAGTACCTAGATAGGGTAGATAGTGGTCAGTGGTCGAAAATATACATCCATACATACATACATATTACAAGCTTTTGGATCGCGTGGTATGCTCAACTACTATCAGCGAAGGAATAAATGGTTCAAAGACACCAATAAGACTGAAAGACCAAACAACGGACAGGCCCTCCAAGCTTACCAATATTATTTGAGACGAGAACCCTATCTTATGACTTAAACCAGTGTTTGAGCGCTTGTTGATTGAGAATAGATGTAAGATACAGCTAGGTTGTCACCTTGGTACATATACCAATGACCAGTTCCCAAGTGCTTTGAACCCAGCGGGCAAAAGCCCTTGCCCGACTGATCAGAAAAATCTCACTCCCTGTTCACAACAACATCTGATAAGATAAAGGGCATTCTGATCCCAAACGGGCTGCTGTCAAAGGTAACCTTCAATAAAGAGTATGATCTTTCTTAAGCGTCTAACTTCTGAACTGGTTTTGGCAGGGGGTTGGCATACAGTAAGGCAGATTCGTCAGAAACAATGAACATCGTTTTGTCAAGGCGACTTCGATAATTTTCAGCTTATATTCATTATGTTGTTGACTTTATCAAGTTGCTGTGGTTCCCTGAACCCTGGCTTTGGGGAACGTAGCACTAGCACACCAAGCTCGCACTAGTGACTTATTTTGGAAGAGTTTGGACCCACCAGCTGAATATGCGTCAGTAAGGGGGAAGTTTGTTATCAAGACGCCTTTCCCCAATGAGACGAACCAACAAGCAGCAAATTAAGCCACAGTAACACTCGGTTCGTCTTTAAAAGGTCTCGATTCGTTCGCAAATCTCATTATTAAGAAGGTATCACTGCACCATGTTCAATTCCCAACGCAAAGCACTCTGAAAGTTATAAACCAGTCTAGTCTTCAATACTCGAGCCAACTTATCTTGAAGCAAAATCGCCTACTCAGCTTTCCGTCAACTGAGGTTTCAATCATTGGGACCTAACTAGTTATTTTTTTTTTTTTTTGAAGTTCAAAATCTCTCAGCCCAGGGCCTTTTCAACCTGCTAAAATCGGCAGCTACCTTCTATGATAACCATCCAATAACCATCATGAGCTTCGCAGGCGTTTTTTTTGCCATTGTATTTATCTTACCTCTGCCACCCTTACTCCTTCTTTGCCTGTCTAAATCGGCTAGACGAAGTGAATGGGGAGAAGAGGCTTGGGGATTTATGCACGATGTCCCGGACATATGCTTCAAAACATGGGAAAAGGATTTCTTCCAGCGTTTCCGCTGGGTGTTTCCGACGACACGAGACCTTTGGAACGACATCATCACGGACACCAAACAGCTTTTCAACCAACTTTTCTGGAATGCTCGTCTTGGGACTCTCAAGTCTATTGGGATTAAATCAGTGCGGCTTCTACTCTCTTGTTTCGGTTGTGTGCTGGCCGTTGGCTTTTGGTCAATGACGTTTGTTACCGGGGCAGTCGTGAGCATCATTGTTGGGATGCTTTCGTATGGCCCGATGACGTTCTATCTTGCGATTGCCGGTTATGACAGGCAGGCACAGGTCAAGTTTGCGACTTTTTGGTTTTGTGCAAATATTTTCGCAGTGTGGGGCTATATTTTGAGATCAGCTCTCCCGATCATTGGGAAATTTATTGCAAATATTTTAGGCACAGTATGAAAGTTGATTTGTGGTCAGGATCTGGAGACACAGCTGTCCAGAATTGACTGTCTCTCAGACTTTCTGATACGCGTCATACAGGCACTAGGACTTATTGCTTAGTTTGGAATATTTTAGAGTCTAGCGTCAGAGTGTGTTTGGTTGAAGAGTGGTGATTATTGGACTCGAACACTTAAATGAAGCAAAGAGATTCTTGGTTTATTGGTAACATATTCTATCATCTTCTGCCTCTAGAAAACAATTGCGCTTCAGTCGAGCGATGATATAATTCGAAATCTGGAATAAACGACCAAACCAGGCATTGCACTCCCTAAAGGATTGGAATGTATTGGATTCTATTATCGACCGGCTTCACCCCTGGGGGCGCTGGGTCGTGCTCACGACGACGGCGAGCAATAGCTACACTATTACATACCCTATATGCATGTCACACTGGAGAAAACCACTAGAGGCGAAAAACCTGTGTGGAAGAAGGCAGCGGCGGGGAGGGGCGGAAATGGATGCCCTGAAGAGGCAAAGACCTACTCCCGCAGAGCAAGTGGGATTTTGCATCTCAACTCCGATACCGACTCCTCCGAGTCAATGTCGGGCTCTCTGTCCTCGCGGCGTGGGACCCTCAGGCGAAAGGGGGAATGAGGGGGCTGTAACGTCGGAATGGGTTGTCCTGTGGTCGCTCGTGGTCATCCTGTCTATGATAGGAGTGATGGTCCACGGGCTAGTGTTATGTTTAATCGCGCCTGCAGCTGGGACGTCCTTCTATCTCATACCTACTAGTTCAGGACATAAGACCAGATACAACACATTGCTATTTATAGCACATTAATAGCGTTGATTGTTAGCTGCAAGTGACCACGGTGTGGTCACCGTTGACTTACCTCGGTCAGCCCCGGCTCCACTGAGGCCAGGTGCACACTTGACCTTATATAAGAGCAATGCTCATCCGCCTTCACGCGCGTGTAGTTTAGAAGGAAGAGCGCTGTTATTCTGTGGCACCCTATTGTGCTTGAGAGATCCCCTCAGGGCCTTGTGTTCTGCAGGGCAACTTCCAAGTAAATGCTCCCATCCACTTTACATTTTTATACACCCAATATTGATGAATTTTTATTTACTTATTTATTTATTTATTTATCTATTCCATTTTTCGACCGGGTTCACCACTGAGAGTGCTGGGTCGTGCCCACGACGCCAGTGGGCAAGAGCTACCTAAGCTGAGTCTGATACAGGATACAGGTAACGCCGGGAAAGAGCCGCATAGGGTAAAACTGGTGTGGGTTAGAGGAAGTGTAGTGTACTATGTACAGAGAAATGTTTTTGAAGCCGGCCCCAGGTGTGTGCCTCGCTGGGACCTAGTCCAGGTCGTTAGTCTCGGGGTCTGGATGATCAGCACGTTGGCCTTGAGGGCGGGCCCGTTGGGGGGGGAGGGGCAACGGAGGTGTGGTAACGGGATAGGGTGCCCTGTGGAAGCGTCCCAGGCTTGCTCCCAGAGTTCTCCCTGAAGGCCCTGGACTTGAACAGCTGGAAGAAAAACGAGAGGGCCTTTGGGTCTAGCCTGCGGGCAAGTGGTTGTTAAAGGAGGTGAGGGGGGACGAAAAGAAGTGGCCTCTGGACACCGCACTGCCACAGGGGTACTCTTCGATAGCCTCTAGTGTTGGTGGTACTCAGAAACGCTGAAATTCATTTTAGGGAAAGATTGAAAAACGCAAGACCATCCGGCGCGGATGATTGCGGACTATTTGACGGAATGGGCTATCAGGTACTTCGAAATTTAGCAATCAGAATCGAGAATGAGTTGAGTGCGGACGAGCAGCTGCACTGTTAGTTCTGAAAGATGAACTTACGGACTATGTTCAGCCAAGAGACATTGAAGGACTCTTGTCCACTTACCGACTGTCAAACATATATCGCTAACATTGGTCATATGTGTACGTATTTACTCGAGGCTCTGGGATGCATGCATGACCTCGAAGCACAGACCGTGTACTGTGAACAATCTCGATCTGCTAGTTTGGGCGTTGTGATCATCGTTCAGACGTGAGTCCCATCTATTGTCTCTTGGAATCATTGCTCCTTTTTTGAACTGACTGCTCCGAGTTGTGATGGAAACCGAGGTTCCCAAAACACCACATCGAGTATGACTGATAACACATGTACTCTTTCGGAACGCTAATATCACGATTGTCGTTTTTCGCATCTTTTCCTTGAGCCCCCATGCGTCGACGTTTGTCACATTTCCCCGAGATCTGCAAAAGCGCGTGGATTCTCGCAGGTCACATGTACCGCGTGCTATCTCCCCTTTGGATGAGACGGAGTGAAACCCCCTCGACAACTCGACAATTTCATCCCATATCTTGTTTAAGTTAGAGACCCTTCATTCAGCATAGGTCCATTACCTATGAGTTTTCAACGCGTCCAAAACATCCCACACATCCTCCTCATCCTACCTCTCCCACCGCTCCTCATCGTCTGTTGCTCCGAGCAAACGCGCCAAACGCCCTGAAGCCACATCTCATGGCCCTTTCTCAAAAACAATCTTATTCCTCCGCAACGCTTGGAGCTGCCACTTTGTACTTCCCATAAAAATATCGCCACGAAGTGAGGCAGGCATCAAAGGATATGCATCGCGAAAATCAGGAACTATATGAGGCTCGGCATGAGCGGTGGTTTTGGCATTAAGAGCAGCTTCAAACATTATTTTCCCCTCAACATTTGTCGTGGCATTCCTTGGGGGTGATGTTGCCCTAGATATTGTTCACGGAGGCATTTTGGAGTTCCTTTTGGAAATGATATTTTATCGTGTTGTTTGCTTACAGAGGCGCACTTGGGATCTAGCGGTATACTGCTGTGCTTAAGCTTCCCATCGTCTGGAATGGTCGGCTTGATTTCTGTGGTAGGTTTCGGTTATAGTACTACTAGGGACATATCTCCTTGTGATCATGCTCTGGGCGTATAGGAGAGGGGAGTAGGAATAAGGCAGGACTATCCTGGTACCGAAGGGAGTGGCAAGCGTGGTCAGTCTTGTTAATCGCATGTGTCTGTTTATTTAGCGTTACTTGCGGTAGGAAACTTTGCTCTAGCAATTGAACAATGTAGTGATTTCCAATCTCACTGATCTATAAGTCATTATCCCATTCTGTTAGCTACGTTGCCTTCTGCAATCAATGACTCGACTAGGAGTTGTTGTATTGTAGCAAAAGCAATGAATTGGTAACCATGATAGTCCTTTCTTGGGCCTTGACAAGTTACCAACCGCTAAGAGAGCTTTGAGTCTGCATGTGGCAAGCCAAAACGTGACATAGCCCATGTTGTCTGCAGGCTCTTGTCGACTGTAGCTACTTCCTGGAATACATTAAAAAGGCACATTGGATGTCGTAAAATCTCCTGTTATTCCAGCCCGGAGCAGCCTATTCTGCTGGCGTTTCCAAGACAGCGAAATTGTGGGCCAGGGGGTGGAGGGAGCGCCTGAACCCCCCAGGGTTTCCTCGAGGTATTTGACATCCCCCTGTGTCCAAGTAACTTCCACCACTAAAGTTACACAATGGCTCAAAGTGTCAATTTATCTTTTCCGTTTCATATGGTATCATTTTGTTCCTGAAATCAATAATCATCAGTCCAACCAAACCAGCCCTTCAAATACGTTAGTGTCCGTCTTCGATGGCGATTCTTGTCACATGGAAACAGCAGTCCAAGGAGAAGAAATATCCTCCACAGCTAACATATAGGACACCGGTGACGCAAGAGCTAAGAAAGGGAAAGGCATATTTGATTGGAAGAGCCAGGGAATATAAGAGGGTGGCAAGAATGAGTTAGATAACCTTGTCACGCTGAGGAAAACTCCTGAAGATCGCAGGAGACCGCGAGGTATTCACAAAGGCAAAGGGTTTTTATGGAGGGAGCTACTTGGCCACGATAAAGGATTTCTCTTGGTTTTCTTCTCCCCAACACAAGGACACTAAGGATCAAGAAGGGTCATTACACGTAGCAATTGACTTCGCTTTGCACCCCACATCGTCAGTGGCCATCATCTAACCAATTTGACCCATTGTCGATCCTGCCTGCACCAGATAAGTCACCCGTTGCAATTTTAGGACTTGCTGCAAATTGGACTACGGCACTACTTAAAAAAATCCTCTGATTCTCACCTACGGCGCATCTCATAATTCTCAGCATTCAGCTGGTCAGAAGAACTTGATACGGCACATGCCTATGCAACTATTCGCTCAGTATACGGCAATAGTATGGGCCTCAATATTGGCGGAACCAAGGTCACCTTTAACAGGCTTAGAAAAGTTGGAGCGAGGGCAATCGCTTGTCCGTCTCGATCACAATGGCCTAGTCTGCCTTTTGGAATCCCCATACCTGCAGTGACTGGCCCAGTACTCGAGGTGGCGTTAAACGCAGTACGATCTATTATGCTCTTCTGCTTGACATTCTAGAGGCTCGCTTGGACCAGATATGATGCCTGAGAGTGCTCCGGCTTGGGATATATATTGGAAGGTCGTTCCTCGGAGAGGATAGCAGGAGCGTTTGAGTCGCTGAGGGAATGTGTGGATTGGCTTCATGAGGTCTGTACAGGAGGGAGCATTGAGGAGGTAATTGTCGTCTTTCAAGACAGATGACGTTATGTTCAATTATGGTTTCTCAAAAGTGAAATTCGAGCATTTGGCAGGTTTGAGTGATTTATAGAATATGATGCCAGACACTGCAGTTTTACTGTCAACTAAAATACTCAGAAAAATTGTAGCATCATATATGTCCGGGAGAGACTGGTTCTCAGCTTTACCCTTTCTCTTTAATAGCAGGCGGCCCATGAATCTGTGGGTCAACGTTGAAGCAACCAAGCATTTTTGGGCTGCTAAAAGGTCTCTTCTTAAACGGTCTGGACGTTGGTGTATTATCTCCCTCTTAGTCCCCTCTTCATATCCGTGGGTATCACCTACAGGTGGAGCTGCTTGTTGGATGTATAAAAATGTAAAGTGGATGGGAGTATTTGGTCGATGCCCTGCAGGACAGGCGGCCCTGAGGGGATCTGTCAAGCACAATAGGGTCTCACAGAATAACAACGCTCTTCCTTCTGAACTACACGCGCGTGAGGGCGGATGAGCATGGCTCTTATATAAGGTCATGTGTACACTAGACCTCAGTGGAGCCGGGGCTGACTGAGGTAAGTCAACGGTGACCACACCGTGGTCACTTGCAGCTAACACTGCTTGTATTGAGCCTTTTTCCTGTTCGTCAGGTAAGTCCGCTTCTCGGCTTGCGCGGCCTCCTGTGACAGGTGATTTTTTCGGTAGTAGCATTGGCGTTCTGGCTCATTGCCTAGTTCCTGCAGGAATTGGAGCCCATAAATCATTGTTTCGGCATCTGCACCTGCGCGGCTGGGATATCATGTTAACGGAGTTTGAGGAGAGTTGTGAAGAAGGCTAAGAGAGATACGGACATCACATTTTCACTGGTGTTTGGGTGACTTGTAGGACACTATGGAGGCTATCAGCTATCCATGCTGCTCAGATCATACATATTGTTGCTGAGGCTCCTATGCATTACAAATAAATGGCGTGAAGATATTAGGAAGTCTGGCACTTATAAAGATACGGGGAGTGTGATAAGGGTAAGGGTTAATGTAATCTCGTTTCCCATAGTGGGGCTTAGGCTTGGCAGAAGTACACACTCTCTAAAAAGAGTATAACTTTTAGAGGCCAAGGCCCGGAGCCTAAATAAAAACCTCTGCCCCACTTCACAAGTATAATTTCCACCCTTCTTCCAATAACAATACCTCAATTCTCCGCGAAGGGGTGCCCACTCCACAGAAAGTTCCGTAGTTGACCAACATCAACCGGAAACACCTGAATCCAATATCAAAGACTTTAACACTTAGGCACAAACTCCTTGACCTATTTACCTCCAGCTTGGCTCTTACGTGCCCAACTTCTAGAGCGCACGACTCCCGCACAGTGCACACCGTGACTGGCCATTTAGCCCTCAAACATGGCTCTCATTGTACGCTATTGCTACGCTATGCACAAAATTCGCTACCCCAGAGTGTAGCTAACCAGTCCCTTCATAATACTGGTTGTCGCTACAGGCTGTAGGTCAGTTGACCTCAACAGCCTCCATGGCCCACAACTTGGCACAGTGCCGTATCTTGATAAAGAAAGCCGTTTCCTCCGGTGCGAAGGTAGCCCCCTTCCCCCATCCTAGATGACTAATAACGCACTTAACGGGGATTATTATGTGAAACACAGGCCCTATTTCTCCCAGAAGCAACAGACTATATCGCTAGCAACGGTGAGGAGACTGTCAAGCTTGCGCAGCCCGTCGACCAAAGCGAATTCGTTCTCGGACTTCGGGAAGAAGCTCGCCGAGAGAAGCTTCCAATCCATGTTGGTATTCATGAGCCCGGAAATGACAGAAGGAAAGTTAAGAACACCGTGCTATGGATTGATGAGCGTGGGGAGATTGCCCATCGCTACCAGAAGATCCATCTCTTTGATGTGGACATCAAGGATGGTCCTGTTTTGAAGGAGAGCAGGTAAGTTTCTCCCAGTTGACGTACGCGCTATATCCTCACTGACACCAAATTACTCCAGTTCCGTCGAAAGGGGCAACAAAATTCTGCCCCCGTTCGACACTGCGGTTGGTAAGGTCGGTTCAGCAATCTGCTTTGATGTAAGCCACTGAAGTCTTCTAAATACCGTTCTTCGATTGCTAACCGCTCTTAGCTCCGCTTTCCAGAAATTAGCCTTTCCTTGAGGCGCCTTGGAGCAGAGATCATCACCTACCCCTCCGCTTTCACCGTCCCTACTGGTAAAGCACACTGGGAGGTATTACTCCGAGCTCGTGCGATTGAGACGCAATCCTATATAGTTGCTGCTGCGCAGGTTAGTATCGCCCTACTGGGCGGATCGACTTCTCCACCATCTAACATCATTCATAGGTGGGCAAGCACAACGATAAGCGCATCAGTTACGGCCACAGCATGATTGTTGATCCCTGGGGAAAGATTGTTGCTCAGTTAGGTGGCGATCAAGGGCTGGAGCCAGAGATCGCTACCGCTGAGATCGATCATGAGTTGTTGAGGAAGGTGAGGATGGAGGTGCCGTTAACTAGAAGAACGTAAGTCTATTGGAATCCTGTGTTTTTAAGTCGCTACTAACAATGTACAGTGACGTGTATCCCGAAGTGTAAGATTCACCATGATGTCCTTCTATCAGATTGCTCAACTCTGTCTTCATTATACGTCTTGACGCCTTTCAGTGTTAAAGCGAGTTGATCGAGTTGATTCTGCAACATCCAACTGCCTTACATAACAAGAGCATAGCATTTATGTACTCCATATCCAGCGACGTCTTCAGTCGTCAATTGTTTGTTAGAATCAACACAGACCTTTTTTTTCGACTAGTTACTCTTATGGACAAGAGCTAAAAATGACTTTGATCACATGGACCACCACTTGAAGCAAACCGAATTAATTAGGCCACAGATTATCTCAAGAATTGAATACAGCACGTTGGGGATGTTGGTAGCAGAAGCAAATAAACGGTTGCCACCAATATTTTTATCAATAAATCTCAACTGGCATGACAATGAGAACAGCTCATCCGGGGGAGTGAGAGAGGACAGCCTTTCACAACATGACCTTTCTTCATTCAGACATGAGCCGCCCAGGCAATCTCCTGATTATGCCACTTTGAGTGCCTCCTCCTCTATTACGCTTCATTCTCCGGTATTGAATTAGGCATAAGAATCTCCCATGAATGTCCTTGACAGCTTGAACGCAGACTACCTGTTACCGTACTTCACTTCATACATGTATTAACCTCTCTCCCCTAGCCCACTGAGCAACACGATGGAATATGAGGAAATAGCCCATTCTCTCGATGGTAATACAGTAAAAGGACAGACGCAAATCATCATCTCTGATCATTCCCGAACTGCAAACACTCCTGCGCCGAAAGTCATTTGTCTGGATCATCTTCTAGCAATTGTATGATCAGATCAACCACCTTGTCATCAATCCAGCATTTGAATTTCTTTGTCGTGTAGTATAACTCCTCCGTCAAACCAATTATATATCTTTCTCCCAATTCATTCCATCTGCCTTCTTTGTCATCCCCAGAAATGATATGGATCAGAGGAGGACTATCGGTACACATGTTGACCATGAGATTTGTCGCAATGATCCCGCCAGACAGATATCAGCATTTGAGCTGTATCTCTTCGACATTTCCTTCCACAACCCCAGTGGGTTAAGTGTACTTGGGGAGCCATTATAAGTACAGCTCCGCACCATACATTCCAATTGCAACGGTAAGACTGCTCTTCCAAGCCAAAATCTGCGACTACAACAGTTAGGTTGTCATTGAACACAATATTTTCGCTTTTCAAGCCATATGCATGATGTCGCAATTGTGAAAAAAGCGAATGCCGTTCAAGATGTGGGCAACTACTTTGTTGGCCAGGGACTTGCGATAGCGCGGATTCAGGTCGTTTCCGGAGTGCCGATGGGAAAGTCTTATAGTTCAGTTGGAATGTCGTTAGGCATATCCTAGTGTCAGAGTCTTGTGCTTAAAACCAAACAGGAAAGGTGTTGCGTTTTGATAATTAAGTTCACAAGTAGGTGCACACGGCGGTCGATCAGAACTTAGTAAATCTGTGTAATCTTGACTGAATATCTAGCCATTTCATACCTTGAATGGTACATTGAATTGAATTGAATTGAATTGAATTGAATTGAATTTCGACCTATCTCACCCTCGAGGGTGCTTGGTTGTGCCCGCGACGACTACGGGGAAGAGGTGATTATGGGCTGCTTACACTATACTCTTTACACGCGGGAAGAAAGCTGGAGGGAAAAAAAATGGTTTGTTACTGTGAGAGGATATTATCAAGAGAATGGAGAATGAGGTTAGATGGGAAGAATACCAGAAATGTCTCAATGGCACAGACCGCCGAGATTCAACATCATTGAGGTTTGGGAATCAATGCCTCTTGGCGTTGAAGAACGCCTCCTCAATGCGTAGGGCTATTGAGCACAGATAGCTGGGTTTATTGGATCACAACTCCATTTCACTCTAATTTTTTAACTACACGGGAGGCCCTCTTCCAGATTAAGCCCTTGTTGGTCATGAAATTAGGGAAGGTACTTGAATAGATTGGGGTGCCTGAGCTATCATATACCGGAGCATAACATGCAGTTTTTGGCGATAGGGATGGAGAAGTACAGCACGTTGCATGAGAGAAATGGGATATCAACAACGGAGGATTCGGAGTAAGCGTCCGTGGATAAGGCGGGCTTTATTGAGTATTAAACTATGGTAACGTCCCAAGTACAACGGAGAAATATGAAGCTTAGATTGAATGGAAGAGATAGGGAGATGATGAACTCCCAGGCTCACAGTTTGACAATCGTGGTATTGTCATGTCCAGCCGCCGAAACAAACATCACTTCGGTTTACCTATGTCCGTCAGTGTTAAGGCGCAATATATCTATCAAGTAGTCGTAAAACTCCCCATACCTCTCAGGGGAATCTTTCAGAAATACGGATATCCACAGCAACAGCACCTTAACACAGGAACCGAATAGGCGATTGTAAGTACGTGAACTTCTCCAGGAAGAGGAATAGCGACTTTGGAAAGTTAAGTAATTTTTTTGTCTGCGTCAATCGAACAAAGGGTGTGGAAGTTGGAGGAACGATAAGAGCGTAAGACTTGCGAAACGTAGCGTATGGAGTAGAACTTAGGTTTGTGCGCGGGTTCAATGCTAGCGACCCAAGTTCGACCTGCTCGAAGCTGCGTACAAGTTCGTGCCTTCTGCTCCCATCTATCAATTATCCGGTATAGTGTAACGGTTAACATATCGCGTTTTCACCGCGAAGCTCGGGGTTCGACTCCCCGTACCGGAGATGTTAACCCCAGCTGGAGAACCAGCTGTTTAATGCATTTTGTCGTCTTTTTTCGCTTTCTGAGGCAAATTATTTTTATGTTTATTTTGCACGAGTTTTCTTTGCATCTTTTCTTCCATCATCCATCTTCTGATGGAAGCTGAGGTGGCGTTAGGTTGGAATTGTGTAAGTTACCGTATTGCTTATCAAAATTTACAGCCTGCCAGCTTTTTGCCGGCAGGCGATTCCCTCGCCAGACAATCGTCTCCACATATTTTCTCTCTCGGATGACCCTCCCCAGTACCATTTCATGGAATCGATTACACTTGATTGATGCGAGTCACCTCGAATCTATTTCTTACCACAGGACAGCCAAATATCTGCGCTTTGGCTTTCGGTGGAGCAAAGTAACAAAGCAAACAAGAGCTGAGGATGGCTGATCCGTTCGGCTGATGCTACCTTCGCCACACCCTCTCGATTCAACGCAACACTGAGGCAGATGCGCCAATATTATCGCAATTTGTGCTCTCCTATGCCTTGTGCTATATACATCGAATATGACTAACTCACAACCACCCCCCAACCTCAACATATCCTAACCTCTGGAATAACCCTGTCCGGCAGACGATGCGGTGCCTTCACGCCTGTATCCCATTACCGCAGTCATCACTTACCGCCCGTCAAGCGCCTGACGAACGTATTCCAGCAGCAGAGGCCCAACACGATCAGCAATGATCCGGTCGCCGCTCAGCGACGGGTGTACACCATCGCGCAGGTCGGACCACGCGTTGAAGCCAGTGTAGCAGTCGGCGATGACGATGGGAGACTCGGTGCTGTTCATGCTGCGCGCCCACTCGGGGATACGCGCGTTGAGCTGCTCGATGCCCTGGTTGCCGAAGGAGAGGGGAATGACGAGGTCGACCTTAGACGTGTCAGTATGCGTTTTGGTACGGGAATGGGATACGGCTTACGATGATCTTCATCTTCGGGTTCGCCGCACGCATGATATTAACCATCTTGGTGTACGCGGCAATGATATCGTTCGTGCTTCTGCCACGGAAAACATCGTTCGTGCCGAGCATGAACATGACGATGTCGGCAGGCGTGTTGCGCAGCCAGCCCTCGAGATAATTGTTGGCGATGTCGATGGCCAGCCAGCCCGAGTGACCCTCGTGGCTTTGGTCCCAGTTAAATGTCTTGGGCTGGCAATTCTGCGGGTTGCTGTACTGCGAGCCGACGTAGTCGACCTTGTCGGCCAGACCCGCGTCGGCCAGCTGGTCCCAAACGAAGGCACGCCAGCAGGTGATTTCGGTGATGCTGTCACCGAGGGGCACTGGGAATGGTGTTAGTCGCGTCCTGGACGAGAGCGCCGGTAAGGGAGGGCATACTGATCCTGATCTTCTGGTTCTGCCGCTCGGCAAGCTCCTTCTGCACCGGACTGGCGGCTACCAGGCCGGCGAGGGCAAGGCAAAAAAGTTTGATGAGCTGCATCTTGCTATCTTGTGACACTCACAGTACCAGAAGATCTTGATGATCCGTTCTCGGGGGCTCTGCTGCAGATTTGCTACGCCTTCTCCCCAAAGACACCACTTTCCCCTTATATGAGCAGCAATCACCCTCTGACTGCCCTCCGCTCTTCATATCCTGTAGACCCCATCGCCCATACCATTCGCGCCCTTCCATTCTCCCTCTTCTATGACCTTTCTGGAAAATATCTGGAATCCGTTTAAATGGGGTGTTTAATGTTCATCTTTATTATCCGCCCAGCACTAAGTGTTTCCTGTCCTCCGGGCGCAACGCTGTCGAAGGACCTCAGGCCCCCATCTCTTCCCTATCACCGTCCACGTGTTCATCTACCGGCTTAACGGAGACGCCCAGAAGTTCTCAACATAGCCATTGCTAACACGGTGGACGTCGCAAGCAAGGCATTCAACTCTTCATTGTAGTATAACGAAATTTTTTGCGCTTGACCGGACCAGACCACCATGCTGTTCCGAGTTGGGAAAGATGTTGCTTTGAGCCAGGGAGGGAACTATATACGTGTGCCGAAGATTTTGTGCGGATTTAATGTAGACGCAATTTACCCCGGGTCGTCGGCGTTGGATCTCGGATGTTTGCGGTGCGGAGGGTTGCGTCGACGAGGCGGAGGTGAAACATTGTGTGGGCCGCGCAAGAATTAGAGCTTGTAAATTGTTCCTACAGTTGCCCTACGTATGTGTTCCGTTTGCTGGCCAGGTATGACCCAGTTTGTAGAGATATTGAACCATGCTGCTATATATCATACCGCCTTAGTGAGGGAATCTCTGGGCTTCTTCGACGCCTGGGATATTTCGGATCACGCTCCGTCGATGTAGCACACCGATAACATACCAAACAGACCAAAAATGTTTGCCTGTAAAAATAGCGAAAAATGGACGCTGACAACTGTGAGATTCGAACTCACGCCTCTGAACGAGAGTGCATAACCCCCATCCATATGGGGAAGGAGGAAAATCTCCTTGAGTGCACCGCCTTAGACCACTCGGCCAAGTTGCCACCTGTGATGACATGATGTTCCAGGCTGACTTTCTAGCTTTCCAGGACCAACCAAAAGTTGCACCGTGCGAACAAGAGGGGCCAAATGTCTGATGAAGGATGGAGGGAGGTTTTGTATGAACTTGAGGTGGCAGAAACGTCGAAGTGCTTCACATCTCAATTTGCTGCGAGCAATATCAACAAAACATGAGAGAAACACGGCAGTTGTGCTTTGCAATGTCGAGAAATGAAGGCTTTCCAGGGAAGAAGAAGGCAACTGATCGAATTTATGGGAAAAAAAGGACCGAAGGTTCCTTGCAGTTGGTGAAATGTTTATATCGGGGACGTTTTGACAGCCTGAAGCTCGTTTCTCGTCCCTGAAGACGCATGCTCGGAGGAAAGGTCCGATTAAGCATGTCGTGATTGGGGCGCTTGTATGCTGTCTACTTATCTTTTCAAGGCCACCAAGTATGCATGGTAGAACTGTTAACGCAAGAATTGGCAACATAGCTATGAGCTAGACGTGGAATGGCAACTCTATGACGAGACTTACTCCAAGATGTGAAAAGTCCGCAACAATGAGCCGGAAGAACAACGTGTTCTCAGTTAAATTCAAGCAGGATATCACAACGGATACTATATATATCAACATCAAGAGTGTTCGCGCTTCCGCTCCGAAGACAAAACCTCCCGGTAACACAAGACCACATGACAAATATCCCAAAGATCCTCCAAGACACCCCATCCAGACCCAAAACCCTATGAGTATCACCTGAAGTCAGCTAGCTTAAGTTTGCTGAGGAAAAAGCCAATCCCTACTCGGTTCCATCATAAAATCCGTGATATTAAACTCCCCGGGCGGCACGACCTGTGGGCCTTGCACCACGGCCGCAGACCCGTTGACTGCCTCCTCCTGTCCCGCGCCCGTTGGGGCACTCGCTACCGTGGCAGGCCCTCCTCCCCCGTCAGCTCCGGCCGAAGTCTGGGCTTGCTGCTGCCCGACAGGCAATCGGGGCACATTAAAGAAGTCAAACACATCCAAATACTCGAGCTCGTTCGGCTGAGGCGTCCTCGCCGCAGGAGTAACACTCGCGAAGCGGCTCTGCCATCCGCTTCCCGAGACACCAGGACCAGGACAGGCGGAGCCGATAGCATGCCCGATCCCAGAGGTCCCAAGTCCCCCGACATGTGCAGTTCCCCCGTTGCCTATCCTCGGCTGCCGGCTGATCAACCAGTCGAGGTCGAACGCCGTACGACGCATATCCGCTAGGATGGCCACACTGCTCGGCGTCTCGCCCCGTCCCTGGCGCTCGCTGTCATGGTACTCGTCCAGCACCCTACATAGCAGGTTACAATACCTGCTCGCAATAGGCCAATACCTTCCCATCTCGCGCAGGGTATCCACAAACGGAGCGATCTGGTTTTGATCCAGCTTACGCTCGACAGTGCTGCCATGGACAAGCAACACGCGGGCGGCGACCCATAAGGTAAAGGCAAACGGAGGACCGAGCTTGGTGAGCAGGTTGTTGCTAACAACGAACTGTCGTATTTTGGCTATTTCTGCGACAGCCCCAAGGCAACGCTGGGATGCAAGGTAGGAGGGATGAAAGATGGGGGAACGGGTGGTAGGGTAGGCGGCAGAGGAGTGTAGACGAATGACGGCTGTATGGAAAGTCGCGTGAAGCATGATCCAGCAGCAGTTGATGGACTTGGCGGCGGCCGGCTGGTAGAGCTTATCCATGTTACCGTACTCAGGAGGAAGCTCGTACTTCCAGGTCGCCAACTGGCTGTCGAGCTCCTTGTAGCGCATCTGCCAGGTCTCGACGTCGGCCAGGGCGCTGATGTCGACAGGCCGCTTCAGAAATTTGTGGATATTAGAGAGGATCCCAAGAATCTCAATGTAATAACTGAAGGCGCCCAAGTTTTCGGGCTTGTCGATGATGGTCCCTGAGGGAGCACCGCATGGGCCACCAGGCTTACAGCTGTCATCAGCAGGACTGAAGCAGCGGGTCTCAACCTTTTGATTCTTGAGCCAGAGGTCTTCACGACATGGTAGCTTGCGGTCAATCTCCCGGTCATCGACACCAAACTCAAATGCTGTCGCGATCGTCGCGTAACGATCAAGGAGGTACACCATCCAAAATAGCCGCCGCCTCGACTCCTCCTCGATAAAGTCACGGGGCTCTGGTAGGATCATAGCTCGAAGTGTGTAGATGGATGTGTAACTTGGGGCAACCATGAAGGAGTTGCTCTCGACAGCTAACCCCAATTGCACAACGGCCCGTGTGATCAAGGCCATGACATTCCATCCAGGTGGCCCGTGACTTGTCCCGCAGAGATCCAGTGCCAAGATGACAAGGGCCTGAAGCGTCTTAACAGACAGGTGTTCCATGCCATAAAGGAGCACCCGCTGTTTCGACGAGTCGTGAAAGCGCTGCCGGCTCTCATCTGTGAGACGGGGGTCTGTTGAGTATCGTAGGGTCGTCGCGACGATAGCATGCAGAAGAACTTTATCCTCCTCATCTATCATGGATTGTCCAAAGAATGTTTCGAATGTGTGTTTGCGGTGTAGAATAGGACACCATGTGTTGATATGTTTGAAGTAGAGATCAACTAAGGAGTACAGGAGGTCATAGGGTGGTAGCTCTGCTTCGTGAACGACATGACTAGATCGTTGCGACACAGTAGCAGGAGACTGCAAGGTAGCAGCAACAGAAGGAGCATTCCCATAGTACTCCTCTCCTGATGTGCTGGGACCAGCAGCACCCGATAATGCGGCTGAGGGCTGCATATGAGTTCGAGGTGAGAGACCCGTCGTAGAGTAGCTGTCTTGCGGCACCTGCGCAGCAGATGGCTCGTAATCAATGGACCGAGAGGACTTTTGGTGCCCGTACATGTTCGCTTCAGGGTGTGGAGTAGGTATCGGATCGCTGTTCGGCCTGGAAAACATTGACGACGGCATTGGATCTTTCGGAGTCCCCTGCTCGCTCGGTTGACTCCCCTTGATACTCGGAGGATTCGGTTGTGCCGCAGACCCAACATTGCTGCCGAGACCGCTCCCAGCATTCATGTTAGAGGTCAAGACCTGCAATATCTCAGCATGCTGGCGTAACTTCTCCTCGAGCTTATCGAGGCGCTGCTCCAGCTCACGACCATAACCGGCACGTAGCCCGGGCTTTTTCCTCTCCTTATATTCGCAAGGGGCGCCATTGCGAGCGCACCATCCACAGGCAGGCTGTCCGCGATCGCATTTCACCTGGGCCGGTCAGTGATGTTGACTGCTTAGGGATCGACAGTGGAAGCCTACTTTTCGCTGCTTGCATAGCTCACATCTGGGACAAAGGACTTAACATTAGCATGGGCTTGGCTTAGGGTGCAATTCGGCAGAGCAGGTGATAAGCCCCTGACAGCACAGAGTGTTGATAGCGACGACAAGCGACAACTGCGCCAAGGAATTGAACTTACGACACAGAGAGGGGCCGCTTGCGCTTGCCTAGCCGAGTGGCCTCGTTCTGGTCATCTTCATTGTTATCGGCATCGTCGGCACTCTGTTGGGCAGCATCATCGCTCTCGGCGGGGTCAGGGGGAGGACGGGCGGGATGGTGTTGTGGGTGATGCTGCGCCGATTGCGGCTGAGGATGAAGGGAGTTCGGGTGACCATTGTATCGCGCAGCCTGGGCCTGCATTGTGGCCTCTTGCATCCTGGCTTTTGGCTAGAGGGCCAAAATAGGGGGTGGGCCAGCAGCAGACAACGGAGTATGCGTGACGTCGACGTTGATGACTGACCGGCGAGACACACCACCACACCAATACACCCAATACAGCACGGGAGAGACAACAACGGAAAGCAGCGGCGGCGGGACTCCGGCGACGCTGAGCGAGACAGCTCACAGGGCCGATGAGGAGTGGAGCGCGTCACCTCAGCAAGCGGCAGGCGTTCCAGCACAGTCGGTGGTGCTTGCGGTGTGGTGCGTGATCCCGTCGAGCTGGGCCGAACCGAACCCGAGCACCGAGCTTCAGGTTGCGGTCAGCAGCGTCAGCGCCCCTTCCCCGAGCGATCGTATCGTATCGTTATCCGCAGCCTCGTAATTCGTACGGTGGCAGAATAGCTCGCAGTTTGTCACAGCCTTATCTTCACTCACGCACGTGATGATGCGACAAGGCGTTGCAATTAGGAGTTGCAGACGCTGGGCACACGGTGCTACCTCTCGTGCTGTCTTGCCGGACGGCTGTCTCAACCACTCTCGGGTAAGAAGTACAAGGAGAAGGCCGAACAAGAGACCCTACGGACGGGCTCGGGATAATGTTGAGTAGAGGAGCGAGGTAGTAGGAGGAGAGACCTCGGCCGTCCTCGTACTGTGTGCTGCAATTGCTTTGATCCGATTGGAAGACAATTTCAAATGGTCCGTGCGTTATGGGGAATTGCAGCTGCGGAGAACGTGGGGTAGGAAAGATCTCACGGAACCTCAGGCCAGCGCTGCCTTTCAGGAAGCCAGAGGGAGCGGAGAGGGGCAAAAGGCCTACTTGTCGCATCTCACCTTCCTCCTGAGCTTACCCAATTCCAAACATTATTTTCGCTTCTTAGGAGGACGTTCTGCGGCCAACACGCACGACATACGACGTTATCTGTTGGCAGCGTCTGGTTCGGCTTGTGCGTGGCAGGTGACCATGTTTGCTTGCGACTGTCCCGCCCGCCGCAGAATCCCCAGACCTGTAATCTGCAGCCTCGTGAACTGAATGAGTGGTCGCTGACGATTTTGATCCTTGCATTTGCTTGGCCAAGTACAAGGGGCTTCTGCTCCAGATTGCTCTGTGCAACCCTCCAGCGTCCACTATCCAAGCATCTTGCGGCTTGCCGAGTTGCAGAGTCGTCCACTGCCGGCATCCAGCCATGCCATGAGATCTCGCACTGTTATGTTCGGGTCTTTCGTGATGAGATGGGACAGTTTTGACCATAATGGATGTCAAATGATATGCATCTTCTCTTCTGCGCTGTAACCAAACTCCGTTGCTCCAAGACATTAACAGCCTTATTGTTCGGATAACACGAGTCTCACTCGAGCGTCATCCTCCCTGAGGCCTGACCACAGAACAACACAATGTGGTAAGGACATATTTAAACCCATATTTACAGTATTGTTGATGTCGACGCCAGCCAGTCACTTAGAGCCAAAGATCAAGTCACAGCTTAATCGTGCAGTGACAAGGGGTCACAAGGCAGGCGAGCACAACTTGCAGATAATGCTCCTATCCGTCGAATCACCCTCCACTCCCTTTGTCCAAGTGTTTTTCCCGCTGCTCTAGCGCGGGCTCGTGGCTCGCCATTGACGGGAACCCCAATCATCAGCGCCAAAAGAATATGTAGATGCGACCAATATCAGGGCCATGCAGATGCGGAAGTGGGGTTGAAGTCCAAGGATACCAAGAAAACCTATCACCAGCATAGTCATCGCGGGTAATAACAAAGAAACATCAAAGGGATGCCGCCCAGATTTTCTATCGTCGGGTGATCAAAGCCCGATCGTTGTTGATCAATCAATGTTAAGCCCCACAAGCCAAGGAACATCATGGGCAACTAATTCAAAGCCTGGGCTAGGTATAAAAGGTTTGATCACTAAACAGTACTCATCCAGGCAGCCTGGCCTTGTGATGCTTCGCTATCTTATTCATTCCTGAGGTTTGCATTGATCCACCAGGTCCTTGACGGACAGCATGCCCGGGCTGCGAAGCTTTCCGACCATCAAGACTGTGCACTCCTACGTCATTCAGGGCGTCGGCTCTGGTAAGTGCGCACACAACAAGTTCCAATTGGACATTTATACTGATAGACTAGGTGGCGACTATCACAATGTAGCGGGGGGTCACTGGTACGGGCTCTCATCATCATAGTTGAGGGATATTGTGGTAACTCTGCTAGGCTTGTCGACTCTCCCATCTCAACCCCCTGCTCCCGTTGGGAGAAGTACAGGACATCTCGGACAAGCTGGGGCATCAATGTCCTTGGGTCCTTCTTTGTTGAGATAGAAGCCAGTGATGGCACCGTCGGCTTTGCGACTGGCTTCGGCGGTAAGTCTCCCTCACTTGTCACACATACACAGAGTGTTTAATGGCCTCCGTGTGGTTCAGGTCCCCCAGCATGCTGGCTCATCCACCAGCACTTTGAGCGCTTCTTAATTGGCGCCGATCCACGAAACACGAACATCATTTTCGAGCAGATGTACCGCGCCTCGATGTTTTATGGTCGCAAAGGACTCCCTGTCGCTGTCATATCGGTAATTGACCTCGCCATTTGGGACCTGCTAGGAAAGCTCCGTGGGGAACCAGTCTACAAGATGATTGGTGGGGCATCACGAGACCGTATTAACTTTTACTGCACAACCCCTGACTCGGCAGCCGCCAAAGCTATGGGCTTCTGGGGTGCCAAGGTCCCCCTGCCTTACTGTCCAGAGGAGGGTCCGGAAGGCCTCAAAAAGAACGTCGAGTTCCTGCGCAAACACCGCGAGGCCGTCGGTCCGGACTTCCCTCTCATGGTCGACTGCTACATGTCTCTCAACGTACCCTACACCATCGAACTAGCAAAGGCCTGTTTAGACCTCAACATTCATTGGTGGGAGGAGTGTCTCAGTCCTGACGATACCGAGGGTTTTGCGCTGCTCAAGCGAGCACATCCCACTCTCCGTTTCACGACCGGTGAACACGAATATTCTAGGTACGGGTTCCGCAAGCTCATAGAGGGTCGTAACGTGGACATTCTACAGCCCGACGTTATGTGGGTGGGCGGTATGACTGAGCTGCTGAAGATTGCTGCCATGGCTGCTGCATACGACATACCCGTTGTACCCCATGCCAGCGGCCCGTACAGCTACCACTTCGTTGTCAGCCAGCCGAATACCCCGTTTCAGGAGTACTTGGCCAATTCTCCTGATGGCAAGTCAGTCTTTCCTGTCTTTGGGGACTTATTCCTGGATGAACCTATCCCCACCAAAGGCTTCTTGACCACGGCGGATTTGGACAAGCCTGGATTTGGACTGACCGTGAATCCGACCGCGAGGGCGAAGCTTATCCAGCTTGGAGACACAAGCTTATCTGCCATCCCTCCTGCTTTACATATTCCCAATGGCCATGCCAGGAATCACGAGGACAAGAGCAAAAAGTAAATGGGATTCCTGGGTTTGGCGTCTTAGGTTTTTATCATCTTTTCCCGAGATACCTCTGGTAGTTTTAGGATCTAACGAGTTAATTGGCGCAATGAAATCTCAGACCAACCTTGCATTCGTCTGTCCTTTTGACCTTCAAAGTCGCTTCTGACTCAACCTTGCTCCAGACCCTTGCAGACTGACGTCATCTGCTCGGGGCTCAAATACCGAGCGCGAACTCCCCCCTTATCTTGCAGGCACACGGCCGCATCAATCTTCACCGCCAAATTGCCGCGGACTTCATCTACGCGGCTAAGCAGAGTAACAAAGACATGCATTTGTCTACCAGTGCTGCAGTGCGTGACCACGTCATCCTAAAGTACCTTAACAGCACCTCGCTGTAATTGATGCCGAGATGTGGGTCCCAACCATATGGGTCTTCGGAACAGCATCGTCATAAAGTTAACCTCGTGATCTTCGTGTTCAGATGCCCCTGAGATGTTTTTGTTTACTTTTTGATCGAGTCTTTTTTTGAGATGTTTGAAGGTGAAACACCCCAAAGCCAAGTGACTACAGCTTAAGATACTCCACGAGATTCTTCAAATGTGCCGTCTACGGTTACATTCCCGAAATTCCGGCGCCGGTTGAACGAAGCTCTGCACAGTTGGCAGATGACGACTTTGGCTGACGCGATTCCGGATGACAGATTTCGTCCATTGTGTGGACAATGGAGACAGGAGTGCTTGAGGACAATGAGCTGACGCGGGAGATGGAGCGTGTATAAAAGGTGGGGTTGTGGAATAAAAAAGGGCAGGTCTTGCCTCGACCTTTCGGCTGCCACTGCCGTGTTTTGAGCTTAAATCCTATCACCTATTTTTGGGGATACAAAGAAAAGCAAGGAGAACGGAAGACTTTCATAGTTATACAATGACGCCAACCGGCCTTCTCCAAGGCAAAACGGCGGTTATCACTGGCGGTACAACCGGCATTGGCCGAGCTATCGCCCTCGCCTATGTCGCGCAAGGCTGTGATGTGGCAGTCAATCATCTTGACTTACCAAAGGACAAGGCCCATCTAGAGTCTCTGCTTGCTGAAGCTGCTGCCGTGAAGAAAAGGAACCCCTCTGCTGGTCGACTCGCTTACTTACCTGGCGATGTTAGGGATCCAAGCTCGGGACGGCAGCTAATCGAGTTTGCTTTGAGGGAGTTTGGCAAAGATCGGTTGGATGTGTGTGTTGCAAACGCGGGGATCTGTACCTTTGCAGATATATTGGGGGAGGAAAGCGAGGATGAGGAAGGCCATGAGGAAGAGCATGAGGGAACCGTGAAGGTCAGTGGCCATAACGGGGCCAATATGTACTCAACCGGTGTCAACGGCAACTCCCACAGAGTCGACGGACGGTTGAACTGGGTCAACGGCTACACAAACGGCCACAAGAACGGCTCCTCTCATCACAGAATCGCTCCGCTAACCCTCGATCTCTACACCAACACCGTCCGCACCAACCTCGACGGCACCTTCTACCTCTTGCGCGCTGCAGCCCGGCAAATGGCCCTCAAACAACATCCCCCCGGCGGCTCCATCATCGGCATCTCCTCTATCTCAGCCCTTGTCGGCGGCGGCCACCAAATTCACTACACCCCCACCAAAGCCGGCGTCCTCTCCCTCATGCAAAGCGCTGCTGTGGCGCTGGGCCGACACGGCATCCGGTGCAATGCCATCTTGCCTGGTACTGTGTACACACAGTTAAACGAAGAAGATTTGAGAGATGAAGGGAAGAGGGCTTACATGCAGGGGAGGATACCGCTGGGGAGAATTGGAGAACCGAGGGATGTGGCGGGCCCGGCGGTGTTTTTGGCCTGTGAAGAGTTGAGTGGGTATGTGACGGGGGCGCAAGTGCTTGTGGATGGGGGACTGTTTGTGAATCTGCAGTAACAAGTTGGACTGTTTTCTTGTGCTAGGGCACTAAAAGGAGTTGAGGGGCTCATAGCGGGTGTCGGTAATGGCCTGTCGATCACCCTGAATGGAGTGGAGAAAGATCCTCGCCGCATTCTGTATTTTCGGTTCACGTATGATCTTTAGATTGAGCTGACTGCTTAAGAGGATGAAATATCGATAGAGTTAGGGACACTTAAATGAGATAGAACACCACCATGTTCCCCTTGCGAAGCTTTACCACTTCTCTGCCCATGAATCGGTCGCAGTATGCCTCTCCCACAAAATGCAAGCATAATCTGATTCTAGCGTTCTCACAGGTCTGATGATGAACGGTTGCTTTCTACCACAGAAGCCACAACAAGTTCCCCAAGCTTCGTGCCGTGTGGGCTGATGTCTAGGCGTCCAGGCGCTGTAACGAAGGAAATCGTATGGTCCAAACAATCCATCGTCTCCCTATACCTCTGCCCCTCCTTTTCGTCTTGGCACAAACCATCTCATTTTGATGGCACTTTCTGTCATTCTTCCAGACGAACCTCCTCCACAGTGGCCACTCCAAGGGTCTGGTACCCACCCGTCTCAACCAACCTCTGTCTGTTTCTCGCCAAATCTATGGAGAGGTGCGCCCTGGAGACTTTAACTACATCCTTCAAGTCTTTGGAGCTATCAGAACGTTGTCCTAAAAAGTCTCCAATTAACCTCCAATTCCAAAACAGGATTTCGCAAGTTACAGCCGGCGGCTTGTCCTAGCATCCTTCAGCACAATCTTTAGCTTCTGCCATTTTGCTACGAAGATACGGGAGTTGTGTGTCTCATGTTTGATTCCTAACCCTCAAGATGCCTGAATTGTCCAAGTCCATTAACCATAACGGACCCATGGCTTTTAGATATTTTGACTCTCGGTATTAAGGCGCCACTTTTTTTCAAACAGCTTTCTTTGTGCTTCCCCACTACAAAAATTACCAGAGTTCACCAATGACGGAGCTACCGTTAGCATTTCCGGTTCATGAACTTCCAGCTAGCTGTTTTGGAGAACATCAGGCAAAACACAGTCCATCTGAGTCAGCGCTAAAGTCAAAGACATCTTCAGACTAATACGTTTGAGTTCACATAAATCTCTTTACTCGACTTAGGTACACACTTTAGTTTGACAGAACGCAGATGCCCATCGTGTGCTGCTTTCATGTTAGCCGCAAGTGACCACGGTGTTGTCACCGTTGACCTACCTCGGTCAGTCCGGGCTCCACTGAGAGCAGGTGCACACTTGACCTTATATCCATCTTCACGCGTGTGTAGTCTAGAAGGTAAGAAGGTAGAGCGTTGTTATTCTGTGGCACCCATTGTGCTTGACAGATTCCCTTGGGGCCGCGTGTTCTGCAGGGCAACGCACATATAAATACTCCCATCCACATCCACCATTTTCTTTTACATCCAACATTTCACTTCAGACAGCCCTTGGCGCTTCGTGGATAATCTTCACTCGGGAGGAAATATTGGTCATATCCCTCGAGTAAGGTTCAAGTAGCGATCCAGATCAAACAGCCATCCTATTGTTCATATATGTTGTCAACTTTCGGGGATGGGGGGCCGCAATAGGTAGACCAAGTAGCAGCAACCAAACCACATCGTAGTTGAGGTTTACCGGCACTTGACGAGTCCACTGCTGCATCCCCTTTGGTGACCAGACATGGTAAAGATTGCCATACCCTCTCAAGCATAATACAATGTTGGCCAGGGTTCAACGGCTGAAAGCATGCCGCTTAAGTGGAAAAGTTAAGTGGAAAGGTAGATATAAGCCAAACAATTATGCTGAAAGCAGCGTCAAAACGTCAATTCTTGCCTTCGTTCCTGTTCACTACGTTTAATGCAAAAGAGAGTATCAAACCCCTGCACCCTCAATCATTCTCCAAACGCTATCTTAGACTTCCACTCACTATACCTTATTACTATGGAAACCATCCGTGGTAAGCATAAGATGTCCGGAATCTTATTCCTATACAATCCAAGTGTAGAAAACAGCGAATGTTGTCCTGGAGCTTCACAAGGGGAGGAGGCTTGTTTGATCGTGCATACCTGTTTCTTTTTATAAGACCGATGGGCCGCCTGAAGAGTTTTATTCAACTGCGACGCAGCGTACCGATGATGTGAAGAGCATGGGAAATGTGTTAAGATATACTTAATGTTAAGAGGTAAGCTACAATCGGCACTTGCTAACCGTCAGAGCACTTCATTTTCCTCAAAGTACATATACTTATGATCCTAGATCCCAAGCTCGCGGATTGAAACTTGGAAGACTCTGACGATCCGTTCAAAAACATCATCGCTTATCTCGTGCACTACCGTAATGCGATATGAAGCACAAGCAGAAAACGATATTTTCTGTCAACAAAAACACCGACACAGAGAAGTTTCTCAACTACATCCTCATCTAGCGTGCCAATTACAGCTTCCTTGACACAACTAGTGTTCCCACAAGATCAGCATCCAATCTCCACGTTTTACTCTGCTGGGGCTGCGTCGTTTCTGACACGCGCAAGGCAGGCATTGAAACTTTAGCAGTGCTTTTCAGCATCTGCTTGGGGATTATAATCTTCCTTACGCTCGGATATTGTAAAAAAAGTGTCCACTTGTGAGGGAGGTTACTGGGGAGCAATTTGAGTTCAGAAGATAAGGACAGTCCTAGGCTAATAGTGGAGCGGCCCGGTATAGGAAACCCACAGGAGCTTGATGGAAATTGTATTGAAACTCACCTGCCTGCGCCAGAAATTTAGGAACTACTACGTATAGATGTCTGATAGAGATATGGGGGTCCTTCTCGTGCAAACGAGAAAGGGAGGTTCAGCGATTAACAGAGACATGATGCCAAATCCCGGGAGCCGAAGTCCATGATAATTAGGTATACAAGTCTGCTAGCGAGGGCTCAGTTGGATCTATTTAAAATAATCAGTTCGCAGAAAGCCAAAGGGGACATCAAGTTGCCCTTAGATACCATCAGTATTCTACCGGAAAGGTTAATCTATCCTATCCACCCTCAGGCTGGGGGAATACAGTCAACTTGGGAATATCTGTAATAGATGTCAATATCTGCCATTTCCACGTGCTTTCGAAAGTCAACTAAATGAAGATACGCTGCGCAGCATACAGTATATAATTCCAATCCTTGAACTCAGCTTGAAACTTGAATTTAATCCACGGTGGTTAACGTTGCACAGCACCACCCCGCTGTACTGCGGCTAAGGTCAGGCGATCCAATCATTTTGCTCTGGATATCATCTGGCTGAAACAATAAGCACGGCTCTTCGACTATTCCGCCCAAGAAGCTGAAAGTGTGCTCCTTCCCCTGCCAATGTAACATGGGGGCCGAGACGTTGTAAGCATTCAAACAAATCAGGATAGAAATATCAAGGGCAGGTTTTCTTTGTTGAACTATCAACCTATTTTCCATCGATCTGCAATTGAATGTGGCCAAAACCAACCATTCGACCGAATAGCATTGAATCAGCACCCAGATGATACCACGATGGACATCGATCGGTCTCTGGGCAGTCTGGTTTTGGGACACTTCTAGCGCCAAGAGGGAATGTTTCCATCGAGACGGGACTGCAGCTCACCTTCATGTCCCATGCGATGCCGACGCTACCACAAGCCAATGTTGTTTCGGTGGTGAAGGAATGGCTTGCATGGTTTTTGGGGGATGCGCACTCTTCAAACCGGATGGACAAGTAATGTACGAGGCAGGTGCATGTACAAATCAGTCGTGGGGATCTGAAGACAAGCTGTGTTCTCAAATATGTGACCCGGTCTCTGGAAATGGTAAGACGCATTTAATCAACTAATTCCAGTCCCATCTGGATTGTGAAGGTCTTGGTGAGGAATCCGGAGCTAATGTGGTTGTAGATCAAAAGCCGAAGAACTGTGCTTTGCATGGAGTTTCTTTTGATTATGATCAACTGTCTGGAGACGTCTATGCAATGTGGGATGCAAATCAAGGCCAGTTCAAGATTATGGTCCCACTGACCAGTGTTGGGTCTGCCAATTCCCCGAAGACAACGAGTACAACGTCACAACGATCCCAAACAACTATCAAAACATCAGTAGAAAGAACTCAATCCTCGCCTACTGCAACCTCTTTACGTGTAACGACGGAAGCACAAAGGGAAACGCAGACAATAGTGACGACGCGATCGGGTTTATTGCCAGAAACACTGCAGACAGGATTAAAAACTTCACCCACAACGACAGACCAAGTGATTACAACGATACAAGTGGAAGAAACGCAAACGTCATCGACGACCACAAGTTCACTTTCCCCTGGTGCCAAAGCAGGAATTTCTATTGGCGTTGTGGTCATAATTGTCTGTATTGGTGTGATAGTCGTTCTAATTTTAAAGCTGCGCAGAAAGAGAACTCAACTTGCTAAGGTGTTAGGCCAGCATCACATGGAGGCATCCAAAGAGGCACAAATAGCAAAGGAAAAGCCTCTTCTGCGTGCTCAGAACACGAATATGGATTCTTCAAGTCCTCAGGAGCTGGATGGGGCGGTAATTGCAGCTGAATTACCAAGCTTCAGCACGGTTTATGAGTTGCCCGGTAGTCAAGTGATAGCTGAGTTAGATGGTTCTATAGCAAGACAACAGAATAGCTGTATGTAGTGTGATTATTTAAAGGAAGGTGTAATCCACGGAATTTGGCGGAACGAGGGCATATGGTACTAGGTATATGAGACCACACCACTATAGACTTCGGTCCAAGAAGACGATATATATATTTCTCATCATCTCAAACCTCACCCAGATCATCACACCACTACAGTTGCGGTGTAGCATTGGGTGTTGACAACCATATACTGACTCGTGATTCTTTGGCGTCTATCTTAAGCGTCTATCTTAACGAGAGATATCCAGAGCTCTCTCCGCACGTTAGTATACTTATCATTGACAGCACAGAAGGGGAGAACCCAGACAGATCATGTTTACAGACGTGAAGAAATAAAATAACGTATGAACGTTTTGTTGCAATATGAACGCAAAGATGAGGTAAGCAATAGCAAACATGCTCCGAGTGCCAGGAGGATCAGGGCCTCGAGGCTTTACATTGCTGATATCGGCCGTTGGAGCTTCAACATGAAGTTTCAAGCACCACCACGCAGTCAAGCTCTTGTTAGTACGATGTGACCTACTTTGAATAGGTCTTACCCAGCCAACGTTTCTCAATAGCTCACCATTTTCTTCACCAAACATCCCATATATTTGCATAAGAACTCCTTGTAGCAGTCATGAAAAGAATCGATCTCCTATTCGCTGCTGTCAGTATTTGCTTCTTTTTGACTCTTATGTCTTGTCAGAGACATTTGGAATAGTTCGAGCGCTAATCCTTCCTGGCTCCAGAGCCCTGCACAAATTGTTAAATTAGGGGTCCAGCACAGGGTTGCATTCCTCTGGCTGCTCAACCAGAACGCAGTAAACTTTTAGCAGCGACAACATGAGATGGCCGAGCTCAAACCGCGCGGAAACGCTGCGTTTATTCCTAGATCAGTTGGAAAATCGACATCGATTGGTTTGAGCTGAAAATAGTCAAGGTAGGAAGAAAATGCTCGGCCCTTGCATTCCATCTCCGTATCTGCGTGAGGTGGTCCCCGATTTAGACCAATCCAACGCCATACGAACGTGCCTTACTTAACCTTGCATCCACTCTTATACTTTTGAAATACCCGATTCTGTTTGCCGCTTCCCTTAGCCACAACATGAGATCCGTCAGGCTAAATGGATGAATTTTAGAAATAGCTTTGTAAGATATGCTTTGTCCAAATCATCGCGCTGAGGGAACGCTGGAACTCTCATGTATGCTGGGAATTCCGGCAACTCTTTGTTTTCGATGATCGTTCTACTACTATTTGCTATCCAGGACCTCTAGGAGAGAAACCGCCATAACAACATCTATCATCATATCGTTCAACTTTCACTCAAGTGAGATTATTTCTATAATACATCCCAATAATGGTCTTGAATGTCATGGCCATCTTTGTTCCTGTCACGCTTCAAGGAATTGGACATGAATGGAGGTTAACCTCCCATCATAAACAGCTGGTATAGAGCGTTGGAATGCGGCAGAAGTTGATGATGGAAACATCTCCGTCGGTTTCTGTGCCGTCTATTCTATTGACTACCAAATTCGCAGACAATAACGCGCGCTGCAAGACCAAGAATCCACGTCCCGGTTGACGTCGTCAACAGTGCCTTTGGGTATTGTCCGAATACCGTCTATCAACCTGAAGTACGTGGAATGTTTGGTGCATATCTAGGCGCAGCAGAATGAACCTCAGTGTGCGGAGCGACAGACAAGCGTGTCAGCACCCTTTACTAGAGAGCCCTCTCTCATTATGTTTCCTTGCATCAAACATATACATACTAAATACCTATCATCTGGATCATAGTACCAGGACTGCCGTTTGCTCCCTCTCCCTCCTCCACATCACCGAGGGGAACATCCCAGCCATACAATATTCCTGTGACAAAAGTTGTGGCGCGGCAGAATGCCGCCTATCCCAGAGGAATGCTGACTACTAATGTTGCCGATACCGCTCGAGTCACCTTCCGGTCTGTCTCCACACATCCGAACCGGGACCCACACTCACCGTCAATAATGTATACATCAACAGATCCAGTTCCCTCCCTGAGCATCCCCCTAGCTCCACACCTTCCGAGATACGACACCCTCTGGCGGACACAACCCGCACATTCCTCAAGCTTATTGGTGGAGTGATCTGCTGCATGGCATTAATCGGTCTCTTGAGCGTTCTTATCTTTTTGATTATGTATCTAATTATTCTAATTTTCGACCGGGTTTACCCTGATGGTGCTGGGTCGTGCCCACGACGCCGGCGGACAAGAGCTGTCTAAATTGGACTAAAGGCAAACAACAACGGGAAAAAGCTGCATAGGGTAAACCCAGCGTGGGATAGAGGGAGTGGAGTAGTGTAATATGTACAGGGGGAGGTTCTTGAAACTGGTTGGCCTCAGGTATGTGTCTCGCTGGGATCTACTCCGGGTCGCCAGGCTCGGAACTTGGATGATCGGCACGCTGGGCTTGGGAGCGGGCCCGGGGGAGGGGAGCACGAGGGCGTCGTGATATCGGGATAGGGCGCCCTGTGGCAGCGTCCCAGGCTTGCTCGGAGAGTTCGACCTGGGAGGATCTGGACTTAAACAGATAGAAAAAGGACCAGAAGGCCATCCGGTCTAGCCTGCCAGCGAGTGGGTTGTTGAAGGAGATGAAAGGGCAAGAAAAGAAGTGGCCTCTGTACACCACACCGCCACAGGGACACCCTTCAATGGCCTCCGGGGAGGGGGGGGAGGGAGAGAGACGTGACGTTTTTGGGTAGAGAGGGAAGGAGGCCAAGTCACGCCCTGATGCCGCACGTTTGGGCTCCCACTTGGGCCTAGCCTTAAGGTCAGAGACTGCTTAGTGCAAGCGAAATCAACCGGGGTGAGGGAGTCGGGCAAGCCTAGTCCACCGACAATGACTGATCGGCAACACCACAATGCGGTTCCTCTATTGTACCCGTTGTCTATCCAGCAGGTACTCGGAGTAGAGGCCGACCAATCACCAGAGCTAGGGGGTTATTATTTTCTCCACACCGGGAATATTACCCTCAGTGCCGTGCTTGCAACCTTGGTGAGAGATGACCACATCGACGTGAGCCTGGATAGGATCAATCCGCCGCTGACATCAGCCCTATATGAACCGGTATTGAGTTGGACCATGCCGTATAGAAGGGAGAGGGTGACGACCGCATTGAAGATATTGGGGCCTGCCGCAGTGGGGAACCCCCGGGCCAAGCATGCTCATCCTTTTTCTTATTCTATTTTTCGACCGGGTCCACCATGAGGGTGCTAGGTCGTGCCCACGACGACGGCGAGCAATAGCTACTGAACAAACCTATATACAAGTAACGCCGGAGGAAAAGCCTGCACTTGAGGCAAAAACCAGTGTAAGCCAAGGGGGGTTGTGTGTCTTGGGCTGAATGAGAGGTTCACACTTGTACGAACCCGGGGATGTGGATTTCCAGCTCCGACTCCGAATCCGAGGAATCAGTGTCGGGGTCGGTGCCCCTGTGGGACTGTGGTCGCGTACGGAGGAGGAAGTGGAGGGGTCTCAACGTTAGGATAAGGCGCCCCCTGGAGACATCCCAGGCCTGGCCCCAGAGCACGATCTGGCAGGCCCTGGACCTGAATAGTTGAAAAGAGAACCAGAACGCCCTCGGGTCCAGCCTGCCGCCGAGCGGATTGTTAAAGGCAGCGAGGGGAACATGCTCATCGTTTGGCTCCGCCGACACCGATCGAACTCCCCCGCCTGGACGGCGCTGTTTCAGCGCATAATCCGGAACACATGTCTTAATATGGACCCCAGGCAGAGGATGACAGGGATGTGGCCGCAGTTTCCTGTAGTGGCAGGTACGCTCCCATCAGGACGACACCCAGTGAAAGTTCCAGGCTACGATACTTGTACAGGTAGGTATAGGAAGGTTGCAGCAAACATGGAGCCTTCGAAGTTGCCTGGACATCAGGTAGACAGAGGGAAGATGGAGGGGATTGGTTTGAGAGGTGGTAAATATTTAGGTGGGGATGAAGTAGTGTTTGTGAGTGTAAGCTGAGGAGAAGAGGCCTTTCAAGAGTCCTGAATGCTTAGTTATTGCCTTTTTTCAAGGTGAAGCGGCGATGTAAGTGTATTTGACGTGGTTGCCTTGAGTGAAGACTTCACACCTTCTTGGATGTAACGGGGGGACTTGGTCTGGTGCAGACATGGGTCAACAATGGGTCAAATGGGTTAGACAATAGCCAATAATGATGTAGGATGCACAACGAAGTCAACTGATATGTGTGATAATCTTTCTTGGTCCTCAGTATCCTTGTGTTAAGGATAGGAAAATCAAGAGAAGTCTTTCATCGTGTCCGGCTGGCTTTCCCTAGAATCCTCCCGGCAATTTGATTCATTCCTTTCGGTTATGCGGCTTCAGATATCTCTTGAATCAACCACGGTTTGTGCCACTCACAATCATTCTATCTCCGGTGCCCTTGTGTTGGCACTTAGGTGTTGTATGTATAAGAAAACGGTGAATGTGGATGGGAGTATTTACTTGGGCGTTTCCCTGCAGGACACGCGGCCCTGAGGGAATCTGTCAAGCACAATGGGTGCCGCAGAATAACAACGCTCTAGCTTTTAAACTACACACACGTGAAGGTGGATGAGCATGGCTCTTATATAAGGTCAAGTGTGCACCTGCTCTCAGTGGAGCCCGGGCTGACCAAGTAGGTTGACGGTGACCACACCGTGGTCACTTGCAGCTAACATTAGGTATACCCATTTTCCTCGGACTGCCATGTCAGTGTGACATTGGATGTGAAATTCACAGATTATACTAGTATACTATGGTGATCTATCGGCGAATTATGAAACTCCATGTCAATATTAGCAGTCGTGATTGATCTAAGCAGACAATTATCTCTTTACGTAGCAAAGACCTCAATTGTTGGGTTCATTGGGCATCCTTTATTATCAGAGTTATACCTGGAATCAAGATTCATGAGGCCGTAGTTCACTACCTTCAACCCTGCCTTGAAGATAGCAGCTTCCAAAAAAAAAAGCCTTCTATCTCCTCTCCCCGCAGATTACCTGAGCAGCAGTTGCACCACCATAACTACGAGGACGTGGTAACTGCTCAACCCTCGCGGCAATCTCCTTGATTCTTTCTTGACGGTCATGAGCTTCGTAGCAGCCGATAAAAAAAAGAATCCAGTGATGAAGCCTGTACCACGTTAGTCAGTACCACACTCGAAATACAGGGACCACATCACCCAGCAGGTAGTACATACGTGACAAACACAGAAAACGCTATAAACACCCTCCCCATGTGAACTAACCGATTGTACACCACCTTCGCCATAGCCTCCACCACCTCAGGGGGGTCGTCTGAGGCCGCTATCCGCGAGATGTTGTCCCAGAATGCCTTTAGGCTGGGCTCAGTCCATATCGTGACAGCAAAATAAACAAGGACCACCCAGCCCAACCCCATTAGCAGGTCGAGAATGATAACGACGCCGGGATAAACGCCCCTGCGGCCGGCACGGCGATATATGCTGAGAGCCTCAGCGATGTCCCAGATGAAGGTTGCGATGAGCTATAGGGATAGTGGTTAGTGAGAGTGCGGGGGGTTGGGGATGTCGGTGATCTTTACCGGTCCGACGAAGGCTGCGGCAAAAAAGATGCCGTGGCCTAAATCATTCCATTGATTGAGGATCGAGATGCCCATGGCAGTTATGATGGCAAGGCAGATGATGTCAAAGGCACGAAGACCAAGCTTGATACGCCATAACCTTGAGGTGTAGATCGGCTGTTTTTTGGCACTGTCTGTTTCCATGGGCTCCATGTTGAGGGATGTGATTGGATAGTTCAGATATCTAACAATGTTTTGCTGACAAACTTTAGAGAAGAAAGTGCATGTATACAACACAAAAGTTATCGTCTGCGTGTTTGGCAATCAGGTAGTCCCCAGCATAGTTATTACTCTCTACAATGGCGGAGTCAACACCAACATGGCTGTTCAACAGGCCTACTTACGTACTTACTAACGCACGGCACTTCCATTGTCAAGCTCGTATCGACTCGTATGATGCGCGGCTTCTTTATGACCCTTCATAACACAATCCGTTCTAGCGAGTCGAAAGCTTAACCTCATGCTTGGCCGCAGTGTAGGATTAGGCAGCGTGCATCCTGATGATGTGGCCCTGCGGATTTCCAGAACCACGGCGGCACAGCCACAAGAATAACGTGTTGGATGCAACGGTGCAGCTGCACGATTACGTCTGCCGCAAAAGAAAACCAACTATATCGTGATAATTTAGGACTGTAAGGCTGGTTGGTTGCATGAATGCGACAGGGAAAATGCTTTACAGTAACTGGCCAACCTGGGCTTCCGTTAGGAAAGTAGAACTGATCAGTCCTAGCCCACATAGTGGTTGCATCAAATGGCAGTATTCAACAACCTTTGGTCCTGAAATGGTAACTATCTTTCAAAAAGGTGCATAATGGTTCTTTTTGACGGTTGAATGGGAGTTTATGTCGAAACGAAGTGGATACGCCAACCAAACAATCGTTTTCAGTTAGGATAATAATCGCACCAACAACAAGCCATTCCCTCAGTAAAGCGGATGCAGGAAGACTTGAATCGAAACACCTCATTGTAACACTGTTAGAATGACCAAGAGATTCTAACGGCCAATGTGTCTGTACAATGCCTGTTTATTCCCAACCCAGTCGCCCCTCCCAAGTCCCACGGCCTATCCCTTCCCAGAAACGCAACAGCCAGGCCATGTATCCAGCATATCAGTCGCTATGCAGCGAACTATCTAGTTAACTCTTTAATAACCAGCCGAGTACACGCTGGGTACGAGCAGACATCCGTTGGAAAGTTCAACGGAGGGTCCGTGCAAGAAGGGTCCCAGTCACCCAAGACCGGGACCACTCCTAGGTTCTTAGGTATCCTCCTGTACGAATTTTTTCGAAGACTCTTCTCAGGTGGGTTAGTGTCATGAAGATGACGATCGCCACCCTTAAGACCACGTACAGCCTCTTGTACCGGTTAGCGCTTATTAGGAGGTGCCCGTTCGATAGCACATGCTATTCCTCGCAAGAAGATAGATATCATACCCTGATTGAGGACATAAACTCTGTTGTAGCGTCACGGACCAGTCCATCCAGTCCATTATTAGTCCCCACCTCCCGACATCACCTCCTTAGGGGATAGACTCCGAAAAAATCTTAAGTTCTTCGAGCAGGGCCGTTTGTGTTCGAGGTATTCGTCCAGCTATTCCTTTCGAGCAAAGCCTGTATTGCGAATGAGTCAGCAAACACGGACACAAGTGCCATGCTTCTCGAGTATTTGTGCTGCTTGTGCCGGTCTTGGCAGGAATTGAAGGACCTGCCACAGCCACGCTCCCAAGGGTAAAGGCGTTGGCTCGGGGTTCTGTACGTGTCAAAACACCGATGCTACCTTTGATTGGATGTGGATGTTGAGAAGGTACTGACAGTTGGGAAACAAACTTCGGGTCACCGTCTAGTTGAATGAGACCTCTTGAGGTAGGAGAGCTTGTCAGGCTGGAGTCGGACTGTCCATTGATGCTATAACTCGTTGTAGCCGCAAAAGACTTATCAGATGGTGGAGAGCTGGACCACTCTGTCTGCTTATCTGGAGTCAAGTCCAACTCAGGTGCGGATGGAGCCACAACGGTCGACCTTGACATGAAAGGTACTTTTGTCCAGTCACTCGGAACGCGTCATCAGGGGCAAAGGGATTGAGCTCAGTCGCGACGTTACCAACTAAAATGCTGTCGGCAACGTCATGTGAAGAGGCCAACCTAACCTCACCGGTCGCATGGCACGTATGTACGGCATCAGCTGGCAGAAACTGTGAGCTGGGAATCTCCAGACAGACACACAAACAACAAGCAGCCAACGGTCCATCGAACCCGCCGTTTCGGAACTCTAAGCTTATCTCCCAGAGTTGGTTCGGTCAGTCCAACGAAACGCTTCTTAATGCATGATGCAACTCCAATGTGAAAATATCTCCCAGTGACGAAATAATCGACCCCGTGACCAATGAAGCAAGTAACTGTGTTTCGCCATCGGCTCCAAGTGATTTGTTCGAGATAGTTGTCTATACCAAAAGGGTTAAAAAAGTTCACTCAAGTTGACATCTTTTGTTCGAAATTGAAGTCTCTCACCTCCTATATGCCCCTCACATCTTTATCCCAGTAGTCAAGGGACAGGAGATCCCTGCATGCCCCTAAGCCCATTTTGCACATGTACATCTGAGAGTTCCGGAAGCACAGAGCAAAACGAGCCCACGAGAGCATACCCAAGGGATCTTTCTCCACGTTGATCACTGCTACATTGTAAGGATATTGAGCAGTATGTGGGCAGTGCAGGGGTTAGCGGCCCCCATGCCGGGTAACAATGGATGAACCGATGGGACAAGTGACTGCTCACTTGTTGAATTAGCCCCAGCTGCCACAGGGCCGAAGCAAACAACTGACGGTCTCGGTTTGGATATGGCGTCATTGTGGAGAGCTAATGAACCGCAATCTAGCTTTTGAGACGGCCCTTCGGCCAAAGCTTTCCTCAGCCTGTTCTACAGGAGATCCCTCGCTAGGTGGCTTTCCAAGGGATCGGGACACGGTGACTTTCAGGAGTACCACGTTTGATTCAATCACATCCCCTCCCCCCGGGAATATGATAAAAATTTGCTCTTGTGGCGCAACGGTCTCATAGGCCACATCATCCGATGTCCTTCTCCTCTAACCTGCTCGCCAGCCGCATAGCCCCAGGGCGTCTTGGCATTTATATCATCTATTCGAGAATAGAAAATCACAACTTGAACTCTATGGTTCACCCAGAGACCATCAAACAGGACAAACTATTCCCATTCTACGCCCCACCCCCGGCCCCCCTCTCCCTCACACACGACCTTACACTCTCAAATGATACGCATCCCTAACAACGAAGAATCAGATCCAAAACCCTCTAGTTTAGGCATCCACATACCTCACGCTCTTCCCTGCTTGCCCATTTTTCCCCTACATCTTTCCCTTTCCTAAGCTGTTGTCTGAGTGTTAAAGCTAGGGTCTTGCTTACAACAGTGGAACATCATTGATTATTTATTCTTTTTTTTCGACCAGGTTCATCACCGAGGGTGCTGGGTCGTGCCCACGACGCCGGCGGGCAAAAGCTACCTGAATTGGACAAACTATAGGTAACGCCGGGAAAGAGCCGCATAAGGTAAAACCGGCGTGGGTTAGAAGGAGTGCAGTGTGCTATGTACAGGGGAGGGTTCTTGAAACCGGCCTGGCCCAGATATCTGCCTCGTTGGGACCTACTCCGGGTCATTAGGCTCGGAGTCTAGATGATCAGTATGTTGGGTTTGGGGCGGGCTTGCAAGGGGGAGAGAGGGAGGTGCGGTAACGGGATAGGATGCCCTGTGGCAGCGTCCCAGGCTTACTTCCAGAGTTCGAACTCGGAGGCCCTGGACTTGAACAGCTGGAAGGAAGACCAAAAGTCTCTGGGGTATAGCCTGCCAGCAAGTGGGTTGTTAAGGAGGTAAGAGAGCAAGAAAAGAAGTGGCTTCTGTACACCACACCGCCGCAGGGGCACTCTTTAATTGTCTCTGGTGTAACAGGTGATTTGGTCTGGTACAGACAGGGATTGACAATGGGTCAAATGGGTTAGATAATGGCTACTGACAATGTGGGGTACACAGCGAAGTCAATTGATACGTGTAATAATCTTTCTTGGTCCTCAGTGTTCTTGTGTTAGGGAGGGGAAGAACCAAGAGAAGTCTATCATGTTTGGGCAGCTTCGTTTATAGAATCCTCATCATGTCTCGGCCATATGGCTCATTCTTTTCGGTCACCCGGCTCCGAGGCCTCTGCCAGCAAGCGGAGAGGCACTGTCGGGAAAACTTCTCGAGGAAGGGTTTGGCTGAGTGCCCGCTCCATCGAGCCAAGGAGGATATGTTGGCCTTCCAGCATCAGTGTATGTTCGGAGGAGGGACGCGACGTTTCTTGAGAGGAGAGGAAGGGAGGGCAAGCCATGCCCTGATGCCTGCGCGTTTGGGCTCCCACTGGGGCTTAGCCCTCACTGGAATATCTCCCAAAGCACCTCGTTGGGTGCCTAAAGGTAAGTGCTCCGAAGCAATATGGTTCGCAGATTTTCTCTGGGAAGATACTCGAAAAGATTCCAGGTTGACTGAATTCTCTTGAAGAAGATTGAGCCTTAGCCATGGCTTAGATTGGACAATGTGCAGCGCTCCGCTCAAGGACAGTTCACATTTTGTTCGCAAGTAGCGACTATTGCTTTTCATAGTTAGGAGTCAAGATTTAGACCAACCAATACCAAGGCTCACTAACTGCAGAGTCTGACACTCATACCAACTATACAACGCTCCTTCTGTGGCGTGTTGATATCTGCCATTTTAGCTTTCACCACCAAAAAATTTCCTCTGGGGATGCCCCGTACTAGATCAACACAATCACATCCTTTGGGCATAGTAATATAAGACTACGAATGCGCGTTCGCTGAATGACGGAGTTTGCATGAGATTAAGGCGCCATAGTCGGGCCTGCTGGTTCAACAAACTTCTCGCCAGCCTGTCCACCCATCAGGCTGCGGGAGAATTCCCGAATTGGTCGTAATGCAGAGGGAGCATTATTTGAGGCAGCCAAGAGATGGTTGGTGGAAAACTGATCTGCCATGTAGAGGTGAAATATCTATGTCTCATAGAAACGGAAGGCCCTGCAGGTCCTACACCTGAGGAATTGACGAAGTCACATTCCAGAACTTGACCTAAATTCGTGCATCAAATGACTGGACACAGTTACGAGCGACACTTCCGAAAGATCCAGAAGGCCCGTGAGATTGCTTAGTCTTTGCACAGTCTCTCCTACACATAGGTCGACACATGCTGCATTGATAAGTTGAGTAGTTACGAGCTGCAAGAAGCGATGAATAGCATGTTTGTGTGGTGTGCAAATGTGAGAGTCTGTTACGTTTACCTCTTGGACCTTGAGTCCGGGATAATGGAAGATCTTACTAGAAAGGTGACACGATGTCAATGGTTTGCTCGCGGATGAAAACTTTAGGACTTGATTGCGTCAAGCTAGGTTCTGTTTCTACAAGGAACGGAATTACCACGGTGACAAGCGGGAGCTTTCCTGCTTTATTGCAACAATCACGAAGATACATAAGAGTGTTCTACAACCAGAAGCCTCTCTTTTTGTGCATTTTTGCGTGCTTTTTGGCCAGGTGTATATCTTGGACAACTCAGCGGACGACCACCTTACTGGAGGACATGACTTACTTCCTGATTTGAATCCTTGACATCAATATGCCCTTTCTGTATGGAGAGGGACATAGGGCCTTCGAGAGGCTACAGCTGGAGGTCATGAGAAAGACTCCTGACCTCAAGCACCTAGCGTAGGTTGACGGCAGGAAACCTAACCCGGAATACTCTGGTGTGCTGGCTGAGTCACAAGAACAATCCGCTGCATGCGGTGAAGTTAGCGTTAAAAACGCGACAAGTCCATTTATTCCGATTCCGGAGTCCAGCCTAAAGGTGTTCATATCGACGCTAGCCTGGTTTTGATATCTATACCAGGAGTGAGGGAAGCCGTCATAGCAGGAACTACGTTCTTGATTTTTGCTGCACAAGCATAACAAATTTGGGAATTTGTATCTGAAAATTTAGTGTTGGGTTGTATTCACAATAGAGGTTTGATTTGTTGGGTCGTAGGGACCTTGGCTATCTACGATTGGGTAGATATCATGACGAAAAGCTTGGTGTAAGCAACTAAACTACCCCAGCACTTCCTCTTTCACCCCGCAGGCAATCCCGTGTTGTGGAACAAACGTTCCGCTTTTCTAAATTGAACCGAAGCCGTTGTTTTTTTTTTTTTTTTTTTTTTTTTT
>Ga0065720_1003075_pt1 | contig 47568 bp, 48 predicted proteins | sample Thericmetagenome_FD_59107 | JGI IMG/M metagenome (GOLD analysis project Ga0065720, IMG submission 59107) | Thermophilic microbial communities from the Joint Bioenergy Institute, California, USA of rice/straw/compost enrichment - eDNA_2 v2... | ecosystem: Engineered > Solid waste > Grass >... | reverse complement strand
CCTTTGTTCCCGCGCGGATAGCCTCAGTTACGTCCGCGCCGATGGGGCGGGAGGTTGTGTCATGATTATCCGTTTCCAAGTCGCGAACCAGCAACCACGACGGGCGATTTACTTTCGCCCCTGCAGGCTATAGCCAAGTCCCCGTCACGCAAACGGGGAGGTACATGGATTTACCAGTAAGCGAAATTGGGGCCTTCGCCCTGGCCGTTGTCGGTGCAGGTGCGATTGCCGGCCTTCTTGCTGGAATCTTCGGCATCGGCGGCGGCGCCATTCTGGTCCCGGTCTTCTATCAGATCTTCGGCCTGTTCGGTATCGACGAATCGGTTCGAATGCACCTTGCGGTGGGCTCTTCGCTCGCCATCATCGTTCCAACCTCCCTCCGCTCCTGCCGGGCACACTTCCTGCGCGGGGCGGTGGATATGGACCTGCTGAAAAGCTTCGCCCTCGCCGTGCCGGCTGGTGTCGTGGCGGCTTCGGTGACCGTCGCCCATCTCTCTGGTGCGAGCCTGCGCGGCATTTTCGCCGTCATCCTCGCCCTGGTCGGGCTCAAACTTCTCTTCAATCGCAGCACCTGGCGCATCGGCGACGATATTCCCGGCAATCCTGTGCGCGCGATCGTCGGCTTCGTCATCGGCTATCTGTCGACGCTGATGGGGATCGGCGGCGGCGTCCTCAACAACACCTTCATGACGCTCTTCGGGCGGCCCATGCATCAATCGGTGGCCACCTCGTCGGGCGTGGGCGTGCTGATCTCCATTCCCGGCTTTCTGGGTTACATCTGGGCCGGCTGGGGCCTGCCGCAACTGCCGGTCGCCTCGACCGGATACATCAACTGGATCGTTGTCGCGCTGGTCATTCCGATCACCTTCATCGTGGCGCCGATCGGCGTGCGCATCGCGCATGCGCTGAAAAAGAGGCACCTCGAAATCGCCTTCGGGATTTTCGCCCTCTTCGCCTCGGCGCGCTTCCTCTGGAGCCTGATGTAACCTGAGAAGCCGAGCCGGCCCGGAGTCTACTCCGTGAGGATGAGGCGGTCGCCGCGCATCTCGAAGCCTGAGAGGTTCGAGAGAAATTCCATGCCAAGCAGGCTCTGCTCAAGGCGGTCCGGCTGAGCGACCAGGACCGGAACGTTCCTGCGGACGATGGGGCCTATCTCCAGCGTCTCTACGCTCGTGCGTGCGGCAAGCGCCCGCCCGTTGGCCGTAAGCACTGGAACGGTGAAGGCGAGATCACCGGTCGCAATGCCCGTGCGGGTGGCATCCGCTTCCGTCAGCACCGTGGCGGAGGCGCCGGTGTCGACCAGTGCCCGCACGGTCCTTCCGTTCACTTTCATGCGCACTTCGAAGTGCCCGTTGGCCGACTTTTCGAGCATCACGCTCGCCCGCGAGCCGCCGGATAGGGTGATCGGGCTGCCCGGAACGAGACCGGCCGTAAGCCGGCTTACCACATCCTGCAATTCGTACCGGTACTGATAGCCGGTCATCAGGACGAGCAGGATGAGCATCCAATAGGCGAGGTCGCGCAGGGAGTGGGACAGGCCTCGCCTTGAACCCAGAACCCCGACGACGAGCACCGACGCCCACAGGCCGAGATAAAGCAGCGAGGCGAAAGCGTTGTTCTCGATGCCGAAGACGCTGCCTGCGTCGTGATTGGCGACAAGCAGGATCAGACCGGCTCCCAGGACAGCGAGGCTGATCCAGAACAGCTGCATGGCCTCAAGACCNCTCGGTACGCTCGCGCGCCAGCCGGGCGCGGCGCGTTTCCCTGCGCGGCCGCCGCTCGACCTGGGCAAGGCGCGNGGGAAGTTCCTCCATGACGGCGCGCCGCTCTGCGGGCGTCATCGTCAGCCAGGCGGCGATCTCCGCCCGCGTCCGGCCGCAGCCGAAGCAGTAGCCGGTCTTCTCGTCGACCGAGCACACGAGAATGCAGGGAGATTCGATCATCGTCATCGCGTTCCACATGGGACGGTTCGCGCTGGAACGCAAGTGCCGCATCGGGGCGGCATTGCCAGCGGCGGCAAGCACCGTTATGCCGTGAGCTCGGATGAAGCAGGTATCATGACAAGCGGTCTTCCATTCGATGATTTTCGCGCGCTGGCCGGCCGCCCGCCGCCGCCGGATGCGTCTGCGGCGGATCAGGTGCGTGCCGATCTCGCGCCCGAGGCGCTCGGCCGGATCACGGATATTGCGGCATGGTTCGCGGCAGCTACGGGGCACGTGCCCGCGCGCGTGGCGAAGCCGGTCGTGGCGTTGTTTGCCGGAACGCATGCCGTTTCCCGCCGCCTCGGCGGGGGCGACATAGGCACATTGCAGGCGAGAATCGAGGCCATCGCGGCCGGCGCTGCTCCCATCAGTAGCCTATGCGCGTCGGGCAATCTCGGCCTCAACGTATTCGATCTGGCGCTTGAGATTCCCGTTGAAGACATCACGCAGGCCCCCGCACTCGATGAACGGGCGGCGGCCGCGACGATGGCGTTCGGGATGGAGGTTCTAACGACCGGCGCTGACCTCTTGTGCCTTGGCACCGTGGACGGCTCCGGCGACGTCTCGGCCCTTGCGCTGCTCTCAGCGCTTGGCAGCGGCAAACAGGAGGGATGGGAGGATGCCGGAGAAGCCGGGCGCGCGATCATCGCAGAGGCGTTGAGCGTCCACGCCAATCATCTGCGCGATCCGCTTGAGGCGATGCGCCGACTCGGCGGCCGCGAGATCGCGGCGATCGCAGGTGCCATCCTCGCCGCGCGCACCCAGAAGGTCGCCGTCATCCTCGACGGACTTTCCGCGACCGCCGCAGCGGCGGTGCTCCACGCGCTCGAACCGGCTGCACTTTCGCACTGCCTGCTTGCGGGCGTTACCAGCCCGTCGCACAGGCGGGCTGCCGCCCGGATCGGCCTCGAGCCCGTTCTGGATTTCGGCATACCCGGTATCGGCGCTGCCCTTGCCGCAGAACTCGTTAAGGCCGCTGGCGAAATCTCCGCCGGTGCGGCAGAGGCGCGTCTTAGGCAGACTTCTGGGCTTAGCGCTCGCACATAAATCAGGCGCGGGCGCCGCCCGCCGCGTGCGCGGTGGGCATGGCCGGCAGTTCCTCCATCACACGGGTTGCCGGAAAGGCCACGATCGCCTCCGTGCCTTCGCGCAGCTTCGATTTCAGCTCCAGTGTGCCGCCATGGAGCGCGGCAAGTCCTTGGACGATGGGCAGGCCCAGCCCCGTGCCCTGCTCGGCGTTCTTGATGGCGATTGATCCCTGACCGAAGGCCGAAAGCACCACCGGCAATTCTTCCTTCGGAATGCCGGGGCCGTCATCCTTTATGGCGAGATACTGTCCTCCGCCCGCCGTCCATCCGACGCGCACGCGTACCTCACCGCCTGATGGGCTGAACTTGATGGCGTTCGACAGCAGGTTGAGGGTGATCTGGCGCACAGCGCGCTCGTCGGCCAGCAGCCGTGGCAGCACCGGCTCGAACTGCTGGACAAGCCGGATGTCCTTCGAGCGCAGCTTGAGCGCCATCATGCGGCAGCATTCCCGCACCACCTCGGCTAAATCGAGCGGTTCTTCGTTGAGCTGGTAGCGCCCCGCCTCGATTCGAGANAGATCAAGAATCTCGTTGATGAGTTCGAGCAGATGCTTGCCCGATTCATGCACGTCGTTGGCGTATTCGCGATAGGTCTGGTTGTTGATCGGCCCCAGNACCTCCTTCGCCATCACTTCGGAAAAGCCGAGGATGGCGTTGAGAGGCGTGCGCAGTTCGTGGCTGATGGAGGCCAGGAANCGCGACTTCGCCAGNTTGGCTTCCTCCGCGCGCCGGCGCGCCTCNTCGGAAACCGCCTTGGCCGTCTCCAGTTCGGCAATCAGCGCGTCTTTTTCGCTGCGGTATGAGAGCAGGCTCACCGAGACCTGATTGCGGTGATGCGCCACATAGCTGAAGAAGGGCAGGGACACGACGAGAAGCACCGCAAGGATCGACTCCACGTCGAGCGGCAGAGCGGCATGGAGAACGGCATAGGTTGCCACAGGCAGGGCAAAGGTGACGATGGTCGCGCCGCGCAGCGAGGAAGCGATGACTGCGGTGGCCGCAATCGCCATCAGAAGCACGATTGCAAGGAGGGCGGGAAAATAGGCGCTGCAGTGAGGGCAGTCCAAGGCCACCAGATAGGCCCAGCCGATGCCGCTCAGGAAATGGAAGGCTAGGTACTGCATCTGCAGCCTTTTCGCGTCCATTTCAGCGAGCGCGAGCCTCTCCACGCGCCGGGACAAAAGGAACAGGCCGGTAAAGCTGCCTCCTATCAGGAGGGCCCAAACCAGCATGTCGGTAAGCAGGCCGAAGGCGAAGCCCGCCCCTCCGATTGCCAGAACCAGAAGCAGAATGGCAGGGGCGCTTGCAATGATCGCGCTGGCGTGAATTTTCATCATTTCTCGGTCGAAGTCGGGATTGCCGACCGTCTGGGAAAGGCGGTCGCGCGTACGCCGCACCGTGCGGATCACTTCCCGGTCGCGATGCGCCCTGGTGCGATCCACTATAAATTTGTTCACCGTCTGGCCGGTATTGAGCGACATTGCCCGCTTCACGACGTCTCTGCGATCAAGAACTTGTATGACCGAATGCTTAAGAGACCCTTCAGTCAGGCGCAGAAAAGGTCAGGACGCGTAGATAGCCGGCAAAGAAAAGGTCGTTTCCATCGCATTGCCGATCTGGTGCTTGCGGTGGCGATTCTTGCGCTTCTTGCGTTGGCGACAGAGCGGCTGGACAGGGCTGCCCTGCAGCAGATCGCGGGGAGGGCCGTTGTCGCCGACGGAGACAGCCTGACGATCCTGGATGAGCGTATCCGGATTCGCGGCATCGACGCGCCGGAGCTTGCGCAGGAATGCACGAGACATGGCAATCGATATGCTTGCGGGAGGGAAGCGCGGTCCGCGCTGGTGGCCCTGATCTCAGGCGAGACGGTCATCTGCACCGGCCGGGAGCGTGACCGCTACGGAAGGCTGCTGGCGCGCTGCGAGGCGGATGGGCGGGATCTCGGCCGTATGATGGTGGAAGCGGGTTGGGCGGTTGCTTATGGTGATTATGAGGATGTCGAAGCAAGAGCCAGAAGCGCGGCGAAAGGATTGTGGGCTGGCAGCTTCCAGGCGCCAAGCGACTGGCGGGCGGACAACCGGGCGCCGGAGGAAGCGCGCCACGATTGGCTTATGCGGTTGCTGGGTTTGCTGCGGCAGCTCCTTTGGGGCGGCGGCCTTTCCTGAGAGGGGGTGGTCGCTGCGAACCATGTCGTTGTGCAGCGAAGAGGAAGGTATAGGCGATGAAGCTTTATGATGGCGGCCGGGCTCCGAACCCGAGGCGTGTGCGCATTTTCCTGGCGGAGAAGGGAGTGAGCGTGCCTCTGGTGCCGGTGGATATGGGCAATCTGGAGCATCGCGGAGAAACGATCACCCGCCTCAATCCGCTGCAGCGGCTGCCCGTTCTCGAGCTTGACGACGGCACGGTGATCGCCGAAAGCGTCGCCATCTGCCGGTACTTCGAGGCGCTTCATCCGGAGCCTGCGCTCTTCGGCCGCGGCGCCCTTAGCACCGCCTGTGTGGAGATGTGGCAGCGGCGCGTGGAGTTTGGCCTCTTCATGGCGGTGGCTGCGGCTTTCCGCCACCTGCACCCGGCCATGAAGACGTGGGAAGTCCCGCAGATTCCCGAGTGGGGCGAGGCAAACAAGGTCAAGGCTCTGGAATTTCTGGCCTTTCTCGATCGCGAACTGGCCGGACGCCCGTTCATCGCGGGAGACCATTTTACCATTGCGGACATCACCGGTCTGGTTGCGGTGCAGTTCATGAAGCCTGCGCATATTGAATTGCCGCAGGACCTCGACCATGTGCGCCGCTGGTATGACGAAGTGGCCGCGCGCCCAAGTGCTTCGGCCTGAAAAGCAATCCTTGCGAATGAATTCCATGGAAGACGCGCTCGAAACCTTGCTCCGGGAGATCCGTGCCTGCCGGATTTGCATCGAAAATCCGCGCGGCAAGCCGCTGCCGCACGAGCCGCGCCCGGTGGTGGTCGCCTCGAGGGCGGCCCGAATACTCATTGCCGGCCAGGCGCCGGGAACGAGGGTCCACGCCTCGGGGTTGCCCTTCGACGACCGCTCTGGCGACCGGCTGCGCGGTTGGATGGGCGTGAGCCGTGTGGAATTCTACAACCCAGACAAATTCGCCATCGTGCCGATGGGCTTCTGCTTTCCGGGCTATGACGACAAAGGCAGCGATCTGCCTCCCCGCCGCGAATGCGCGCCGATCTGGTATGCCCGACTGATGGCCGAGATGCCGCAGATCGAGCTGGTGTTGGCGGTCGGACAATATGCCCAAGCTTGGCATCTCGGCCGCAATCGCGGCGCGAGCGTAACGGAAACCGTGCTCCAGTGGCGATCGTTTTTCGCCTCTCAAAGGAAGCCACTGGTGCTGCCCCTGCCGCATCCCTCCTGGCGCAACACGGCGTGGCTGAAGAAAAATCCGTGGTTTGAGAAGGAATTGCTGCCCGTTCTTAAACGGGAAATCCAGGCGCGGATATGACCTGGATGCCTTCTGTGTGTCCAAACACAGGAGGATCCAAGCTATTGAGGTCGCGCAATTCCGGCTGACAACCGGCTCTACTCTCCTGGAACTGCGCTCGCCTCACATAGAGCCTTTTCGACTTGCGTGAGAAAATTTTTCCTGTATAGAGCCATCATAAGCACTACGCTTGGAAAAAATTTCCTGGAGTTTTCGATGGATCGTCTCGACCGCAAGATACTGCGCCTTTTGCAGGAGAACGCCACGCTCGCCGTGGCCGATATCGCAAAGAGGGTGGGGCTTTCGACGACCCCTTGCTGGCGGCGCATCCAGAAACTTGAGGAAGAGGGGGTGATCAAGCGGCGGGTGGCGCTGCTTGATCCCGCCAAGGTCAATGCGCGAGTGACCGTCTTTGTATCGATCCGCACCAACGTCCACAGCCACGAATGGCTGCGCCGCTTCTCGGAGGTCATCAAGGAATTCCCTGAAGTGGTGGAATTCTACCGCATGAGCGGCGAGGTCGATTATCTGCTACGGGTCGTCGTTCCGGACATTGCCGCTTACGACGCCTTCTACAAGAAGCTCATCTCGAAGATCGAAATCCGCGACGTCTCCTCGGCCTTCGCCATGGAGCAGATCAAATACACGACCGAGCTTCCGCTCGACTACCTCGTCCTCGACAAGGAGCCGGCAAGCCCGGCGGCGGCATAAGCTTAAGCGCGGTCCAGCCGCATGACATGGCGGCGTGAACCCGCCATGCCAAGCTCGCGGAAGCCGCGCCGGAGGTACATCTCGCGGAAGCCCATGAAGCGGTAGCTAGGAGAATCCGGCTCCACAGGAGAGGCCTCGACNGCGCTGGCGCCTTCGGCAAAAGCATATTCCAATGCCGCGTCGAGCAGCGCGGAGGCAATGCCNTGTCGGCGGTGGGTCCGCTTGATGAAGAAGCAGACGATGGCCCAGACATTTCGCTCGGCATCGTCCTGCCAGGGAGCGAGCCGGCGCAGGCTTTCGCGCGGCGCAATGGAACACCACGCGACCGGTTTGCCGCCCAGATAGGCGAGAATGCCGACCGGCGTACCCGTCTCGACAAAGGACTTCATCGCCTGTTTCCGCTCCGCGTTGGTGGCGGATTGGCGGTTCGGCATGTCGCGCCAGGCCATGCACCAGCAATATTTCGGGCCGCCGGAGTCCTCGAACAGCGTCTCGAAATCGGGCCAGCTCTGCTTCGTCACGGGCGCGAAGCGAAGATTCGCCAAGGCCTTTCTCCGTTCCCCTATCTTTCGAGACGCGCGAGCAGCGAGGACGTGTCCCAGCGCCGTCCACCCATAGCCTGGACTTCTTTGTAGAACTGGTCGACCAAGGCCGTCACCGGCAGTTTGGCGCCGTTGCGGTTGGCCTCGGCGAGGCAGATGGCCAGGTCCTTGCGCATCCAGTCGACGGCAAATCCGAAATCGTACCTGCCTTCGTTCATGGTCTTGTAGCGGTTTTCCATCTGCCAGGAGCCGGCCGCGCCCTTCGAAATGACCGAGATAACCTTCTCGATGTCGAGGCCCGCCTTCTTGGCGAAGTGGATGCCTTCCGCGAGGCCCTGGACCAGGCCGGCAATGCAGATCTGGTTGACCATCTTGGTAAGCTGGCCCGCGCCTGCGGGTCCCATCAGGCCAATGGTCCGCCCGAACGCCTCGATCACCGGTTTCGCCCGCTCGAAGGTCGCCGGATCGCCACCGCACATCACCGAGAGTACGCCGTTCTCCGCTCCCGCCTGACCGCCGGAAACCGGCGCGTCGATGAAGCCAAAGCCGCGCTTTTCCGCTTCCGCCGCAAGTTCACGCGCTATCTCCGCCGAGGCGGTGGTGTTGTCGATGAAGATGGAACCGGCCTTCATGGTCTGGAAGGCGCCGTCGGGACCGAGCGTGACGGAGCGCAGGTCATCGTCATTGCCCACGCACGAAAAAACAAAGTCCTTTCCGCTCGCGGCCTCCGCAGGGGTGGGCGCTGTCGCGCCGCCATATTCCGCCGCCCATTTCTCTGCCTTGGCGGCCGTGCGGTTGTAGACGGTAACCTCGTGGCCGCCCCGGTTCTTTAGATGCCCCGCCATGGGGTAGCCCATCACGCCAAGTCCGATGAATGCAACCTGTGCCATATGGCTCTTCCTCCTGGTTTGGGGTTCAGCGTTCAACGGCCGAGATGCCGAGTCAACCGGCGTTCGATGCGCTCGATCGCGATCCTCAGTATCTCGACCATGCCGAGATAGATCAGTGCTGCCCAGATGTAGGTCTGGAAATCGAAGGTGCCGGCATAAGCGCGCCGCGTCTCGCCCATAAGGTCGTAGACCGTGATGATGGCGACGATGGCCGAACCCTTAATCAGCAGAATCAGCTCATTGCCGTAGGGGCGCAGCGCCACCAGAAACGCCTGCGGGAGGATGATCTTGCGCAGCGTCGTCAGGCGGGAGAGACCGAGAGCTGCTGCCGCCTCCCACTGGCCGCGCCCCACGCTCGCGACTGCCCCGCGCAGGATTTCGGCCTGGTAGGCGGCGGTGTTCAGCGTGAATGCGAAGAGAGCACAGTACCAAGCCTCGCGGAAGAACCACCACAGGCCCACAGCCTCGAGCTGGGGACGGAAGGAGCCCAGCCCGTAATAGACCAGAAAGGTTTGCGCAATCAGGGGTGTGCCGCGAAAGGCGTAGACGAAGGCATAGGCAAGCCCGGAGGCGATCCTGTTTTTCGAGTTGCGGCCGATGGCGACCGGTATTGAAAGCAGCGCCCCCGCAACCATGGAGATGGCCACAAGCTGGATCGTCACCCAGAGGCCCGAAAGATAGCGCGGGGCGTAGCGCCAGAAGAGATCCGGATTCCAGGACGTGACTAGAAACAGCACGATGCCCAGGCCGACGAGCCCCCACAGCACCAGAAGGGCGATTCCGGCGACGCGCGCGCGCGTCCATCGGCGGACGAGTTCTGGCGGCGGAAGCTCGCGGGCGCTCTCGGCGCTTGTAGAGAGGCTCATTGCCGCGCCCCCTCGATTGTCACGCGGCGCTCGATCGCTGACAGGACGATCGAGGAAAGGAGCGCGAGGATCAGATAGAGCAGGCAGGCGACCAAGAAGAACAGGAACGCCTCTCTGGTGACGCGCGCCGCAATGCTTGTCTGGCGAAGAATGTCGGCAAGCCCGATGACGGAGACGAGCGCCGTATCCTTGAGCAGGATCATCCACAGATTGGAAAGCCCCGGCAGCGCCAGCCGGATAAGCTGCGGCCAGATGACGAGACGCATGGTGCGGCGGTGAGAAAGGCCGATGGCGTATGCGCCTTCATACTGGCCGCGCGGGATGGCCTTGAAGGCCGAGACGAAAACCTCGCTCGCATAGGCGGAGAAAACCGCCCCGAGCGCGATCATGCCGGCCACGAAGGCATTGATTTCGATGGCGGTGTCTGCACCCGCAAGGCGCATCACCTGCCGGACGGCAATTCCCGCGCCGTAATAGACGAGGAAAAGCGTCAAGAGCTCCGGCAGGCCGCGGAAGATGGTGGTGTAGATATCGGCCGCGGCGCGCAGGTACGGATCGCCAAGCAGCTTGCCGCGGGCAATCGCATAGCCGGCCACGAGCCCGAAAGGGAGGGTGGCAAGCGCCAGGCTGACGGTGACCATCATGCCTGTGGCGATGTCGTCACCCCAGCCCTCGGGACCGAAGCTCAATATGGTCAGGACGCTTTCCATCGCGTCAGGGTCCGGCAATCGGGCGGTTCAGCTATGGAATGCGGCGGGATTTCTCCCGCCGCAGAACGATTGTGACATTCGATGTCGTTTATTCGCCATAGGCGTCGAAATCGAAATACTTGTCGTTGATCTCCTTGTATTTGCCGTTCTCGCGAAGGGCCTTGATCGCGGCATTGAAGCGCTCGCGCAGCTCATCCTCGCCCTTGCGGATGGCAATGCCGACGCCGGGGCCATGAATCTCCTCGACCGGTGTGATCGTTCCGGCCACGCGGCAGCAGGCGCCTTCTTCCGTGTTCAGCCACTCCTGGAGGACGATGATGTCATCAACCACGGCGTCGAGCCGGCCATTGCCCATGTCGAGCTGATATTCCTCGGCCGTCGGGTAAAGCCGGACTTCGCTTTCCGTATAGGTGAGTTCGGCATAGTTCGCGTGGGTGGTGGAACCCTGCGCGCCGATGGTCTTGCCGGCAAGGTCCTCCGGGGTGACGCCCTGGATGTCGGAATCCTTGGGCACCACAACTGCCGGCGGCGTGTTGTAGTACTTGTCCGTGAAATCGACCTGCTCCAGCCGTTCGGGCGTGATCGACATGGAGGCGATGATGGCATCGAACTTGCCGGCCTGCAGAGCTGGGATCATGCCATCCCAATCCTGGGTAACGAACTCGCACTCCGCCTTCATCTCCTCGCACAGTGCGCGGGCGATGTCGATGTCGAAGCCGGCGAGCTGGCCGTCGGCGGTGGTGTAGTTGAAGGGCGGATAGGCGCCCTCGGTGCCGATCCGGATCTTGGTTCCGTCCTGGGCGTGTGCCGCGCCCGCCGCAAGGGCGAGAAAAGCCGCCGAAAACAACGCCAAACGCCGTGTGGTACGCATCAATGTTCCTCTCTGTCACGTTTTCGCCCCGGCACTTTCCACTCAGGTGCGAGGGCCTGGAACGATATTCCCATTCCTGGCGATAAAATTGCAACCATAAAGGTAGCTTAGAGCGTGGATTTCAGATGGAGATATGCCGCAATGAAGCTCGCGATCGCCTCCGTATCGTCCAGGTCGAAAGCGGGAAGCAAATCGGTCACCGGATGATCACTCGCGACGGCGACGATTCCGGTCACCGTGCCTGCGAGCGGGGTCCGGTCTCTGGCCTCCAGACGGCGGCACTCGATCTTGGGATGGGGTTCGTTCTTGAAGCCCTCCACAAGGACGAGGTCACAAGGCGACAGCTTTGCGAGGATTTCAGACAGAGCCGGCTCGTCCTCACCCTCGCGTAGCTCGTGCATGAGCGCCCAACGCCGGGATGAAACCACGACCGTTTCGAAAGCACCCGCTGCGCGATGGCGGAAGGAGTCCGAGCCAGGCTGGTCCACATCGAAGCTATGATGGGCATGCTTGACCGTGGCAACGCGATATCCGCTGTCAGCGAACGTGGCCACGAGGCGCTCCATGAGCGTTGTCTTGCCGGAGTTCTTCCAGCCGGTGACGCCGAAAATCTTCATCTTGGTGCTTTCCCCGCCATCTGCTCGGCCGCCTTCAGATCGGTGGGCGTGTTGATGTTGAAAAAGGGATCCTGCCCAGCCTCGGGCGCGAAATCGACGGCTACCGCCGGGTGATGCTCGCCCGCAAAGGCCCGCATGGACGCCGCGCCTTGGTTTTGAAGGAAGGCTTCCAGCTTACCGGCGAGCGAGACCGGCCAGAGCGCGAAGGTGGGATGAACCCGGCCGCTGGAGAGCGCCTGAACAATGCTTCCGGACGCATCGGCCGCAGCCCTCAGTTTGGTCACCAGATCGCGGGGAAAGAAGGGCGTGTCGCAGGCAACCGTCGCCACATGAGTGTATCCGCGCGGCAGATCCTGTGCCCAGCGCAATGCTGCCAGCACACCGCCGAGCGGCCCCATTCCTGTCAGCGTATCGGGNATGACGGGAAGGCCGAAGCGTTCGAGACGGGCAGGATCGGTATTGGCATTGATCGCCAGTGCATCCACCTGAGGGCGCAAGTGTTCGATCACATGGGCAAGCAGCGGCTTGCCGGCGAGGGGGCGCAGGAACTTGTCACCGCCGCCCATGCGTGCCGATCGGCCTCCGGCCAGGATGACGCCTGCGATCCCGCTCATGGTCTCACCATAGAAGGTCTAAATCTCACCCGCCTTGCGTGCGACATGTATGACATAAAGCGCGGCCACCGTGGCGCAAAGGGAAGATGTCAGCATCACGAAGATAAGCGGGTAGGGCCCCGACTGGGGTGTCAGCAGTGCGCCGCCGAGCACCGACAGCGCCGCGCCTCCGCCGATCTGAAGGGCGCCACCGAGGCCAGAAGCCGATCCCGCCAGATGGGGACGGACGCTGACCATGCCTGTGGTCGCGGTCGGCAGGGTCATGCCGTTGCCGAGGCCGAGCACGATCGTGGGTCCGAACAGCGAAAGAGGATGGTAGAAGCCCACCCAGAACAGGAGGGCAGACAACACCATGCCTACAACGCAGATGAGGGTTCCGGTCAGCATCATCCGGTTGATCCCCATCGCCTTCGAATAGCGGCCGGTCAGGAAGTTGCCGATGGCATAGCCCAGCGAGCAGCAGGCGAAATACATTCCGTAGGCCGAGGGCGACAGGCCGAGAAGCTCCGTGGCGACATAGGGTCCGCCGCCTAGAAAGGCAAAGAAGGCACCGGCGTTGAAGCTCGCCGTGGCCGTATATCCCCAAAAGCGGCGCGATTTGAGGAGTTCGGGATAGTTCCGGAACTGCGCGGCGATGCTGGACGACCGGTGAGCGTTCGTCTCGCCAAGGTCGAAATAGACCACGAGGAAGGACAGGATGCCGAAGGCAAACAGCAGGTGGAACGTTGCCTGCCAGCCGTAAAGCTCATCGAGCAAGCCGCCTACGAATGGCCCGATCATCGGCGCCAGGGTCATTCCCATGGTGATATAGCCGATGCGGCTGGCCGCCTCGTTCGTTTCGACCGTGTCGCGCACGATAGCGCGCGACAGCACCATGCCGGAGGCTGCGAATGCCTGCAGCACGCGGAAGGCAAGCAGAACCTCTATGGTTGGCGCAAACGCGGCAGCGAGCGTCGCGAGGGTGAAGACGGCAAAGCTCGCAAGCATGACGGGCCTGCGTCCGAAGCGGTCAGAGGCGGGGCCTATGCCAAGCTGCAGCACCGCCGTAGCGGCCAGATAGCCTGATACGGTGAGTTGAACGATGGCGTAATCCGCATCGAAATAGTCGGCCATGCCCGGCAGCGAGGGCAGAAACAGGTTGCTGGCGAGAGCGGCTGTCGCGGCTGCCATCACCAGCGTGACGATATGGGGCGGTGTCGTGTTGTCGAAGGGGCGAACGGCCGTCATGTCCTGTCTTATGCCTGTTTGCGGAATGCGGGGACAGCGCTTCTCCTCATGTGCCATCCGGTGCCATCCCCGGGCCAGTGCTTTCGGTGATCGGCCGTTTCTTGCCCACCACCTGCTCGCGATAGAGCGCATAGAGGCCTGAGGCGACGACAACCGCCCCGCCGACGAGCATGGCCGCGTCGGGCACGTCGCCGAAGACGATGTAGCCCAGAATGATTGCCCAGAGCAGCCCGGTGTATCGGAACGGTGCTATGAAGGAGATGTCGCCTTCGCGCATGGCGGCGATGATGAACTGATATCCGAAGACGAGTGCAATTGCGCCAGCGGCGAGGGGCGCGGTGTCCGACAGGGTGACCGGTGTCCAACCGCCGAATGGCTGCACCAGCAGCGCACCGCAGAGCGTGACGGACACCGATGTTGCGGTCGAGACAAGGGAGGTTGGAACCGCGCGCGGTATGCGGCGAGTCGCCAGATCCCGTATGACACAAAAGACCACGGAGGCGAGTGCGCATAGCGACCAGGCGCTGAAGCCCTCGAAACCGGGACGCACGATAATGAGGATGCCGAGGAAGCCGGCGATGATTGCGCCCCAGCGGCGCCACCCGACAGGCTCGGAAAAGATCAGCGCCGCGCCCAGCGTGACGCCCAGAGGCAGCGCCTGCAGCACGGCGGTAACAATGGCGAGGGGAAGCTGGAAAAGCGCCAGCAGGAAGGTGACGGTCGCACCCACCTCACCCACAGTTCGGATCAGGACATGCTTTTGCATGAGCATTCCGGGGCGCATGGGAACGTTCTCACGTGCGGCCAGAAGAAGCAGGAGCGCCGTGGCAAAGATGCCGCGCAGGAGCATCGCCTGCCCCATGTTCATGGAGGCCGAAACGGACTTCATCAGCGTGTCATTGATCGTAAAGCCGGCCATGGCGATCGACATGAACAGCGCGCCGCGCAGATTGGGAGAGAGAGCCACTTCGATTCCGTTGCTGGATTTCGTAAGCCAGCCTTACGGTCCGCGCGACCGCAAGGCAATCGGGCCAGATCAGGGGAAAATGCTTGTCAGCCGCCCGTCACACTCATGTGGCGGGAGACAGCGGGGCGGCGCGTGCGCCGGTCGATGACGAAATCGTGCCCCTTGGGCTTGCGGGAGATCGCCTCGTCAATGGCCTGCGAGAGCAGTTCGTTGCCTTCGGAGGTGCGGAGGGGCGTGCGCAGATCGGCCGCATCCTCCTGTCCCAGGCACATGTAGAGCGTTCCCGTGCAGGTGACGCGAACACGATTGCAGCTTTCGCAGAAATTGTGGGTGAGCGGCGTGATGAAGCCCAGGCGCCCGCCGGTCTCGGCGACTTCCACATAGCGGGCGGGACCTCCGGTCTTGTAGGGGATGTCGGTGAGCGTGAAGCGGCGCTCCAGCCGCGCCCTCAGTTCGGAAAGCGGCAGATACTGGTCAGTCCGGTCGACATCGACCTCTCCCATCGGCATGGTCTCGATCACCGTCATGTCCATGCCGCGGTTATGNGCCCACAGCATCATCTCAGGGATTTCATCCTCGTTGAAGCCCCTGAGNGCCACGGTGTTGATCTTGATCTTAAGACCGGCTGCCTGCGCGGCGTCGATGCCACGCATCACCTTGTCCAGAATGCCCCAGCGGGTGATCGCCCGGAACTTTTCCGCGTCAAGCGTGTCGAGCGAGACGTTCACCCGGCGCACGCCGCAATCCGCCAGTTCGGGGGCGAAACGTTCGAGTTGTGAACCGTTCGTCGTGAGCGTCAGCTCGTCGAGGCTGCCGTTTTCCAGATGCCGCGAAAGCTGGTGTACCAGATGCATGATGTTCTTGCGCACCAGCGGCTCGCCGCCGGTGAGCCGCAGACGCCGCACGCCCTTTTCAATGAAGACCGAGCAGAGGCGGTCGAGTTCCTCCAGGCTTAGGAGATCTTTCTTGGGCAGGAAGTGCATGTCCTCGGCCATGCAGTAGACGCAACGGAAATCGCAGCGGTCCGTTACCGACACCCGCAGGTAGGTGATCGCGCGGCCGAAGGGATCGATCATGCTGGCGGTCATTTCCTATCCTTTGTCGCGCACCCCATGCTCGAAGCATGTCGGCTCCGGGCCGCATTCCGTCAAGCCCATAGCCTACCACCTGTCCATCGCGAACGGCAACGGCCGAGATCAGCGCTTTCCATCGGCCGCCGGCTAGCGTAGGTCAAGGGCGGAGGAAAAGCATGAAACCACCAAGCGAATTGCGGGTCTCGAAGGACCGGAAGCTTCTCACCGTCAGCTTCCCCGATGAGGAGCCGATGCAGATCAGTGCCGAGATGCTGCGCGTGCTGTCGCCCTCGGCGGAAGTGCAGGGTCACTCGCCCGAGCAGCGTGTGACGGTCGCGGGCAAGCGGAATGTCGCGATCTCCGAGATCGAGCCGGTCGGCAATTACGCCGTGCGCATAGTATTCGATGACGGTCATGCAACGGGACTGTACAGCTGGAGCTATCTGGCACGGCTCGGGCTCGAGGGCGAGAAGCTGTGGCAGGACTATCTGCGCGAACTGGATGAAAAAGGATTGAGTCGCGGCGCCTGATAGGGAGATGAACATAGGTAGCAAGTCGTGCATTCCGTTGGTAACGAATTGTTTACGATAAGGCGATGAAGCTTGCGATAAGCTGCCGGAGCTGGAACGCCGTCGCTTAGCGTTGGTTTACTGAATCAGTATAATTTGATCCATCGGTTGCCGGCGCACCTCCCAAGGACGCAGGCGAGAGGGGTACAGGCTCGGATCATTGTCGCACGAACCGCGGGGACAGGAAATGGCAGGAAAAATCGCAACCAGAACCGGCCTGTCGGCCCTGGCGCTTGCGGTGGCCCTTACCGGAGGAACGACTTCGGCAAATGCCGAGCAGTATCTGTTCGACAGGCTGTTTGGCCGCAACAGAGCCGCCCGGCAATATGTTGAACCGGCACCCGTGCCGCAGACCACGGGCGCCGTGCGGGTTGTGCCGAAGGTTTCTTCGCCGTCCTATTACAACTACACACCGGAAGCGCCGGTGAAACTGGATCTGGTCAGCCTTGCCGCCGCGCTTGAAGGGGGCGAGGCGAAGGAGCATGCGGATACGGATTTCGCCCGGTCGGTCGCGCGGCTCACCGATTTCGAGTTGTTGGCGGAAAAGAAGATCGCCGCCGCCCTTGTCGACTATTACGCCGAAAATCCCGACTTCATCTGGGTGGATGAAAACGGGCCAAACGAGCGGGCGAAAGCCGTTCTTGACGTGCTTGCCGACGCTGCGGATTACGGCCTTCAGGAGACCGATTACGTGGTCAGCCCGCCGTCGCTGGACGAGCCCGGCGCCGCGGATGAGCGAATGGCAGAACTGGCCCGCTTCGAGCTTACCCTTTCGGCAAGGGCGCTACGCTATGCGCGCGATGCGCATCTGGGTCGCGTGAACCCGAACAAGCTGTCGGGNTATCACGACTTTCCGACCAAGCCCCTTGAAGAGCGCCGCGTGCTGGAAGTGCTCGCCGGAACGCCAGTCCCGGCGCGCTACCTCAAGGCCTTGCATCCGCAGAACGAGCTTTATGCCGCGCTTCGGGAAGAGCTGAAGGCTCTGCGGGCGAGCGCGGAGCGCGAGATCGTGGTGGATCCGGAAACCTTTGTGCGGCCGGGCGAGAGCCACAGCGAGTTCCCGAAGATCCTTCAGATCATCGAGCGCGATGCGGACGAGGCCTTCCTCGCCGAATACGGCGACATTCTTACGGCTCACCGCGGCAGCGAGACCTACGCGCGTGAACTGGTTCCGGTCATCAAGGCCGCCCAGAAGCTTCATGAACTCAACCCGGACGGCATTATTGGCCAGCGTACGGTCAGTGCGCTTGCCGGCGAGTCCCGCGCCGCGCGCATCGAGAAGGTGCTGCTGTCCCTAGAGCGGCTGCGCTGGCACCCGTCTCACCTGGGCAGCACTCGGGTCATGATTAACGTGCCGTCCTTCACAGCAAGCTTCATCGACAATGGCGAAGTGCGGCTGTCGATGCGTGCCGTGGTGGGCTCGCGATCAAATCAGACGAGCTTCTTTCACGACAAGATCGAATATGTCGAATACAACCCCTATTGGGGCGTGCCGCGCTCGATCCTGATCAACGAAAAGCTGCCGCAGCTTATCCGCGATCCGGGTTATCTGGACCGGGCCGGCTATGAAGTGACCGATGCGCGCGGGCGGCGTATTCCCTCCGCGGCCATCAACTGGGCAGCCTACGGATCGAATATTCCGTTCAGCGTGCGGCAGAAGCCGGGGCCGGGCAATGCGCTCGGGCAGCTAAAGATCATGTTCCCTAACAAGCATGACATCTATATGCACGACACCCCGGACAAGGGGCTGTTCGCCCGTGACATGCGCGCCTTCAGCCACGGCTGTGTGCGCCTGCAGGAGCCGCGCGCCATGGCCGCCGCTGTGCTCCGCGTCTCCGAGGAGGAGGTGGGGCGCAGAATTGCCCAGGGACGCAATTCGCGTCAGGACGTTCCGGAAGCAATTCCCGTCTATGTCGGCTACTTCACCGCATGGCCGGAACCGGACGGCAGCGGAATCTCCTATCATCCGGACGTTTACGGCCGGGATGCCCATCTCCAGGAAGCACTTCAGAAGGTGGAGAAGCTGCGAGCCCCGGGTAGCTGATGCCCTTTAGCTGTGCCAGAAGGAAGGCGTGAAGACGACCAACACAGCTAGGATTTCAAGGCGGCCAAGAAGCATGATGGCCGCCATGATCCATTGCGCATAATCGCTGAACGCCGAAAAATCGCCGGCGGTCCCGACGACGCCGCCGAAGCCCAAGCCGACGTTGCAAAGGGCGGCGAGAGCTGCCGTCAGCGACGTGACCATATCCAGATTGCCTGCAGCAAGTGCCAGGCTGCCACCGATCCAGACGATCAGGAAGGCGATGACGAACAGGACGACGGAGCGCTGCATCTCCTCGTCAACGACGCGGGCACCGTACCGCAGCGGCTGCACCGAATGCCCGTAGACCAGCTGGCGGAGGCCGTTGCGCAGCATGCGGCCAAGGATAAGGAAGCGATAGGCCTTCACGCCGCCTGAAGTCGAGCCGGAACAGCCGCCGAGAAACGTCGCGAAGAACACCGCCATCACCGCGAACGACCCCCAGCCTGCGTAATCCTCGCTGACGAAGGCTGTGGTGGTGATGATCGAGATGAAATTGAAGGCGGAACTGGTCAGCGCTTCGCCGAACGGCACGCCGTCCATAACGCGGCGGTGGATGGCCACGACGAATACGAAAGCGGCCGTATAGGCAAGGAAGAGCCGGATTTGCGGATCGCGGAGGGCATCGAGCCTGCCCCGTACGATGAAAAGGATGAGGATCGAGAAGGGCAGGGCACCAAGGATCATGAAGATCGCGGCCACCCACAGCACGGCTGAATTGCCGAAATACCCGAATGAGGCGTCATGAGTTGAGAAGCCGCCGGTCGATACCGTCGTCATCGCGTGGTTGATCGCGTCGAAGGGGGTCATACCCGCTGCCGCATAGGCGATGGCGCACAGCACTGTCAGAAACATATAGACCGCAATGAGAGCCCGCACGAAGCTGGCCAGCCGATCGAAAGGCCGCTCCTCGATGTCAGTTGATTCGATGCGGAAATAGGAAAAGCCACCGACATTAAGCACCGGCAGGAAGAATAGGCTGAGGGCGATGACGCCGAGCCCGCCCATCCACTGCAGCAGCGACCGCCACAGCAGGATGCCCGGCGGCAGCGCGTCCAGACCGGCAATCACCGTAGCACCGGTGGTCGTCGTCGCGGAAACGGATTCGAATATGGCCGAGGACAGGTCCAGATTGAGCGAGGCCGTATAGAAGGGCAACGCGCCGATGATACTCAGCGTGGTCCATAGAAGAACCACGACGAGGAAGGCGAGCCGTGTCGAACGGAGCGGATTGCGGTCGCGGGTCGCGGCGGCGATCGTCAATGCGCCAGCGCCCGTGACGCAGGCACAGATCGCGAATACCTGCCAGTCGCTGTGGCCGTAGTAGAGGTCAACGGCCGCAGGGATCAGCATCACGCCGGCCATGTAGAGCGCGAAGATGGAGGCGACATGGACCGCCGCCCTGATGATGGAAGCGTGCACGGCTTTCGCTTTCGAGTGAATGCTGGTGACTGTCCTCTCTACCGCCTCGTGCTGGAAGGCCGCTCGGGGCGCAAGCGCGGGATCGTATCAGGATAGCCGGCTGAGCTTGTCAATCCACCTGTGCTTTTGCCCATCGCTCACACAGGGAGGCTGAAGGCTCAAAGATATTTCTGGATGCGCCGGCCGGCGGAAATGAAGGTCAGTGGGTTGACCGCGCGGCCGTTGCGACGGACCTCGTAGTGCAGATGCGGGCCGGTCGAGCGGCCGCTGCTGCCAACTCGGCCGACAATCCCGCCCTTTTCGACGTGGGCGCCGACCTGGACCATGATCTTGCTTAAGTGCGCGTAACGAGTGGTGATGCCGTTCCCATGGTCGATCTCGACCATTCGCCCGTAGCCGCCGTTCCAGCCTGCTTTGATGACTGTGCCGCTGCCCGTCGCCCGCACGGGCGCGCCGTATTCGGCCCTGAAGTCCACCCCGGAATGGTGTGCCGGGCGCCCGATAATGGGATCGCTTCGGATGCCGAAGCTGCTTGTCACCGCAGCGCCAGGGAGCGGATTGGCGATGGGAATGCGGCGCGCCGTCTGCTTGATTTTTTCCAGCCGGTCGAGCGCCTCGTCCAGCTCGCGTACCTTCTCTTCGAAGGGCAGCAGGGCGCCCACTGCAGCGAGCAGCGGACCGCCGGCGGGTTCAACGCCATAGTCCTCAGCGATCGGGATTCCCGCCGCATCGAGCGCCGCACTGATGGCTTCCGTGGTCTGATAGGCGGTTTCAGTCAGGCTGCCGATGCGCGCGAGCTGGTCTGCCTCCAGATCGTCCAGAGAGCGGTCGATGGCGGACAGAACCTGCTCCTCCGTTTCCCCCGCGGTCCCGGATTCGCCATATCCCGGACGCAGAGGCCAAGGCACCTGTGCCTTCTCCTCAGGCTGGGAATAGGCGCTTGCAACAGTGGGTAGTCCGAACTTTTCTGACGTCAGGCCCGCGCGTATCTCCGGGCGGGGCGAGGGAACCGGGATCGTCTGTTCGTCCGCTCGCAGTTCGCCGGCGCGCTCGAGCACCGGGCTCAGGCGGCTCTGCTGGCGTGTGAGCTGTTCCTGCCGTTCCACCAGCTCTGCCATTTTGCGCTGCATGAGCTGCTGCTCCAGAAGCTGTCGGCTCGTGACGCGGTCGAGTTGTGCTCTCAGCGCGGCGATCCTCTCTTCATAGGCCCGCTCCAGGCGTGCCTGGCGGACGAGCGCCGCGCTGACGATATCCTCATGCAGCGTCAAGTAGGTCGCAGCCGCCAGCGTGACGAGAAGGAAAGCAGCGGCCGCAGAGCCGGCAAGTGCGATCATCCACGGCCGCACCTTGAAATAGCGGATGTGCTCGCCCCGGGCGATGATGACGGTGGGGAGTTCCCTGCGCCTGCCGAAAACGCCTGTGTGATACGCCTGCTTCACAGTTTCGCGCCGTCCTCACCGAAATTGGCCGAAACCGATTACATACCGTTAGGGTTAACAAACGTTTTCGCCGAGAACGGTTGCTGCGCTCTGCCTATTGCTGCGGCGCGTTCCCGGTCAGCGCTCTTGCCGCTTCCAATACGGCTTCGGCATGGCCGGGCACCTTCACCTTACGCCAGATTTCGGCGATGCTCCCGTCCCGTCCAAGCAAGAATGTCGTGCGCTCCACGCCCATATAGCGGCGGCCGTACATGCTTTTTTCGGTCCAGACGCCATATTCCTGCAGTGTGGTTTTTTCCGTGTCGGAGACGAGCGCGACCGTGAGCCCGTGCTTCTGCTTGAACTTGTCGTGGCTCTTCGCGCTGTCGGGCGAGATCCCGACGACCTCCACTCCGAGCGCAGCGAAATCCGGTTTCAGCTGCGAGAAGGCGACCGCCTCGGCCGTGCACCCGCTCGTGTCGTCCTTGGGATAGAAGAAGAGAACGACGGGTTTCCCTGCAAGCTGCGACAGACGCAGTGTGCCGCCTCCGTCGCGCGGCAGTTCGAAATCAGGCGCTTTCATTCCCTTCTCGAGAACGGTCATTTTCTCACCTTCCTCTTCGGTTAGTCCGGCGTTCAGTAAATTCTTGAATACTTCGGCAAGCCCCGGCCCATTCAGTGGGGACCGGTTATAATGCGGCGGCGGGATTCGTCCATGCCGGCGGCAGGCCTCGACGGGAATATCGGTGGAGCAGGGCACGCGAGAACACGAACTGGTGCGCTTCCGACGCGAGGAAATTGCCGCGTTGGACCGGTTTCCCTCGGCGCGCCGGCCGCCGCACCGCCTGTGTCGCTCGCGCATGCGCCGGCTTAGGCGCGCTCTCCTGCGCTCGTTTCTCGCGCTTGCCGCGCTCGTAATCGTGGCGAGCTGCCTTCTCTATCTGGTCGGCGTTGATGCGATCGGCAACGAGCGGCTGCGGAGGCAGGCGGAACAGGCGATCGAGCAGATTGCTGGCGTTGATGTCGACGTCACTCTGGGGCGGCTGCGTCTGGTGCCCGGCCGGACTAGCCTCTTTGCGCTGGAAATCGGCGACGTGCTGATCGCAAGGGCCGATGACGGCACGCCGATCGCCCGGGCCGGCACTCTGCATTTCGGGCTGAGGGCGATCCCGCTTCTGAACGGCCGGGTCGAGCTTGCACGGGTGGCCATGGCGGAAGCGGCTTTTTCGCCTTCAGGCCTGCCTGCGGGAGGCGGCCTTGCCGCGCTGCTTGCCGCGGGCGAAGTCATCCATCCCGATACCCTCCAGCGCGCGGTTTTTGACAGCGTTCATCGTGCTTTCGCGATGACGCGGAATGTCGGGCTCACGCGGGTCAGCCTTACCGACATCAGCCTGCTTCCCGATGATGGCGATGAGCCCCACCTCCGCATTGAAGAGCTGGAGCTTGAGCGTTCGGACGAAGCGGAAATTACCTTCGAAGGCTCCGCGCTTTATCGCGACCGCAGCGTGGTCTTCGACGGACAGGCTCAGCGGTCGGCCGATGGGGAAAGCATCGAACACCTTGCCTTCAATCTTGCTGCACCAGAGACTGACGATTCCGCCAGCAAGGCCGGGACGGGACTCATCCGCGCGCTGGGCGCCTTCGAGCTGGCGCTGACCGGACGGGAGACGGGGAGCGAAGATCGCGGCCGGCTGGAATTGGAGGTGCGGCTTGCCAATACGCTTGTGGGTTTCGACCGCGACGAAATCCTGGTCAACAGCGCCGTTGCCCGGCTTGCCTCCAACGAGGGGGATGAGGCCTTTTCCGTCCCCGAGCTCATGCTTTCCATCGGGCGCACGCGGATCAACCTCGAAGGCAGGATCACGCCCACGGAGCCGGCGGAAAGTGCCGGCCCGGCAATCTACAGCATCGATCTCGTATCGCGCCGCTCCCTGATCGCGCCGGCCGACTCGCCAGAGCCGGCGCTGCCCTTCACCATGCGGATTGCAGGCCGTTTCGAGCCTCTGGCGAGGCGTATGGTCGCCGAGCGGATCGACATGCGCACCGCCGGAGGGGAAGTGACGGCCAGCGCGGCATTGACGATGCCCGCCGGCATGGCCCCAGGCGTTACGCTCGCCCTATATGTGGCCGATCTGCCGACCGCGCACGCCAAGCAGTTCTGGCCATGGTTCGCCGCCGCCGGAGCGCGCCGCTGGACATTGGAAAACGTCTTCGGCGGCCGCGTGCGGGAAAGCAGCCTGCGGCTGATCGTCCCTCCCGGTCGGCTTGGCAACGGGGTGCCGCTGTCGGCGGAGGAGGTCTATGGTCGCTTCAATCTGTCCGGCACGCGGTTCGACATTGCCGGGCGCCTTCCGCCGGTGCGCAACGGGGAAGGCTCCGTCGCCTTCCGCGGGACGGATGTGAGGGTCGAACTCGAATCGGGCACCATCTACATGCCGAGCGGGCGGCGTGTGGATGCCAGCGGCGGAACCCTCACCATCCATTCCGCGCATCTGAAGCCCCGCATAGGCAAGCTTTCGATCGACGTGTCCGGCGAGGCATCCGCCATTGTGGAGCTCGCCTCCTATGAGCCGATAGACGCCTCGCGCTTCCACGACCTCGCTCCGGACGACATTTCCGGCGATATGTCCGGCCACATCAACGCGGACATTCCCCTGCAAAACGGCATTCCCGCGTCGAATCTCGGCTGGAAGGTCGATCTCCGTTACACGGATCTGTCGCTTTCAAGGCCGATCGAGGGGCAGAAGATCGACGCGGCATCGGGGTCACTGCTGATCCAGCCCGACCGCGCGGAGATCGTCGCCGAGGCCGAGCTGAACGGCGTGCCCGCAAGCCTTCGCCTGCTTCAGCCGCTCGGCGGCTCAAGCGTGGAACGCGTGCGTCACGTCGAACTCAAGATGAACGATGCGGCGCGGGACAGGCTGTTCCCCGGGCTGGGGATGCTCGTCTCCGGGCCGTTCACGGTAGTCTATGACGAACTGCCCGGTGAGAGGACGAACATCACCGTCCAGCTCGACCGCGCGCGCCTGACCGTTCCTTGGATCGGCTGGCGCAAGGGGCCTGGCATTCCAGCCTCGGCCAGCTTCAAGATGGATGCGGATGGCGGGACGGTCGAACTCTCGGATTTTTCGTTACGCGGCGAAAGCTTCGCCGTGTCCGGTCTGGTGCGGCTTTCTGGTGGTCAGCTTGAGGAAGCACGCCTCGACCATGTGCGCTTCAACCGCGGCGACGATTATGCGGCCATGATCCGACGTGACGGCGTCGGCTATGCCGTTCTGGTGGAGGGCGCCTCGATCGATGCACGCGGCATCATCAAGCGGGCGCTGGAGGAAGACTCAGGATCGTCGTCCAGCGGTTCTCCCAAAGGGCAGGCGGGCAGCGTCCGGGTCGATGCCACGCTCGGCCAGGCTTATGGTTTCAACGGTGAGAGCCTGGCGCAGGTGAAGCTTTCCTATGCCTCAGGCGGCGACCGGCCCGACCGGCTGTCGGTTAGCGGGGCGGCGGACCGCTACGGCTCGATCACCCTGACCAAGAGCGTAGAAGGGGATCGCCACGTGGTGAGGGCCAGTTCCGACAATGCGGGCGCTGTCCTTCGCTTTCTCGATATCTACAAGTACATGGAAGGCGGACAGCTGAGCCTGGCACTGGAGGGCGCAAGCGACAGCGATGTGCTTTCCGGCCGCATCGACATCCGCGACTTCTGGCTGGTCAATGAGCCACGCATGAGCTCTCTGGTGGCCGCCACACCGGACGCGAGCGGGAGGGTCGATGCCACGCGCGTCGAGTTCGAGCGTGCGGGTGCCTTTCTGACGAAGGGAAGGGGAAGCCTTGCCATTGCCAATGGCGTGCTGCGCGGCCCACTGATCGGCTCGACCTTCCAGGGCACGCTTTACGACGCCAATGACAATATGGACATCACCGGCACTTTCATGCCGATCTATGGCGTCAACCGGATTTTCGGCGAGATTCCGCTGATCGGGCAAATTCTCGGCAACGGGCGTGACGGCGGCCTGATCGGCATCACCTACCGGCTTTCCGGCAAGTTCGGGGATCCGAAACTGCAGGTAAATCCAATCTCCGCCATTGCGCCCGGCTTCCTGCGGGAGCTTTTCGAATTTCGGTAAGCGGGTAAGTGCCACAGGCTCGATGCCATGCGAGCCTGTTTCTGAGACACCTCGGCAGAAGCCGCGCCGGTATCCTGTCTATTCACTTACCGGACGCAAGAGCACGTGCTTCTTGCGCCCGAAGGAAACCTTGATCACCCCTTCGGCCGTGACATCGTCCGCGCCGATGATAGCGCGGTCGTCCGTTACCGGACGGTCGTTGATGCGAATGGCGTTGTTGGCGATCGCCCGGCGCACTTCGCCATTGGATGCAGCAAGACCAGCGCGAACGACCGCGGTAAGCACGCCCAGGCCGCTTTCGACCTCGGCGCGCGGCACCTCCACGGTGGGCAGGCTTTCGGCAAGCGCGCCTTCCTCGAAGGTCTTGCGCGCGGTCTCGGCGGCGGCCTCGGCAGCCTCGCGGCCATGCACGATGGCCGTCGCCTCCGTCGCCAACACCTTCTTGGCCTCGTTGATCTCCGCGCCCTTCAGCGCGGCCAGCCGGGCGATCTCGTCAAGCGGCAGCCTGGTGAAGATCTTCAGGAAGCGCTCGACGTCCTCATCCTCGGTATTGCGCCAGTACTGCCAGAAGTCATAGGGGCTGAAATGGTCCGGGTTGAGCCACACGGCTCCGCTCGCCGTCTTGCCCATCTTCGCGCCCGACGCGGTGGTGAGAAGCGGCGTCGTTAGCGCATAGAGCTGGGGCGTGCCCATGCGATGGCCGAGTTCGATGCCGTTGACGATGTTGCCCCACTGGTCGGAGCCGCCCATCTGCAGGATGCAGCCGTAGCGCCGGTTGAGCTCCACGAAATCGTAGGCCTGCAGGATCATGTAGTTGAATTCCAGGAAGGAGAGTGACTGCTCGCGGTCGAGCCTCTGCTTCACCGACTCGAAGGAGAGCATCCGGTTAACCGAGAAGTGGCGCCCCACGTCACGCAGGAACTGGACATAGTTTAGTTCGAGAAGCCAGTCCGCATTGTTGACCATGAACGCATCGGTCGGCCCGTCCCCGAAGCGCAGGATACGCCCAAAGATGCGCTGTATGCCTTCGATGTTCTTGGCGATCGTCTCGGGCGGAAGCAGCCGACGCTGCTCGTCGCGGAAGGACGGGTCGCCGATCATCGAGGTGCCGCCGCCCATCAACACGATCGGGCGGTGGCCCGTCTCCTGCAGCCAGTAGAGCATGGTGGCGGAGATAAGATTGCCGATATGCAGGCTGGTCGCCGTCGCGTCGTAGCCGACATAGCCGGTGATCGTTCCGCTTGCCGCCGCCTCATCGAGCCCTTCGGGATCGGATATCTGGTGGATGAAGCCACGCTCGGAAAGCACGCGCAGGAAATCGGACTTGAACCGTTGCATTCTCGACGATCCCGTATGGGGAACTGGCTGAAAGACGAGCGGCGTTTAACACCGCCGCCCAGGGCAGACAAGCGCGAGGAGGCTCATCTTAGCCGCTTCGGGCGCGGTTCGGCCAGCTCGCCCCTCAGCCGCCGGTCCAGATAGTCGGCGCACTCCTCGATAAGCTGGTCGGCCATGTTGCTGTAGAAATGGTTCGCGTTGGGGATCGTCTTCTGCGTGATCGTGATGCCCTTCTGCGACTGCAGCTTGTCGACAAGTGCCTGCACGTCCGCGGGCGGCGCAACGCGGTCGGCCCCGCCATGGATGATAAGCCCGGAGGAAGGACAGGGGGCCAGGAAGGAGAAGTCGTAGATGTTGGGCTGCGGCGAGACGGAGATGAAGCCCTCGATCTCCGGCCGGCGCATGAGAAGCTGCATGCCGATCCAGGCGCCGAAGGAATAGCCCGCAACCCAGCAGCTTTTCGAATCGGGATGCAGGGACTGTACCCAGTCGAGCGCGGCGGCCGCATCCGATAGCTCGCCGGTGCCGTGATCGAAGGAACCCTGGCTTCGCCCGATGCCGCGGAAATTGAAACGCAGCGTGGTGAATCCGCGGCTCTGGAACAGGTAGAAGAGATCGTAGATGATCTTGTTGTTCATTGTGCCGCCGAACTGCGGATGCGGATGCAGAATGAGCGCGATGGGCGCATTCTTCTCCTTCGACGGCTGATAGCGGCCTTCGAGACGGCCGGCAGGTCCGTTAAAGATCACTTCGGGCATGGTCACTCCAACTCGCTGCCGGGTCGTGCCGCCACGATCAAATCATCACGGGCGGGTCTTGACGCGGCGCAGCTGCCTCCATAGAAGCTAGTTTAGAACTGTTCAAAAGTGGGGCGGCGTGCTGCCCCTGGCGAGCCGGTAGATAGGATGGCTTGCCTTGGAAATTCAAGGAAATAACGCTGTCTGGGTCGCAATTCGCGGCAGATGGTGCAAGGACGGACATGGCAGAAGAGCGCATCTATCTGGACCATAATGCCAGCGCGCCGCTTCTCAGCGCGGCGCGTGAGGCGATGGTGGCTGCGCTCGATGCCGCCAATCCGTCCTCCGTCCATGCAGAAGGCCGGATATCCCGGCGAATCGTTGAAGCTGCGCGGCGCGATGTGGCCGCGCTTGTGGGTGCCAAGCCCGAGCACGTGGTCTTTACCTCCGGCGCGAGTGAGGCCGCCGCCACGCTCCTGTCGCCGGAATGGACCATGGGGCGGGCGCCGCTCAGGTTCGGCCGGCTTTATGTGTCGGCTGCGGAACATCCCTGCATCCTGTCTGGCGGCCGCTTTCCGGCCGATGTGGTTTACAAAATTGCGGTGAATGCCGACGGTCTCATAGACCTGGACGCTTTAGAGCGGGCGCTTGCCGGCCATGATCGGGAGCGGGGGCTTCCGCTGGTGGCGGTGCATGCGGCGAACAACGAGACCGGCGTAATCCAGCCCTTCGAGGAGATTGGCCGGATCGCTCGGACGGCGGGTGCCACAGTCATTTTGGATGCCGTGCAGGCGGCCGGACGCATTCCTCTCAATATTTCAGCAGGATATGCGGATTTCTTTATCCTGTCGTCGCACAAGATCGGCGGACCCAAGGGCGTAGGTGCCATTGTCGGCGTCAGCGATCTTATGATGCCGCGTCCGCTGATTGGCGGCGGCGGGCAGGAGAAGGGGCACCGAGCCGGTACTGAGAACGTGGTGGGTATCGCCGGTTTCGGTGCTGCCGCGCGCGAGGCGGCCGCCGGCCTTGCCCATATGGACGCCGTACGCGCACGGCGCGACAGGCTGGAGACAATCATCCGCGAAGCCGTACCGGGCGCGATGATCTACGGCTGCAACGCTCCGCGCCTCCCAAATACGATCTTTTTCTCGATCCCCGGAATGAAGGCGGAGACGGCGCAGATCGCCTTCGATCTGGCGGGAATCGCGCTGTCGGCGGGCTCGGCATGTTCGTCAGGCAAGGTGGGTCCCAGCCATGTGCTCGCGGCCATGGGGTTTGGGGATCAGGTGGGAGCGCTGCGCGTTTCCATTGGGCTTTCGACGACGGATGAGGAGGTCGAAGCCTTTGCAGAGGCGCTGAAAAAGATCGCGGCAAAACGAAAGGAAAGGGCGGCCGCCGCTTGAAGCCGGCAGGTGGTGTGATGGCACGCAAGGAAAAAATGGAGTAAATGACACATATTTTCTGAGGCGCACGTGAATTCGGCATCCGTCCTCCCTAGATAGAGGGCGGCTTGCCAGTCTTGAAACGGCCGGACCTTGACTCCGGCATGAATGGAGAATGCTGATGCCTGCAGTGCAGGAAACCATCGAGCAGGTCCGCCGTATCGATGTGGACCAGTATAAGTATGGCTTTGAGACGCTGATCGAAAGCGACAAGGCGCCAAAGGGGCTCAACGAGGATATCATTCGGTTCATCTCGGCCAAGAAGGGCGAGCCGGAATGGATGACCGAATGGCGTCTGGCCGCTTACCGGCGCTGGCTCACTATGGAAGAGCCGACTTGGGCGCGCGTTTCCTATCCTAAGATCGATTTTCAGGACATCCACTACTACGCCGCGCCGAAGGGCATGACCGGCCCGCGCTCACTTGACGAGGTCGATCCCGAGCTTCTGCGCACCTATGAGAAGCTCGGCATTCCGCTTCGCGAGCAGGAAATCCTCGCGGGCGTGCGCAGATCGGGCGAACCGAGCACGCTAGACGGCGATGGCGCGAGCGACAACGTCTACCAGTCTGGCCGTGTCGCGGTGGACGCGGTGTTCGACTCCGTCTCGGTCGTGACCACCTTCAAGAAGGAGCTGGCCAAGGCCGGCGTCATTTTCTGCTCGATTTCTGAAGCAATACGCGAACATCCCGAGCTCGTCCGGAAGTATCTCGGTTCTGTAGTCCCGCCCACGGACAATTTCTACGCCACCCTTAATTCGGCGGTCTTTACCGACGGCTCCTTCGTCTATGTGCCCAAGGGCGTACGCTGCCCGATGGAGCTGTCCACCTACTTCCGCATCAACGAGCGGAACACGGGGCAGTTCGAGCGCACGCTCATCATTGCCGATGAGGGCGCCTATGTCTCCTATCTGGAAGGCTGCACCGCGCCGCAGCGTGACGAGAACCAGCTTCATGCGGCCGTTGTCGAGCTGATCGCGCTTGACGATGCGGAGATCAAATATTCGACGGTCCAGAACTGGTACCCCGGCGATACGGAAGGCAAGGGCGGCGTCTACAACTTCGTCACCAAGCGGGGCGATTGCCGCGGCAGGAACTCCAAGATTTCGTGGACGCAGGTGGAAACCGGCTCCGCGATCACCTGGAAATATCCGTCCTGCCTGCTGCGTGGCGACAATTCGCGCGGTGAGTTCTACTCGATCGCGGTCTCCAACGGCCATCAGCAGATCGATTCCGGCACCAAAATGATCCATCTCGGCAAGAACACGTCGAGCCGGATCATTTCCAAGGGCATTTCTGCCGGCCGCTCCAACAACACCTATCGCGGCCAGGTCTCGATCCACCGCAAGGCCGAGAACGCGCGCAACTTCACCAACTGCGACTCGCTGCTCATCGGCAATGACTGCGGCGCCCACACGGTGCCCTACATCGAGGCCAAGAACTCGACCGCAAAAGTGGAGCACGAGGCGACCACCTCGAAGATCTCCGAGGATCAGAAGTTCTATGTGATGCAGCGCGGCATTCCGGAAGAGGAGGCGATCGCGCTCATCGTCAACGGCTTCGTCAAGGACGTCATCCAGGAACTGCCGATGGAGTTCGCTGTCGAGGCGCAGAAGCTCATTAACATCAGCCTCGAGGGCTCGGTCGGATGATCAAGCGCGTGTGGCATGGCTACACCACGCCCGAGCGAGCGGACGAGTACGAACGGTTGCTGCGCAGCGAGGTGATGAAGGAGATCGAAGGCAAGAATATCCCCGGCCTTCGGCGCTTCGAGGTGCTTCGCCGTGCTCTTGAGGACGAAACAGAGTTCGTGACCATCATGGAGTTCGACTCGCTCGAAAGCGTAAAGGCCTTTGCCGGCGAGGATTATGAGGCCTGTTACGTACCCGCCGCGGCCCGTGCCGTTCTGAAACGCTTCGATCAGCGTTCGCAACACTATGAGCTGCGCGACGTGCGCAGCTACGTATGAGTTCTTACAGGAAGAAGAGATGCTCGAAATCAAGAACCTTCACGCCCGCATCGCCGAGGACGGCACGGAAATCCTGCGCGGGGTCAATCTCACGGTAAAGGCCGGCGAAGTCGCCGCCATCATGGGCCCGAACGGCTCCGGCAAGTCCACGCTGTCCTATGTGCTGGCCGGCCGCGAGGACTATGAGGTCACCGAGGGCGACATCCTCTACAACGGAGAATCCATCCTTGAGATGGACCCGGCTGAACGCGCCGCCGCCGGCATCTTCCTCGCGTTCCAGTATCCGATGGAGATACCGGGCGTTGCCACGATGGAATTCCTAAAGGTGGCCATGAATGCCCAGCGCAAGGCGCGTGGCGAGGAGGAACTGAAGATTCCGGAGCTGATGAAGCGGGTGCGCGCCGCGGCCGAATCGCTCAGCATGGACATGGCCATGCTCAAGCGGCCCCTCAATGTCGGCTTTTCAGGCGGCGAGAAAAAGCGCGCCGAGATCCTGCAGATGAAGCTTCTGGAGCCGAAGCTCTGCATTCTCGACGAGACCGACTCGGGCCTCGATATCGACGCGCTGAAGATCGTGGCGGACGGGGTGAACGCGCTACGCTCGCCGGACAGGGCGATCGTCGTCATCACGCACTATCAGCGCCTGCTCGACTATATCGTGCCCGACACGGTGCATGTTCTCTATCGCGGCCGCGTGGCGACCTCCGGCGACAAGGAGCTGGCTGTCGAGCTTGAGAAGAACGGTTACGCCGGCCTCGTCGGCGAAGCGGCTTGAGGGGCTGGCGATGAATGTTCAGACACAGATAAAGCGGACGGCTGCGGAGGAAGCACTGCTTGCCGCCTTCGCAGAGCGCGGCACAAAGCTTCCGGGTGACGCCAAGGTGGCGGAGAGGCGCGAGGAAGCGGTGTTGCTGCTTCAGCGCGGCCTGCCGAACCGCAAGGTCGAGGCCTGGCACTATACGGATCTTCGCCGGCTGCTTTCGGCCGTCCCGTCCTTCGATGCGGGCGGACCTGCGGCACCGCGCGCGCCGCTGCTGGAAGGCTCCTTCGTTCTCCCCGTGTTAAACGGAGTGGCCACTCCGCCGCTGGCAATCGACGGCGTTGCGGTTTCGAAGGTCGCCGACAGGCTTGCCGATGGCAGCTTGGCCCCGCTTCTCCGGCTGGAGGGATCGGACGACACGGTCTCCGCCATTAATGCGGCCTTTGCGGCCGATGGCTTTGTGGTGGACGTTCCCGCCGGAGCCGAGGTGGCAGCGCCGATCGAGCTCCAGAACATTCAGGCCGGGGGACAGGTCCACACGCGCTTTGCCGTAACGGTGGGGGAGGGCGCGAAAGCTACGTTTGTGGAGCGGCAGGCGGGCGAGGGCGATGCGTTCGTCAGCTCCGTCAGCCACCTGCAGGTGGAAGATGATGCCGAGGTGCTCTGGCTCATCCTCCAGGAGCAGCCGGAGGGCGCAAACCATCTCGGCCGCATCAGCCTCACCATGGGCAAGCGGGCGAAAGTGACGCTCTTCGTGATGAATTCCGGCGGCAAGCTCGTGCGCCAGGAACTGCGCATCGTCGCGGAAGGCGAGGGCTCCGAGCTGCGCCTGCGTGGCGTGAACCTGTTAGCGGGTGACACGCATTGCGACGTGACCATGGTGCTCGATCATGCCGCGCCGCACACGGTCTCGACCGAGACCATCCGCAACGTGGTCACCGGCCGGGCCGAAGGGGCGTTCCAGGGGCAGATCCGTGTGGCGCGTCACGCGCAGAAGACGGACGCCAAGATGGCCTGCAACACGCTTCTCCTGTCGGATGAAGGCGGTTTCTCTGCAAAGCCGGAGCTGGAGATCTTCGCCGATGACGTGGCCTGCGGCCACGGAGCGACCGTGACGGAAATCGAGGCCGATCATCTGTTCTACCTGATGGCCCGCGGCATCGATGAAAAGACGGCGCGTGGCCTTCTGGTGAAGGCGTTCCTTGCCGAGGTGGTCGAGGAACTGGATAATGAACAAATGGTCGACGCGCTTGAAGCCAGGCTCAACACCTGGTTCGCGGAGCACGGGTAGGCCCCTCCCATAGGCCGCGGAATATCCCGCGGCCTTCATTCCCATGTTGGGGAGATCCCGAGTAACTCGGGTGATGAAGGGGAACAGGCTGCGCTGATCGGGCGCCAGATAGGATCGGATATGGACCAGAAGCTTGAAAGCAAAACCTACGACGTCGAGGCGATCCGCCGCGATTTCCCGATCCTGGCGCGCAAGGTCCACGGCAAGCCGCTGGTCTATCTCGACAACGCCGCCTCGGCGCAGAAGCCGAAGGCGGTGATCGACGCCGTTACCCATGCCTATTCTAACGAATACGCCAATGTGCATCGCGGCCTGCACTTTCTCTCCAACGCCGCGACCGAAGCCTATGAAAAGGCGCGGGAAATCACGCGGCGCTTCCTCAATGCCAAGAGCGCGGAGGAGATCGTTTTCACCAAGTCCGCGACGGAGGCGATCAACCTCGTTGCCTACAGCCACGCCATGCCGCGGATCGGCGAGGGCGACGAGATCGTGCTTTCCGTCATGGAGCACCATTCCAACATCGTGCCCTGGCATTTCCTGCGCGAGCGGCAGGGTGCGAAGCTGGTCTGGGCGCCGGTGGTGGACGATGGAAGCTTCTCCATCGAGGAATTCGAGAAGTGTCTGAGCGAGCGGACGAAGCTCGTTGCGATCACCCACATGTCGAATGTGCTGGGCACGGTAACGCCCGTCGCTGAGATCGTCCGCATCGCGCACGCCCGAGGCATTCCCGTGCTGGTGGATGGCAGCCAGGGTGCGGTGCACCTGCCGGTGGATGTGGAGGCGCTTGGCTGCGATTTCTATGTTTGCACCGGCCACAAGCTTTACGGGCCGTCGGGCATTGGCGTGCTCTACGGCAAGCGGGAGCGTCTCGAGGAGATGCGGCCTTTCCAGGGAGGCGGCGAGATGATCGAGGATGTGACGCTAGACAACGTCACCTACAACGAGCCGCCGCACCGGTTCGAGGCCGGTACCCCGCCCATCGTGCAGGCGATCGGGCTGGGTGCGGCGCTGGAATACATCATGACGATTGGCCGCGACGTGATCGCCGCGCACGAGGCCGAGGTCTCGGCTTACGCCCACGAGCGGCTGGGACAGATCAATTCGCTGCGCATCTTCGGCACTGCGCCGGGCAAGGGTGCGATCCTGTCCTTCGAGCTTGCGGGCATCCACGCCCATGACGTGGCCATGGTCATCGACCGCTCAGGCGTTGCCGTGCGTGCCGGCACCCATTGCGCTCAGCCGCTCTTGAAGCGCTTCGGCGTGACCTCCACATGCCGCGCGTCCTTCGCCATGTATAATACGAAGGCCGAGGTGGATGTGCTCGCGGAGGCGCTTGACAAGGCGCGCAAATTCTTCGGGTGAAGCCATGGAAGAGACAAACCGGAAACCCGAACTGAACCAGGCGGAGTCAGTGGGCGAAGGCAACGCCGTCCAGAGCAGTGCCATACCGCCGGACGAACTGGCGCGTCTGACGGACGACATCATCAGCGCGCTGAAGACGGTGTACGACCCGGAGATTCCGGCCGACATCTACGAGCTCGGGCTGGTCTACAGGATCGACATCGAGGATGACCGTTCGGTGAAGATCGATATGACGCTGACGGCGCCCGGCTGTCCCGTGGCCGGCGAAATGCCCGGATGGGTGGAGAATGCCGTCAGGTCCGTGGAAGGCGTCAGCGATGTCGAAGTGAATATGGTTTTCGATCCGCCCTGGACGCCCGACCGTATGTCGGAGGAAGCTCAGGTGGCGCTCGGGTGGTATTGATTGCGCCGATGCCGGCATAGCGGATACCGAGTAGGCATTGAACGGAAAGCGTGAGAGACTAACTCCAGGTAGGACGTTTATAGCGGGCTGCTGGCCTGCTCGACGGAGAAACCGATGAGCCGATTCCAAGTCATCACCCTGACAGACGCCGCAGCCGCGCGGGTACGCGAAATCATGGCCAGCCGCGAGGGGGCCAAGGGCATTCGCGTGGGCATCAAGAAGGGTGGCTGCGCGGGAATGGAATACACCGTCGATCTTGTGACGGAGCCCGACCCGAAGGACGACCATGTGGAGCACAACGGAGCTCACGTCTATGTCGCGCCGGAGGCCACGCTGTTCCTGCTGGGCACGGAGATGGATTTCGAATCCACCCGGCTGCGCACGGGGTTCGTCTTCAACAATCCCAATCAGGCGTCCGCCTGTGGTTGCGGCGAATCGGTGGAGCTGAAGCCGGCCGATCTCAAGGCCCTGGCCGAGGCCCGGGCATAGAGGGCGGCCTGACCGGACGGCGGTCCTGAGTGGCCGCCGCTCTCTTTCCTCAGTCCGCGAAGCGGAGGCGTCCCGGCCCGTTAATGCGAGTGCGTTGCTTCGGCCACCTACAGCTCCGGCTTGCCACATGCGCATGATTGGTCTAGCGAGAGCCGCAATCCTAATTGCGCATTTTCCTCACGGCCCATGACGATTATCGATACGCGAACCCCCGATCCGAAGCGGCTCATCCCAGGCGCCACCGGCGACTGGGAGGTCATTATCGGCATGGAGATCCACGCCCAGGTCACCTCCCGTGCCAAGCTCTTCTCGGGCGCCTCCACCGAATTCGGGGCCGCGCCCAATGCCAATGTCAGCCTGGTGGACGCGGCCATGCCTGGCATGCTGCCGGTCATCAACGAGGAATGCGTCAAGCAGGCGATCCGCACCGGGCTGGGGCTGAAGGCGAAGATCAACCACCGCTCCGTCTTCGACCGTAAGAACTATTTCTACCCAGACCTGCCGCAGGGCTATCAGATTTCGCAGTACAAGCAGCCGATCGTGGGCGAGGGCGAGGTGATCGTCTCCGTCGGTCCCGCTCGGGACGGCAGCTTCGAGGAAATCAGGGTGGGCATCGAACGGTTGCATCTGGAGCAAGACGCCGGCAAGAGCCTGCACGACCAGCATCCCACCATGTCCTATGTGGACCTCAACCGTTCCGGCATCGCGCTGATGGAAATTGTCTCGAAGCCGGATTTGCGCTCGGCTGAAGAGGCAAAGGCCTTCCTGACCAAGCTAAGGACGATTCTGCGCTATCTCGGCACCTGCGACGGCAATATGGAAGAGGGCTCGCTGCGTGCCGATGTGAACGTTTCCGTGCGGCGGCCGGGCGAACCTTTCGGCACGCGCTGCGAGATCAAGAACGTCAACTCCATCCGCTTTGTGGGTCAAGCCATCGAATCGGAGGCCCGCAGGCAGATCGCGATTCTGGAGGATGGCGGGAAGGTTGAGCAGGAGACCCGCCTGTTCGACCCCAACAAGGGCGAGACACGCTCCATGCGCACCAAGGAGGAGGCGCATGACTACCGCTACTTCCCCGATCCGGACCTCGTGCCGCTCGTCTTCGATCAGGCCTATGTGGATGCGCTTGCAGCCGATCTGCCGGAGCTGCCCGACGAGAAGAAGGCGCGCTTCATGGAAAGCTTCGGGCTTTCGGAATATGATGCATCGGTGCTCGTGTCCGAAAAGGCCATTGCGGATTATTTCGAGCAGGTGGCCGCGGGCCGCGACGGCAAGGCTGCTGCGAACTGGGTCATCAACGATCTGCTCGGCGCGCTGAACAAGAACGGCAAGAGCATCGAGGAGACGCCGGTATCGCCGGATCAGCTCGGCGCCATCATCGATCTGATCAAGGACGGCACGATTTCCGGCAAGATCGCCAAGGACCTGTTCGAGATCGTCTGGAACGAGGGCGGCGACCCCACCCGGATCGTTGAAGAACGCGGCATGAAGCAGGTCACCGACACCGCGGCGATCGAGAAGGCCGTGGACGAGGTGATCGCCGCCAATCCGGACAAGGTCGAGCAGGCGAAGGCCAAGCCGACGCTCGCCGGCTGGTTCGTCGGCCAGGTGATGAAGGCGACCCAGGGCAAGGCCAATCCGCAGGCGGTNAACGCGCTCGTGAAGCAGAAGCTCGGCATCGAATGAGCGAAGCCGGCAGCGCCGTGTTGCCCGATGGCGGAAAGGTGACGATCCGGCACGCCCGGCGCGAGGACCTTCCTGCCCTCGTGGCGCTTTTTGCCGCTGANTCGCTCGGCGGGCATGGCGATACCTCCGACCCGGTCGCAGCCGGCGATTATCTCGCCGCTTTTGAAGAGATCGAACGAAGCCCTAATGACAGGCTCTATGTGGCCGAGCTTGCAGGCGAGGTGGCCGGCACCTTCCAGACGACGCTGACGAGAACGCTCACTGGCCGCGGCAGCCTCAAGATGACAGTAGAGGCCGTGCAGACGCGCGCTGACCTGCGCGGGCGCGGCATTGGTGCGGCAATGATTCGCTTCGCCATCGAGGAAGCGCGCAGGGCTGGCGCGCGTCAGGTTCAGCTCATGTCCAATGCCGTGCGCGTGGACGCCCACCGGTTCTATGAGCGGCTGGGCTTTGCCAAGAGCCATGTCGGGTTCAAGCTGAAGCTTTGAGGCGACGAAAGCGCGCGGGCCCTTGCCATCCGGCCGGAGCGCGGCCATAAGGCAACCAGTTGACGATCCGCGCACCCTTGAGGAGTGCAATGAAAAAATTCCTGCTGCAGTTCTTTACCTGGTGGAACGGCCAGACGCTCGGCACGCGCTTTCACACCTGGCGCAAGGGCCAGCGCGTCGGCGAGGACGAATTCGGCAATGTCTACTATCAGGGCGGCACGGATTCGGAGGGCCGCACCCGTCGCTGGGTGATCTACAACGGCTATTCGGAAGCCTCCATGGTACCGCCCGGCTGGCACGGATGGCTGCACCACAAGGTGGATACGCCCCCCACCGAGGAAGACTACACCCCGCGTGAGTGGCAGAAGCCGCACAAGCCCAATCTCACCGGTACGCCCGCGGCCTATCGTCCGCGCGGCTCGGTGCTCGCGAAGGAAGGACGGCCGCGGGTTACCGGCGACTACGACGCTTGGACACCCAGCTGAGAACCTTCTTTATGAAGGCTCTGGAAACTGTCCGGAACCTCATTTCTCGCCACAATCGCAAATTAGGCGCGAAGAGTTGCAGCTCGGATGAAGGAGCAGGGCGCGGAATGAGACGAGCCAGATGTTTTTCCGCAAAAGCGGTACTAGCGGTCCTTATGGCGGCTATTGCCGCGGGGGCGGCTGGCCCGGCCCAGGCCCAAACCGAACGCATCAAAAATCCGGTCGCCGAGTTCGGAGGCATCGACAAGATAACGGGCAACACCACCGTCTTCGACGTCTATATGGACGAGACGGTGCAGTTCGGCTCGCTCCAGATCACGCCGCGCGTGTGCTATTCGTCGCCCGAGACGGAGGAGCCGAAGACGGACGCCTTTGTCGAGGTGAATGAAATCACACTCGACCGGGATATCCGGAAAATCTTCAGTGGCTGGATGTTTGCCGAAAGCCCGGGCCTCAATGCGATCGAGCATGCCGTCTACGACGTGTGGCTGAAGGCCTGCAAGCAAAGCTCGGACGTCCCGCCGCCGGAGACGGACTGACCCCGCCGCTTTTCTCGCTCAAAACCGCTCAGAACTTCGCGCTTCCCTCCAGCGCCTCCGCCAGAAGCTGCTCGTAGCGGCGGCGGGGAACGTCTATGGCGCCGAAGCGCTTCAGATGCGGCGTGGTGAACTGCGTGTCGAGCAGCGTGAAGCCGCGTTCGTTCAGCCGTTCGACAAGATGCACGAGGCAGATCTTGGAAGCGTTGGGCGAGCGCGTGAACATGCTTTCGCCGAAGAAGGCGCGGCCAAGCGTGACGCCGTAGAGGCCGCCGACGAGGCGCCCCTCCTGCCATGCCTCCACCGTGTGGCAATAGCCTTGTTCGAAAAGCCGGGTGTAAGCCTCGCGGATGGGCTCGTTTATCCAGGTTTCCTGCCGGTCTGGTCCGGGTTCCGCACAGGCTGAAATCACGCCAGCGAAATCATGATCATAGCGGATTTCATAGGGTTTGCGGCGCAGAAGCTTCTTCAGGCTGCGCGGGACATGAAACTTGTCCAGCGGGATGACGCCGCGCATCTCCGGCCGCACCCAGAAGACTTCCGGGTCGTCTGCGCTTTCGGCCATTGGGAACACGCCTGTCGCATAGGCCCGCAGGAGCAAGTCCGGCGGAATGCGGAAACCAGGCGCAAATGGGCGCGTCATCGTCGTGCCCGCGAAGCAGCCGCGCTACCGGCCTTGAGCGAGATAGTTCTCCAGCCAGTGAATATCGTAGTCGCCATTGGCCACATCAATATTGCCGACCAGGTCGCGGAAAAGTGGCAAGGTCGAATTGATGCCGTCGACGACGAATTCGTCAAGCGCGCGCCGCAGTCGCATCATGCACTCGACCCGGTTGCGCCCGTGAACGATAAGCTTGCCGATCAGGCTGTCGTAATAGGGCGGGATGCGATAGCCAGAATAGACGCCCGAATCGACGCGCACGCCCAGGCCTCCTGGCGTATGGAAATGGGTGATCGTACCGGGCGAGGGCACGAAGGTGCGCGGGTCCTCCGCGTTGATGCGGCACTCGATCGCATGGCCGTGGAAACGCACCTCGTCCTGCCGCAGTGAAAGCCCGCCGCCCGAGGCGATGCGGATCTGCTCGTGGACAAGGTCGATGCCGGTGATGGCCTCCGTGACGGGATGTTCGACCTGCAGGCGCGTATTCATTTCGATGAAGTAGAACTCACCGTTCTCGTACAGGAACTCGACGGTTCCGGCGCCCGAATAGCCGAGATCGGCTACCGCGCGCGCCACGGTCTCGCCGATGCGGTTGCGCTGCTCCACATTGAGGGCGGGGGAGGTCGCCTCCTCCCACACCTTCTGATGGCGGCGCTGCAGCGAGCAGTCGCGCTCTCCCAGATGGATCGCATTGCCGGCGCCGTCGCCCATCACCTGAACTTCGATGTGCCGCGGCTTTTCCAGATATTTTTCGAGATAGACCGCATCGTCGCCGAAGGCGGCGCCCGCTTCCGCACGCGCGGTGGAAAGGGCCTGCGAAAGCTCGGTTTCACTACGGGCCACCTTCATGCCGCGTCCGCCGCCGCCTGCGGATGCCTTGATGAGCACCGGATAGCCGATGTCGGCGGCGATCCTCTTAGCCTCATGCTCGTCGCGCACCGCCCCGTCGGAGCCTGGCACGACGGGAATGCCCAGACGCTTTGCAGTGCGCTTGGCCTCGATCTTGTCGCCCATGATGCGGATATGCTCGGCCGATGGGCCGATGAAGGTGATGTTATGGGCCGCAAGAATCTCCGCGAACTTGGCGTTTTCCGCCAAGAAGCCGTAACCTGGGTGGATCGCATCGGCGCCCGTGATCTCGCAGGCGGCGAGGATCTGGTGAATGTTGAGATAGCTGTCGCGGGAAGGTGGCGGGCCGATGCACACGCTCTCGTCGGCAAGCCGCACATGCATGGCGTCCGCATCGGCGGTCGAGTGGACCGCGACGGTCTGAATGCCGAGCTCCTTGCAGGCGCGCAGGATTCTGAGCGCGATCTCGCCGCGATTGGCGATCAGGATCTTCTGGAACATCGCCCGTCCTACTCGATGATGACCAGAGGCTCGCCATATTCGACCGGCTGCGCATCCTGGAACAGGATCGCCTTGACGACGCCGGCATATGGTGAGGGAATCTGGTTCATCGTCTTCATCGCTTCGATGATGAGCAATGTCTGGCCCTTCTCCACGGTCTGACCCACTTCGATGAAGGGATCTGCACCAGGGGCAGGGGCGCGATAGGCTGTGCCAACCATGGGCGAGGAGACGGCGTTCTTGGTAAGGTCCGGCGTCTCGGCAGTGCTTTCCTGCGCGGTTGATCGTGCCGGTTGCGTCTCGACGGCAGCGGGCGCAGCAAGCTGGGGAGCCGGGACGGTGGCCTGAACCACGGGCGACTGGCGCGCGACCCTTATGCGAAACCCGTCCTCCACCTCGACTTCGATCTCGGTGAGCCGGGTCTCATCGAGAATGCTCGCCAGATCCCGGATGAGCTGTTGGTCAAAGTCGTTCTTTTTTATTGCCATGTTCTTCCGTCCTGCCTCGCCCCGGTAAAACTGCTCAAGCGCGCGCTGCCAGCGCCTCCAGCGCCAGCATGTAGCCGATCGGGCCGAGGCCGCATATCATACCCTTTGCGACCGGCGCTATCATGGATTGATGTCGAAACGGTTCACGGGCGTGGATATTTGAAAGGTGAACCTCGATGACAGGAAGAGGGCTTACCGCGCGTATCGCATCATGAAGCGCGATGGAGGTATGGCCATAGGCGCCGGGATTGATGACGATGCCGGCCGCACCCTTTTCACCCGCTTCGTGAATCCAGTCGACCAGAACGCCCTCGTGGTTGGACTGACGGAACTCGATGGCGACGCCAAGCACCTCGGCCCGCGCGCGGCAGTCGGCCTCCACGTCAGCCAGGGCTTTGCCGCCATAGATGCCAGGCTCGCGCTTTCCGAGCATGTTCAGGTTCGGACCGTTCAGCACATAGATCGTCTTCGTCATCGCATTTCCCTGCGGACCCGCTTTGCGCCTTCTATAGTCGGCTTGCCACCTGTCGGAAAGGGCGCAGCCGCCCAAAATCGAGGCAGGAAGCTTAACGGCGTCGCTATTGACGTGCGCTCTCGATCTTCTCGCTCAGATGATCCTTGCCGAGCGCCCCAAAGACTACCTCCTGGCCGATGACATAAGAGGGCGTTCCGGTGATCTGCAGCCGGTCGGCAAGCTCGTAAGTCTTACGGAACGCGGCTTCGATCTCGGGATCGCGCATGCGCTCGCGCAACTGGGCTTCATCAGCCCCGAGTTCCAGCGCGATCTTCATCGCGCTTTCGCCGTCCGCCCGGCCTCCGCCGCCCAGGAGCTTGCGGTGGAACTCGCCGTANTTCTCCGGNATCAGTTCGCGGAATGCCATCGAGACCACATGCGCTTCATGGGATTCAGGCCCCAGAATGGGGAACTCCTTGAGCACGAAGCGNAGGTTCGGGTCGCTCTGCACCAGCGCTTCCATGTCGGAGAGCGCCCGTCTGCAGTAGCCGCAATTGTAGTCGAAGAACTCCACCACCGTGACGTCGCCGTCGGGGTTGCCAATCACGCCGTCATACTCGCTGTTGAAGATGAGGTCCGCCGACTCCGCTATCGCCTGGCGGCTTGCGGCAGCCTGCTGCTCGCGCATCTTCTGTTCGAGTGCCGTCTGCATCTCGATCAGGATTTCCGGGTTCGCGAGCAGATAGTCGTGCACGATGGCCTCGATCTCGGCGCGGTTCGTGGCCGCGGTTGCCTCGCTCTGACGCTCGCTCGCAGTGGACAGGCCGGCTGCTGCGAGACCGGAAGCAGCGAGGGCCGATNCGGCCCCCGCAACGATCAAAATCTTCTTCATGGGGTTGTTCCTTGCCAAAATCGGCCCGCTGCCACTTTTTCGCTTCATCCCGGTCTTGTGCACCCCGGGAGGGAGGGGATCAAGCTTCTCATCCGCGCGGCGCCCGGAAGTCGATGATGTCTTGCGCACGCAACCATTCCGGCGAGCCGCGCTTCAGCTTCGTCTGCGCCCGCGCGGCGAACATCTTCGCGTCGCGATAGGCGCCCGCGTGAAAATAGCCCTCGGCGGTGGCGAGCTCCGCGGCGCCGATATCGCCAAGCTGCCCATAGGCCTGGGCGAGGAAACGGTAGCCATTGACGTATTCCGGTTCGCGCGCGAGGCCGTTCTTGAGTTCGGCCGCCGCTTTCCGCACCAGATCGGGCTGCCCGGTTGCAAGTAGCGCCTGCCCATAGCCCACCCGCAGGAGACCGGAGGACGAAGGGGAAAGGCTGATCGCTTTCGCATAAGCCTCTGCCGCCTCGCGCGGGCGGTTCGCCTTTATCAGGGCCTCGCCGCGCAATTCATGGAAGTAGGGGTTGGATGGCTGGGCGGCGATCAGCCGGTCGATCCTGTTGAGCGCGTCGCGCGGGTTGCCGTGAAGATAGCTCAGGATCGCCTGTCCATAAAGCGCCGGAAGGCCATTCGGATCGTTGCGGAAAAGGCGGTCGACAGCGTTGCGGCCGGCCGTATAGGCGGCAATCTTCGCCCGCATCAGATCGTGGCGGAGCTGCAGGGCAGGCGGATCGCGGCGACTGTAGTGAGGGCTTTGCTCAACAAGGACCTTCAGATTGGCAATGCGGTCGCGCGGCATCGGATGGCTGAGCTGGTACGGGTCGGTGTTGACGCCCGCCAGCGCCAGGCTGCCCGCCATGCGCTCGAAGGTTTCCAGCATGCCGCGTCCGGACTGGCCGGTGCGTTCGAGATACTCGATTGCCGAGCGGTCGGCGGTAATCTCCTCGGTGCGCTGGTAGCCCAGCAGGCTGCGTCTTGCCGCTTCGGCACCGCCGGCAGCAAGCCCGGCGCCCGCGCCGCCTAGGCCTCCAATGTCGGCCGCCGCCCCGGCGGCAGCGGCACCCACCCCAAGCAGCGCAGCCACCACCGCCATGGTCTGCGCGCGGGCGATCTGTTCGCGCAGCCGGTGCTGGTGCCCGCCGGCGATGTGGCCGGCCTCGTGGGCGATCACGCCGATGATCTGATTGGGCGTCTCCGCCGTCATCAGCGCGCCCGTGTGGATGAATATGCGTCGACCCGCCACGAAGGCGTTGAAGTTGTGATCGTTGACAAGCACGATCTCGATTCCGGAGCGCGAAAGGCCTGCGGCCTGGAGAATGGGCGCGGCATATTCAGCGACCAGCGCCTCAATCTCGGCGTCGCGCACCACCGGCATCCGGCCCTGCGCTTGCGCGGCCGGTATGGCGGCGGAAAGCCCGTAAGCGAAAGCAAAAAACGCGGCAAAGACGCGTGGAAGAAACGGTGCACGGCGGTCGAACATCATCATGGGTGGATTGGTAGGCGAGCTTCATGGCGATGAAAAGGCGTCTGTTGCCCACCTTCACCGGCTTTTGATGCACAGGAATGCCTTTNGGACCCTATCCTCCTCTTGACGCGGACGATTGTGCCGACCACAAGAACAGAGGGTTCGATCCGGCCATCGNGGCCGGACGATGCTGACGGGGACCAATATGGACGGGTGATTTGCGGCCTATGTGATTGCCGCAAGGGGAGTGCTTTGGCAGCCGCAATACCGCTGCCTTTCTTTCTGCCTGTCTTGATCTCCATTTCCGGATGAGGCGCATGCATCGCGAGGAACAAGGCTCGGACTTTCTTAATCCTGACCGGCTCTTTCCGCAGGGGCCTGCGCTCAGTATTGCGCGAGAGCTCTATGGGAGCGTGGCAAACCTGCCCATCGTCAGCCCGCACGGGCACACCGATCCGGCCTGGTTCGCGGAAAACCGGCCGTTTACCGATGCCGCGGCGCTGTTCCTGACGCCGGATCATTACGTGCTCAGAATGCTGCAGAGCCAGGGCATCTCCTACGACCGGCTGGGAGTGCCGCGCAAGGACGGCCGCCCTGTGGCGGAGGGCAGGGAAGCCTGGCGTCTCTTTGCCGCCAACTACCACCTGTTCGCCGGTACGCCGTCGCGCATGTGGATCGATCACTCGCTCAACTTCGCCTTTGGCCTCACCGAGCCGCTCTCGGCGCAAAATGCGGATGCCCTATACGATCTTATCAACAAGCGCCTTGCCGATCCCGATCTTCTTCCGCTTGCCGTGCTCGACCGGGCCAATGTGGAGGTGATCGCCACCACCGAATTTGCGCTGGATCCTCTTACGCATCACCGCGCTCTGAAGGAGAAGGGTCTGATCGGTCGTATCCGCACTACTTACCGGCCGGACGACGTAACGGATCCGGATGTGCCCGGTTTTCGCGAAAACATCGTACGGCTTGCCGAGATAACGGGGGAGGATACGGCCCGCTGGGAGGGGCTGATCGAGGCGCATAGGAAGCGTAGGGCCGCTTTCCGCGAGATGGGGGCGGTCGCTACGGACCATGGCGTGCCGAGCGCAGCCACGGCAGACCTTCCGGCCGCCGACAAGCAGAAGCTGCTCGATGACGCGCTTGCAGGGCGGCTCGATGCGGCAGGCAGGGAGCTCTTTCGAGCGCAGATGCTGACGGAAATGGCCGGCCTGTCGGCGGAGGACGGCATGGTGATGCAGATCCATGCCGGCTCGCGGCGCAATACTGACCCGGTGCTGATGGCCGAGCGCGGTCCCAACCTGGGCGCCGACATTCCCATGCGCACCGACTTCGTGAACGGTCTGTCGCCGCTGCTTTCGCGTTACGGAAATGCTGAAAACTTCCGGCTAATCCTCTTTACCCTGGACGAAAGCACCTATGCGCGGGAGCTGGCGCCCATGGCGGGTTACTGGTCGAGCCTGCGCATCGGCCCGCCCTGGTGGTTCCACGACAGCTCCAATGGAATCCGGCGCTATCTGGATCAGGTTGTGGAGACGGCGGGCTTCTATAATCTCGCCGGTTTCAACGATGATACGCGCGCCCTCCTGTCCATCCCCGCACGCCATGACCTGTGGCGCCGCGAGGTCTGCCGCTTTCTCGCTCTTCTGGTTGCCGAGCACCGGCTGTCGAAAGCGAGCGCGAGGGAGATCGCCGCATATCTGAGCTATCAGGCCGCGAAGGATGCCTACAAACTGTGACGAACAGAGAAGTAGCTTGAGGAAACCTTGGCCCCAAAATTCTCCAATTCTCACGTACCAATTCTAACGTACTAACGTAGAAGAGCAGGAAGTTTTCCCAACAACCGCACACAATGCCAGTATGAAACCAATAAACCAGTGGGAGGAACATTGAGCCGCGAGTGGACCTGTGAAGGATGCGGCGTTCGGAGCAAAGAGCGAAAGATTGACGAACTAAGATGGATCAGGATCACGATCACACCTCGTGAGGGGAGGCCCATACAGGACGCGGAATACGAACTTTGCCCGAACTGCCAGCTCCGCCTTCTGGAATTCCTGAACCCCACGAACTGGTTGGTTCATGATGAGCACGACCGGGAATGATGTGCCTTCCTTGAGATCATTCAGGTTTTCATGACGCTGAAATGATCCAAGTTTTGTTTTTCGCAATTCCGGGCGGAAATCCGGTGCTTTCTTTCCGGGAATTGCTCCTCAAACGACGTACAAAGCGTGTGCGCGTTATGGCGTTCCGGGGCTTTTATTCGGGCGATATATATCCCTTGCCTGGAGCCTTTCGACCGCCTCATCCGCCTCTTTTTCGTCAAATCCTGCCAGAGGCAGGCCGTCAATTTTGACGACGGCGCCGCTGCCTGTGTCGTAGACCTCCCACAAGCCGTTTTTATCCTGCCTTTGTCGTAGCCGTTCGCCATGGCAGCGTCAGATAGGGCGCGCCGCTCTTGCGGCCCGCCGGGCGTGCTGAGCGCTTCGCTGTCTACAGAAGCGATTCGCGCTGCAGCGCGCGGGCGAGATTCGCCACGTCCGGCACCGCGATCCCGAAGATGGTACGCAGAACGGTTTCGATCTCCTCGACCGAGGCGAGGTCCCGTGGGGCGTCGCTTACGTCGCCATAGACATTGAGGCGGGCGTTCAAGAGCGCATAGCGCCCATTCCGGACTGGGCGGGCGGCGATCAGCGAATTCCGGAAATGCGATGCGGGACTATGGGCGAGGTAGTAGTTGGTTATCTCGTAATCGACCTGAAACTGCTCCTCCAGCCCGAAGCGGTAGAGCGTCCGCCATTTTCCGCCCGCAAGCGCGAGCATGCGGAAGCCGTCGCCGTCGCCGTCGAGACGGAACGTTTCGTGAGGGGTTTCCTGAAGAAGGCCGGGCTGAAGACGCAATGGTGCGGTTAGTGTCAGCCCTCCAAATCCCACATCCGCAATCCATGCGCCATTGGGGAAGTCTATCCGCAGCAGCATGTGGGTGCGCGGGGTCAGCGCATCCTCCGGCCGGTTCCAGAGCACACGGGCGGCAAGGCCCGTCACCCTGAAGCCCAATGCGCGCAGCACGGCCATGAAAAGCAGGTTTTGCTCGAAGCAATAGCCGCCTCTTTTTCCCCAAACGAGCTTTTCCTGCAGCGCGGCCAGATCGAGCTTGACGGGCCGGTGCAGAAACGGATCGAGATTTTCGAACGGAATGGCGAGCGGATGGTGGAGATGCAGGGCTTTCAGGGTAGCCAGTGTCGGCTCGCGCGGCCCGTCATAACCGATGCGGAGGAAATAGCTTTCAATGTCGAGCGCCGGCGCGGCCTGTTCCATGCGTTTCTCCCTTCCGCCATGCGAGCTTTAAAGATGTGTGAGAGACGGCGAGATCGCAAGGCGACACGCGGTGCCGTGTATCCAATGGGATCAATCCGGAGATAGTGGAAGCGGGCCATCCGTCTTCACCGCACGCATGGAAAAATTCGACTTTATGTCCTCCACCATCGGAAGTTCGAGCAGAACGTTGGTCAGAAGCGCCTCGTAAGCAGCCAGATCTGGCACGACGATCTCGGCGATGAAGTCCGGCGCGCCCGAAACCATGTGACAGGAAACCACTTCCGGTATGGCCTCCAGTGCCTTTTGCAGCGCGTCGGCGTTGGCGCGCGTGTGCCTGTCCACCTTGATCTCGGTAAAGATCGTAAGCCCCAGGGAAACGGCCCGGCGGTCGAGCACGGCGCGATAGCCCTTGATAATGCCCTCTTCCTCAAGGCGCTTTACGCGGCGCAGGCAGGGCGAGGGCGAAAGCCCCACACGATCGGCAAGCTCGACATTCGTGAGCCGTCCGTCCTCCTGAAGGATGCGCAAAATGCGCCGGTCGATGGCATCCAGCGGTTTTGGCATATCATGTCTCACGAAACGCTATGATTGGCATTTTGTAGCTGAACGGGCTTGCTACACAAGCAATCTTCGCAAGGACATGCTCCGGCTGTCTGTTGAATCATGGCGTCTACCCAAGGAGGGAGGACGTTATGTCTACGGAATTGTGGTTGACCTTCATCATCGCTTCGCTGCCGGTGCATT
>Ga0065720_1002816_pt1 | contig 47578 bp, 50 predicted proteins | sample Thericmetagenome_FD_59107 | JGI IMG/M metagenome (GOLD analysis project Ga0065720, IMG submission 59107) | Thermophilic microbial communities from the Joint Bioenergy Institute, California, USA of rice/straw/compost enrichment - eDNA_2 v2... | ecosystem: Engineered > Solid waste > Grass >... | reverse complement strand
CACCGCGCCCAGGCGATCTCGTCGGCGAGCCGCACCGCCCAGGCGGCGTGCCGCTCCCGCAGCCGCGTCCCCTCCGGATCGGCGGCCAGCCGGGACCGGCCGAACGCGCGCAGCGTCTCGAGCATCCCGAACCGCGCCGGGTCGCCGGCCTGGCGCACCACCAGCGACCGGTCCACCAGGTCACCGAGCGCGGCGCTCTCCCCGCAGACCACCTCGATCGCCGCGGCCTCGACCGGGCCGGCGAACACCGAGAGCCGGTCGAAGAGCCGCCGTTGGTCGTCGTCGAGCATGCCGTAGGACCACTCCACGACGTCGCGCAGCGACCGGTGCCTGGCCGCCGCCGTGCGCCGCCCGCCGCGCAGCACCTCCAGCGGCCGGTCCAGGGCGGCGAGCAGCCCGCGCAGCCCGAGCTGCACCGCCCGCCCGGCGGCCAGCTCCAGCGCCAGCGGCAGCCCGTCGAGCCGCTCGCACAGCGCCGTGACCAGCTCGTCCTGGTCCGGGTCCGGCTCGGCCAGCGGATCGGCGGCGCGGATGCGGTCGAGGAGCAGCTCGCGGGCGAACCCCAGATCGAGCGGGGTGAGCCGGACGACGTGCTCCCCGTCCACCCGCAGCGGCTCCCGGCTGGTGGCGAGGATCCGGATCTTCGGGGCGCCGGCCACGATCGCCTCCACCAGTGCCGCGACCTCATCGGCGACGTGCTCGCAGTTGTCGAGCAGCATCAGCTGCTCCCGCACCGCGAGCACCTCCACCACGCGGCCCACCAGCCCGCCCGCGCCGATCTCGGACAGCCGCAGCGCGCTGGCCACCGCGGACCCGACGTCGTCGGGCCCGCCCTCACCGAGATCGACCAACAGCGCGCCGTCGCGGTACCCGTCCGCGACCTCGAAGGCGACGTGGGTGGCCAGCCGGGTCTTGCCCACGCCGCCGGGCCCGCACAGCGTCACGATCCTCGATCGATCCAGCAGCTCTACGGTGCACCGCAGGTCGGCGTCGCGCCCGACGAACGAGCTGATCGGCAGCGCGCGCTGCCACGAGGTCGGCGGCGGGTGCACGGGCGGCGCGGCGGCAGGGGCGGTGGCCGCGACCGGGGCGGCGACGTGGGCCGGCAGCTCGTGGCGCAGCACCCGCTGCTCCAGTGCCTGCAGCTGCGGCCCGGGGTCTAGGCCCAGCTCCTCGGCGAGCCGGGTGCGCAGCCGGGTGTAGGCGGCCAGCGCGTCGCCCGGTCGGCCGGTGGCCGCGAGTGCGCGCATCAGCAGCGCCACCGCGCTCTCCCGCAGCGGCTCGGCCACCGTCAGCGCCTCCATGGCCGCGGCTGCCTCCCCTGCTCGGCCCGCGGCGAGCAGCGCTTCCGCGTGCTGCTCGATCGCGGACGACCGCAGCTCCACCAGCCGCGCGATCTCGGGGTGCACGCTGGGGTGGTCGAGCTCGGGGTACGGTCGGCCGCGCCACAGCGCGAGCGCCGCAGCCAGCAGTTCCGCGCGTTCCGCCGGGTCGCGCAGCTGGCTCGCGGCGCTCACCCGGTCGACGAACGCGGTGCTGTCGACCAGCGCACGGTCGGCGGCGAGGAGGTAGCCGTCGGGCGCGGTGATGATCCGCACCTCGGCGGGCAGCAGCCGCCGCAGCCGCGCGACGTGCGTGTGCACGGCCCCCGCCGGGTCGGCCGGCAGATCCCGTGGATCGACGCCCCAGATCAGTTCGGCGAGCAGGTCGATGCTCACCGCGGTGCGCAAGTGGGCAGCCAGCGCGGCCAACAGCCGCCGCCCGCGCACCGACCCCAGCCGGACCGGACCGTCCGGTCCTCGGAGCATGACCGGACCCAGCACGTTGACCACGGTCACGCGCACATCGTCACAGCAGGCAACGCTCGACGGAACCACCTTCTGCACGCACACCGGACGAACCACACCGGACAGCCGGGTGACAGCGCGCCGACAGCCGGATGACAGGCGGACCGGCGAGGTGACAGCCGAGTGCCCGTGACCTGACATCGAGCGTCCCTAGCTTCCCGACCAGCGCTGATGGGAGCGCCGAAGCAACCGCCGAATCGACAGAGGGATCGATCATGACCACGACCGAGATCAACCGGCCCGCCGCCGACGCCGCCGGGACACCGGCGCGCTCGACGGACGCGCTCGTCGAGCGGCTGTTCGACGCCCTGCTGAGCACGATCGACATCCAGTCGGTCTACCTGGGCGACCGGCTCGGCTACTACCGCGCGCTGGCCGGCAGCGGCGGGTCGACCGCGGCCGAGCTGGCGGCCCGCACCGGCACCCACGAACGGTACGCGCGGGAGTGGCTGGAGCAGCAGGCCGTCACCGGGTTCCTCGACGCCGACGACGAGCCCGATCCGGCCCGCCGCCGCTTCACCCTGCCCGCCGACCACATCGAGCCGCTCACCGACGAGCTGTCCACGAACTACCTCGCCCCGCTGGCGAAGTTCCTGATCGGCGCGGGCAAGCACATGGACGCGCTGGTCGAGGCCTACCGCACCGGTGGCGGGGTGAGCTGGGCGCAGCTGGGCAACGACACCCGTGAGGCCCAGGCCGCCGCGAACCGACCGCTGTTCCTGCGGGTGCTCGGCAACGAGTACCTGCCGCGGATCCCCGATGTCGACGCCGCCCTGCGCGCCGGCGGCCGGGTCGCCGACATCGGCTGCGGCTACGGCTGGTCCGCGATCGGCATCGCGCTGGCCTACCCCGAAGCGAGGATCGACGGGTTCGACGTCGACCTGCCCTCGATCGAGGCGGCCCGGCGCAACGCCGCCGAGAACGGGGTGGCCGACCGGGTCCGCTTCCACCACACCGACGCCGCGACCGGCCCGGCCGAGGCGCAGCCGTACGACGCCGTGTTCGCGTTCGAGTGCATCCACGACCTGCCCGACCCGGTGGGCGTGCTCAACACGGCCCGCCGCCTCGCCGGCGACACGGGAGCGGTCATCGTGATGGACGAGCGCGTCGCCGAAACGTTCACCGCGCCCGGCGGCGAGGTCGAGCGGCTGATGTACGGCTACAGCCTCATCTGCTGCCTGCCGGACGGCATGTCGCACCAGCCCAGCGCGGGCACCGGCACGGTGCTGCGGCCGGACGCGCTGCGCCGCTACGCCACGGAGGCCGGGTTCTCCGGGGTGGAAGTCCTCGACATCGACAACGACTTCTTCCGCTTCTACCGGCTCACCCGCTGAGGCGCGCCCGGCGCGCCGGACGGACCCGTCCGGCGCGTCGGGGCCGTCCGGGTGGTGGGACGTTCGACACGCGCACGACGGGGCCGCTGAGCCGGTCCCGTCGGGCATCCTGGCGTCCGTGGCACGGCGCGACCCTGCATGGGGTGATCCCTTCGCGGCGCTCGCCGCGCGCGTCATGGACGAGCCGCTGTCGCGCTGCGGCGCCACCCGCGTGCTGTCCGTCGACGGCCGGTCCGGCTCCGGGAAGAGCTACTTCGCGAACCTGCTCGCCACGGCGTTCGGCGGGGCACCCGTCGTCCACATGGACGACCTGACCCCCGGGTGGGACGGGCTGGAGACCTCCGTCGAGGTGCTGCTGCAGAACGTCCTGCTGCCGTTGTCGGTCGCCACGCCCGTCCGGTACCGCACGTGGGACTGGCACCAGGGCCGGTGGAGCGACGAGCCGGTCGAGCTGGGCGTGCCCGAGGTCCTGCTCGTCGAGGGCTGTGGGGCGTGCGCGCGGGCCGTCGAGCACTTCGCGACGATGTCGTTCTGGGTCGAGGCGCCCGACGAGGAGCGCTACCGGCGCGCCGTGCTGCGCGACGGTGACGCCTACCGCCTGCACTGGGACCGCTGGGCCGCGCAGGAGGAGGCGCACTACGCCCGCGAGGGCACCCGGGAGCGCTGCACGCACGTCGTCGACGGGCTGCGCGACTGGTCGCGGGAGTCCAGCGACTGGCCCTGACCAGCGCGGTGATCAGGCGAGCGCCGCGACCAGCTCCCGCACCCGGCGCAGCAGGTCGGCGCGCGCCGCCTCGCACGCCGCGGCATCGCCACCCGACCACGTGACGACGAGCCGGGCGCCGTGGCCGGTGCCCTCACCCAGCTCCCACCGCACGCCGTCGCCGTCGGCCGGCAGCTTCGGGGCGACCTCCTCGACGGGGCGGACCAGCTGGCGCTGCACCTGCACCTGCCAGCCGTCCGGCCCGTCGGTCACGACCGGTTCGTCGAGCCCGAACTCCGCGAAGTAGTGCTCGTGCGTGGCGGCGTGGTCGAACGCGCCGGGATCGACGACGGCGTCGCCGTCGAGGAGGGCGCCGAGCCCGTCGAGGCAGGCGTGCCAGCCGGCAGCGAAGCTCGCGGCGCCGCCGTGGTCGTCGAACGTGTGCACCAGCCGCAGCAGCGTCGCGTCGCCGTCGGGTTCCAGTTCGAACCGCAGGTGGTCGGTGTCCCAGGTGAACGCGATCAGCCGCGGCGGGTCGAGGGCGGTCACCGCGCCGTCGGGGCCGTCGCCGTAGTCGACCCGGCCGCCGGGCCGCAGCTCGATCGTCACGGGTGAGGGGAACCACGCGGCCAGGCCCGCGGGCTCGGTGATCGCCCGCCACACGCGCTCCACGGGGTGCGCGATCCGGCGCTCCATGCGCAGCACGGACCGCCCGTCCACCTGGTCAAGACCGGTCATCTCGGGCCTCCTCCTCCTCGAGGTGACGTTCCAACCGGTCGAGCCGGTCCGCCCACATCCACCGGTAGGGCGCGAGCCAGGCGTCGACCTCGACGAGCGGGGCCGGATCCAGCTCGTACCAGCGGCGCTGCGCCTCGGAGCGCACCCGCACCAGCCCGGCCTCGCGCAGCACGCGCAGGTGCTTCGACGTGCCCGGCTGGCTGAGCCCGAGCTCGGCGGTCAGCTCCCCGACCGTGCGCGGGTGCTCCCGCAGCAGGTCGAGGATGCGTCGCCGCACGGGCTCAGCGAGGACCTCGAACGTCACCCGCCGAACATAACCGCACAGAAATATAACCGCAAGAGCATGTTCACCGCCCGGCGTGCAGCTCCTGAGCGAGCCGGGAGTGCCTGCGCCCGTAGGCGAAGTAGACCACCAGGCCGATCGCCATCCAGATGACGAACCGCAGCCACGTCTCGACGGTCAGGTTCAGCATCAGCCACGCGCAGGCCAGCACGGCCAGGACCGGCACCACCGGGACCAGCGGCGTGCGGAACGCGCGCGGCAGATCAGGCCGGCTGCGCCGCAGCACCATCACCCCGATCGAGACCAGCACGAACGCGAACAGCGTGCCGATGTTGACCATCTCCTCCAACGCACCCGCCGGGAAGAACGTGGCCGCGACCGCCACCGCACCGCCGACGAGCAGGGTGGCGCGCTCCGGGGTGCCGTACTTGCCGGTGCGCGAGAGCCCGTAGGGCAGCAGCCCGTCGCGCGACATCGCGAACAACACCCGGGTCTGGCCGAGCAGCAGCACCATCACCACGGTGGTGAGGCCGGCCAGCGCGCCGATCGAGATGATCGCGGCCGCCCAGTCCACCCCGCGCGCGGCGAACGCCGTGGCCAGCGTGGCCCGGTCCTCGCCGACGGTGGCGAGCTCGGTGTAGGGCACCATCCCGGTCAGCACGAGCGCCACCGCGACGTACAGCACGGTCACGATGACCAGCGAGCCGATGATCCCGCGCGGCACCGACCTCTGCGGGTTGCGCGTCTCCTCCGCGGTCGTGGCGACCACGTCGAACCCGATGAACGCGAAGAACACCAGCGACGCCGCGGCCAGCAGGCCGTACACGCCGTACGTGCTGCTCGCGCCACCACCGAGCAGCGACAGCAGCGACTGGCCCAGCCCCGTCGCCGAGTCGCCGCCCTCCGCCGCCGGCGGGATGAACGGCTCGTAGTTCGCCGCGTTCACGTAGAACAGCCCGAGCACCACGACGAACAGCACGATCGCGACCTTGATCGTCGTGATCACCAGGTTGACCCGGCTGGACAGCTTCGTGCCCAGGTACAGCAGCGTCGTCAGCACGGCGATCAGCAGGAGCGCGCCCCAGTCGAACGAGAAGAAGCCCAGCGGCACCGACGTGTCGACCTGGGCGCCTGCCAGGCCCAGCACCTCGCCGAGGTACGCCGACCAACCCTTGGCCACCACAGCGCTGCCGACCGCGAACTCCAGCACCAGGTCCCANCCGATGATCCANGCGACGAACTCGNCGAANGTCGCNTAGGAGAACGTGTAGGCGCTGCCCGCCACCGGCACGGTCGAAGCGAACTCGGCGTAGCAGAGCGCGGCCAGCCCGCAGGCGATCGCGGCGAGCACGAACGCCAGCGACACCGACGGACCGGCGATGTCCCCCGCGGTGCTCGCGGCGAGCGTGAAGATCCCGGCGCCGATGACGACCGCGACCCCGAAGACGATCAGGTCCCAGGTGCCGAGGTCCTTGCGCAGCCTGGTCTCCGGCTCGTCGGTCTCGCGGACCGACTGCTCGACGGACTTCGTCCGGTGGATCCCCGCCTGCCGCGTCGCTGAGGGTGACATGTGACGAAGGTAACGCCTTCGTCCGCTTGCGCATCCCGAGCGACGCGCACTCGGCGCGGCGGACCGGATCAGGCCTGGCTCGTCGACCGATCGAGGTCCGGCTCCAGGTAGATGATCCGGGCCACCGGCACCGCGGCCCGCACCCGCGCTTCGGCGTCGTCGATGGCTTGAGCGACCTCCTTGAGCGGCAGCCCGGGCGCCAGCGCGATCTTCGCCGCGACCAGCAGCTCCTCCGGCCCGATGTACTGAGTGCGGATGTGGATGACCCGCTCGACCGACCCGGACTCGAGCCCCTCGACGATCTGCCTGAGCACCGGGGGCGCTGCACCCTCGCCGACCAGCAGGCTCTTCATCTCGATGATCAGGATGATCGCGATGACGCCGAGGAGCAGTCCGATCGCGATCGTGCCCAGCGCGTCGAACACGGGGTTGCCGGTGAACACCGTGAGTCCCACGCCCAGAAGTGCCAGGACCAGCCCGATGAGCGCGCCGAAGTCCTCCAGCAGCACGACCGGCAGCTCCGGGACCTTCGACTGCCGGATGAACTGCCACCACGTCCCGTCGCCCTTGAGCGAGCGCGACTCCGCGATCGCGGTGCGGAACGAATAGCCCTCCAGCGCGATCGCCACGACCAGGATCGCCACCGCCACCAGCGGCGACGTCAGCTCCTCCGGCTCCTCGAGCTTGTGGATGCCCTCGTACAGGGCGAACACCGACCCGAGGGCGAACAGCAGCAGCGCGACGATGAACGAGTAGAAGTAGCGGTCGCGGCCGTACCCGAAGGGGTGCTCCGGCGTCGCCGCCCGCTTGGCCCGCTGCCCGCCCAGCAGCAGCAGACCCTGGTTGGACGTGTCGGCCAGCGAGTGCACCGACTCCGCCAGCATCGACGACGACCCCGTGATCAGGTAACCGATGAACTTCGCCGCTGCGATGCCGGCGTTGGCCAGGAGCGCGGCGATGATCGCCCGGGTACCACCATGCGAAGCCACGCGGGCACCCTAACGATCGAGTTCGGGGGCGCGGAGCGGGGAGTACCGGTCAGTCCAGACCGTCCCCGGCCAGGAACAGCTGGGTGTTCTGCTCCACCGCCTCGACCGTGAGCCCGGTGTCGTCGGCCCCCAGCCACGCCGAGGCGCCTCGGTGCAGGTCCAGCTGCTCGTCCCGCCCGCGCAGGACGGCCGCACCGCGGGTGCAGAGCACGATGCGCGGCCCGCCGTCGGGCACGGCGACGAGACCAGCGGCCGGGTCACCCTCCAGCCGGCGGAGCAGGAACTCCTCGAACGGGGTGTCGTAGCGCAGCCAGGCCCCGTCGGGGGTGCCGGTGAGCACCGGGGGCACGGCAGCGTGGAAGTCGAGCACGCGCAGCAGCTCGGGGACGTCGACGTGCTTGGGCGTCAGGCCGCCGCGCAGCACGTTGTCGGAGCTGGCCATGACCTCGATGCCCGCGCCCTCGAGGTAGGCGTGCAGGTTCCCGGCCGGCAGGTAGACCGCCTCGCCGGGCTGCAGGGTGACCCGGTTGAGCAGCACGGCCGCCAGGACGCCCGCGTCGCCCGGGTAGCGCTCGGACAGCTCCAGCACGGTGCGGGCCTCGGCCTTGAACGGCCCATCGGCGGCGGCGAGCCGCACGCAACCGGCCTGCAGCGCGGGCACGAGCGTGTCCAGCACCGACTGCGGCAGCGTGATCCACGTGGTGAACAGCGCCCGCAGGCCGTTGGCGTCCGGCTGGGCGGTCAACAGCTGGGAGTAGGCGTCCAGCTCGGGCACGGCGAGGGCCGCCAACAGCTCGACGGTCTTCTCCGGCGGACGGAACCCCACCAGCGCGTGGAACTCGGTGAGCGCGCAGAGCAGCTCGGGCTTGTGGTTGGGGTCGCGGTAGTTGCGCTCGGGCGCGTCGCGGGCGATCCCGGCCCGCTCCTCGCGCTCGAACCCGACCCGGGCCTGGTCGAGGCTGGGGTGGGCCTGCAGTGACAGCGGCTCGTCGGCGGCGAGCACCTTCAGCAGGAACGGCAGCTTGCCGTCCCACTTGCGCGCGCGGTCCGCCCCGAGCAATCCCTCGGGGTCGGCGCACAGCGCGTCGAGGAGGGACTCGCCGCTGCGCAGCCGGGACGGGTCGCCGGGGTGCGCGCCGAGCCACATCTCCGCCTCCGGGTGCGGCGACGGCGACTCGTGACCGAGCAGCTCGGCGAGCACCGTCCGAGAACCCCAGGCGTAGGGACGGATCGGGTTGTCCAGCAGCTCCACGGCCGCAGCGCTCCAGTCTTGTCGGGCCGGCCCGGTCAGGCCGGCGTGATCGTGCGGGTGGCCAACCCGAGGTACACCGCGGCCACGTCGAGCCGGGAGGCCATCAGGGCCGCCCGCAGCAACGCGGCGTGGCGGGTGCCCCGCGCGACCTCCTCGACCGGGTGCATGACGTCCGGGTTGGGCAGGTCCCGACCCGTCCGCCGCAGCTCTCGAACGGGATCATCCTCGCCCGTGGCCATGAGCACGACTCGTGGCGGCGGGGCGGACGCCTCGTCGGCACCGTCGGCGAACGGATCGTGGAAGACGTCGGCGGCGCCGGCCAGCGCGCGCAGCAGGCCGGTGGCGGTGACCCCGTCCGCGGCCGAGGCCCCGTGCGCGACGATCCCGGCGTGCGTGGCCAGGGCGCGCACCCCGTGCGCGGCGACCCCGGCGGCGAGCGCGTCGGTGCCCCACAGCAGCGGGGTGCGGTCGGCGAGGCGCAGCGCGAGGGACTTGGCCGGGTTCATGAACGGCTCGTGTCCGGGCTGGTTGCGCTCGGCCTCGGCGTCGAGCGCGTCCGCCACCGGGCCCAGCTCATCGCCCAGCCCCGGGTCGGCGCCGAGCAGGCCCAGGTGGGCGAACGCGCTGATGCCGGCGGCGAGCGCGCGCGGCAGGTCCAGCCCGGGCGGCACGGGGACCCGCGGCTCGATCAGCCGAGCCCGCCCGGCCGCGGCCGACGCGACGGGGCCCTCGGTGGGCGCGGTCAGCACCACCTCGGCGCCGCGGCGGGTGGCGCGGTCGATCGAGTCCGCCAGCTCGTAGTCGGTGCCGTCGCAGGTGTGCGCCACCACGACGTCGAGCGCGCCGATCCACGTCGGCACCAGCTCGCTGACCACGACGGGCACCGGGCAGGCCGGGCCCAGCAGCGCCGCGAGGATCGTCGCCGCCGACGCGGACGTGCCCGGGCGGGCGACCAGCACCAGCGCGCGCGGCCGCGTGCCCTCCAGCTGCGCGATCCCGGCCTCCTCCGCAGCGGACGCGGTGGAGCGCACCTGGGCGCCGGCCGTCGCCGCCGAGCGCAGCACGCCGCCGGAGTCCAGCGTCGCCAGCGCGGCGGGATCGGCGAGCACCGTGTCGTCGAGCACCGTCGATCCCGTCAGGCGCCGGCGCCGTCCGCCGCGGCCTCGGCGGGGAGCGCCTCGTCGGCGAGCAGGACCGGGATGCCGTCGACGACCGGGTAGCGCAACCCGCACGCGGTGCACGTGAGCACATCAGCAGCCGGGTCGGCCGCCGTGCCGACGCGCAGCGGCGCGTGGTCGGCCGGGCAGGCCAGGATGTCCATGAGCTGATCGTCGAGCTGAACGGCCACGCCGAAATCTCCTCGCGCTGGTTTCCCGGGGCGGTATCGGATCGATGCTAGTGCCCGGCGTCACTCTCCCGGGCGTTCTTCGCGGGCTCAGCCGCGGACGATCGCCAGTACGTCGTCGCGCAGTGCGGCCAGGGTCGCCTCGTCGCGCGCCTCCACGTTCAGCCGGAGGAGCGGCTCGGTGTTGGAGGGACGCAGGTTGAACCAGGAGCCGTCGGGCAGGTCGACCGTGAGCCCGTCGAGCAGGTCGATGGTCACCCCCGGCCGGTCAGCGTACGCCGCGCGCACGGCCGCGATCCGGCCCGGCACGTCGTCGACGGTGGAGTTGATCTCCCCCGACGACGGGTAGCGCGCGTACTGCCGCATGAGCGCCGACAGCGGGCCCGGCGACTCGGCCAGGGCCGCGAGCACGTGCAGGGCGGCGAGCATGCCGGAGTCGGCCCGCCAGAAGTCGCGGAAGTAGTAGTGGGCGGAGTGCTCCCCGCCGAAGACGGCACCGGACTCGGCCATCGTCTGCTTGATGAACGAGTGCCCGACGCGGGTGCGGACCGCGCGTCCGCCGTGCTCGGCGACGATCTCCGGGACCGCCCGCGACGTGATCAGGTTGTGGATGATCACGGCGCCGGGCGACTTCGCCAGTTCGCGCACCGCCACGAGCGCGGTGATGGCGCTCGGGCTGACCGGCTCGCCGCGCTCGTCGACGACGAAGCAGCGATCGGCGTCCCCGTCGAAGGCCAGCCCGATGTCGGCGGACTCGGCGAGCACCCGCTTCTGCAGATCGACGAGGTTGGCCGGGTCGAGCGGGTTGGCCTCGTGGTTGGGGAAGGTGCCGTCGAGCTCGAAGTACAGCGGCACGACCTCGAACGGCAGCCCGGCGAACACCGCGGGGACGGTGTGGCCGCCCATGCCGTTGCCGGCGTCGACGACGACCCGCAGCGGGCGGGCACCGGACAGGTCCACCAGCCCGCGCAGGTGCGCGGCGTAGCCGGACAGGAGGTCCTGCGTGGTGCGCCGGCCCCCGCCCGGCCCGGCCGGCACGCCGGCCTCGACGGTCTCGCGGATGGTGCGCAGCCCGGTGTCCTCGCCGATCGGGGTGGCCCCGGCGCGGCACAGCTTGATGCCGTTGTAGCGGGCCGGGTTGTGGCTGGCCGTGAACATCGCGCCGGGCAGGTCGAGCACACCCGAGGCGTAGTAGAGCATGTCGGTGCTGGCCAGGCCGATCGAGACCACGTCGAGGCCCTGGTCGGTCACGCCGTCGGCGAACGCGGCAGCCAGCGCGGGCGAGCTCTCCCGCATGTCGTGGCCGACGACGACGGCGCGGGCGCCGGGGTCCTCGCTGCGCAGCAGCAGCGCCAGCGCCGCCCCGAGGTCACGGACCACCGGCTCGTCGAGCCCGTCGCCGACGACACCGCGGATGTCGTAGGCCTTCACGATCGCCGAGAGGTCCACGTCAGCCGAGCCTAGTGCGACCGGCGTCCTCCGGCCCGTCCGCCCCGAGCCGAGGGGTCAGGTGACGCTCACTGCTCCTCGTCGGCGGCGCCGGGCAGCACCCGCAGGTGCGCACGCCGGCCGCGCTGCACCACCCCGGGCGCCGGCAGGGTCGCCTCGATCGGGCGGTCGGCCCGGCCCGCCTCGCGCACCGCCTCGGCCAGCGCGGTCAGGTCGTCGGTCGTGGGCTGGGGTGGGGCGAACTCGCCCTCGAAGCGGACCAGCTCCCATCCGCGCGGGGCCGTGAGCTTGTGCGCGTGGGTGGTGCACAGGTCGTACGAGTGGGGCTCTGCCTGCGTCGCCAGTGGACCGACGACCGCGGTGGAGTCCGCATACACGTAGGTGAGCGTGGCCACCGCGAGCTCGGTGCACCCGGTACGCGAACACCTCCGCACGCTCAGCACGCCCCGACGATAGCGCTTGTTCAGCCCGACGCACCGTCACGACGCGCAGTGTCTCGCCGGAGGCTCGCGCGACTACTATCGAGACGGTGACGACAGCGCGACGTACGCTCCGGCGCGTGCCCCGCCGGCGTGATCGGCGCGGGCGCGGTCTGCGTGGTCTGCTCTACCCTCCCTCGACCCCGGCATCGCGCACCCGTGCGGAGCGGTTCGACGCTCTGGTGCTGGAGGCGCTGGAGCCGATCGAGCTGCGGTGGGGTGCCGAGCTGGCCGAGCTCGACCTGGCCGTCGACGAGGTCCCCGAGGTGCACGAGACCTCGCCGGACCGCGTCGTGTGGGACACGGGCGTGCTCGCCGACACCGGGGTCCCGCTCGCCCAGCTCGTCCCGGCCGGTGTCGATCCGCAGGGCATGCCGTCGCGAGCCCGGATCGTGCTGTACCGCCGGCCGATCGAGGCCCGGGCGAAGGGTTCGGCCGAGCTCGCCGATCTGTTGCACGAAGTGCTCGTCGAGCAGGTGGCGGACTACCTGAACATCGAACCCGACGCCGTCGACGGTGGGCCCTGACATCACAGAATGATCGTCCGGTTTACCGGATCGTCCGGGGACGAGAACAGAAAAGCCACTTTCCCGAGTTCGATCGGGAAAGTGGCTTTCGCGTTCCGTTTTGGGAGGCGAGCTTCGACGGAGGAACTCCTCAGATGACGGCGCGCCGCAACCGGCGACGCTCCCGCTCCGAGAGCCCGCCCCAGATACCGAACCGCTCGTCGTTCGCCAGCGCGTACTCCAGGCACTCGGCGCGGACCTCGCAACCGGCGCAGATGCGCTTGGCCTCACGCGTGGAGCCGCCCTTCTCCGGGAAGAACGCCTCAGGGTCGGTCTGGGCGCAGAGGGCTCGCTCCTGCCAATCGGGCTGCTCCTCGCCCCCACCTTCGAGCAGGACCAGGTTACGCAACGGTGATTCCTCGTACGACGCCTCGTCGAGCGCGCCCCCCGCACGCACCGGTAGGCCTCCGGTCGTCTCGACCAGCGACAACGAATCCGTGATGACGTTCACCCGCCCTACCTCCCCGCACCCGGCGAATGGCTGCCGTCCCCGAATGACAGCAATGTAAGTACACCGATGTCGTCGGAAATCCGCAAGTTGAACCTGCCAACCGGGTGATGAGGTACACCCGGTCGGTCCCTCGTCCGGCTCAATGGTTAAGTCGGAGCCGTGAAGGGTCGACTCAGCCCCTGGTTCCTGCTGCTCATCGCGGTGACGGTCACGGGCGGAGCCCTCACCGTCCCCGGCACCGCCGCCCTCGCCACGAGCGACCACTCGTTCCTGCTGTCGGCCGGGCTGTTGCTCCTCGTGGTCGGCGGCTGGGCGGTGTCGCTGTGCTTGCACGAATGGGCGCACGCGTTCGTCGCACTGCGCGGCGGCGACTGGTCGGTGCGGGAGAAGGGCTATCTCACGCTCGACATCCGCCGCTACACCGACATCGGGCTGAGCATCGTGCTCCCTGTGATCTTCCTCCTGCTCGGCGGGATCGCCCTGCCGGGCGGGGCCGTGTGGATCAACCACGGGCTGCTCCGCTCCCGCGCTGCGCGCAGCCTCGTCTCCCTCGCCGGCCCGGTCACCAACCTCGTCCTGGGCATCGCGCTGCTGGCCGTGACCGCGCTCGTCCCCGTGCCGCTCGGGCTCGCCGCCGGACTGTCCACACTGGCCTTCTTCCAGATGCTGGCGTTCCTGCTGAACATCCTGCCCGTCCCCGGCCTGGACGGCTGGGGCGTGCTCGAGCCGTACGTCGCCCCGCGCGGGATCAACCCGCTGGTCCGCAGCTGGGCACCGCTGGTGTTCTTCGTGCTGCTGATCACGTTCCCGCCGCTGCTGTCCGCGCTGTCGTCCGGCGCGGCGTGGATCTACCAGCTCGCCGGCGGGGATCTGCGCCTGTTCGGCGCCGGCTACAGCGAGATGCGGTTCTGGGACTGGGCCCGCTGGTAGGCGGCGGCCATCTCGCGCACCCCCGGATCCGGCGGCAGGTCGTCGAGCGGCCACCAGCGCAGATCGACCGACTCGTCGCTGATCCGCGGCACCGCCCCCTCCGGGGCGCGCACGAGGTAGCGGACGTCCAGGTGCCGCGTCGGCACCCCGAGCGAGCACGTCAGCGGGTGCACAGCCACGTGCCAGGGCGTCTCGGAGATCGTCAGCCCCTCGATGCCGGACTCCTCGGTCGCTTCGCGCAGCGCCGCCGCGCGCAGCGTCTCGTCCCCCGGCTCGCAGTGCCCGCCCAGCTGCAGCCACTGCCCCAGCCTGCGGTGCAGCGTGAGCAGCGCGTGCTCCCCCGCCGCGTCCACGACCAGCGCCGACGCGGTGAGGTGTCCGGGCACGCAGGAGCGGTCGCACGCGTCGTCCGGGCGGGCGGCGAGGTAGGCCAGCAGCGCCTCGCGCAGCGACTGCTGGTTCGGGTCCTCGGGCTGCCAGGCACGCAGCTCCTGGGCTGCGACGGCGGGTGCTACCACTCGAAGAACGCCCCTTCCGGGTCACGCGGTGCCCGCGGCACCAACGGCTCCACTGGATGCCCGACGGCGATCGCGCCGAGCGGCTGCCAGTCGCCGGGCAGGCCCAGCACGTCGCGGACGACGTCGGGAGCGAAGATCGTCGATCCCACCCAGCACGAGGCCAGCCCCTCCGCGGCGAGCGCGATCAGGAGCGACTGGACCGCGGCGCCGCCGGCGACGGTGAACATCGTGCGTTCGCCCAGGCGGCGGGCCTCGTCCGGGTAGGGGTGCATGCCGTCGCCGGTGCGGAAGGCCAGCACCAGCTCCGGTGCGCGGCGCAGCAGGTCGCCGCGGCGCATCCGGCGGGCCACCTCCTCGGGCGGGCGGCCGTCGCCCTCCAGGTGCTCGCGCCAGCGGGCGGCCATCGCGTCGAGCAGGGCGGTGCGCTTCTCGCGGACCAGCCCGAACCGGATCGGTGTGCTGTGGTGGGGCGCGGGCGCGGTGAGCGCCACCGCGACGGCCCGGCGCACCGCCTCGACGTCGACCGGCTCGTCGCTGAACTCGCGGACGCTGCGCCGCAGCAGGACCGCCTCCCGGCGGCCCTGCGCGATCGCCTCGTCGGTGCCGAGCCGGAACATGTCGGCCTCGATCGGACGGACCAGGTCGCGAGCGGTGGACCCGTCGTCGACCGGGGTGAGCCCGCGCACCACCGCCACCGGGGTGCCGCCCAGCTTGCCCTTGACCAGGTCGGCGGCCGCGGCGATCTCGTCGGCGATCGCGATCTCGGTGACGACCAGCTCGTTGCCCTCCGCGTCGCGCTGACCCGCGTAGCCGTGGACGACGGAGATCCCGGCCGCGCCGATGGCGAGGTCGATCTGGCCGACCCGCCAGGCCCGGCCCATCGTGTCGGTGACGACGACGGCGACGTCCGTGCCGGTCAGTCGGGCGAGGTCGGCGCGCAGCCGGGCGGCGCTGGCGTCGGGATCGGCGGGCAGCAGCGCCAGCTCGTCGGCGCGCACGTTGGATCCGTCGACGCCGGCGGCGGCCTGCACGATGCCGAGCTTGCCGGCCACGATCACGGTCTTGCCGCGCCGGGCGACGACCCGCTCGGTCTCCTCCTCGACCAGCTCGCGGCGCAGCGCGTCCCGCTCCTGCGGATCCGTCGGTGCGGGCACGAGCCTGCCCTCGGCCTTGGAGAAGATCTTGGAGGTGACGACCACGACGTCGCCGTCGGCGAGCCAGGGGGCGGCCTGGGCGATCGCGGCGGCGACGTCGTCGCCGGGGCGGAACTCGGGCAGTCCGGGGACCGGCAGGATCCGGACCTCGCCGGGCGCGGCGTGATCGGTCACGGGGCGAGGCCCACGAGGTCGAGCGCCTCGCGCACCATCTGCGCCGTCGCCTTCGGGTCGGTCATGAGCAGCGGGACCGCGCGGGTCGCCACACCGGGCACGTCGGCGGTGTCTCCGGTGTGCACGAGCCAGCCGTCGAGCAGCCCTCCGTCCGGACGAGCCCCGTAGTGCCGACCAACGGCCTCCGCGGTCGTCTCCACCCCGATGGCCTGCAGGCAGCGGTCGGCCATGCCGCGCAGTGGCCGGTTCGCGACGATCGGGGACACCCCGACGACCTTGGCCTGCGTCTCGCGCAGGGCGTCGCGGGCACCCGGGATCTCCAGGATCGCGCCGATGCTCACCACCGGGTTCGACGGCGCGAGCAGCACCACGTCGGCGTTCGTGATCGCCTCGCGGGCGGCGGGCAGGAACGTGGCCTCGTCGGCGCCGATCGCGGCGAACCGGTGGGCGGGCAGCTCCCCCTTGTGCCGGACCCACCACTCCTGGAAGTGGATGGCCTTGCGCGCCTTCGGCCCGTTCGCCGGGTCGTCGACGACGACGTGGGTCTCCACCCGGTCGTCCGACGCCGGCAGCAGTGCGACGCCGGGCTGCCAGCGGTGGCACAGCGCCGCGGTGACGTCGGAGAGCGGGTAGCCGGCGCGCAGCATCCGCGTGCGGATCAGGTGCGTGGCCATGTCCTTGTCGCCGAGCCCGAACCACGTGGGATCGGCGCCGTAGGCGGCGAGCTCGTCGCGCACCACCCAGGTCTCGCCCTCGCGGCCCCAGCCGCGCTCGGGATCGATCCCGCCGCCCAAGGTGTACATGCACGTGTCGAGGTCGGGGCAGATCCGCAGGCCGTGCAGCCAGACGTCGTCGCCGACGTTCACCACCGCGGTGATGTCGGCGCCCGGCCCGAGCAGCTCCTTGACGCCGAGCAGGAACCGGGCCCCGCCGACGCCCCCCACCAGCACCGTCACCTTCACACCGACGAGCCTACGGCGCTGGTCGCCGGACCCGATCGCGGCTATGCGTTGACCCCGCCGTCGACGGTGACCACCGAGCCGGTGAGGAACGCCCCGGCCGGGCCGGCGACGTGGGCCACGGTCGCGGCCACGTCGGCGGGATCGGCGTGCCGGCCCACCGCGGAGAGCGCCAGCACGTCCGCGGCGCGGGGGCCGTCGGCCGGGTTCATGTCGGTGTCCGTCGGACCGGGCGCCACCACCACCGACGCGATGCCGCGCGGCCCGAGGTCGCGCGCGAACCCCCGGCTGAGCCCCGCCACCGCCGCCTTCGTCGCCGCGTACGCGCTCAGCGCAGGTCGGGGGACGCGCTCGCCGAGGTTGCTGCCGATGTGCACCACGCGCCCGCCGGGCCGCAGGTGGCGCAGGGCCGCCTGCGTCGCGACGAACACCGCGCGCACGTTCACCGCGAACGCCCGGTCGAACTCCACCAACGGCAGGTCGGCGACCGGACCGACCGGGAAGACCCCGGCGTTGTTGACCAGCACGTCCAGCCCGCCGAGCGCCGCGGCCGCCCGGTCGACGGCCGCGGCGACCGCGGCGGCGTCCGCGGCGTCGGCGCGCAGGGCGAGCGCCGTGCGACCCAGCCCGGTGATCGCGTCGACCACCGTCTTCGCCCGCTCCGCCGAGCGCTCGTAGGTGATCGCGACGTCGGCGCCCTCCGCGGCGAGCCGGTGCGCGATCGCCGCTCCGATCCCCCGACTACCCCCGGTCACGAGCGCGGCCTTGCCGTCCAGTGTGCCCATGCCTCCCCCATTTATGTATCGGTTGATACACATATAGCGCACTTCTGTACCGATCGCTATAGAATGTTGGCCGTGCCGCCACGTGGCCGCCCGCGGGCCTTCGACCGGGACGCCGCCCTCGACACGGCCGTGCACCTGTTCTGGGAACGCGGCTACGAGGGCACGTCGCTCGCCGACCTCACCGCCGCCATGGGCATCAACGCGCCGAGCTTCTACGCGGCCTTCGGCAACAAGGAGGCGCTTTTCCGGGAGGCGGTGGAGCGCTACGGGCAGCTGTTCGGGCACCCACCGGCGCACGGCGGCACCGCGCGGGAGATCGTCGAGCACTGGCTGCGCGACACCGCCCGCGAGTACGTCGTGGCGGGCAGGCCGCGCGGCTGCCTGGTCGTGCTGGCCGCGCTGACCTGCACGGACCGCAACCGGGCCGTGCGCGAGTTCCTGGCGGCGAAGCGGCGCGACGCGCTCGCCGCGCTGGCGGCGGCCCTGCGCGCGACGGCCGAGGAGGACCTCGACGTCCCGGCTGCCGTCCGGTTCTACGGCACGGTCCTGCACGGCCTGGCGATCGAGGCCCGCGACGGCGCCGAGCAGGCCGACCTGGACGCGGTGATCGACGCCGCGCTGAGCGTGTGGCCGCGGTTCCGGCGAGGCGGCTGAGCGGTGCTCAGATCGCCCGGAAGTTCCGCGGCGAGTACCGGGGGCCGAACCGGGGCCTGCGGAACCCCGAGACCTCGACCAGCCGAACCGCCCGCTGCCGCTGCGGCGCGTACGGGGCCAGCACCTCGGCCATCTCGGAGTCGTCGATCGGCCTGCCGAGCAGCGCCCAGCCGACCAACGCGGGGATGTGGAAGTCGCCGAAGCTGACGGCGTCGGCATCGCCCCAGGCCCGCTGCGCCACCTCGGCGGCGGTCCACACCCCGACCCCGGGCACGGTGCGCAGCAGCGCCCGGCCCTCGGCGCCGCCCAGCTCGACGGCCCGCTCCAGCCGCGACGCCACCGCGGCGCAGGCCAGGATCGTGCGCCGCCGGGCCAGGTCGACACCGGCGCGGTGCCACTCCCAGTCGGGCACCGCGCGCAGCTGCTCCGGGGTGGGCGGCACGCGCAGGCCGGCCGGGGCGGGACCGGGCGCCGGGTCGCCGTAGCGGCGGCACAGCTCGCGCCACGACCGGCGCGCCTCGATGCCGGTCACCTTCTGCTCGAGCACCGCCGGGACCAGCACGTCCCACACCCGCCGGGTCGCGCCGAACCGCAGCCCGGGGCGGCGCCGCGCCGCGTCGGCGACCAGCGGGTGGTGGGCGACGAAGTCCTCGGGCCGGTCGTCGGCGCCCAAGAGCGCGGGCAGCCCGTCGAGCGCCCACTCCGCGCCGGGACCCCAGGCGGTGGCGACGACCGCGCCGTCGACGCGGCGGTGCAGCCGGGTGGTGACCGGGCCGTCCGGGCTGGTCGAGGCCCGCCAGATCGGCGCGCCGTGCCCAGCCGTCACGAAGGCCGGATCACCCCGGCCGCGGCGCAGCGGGGCCAGCACACCGGCGAGGTCCAGCGGGTGGTCCGGGCGCCACTCGCGGACCAGGCCGCGCTCAGCCACGGGTCCCGAGCATCAGACGTCGGGGGAGAACCGCACCCCGTGCGGCGGCAGTGCCACGTCGGGCCAGACCCGCGCGCCGTGGCGCAGCTCGCAGTGCGCACCGATGATCGCGCGGTCCCCCACCACCGCGTCGATCACGACGGCGCCGTCGTGCACCTGGGCGCCGTACCCGATCACCGAGTGCCGGACCAGGGCGCCCGGCCCGACCACCGCCCCGTCGAAGAGCATCGAACCCTCCACCCGGGCGCCGGCGCCGATCCGCACGTCGCGCCCGACCGCGGTACCGCCGAACACGAGCGCGTCACGGGCCAGCTCGGCGCCCTCGAGGACGAGCCGCTCACCGGGCGGCCCGGGCAGCGCCGCGGACGGCGCGATGCCGCGCACCAGGTCGGCCGAGCCGTGCACCAGGTCGGCGGGGGTGCCCAGGTCGCGCCAGTAAGCGTTGTCGACGTGCCCCCACACCCGCGCCCCGGCGGCGAGCAGGGCGGGGAACGTCTCCCGCTCCACCGACACCGGCCGGCCGGCCGGGATCTCGTCGATCACCTTCCGCTGGAAGACGTAGCAGCCGGCGTTGATCTGGTCGGTCGGCGGATCCTCGGTCTTCTCCAGGAACGCCAGCACCCGGCCCTCGGCGTCGGTGGGCACGCAGCCGAACGCCCGCGGGTTCGGCACCCGCACGAGGTGCAGGGTGACGTCGGCCTCGCGGCGGCGGTGCGTCTCGACGACCGCGGACAGGTCGGTGCCGCAGAGCACGTCGCCGTTGAACACCAGCACGGTCTCGGCGGTGAGGCGGTCGGCGACGTTGCGGATGCCGCCGCCGGTGCCCAGCGGCTCCTCCTCGGTGACGTAGGTCAGCTCCAGGCCGAGCGCCGAACCGTCGCCGAAGCCCTGCTCGAACGTCTCGGCGAGGTAGCTGGTGCCGAGCACGGCCCGGCGCACCCCCGCGGCGCGGATCCGGGAGAGCAGGTGGGCGAGGAACGGCACCCCAGCCGTCGGCAACATCGGCTTGGCGGCGGAGAGGGTGAGCGGGCGCAGACGCGTGCCCTTGCCGCCCACGAGGATCACGGCCTCGACGTCCTCCAGCACCCGGGCAGTCTAGGACCCTCTCCCGAGGCCCTCCCCTACGACGCAGCGGGCATCGGGCACTCCGCAGCACCGACCCGCCAGAACAGCCGGTTGCGCAGGCATCCGCTCAGGTAGGGCACCCCCGAGCTGTAGCCGGAACCGGGCAGGTCGCCCAGCATGCGGGAGGCCAGCGAGTGGTGGGTGGTCTTCCAGCGCTGGTGGACGTCCTCCAGCCGGGCCATCGCCGCGGCCAGCCGCGGGTGCGGCGGCCGGTCGGCGTAGGCATCGAGGTAGGCCCGGGAGAGATCGTCGTGGCCGGCGAACACCTCGGCCCGCACCGTCGGCACCCCGTCGAACGCCAGCGACGCGAGCCGCTCGGCGGTGGGGCGCCCGCACGACACCTCGAACCGCTTGTACTGATCGGACTGCACGGCGCTCGCACCCTCGGTGTGCTGGCGGAAGTCACCGAACGCCTCGGGACTCATCGTCGCGACCAGCCGGAACAGCAGCGCCGCCCGCCCGAAGACGGTGACGGCGTGCTCCAGCAGATCAGCGGCCCGCCGGGAATCGCCCGCCCGCAGAGCGGTGGTCGCGCCGCGCACGTCGGCGACGAGCGTGGTGAACGTCAGCTCGTGGCACTGCAGCGCGCGCAGGAAGAAGTACTCGTCGTGCCGGGCGGACACGCGCGGCACGGACAGCGCGAGCCAAGCCCCGGCGCGGGTGGCGGGCGGCTCGGGCAGGCCGGTGACCGGGCAACCGTCGGTGTCCGGCTCGCCGAGGGCGTGGGCGACGAACCGGCGGGCGTGCTTGAGCCGCTTCGCGAGCACGGCCGGGGCGGGGGCGTCGGGGCGGCCCGCGGTGCGCACCTCGTGCCGGATGACGTCGGCCATGAGCAGCGCGGCGAGCCGGTCCGGGTCGAGGCCGGACTCCGGGTCGGAGAGCACCAGCTCGACGAGCGGGAGCGCCAGGTAGTGGCGGTTGACGAAGCGGTCGTCTCGGCGGGCCAGCACGCTGTCGAGGAAGGCCCGCAGGTACGGGTCGGCGCTGCCGGCCCGGTGCGCGGCCAGCTCCTCGAGCAGCTCGCCGGGGAAGACCGCCGTGCCGGTGGCGTCGATCCGCGCGTAGACCTGCCGGGCGAGTGCCAGACCGGGGTCCTGCTGCTCCATGACCGCCTCCTGCTGCGCCTCGGACCTCGTGATCACACGATGCGCCGGGCAGGGGTGCGCCGGGATCCCCGGCGCGGAGCGGATCAGCCCGCGGGTGGGTCAGGCTTTCCTCACCGGACGGGCAGGGTCAGTCGTCGGTGTTGATCGCGGGTGGCGATCGTCGGCGTCAATCGTCGGCGGGGTCACCCTCGAGCTCGGCGAGCAGCTCCGCGGCCTCGACGTCGCCCGCGTCGATCGCGACCTGCAGGTAGCCGCGGGCCTCGTCGAGGCGACCGGCGTCGAGGAGGAACCGGGCCAGCGTGACCGCCCACCGCGGCTCGCCCTCCTCGACGGCCGCGCGGAACTCGCGTTCGGCACCGGCGAGGTCGCCGTTGCCGGCCAGGTAGTAGGCGTACGCGGTGTGCGCGCGACCGGCGCCGAGGCGGATCGCCTGCACGTAGAGGTGTTCAGCCTCGGTACCGCGGCCCTGCGCGACCCGTACGTCGCCGAGCGCGACGAGGGTGTCCGGACGGGTCTCGTCGACGTGCCGTTCCGCGGTCTCCAGTGCCTGGTCCAGCCGGCCCGCCTCCAGGTGGAGCGCGACGAGGTTGGCGGGCGCGATCGAGTCGCCTGCGGCGACCGCCTGCTCCAGCACCTGCTGCGCCTCGCCGGGCCGGCCGTGGTCGCGCAGCAGGATGGCCAGGTCGTTGGCCGCGGCGAGGTCCCCGGTGGACACCGCGAGCCGGAACGCGGCCTCGGCGGCCGCGCGCTCGCCCGCGCCGGCGAGCGCGACGCCGAGCCGCCCGGCGAACTCCGTTCTCCCCGAGTCGACGAGGGGCCGCAGCCAGTCCGCGGCCGCGTGCCAGCTGCCGCTGTCCAGGTAGGCCCTGGCCAGCAGGTCCGCGGCACCGGGGGCGCCGGCCGCGACGGCCCGCCGCAGCGGCTCCACGGCCTCGGCGGCCCGTCCGGCGCGCAGCAGCGCGATCCCCTCGTCGCTGGGCGAAGTGCTCATCGTCATCCCTGTGGGTTACCCGCCGGGTAGTGCGCGACAACCCGGCGGTACGCGCTGCGCCGCAGCCGCTCGGGCACCAGCCGGTAACCGCCGCGGACGACGACGTTGCGCGCGAACTGGGCGGGCGTGGTGAACCCCAGCCCGAGGAATCGCCGCTGCAGGGCCAGCTCCGCGCGCAGTTGGGCCCAGCCGCCGCGGCGGGCGTAGGCGCCCGCCCCGACCCGGTAGGCCACGAGCGGCTCGGCGACGTTCGCCACCCGCGCCCCGGCCATGATCAGCTTGGCCCAGAGCAGGTAGTCCTCCATGAGCGGGAAATCGCCGTACCCGCCGACCGACTGAACGACCTCGCGCCGGTAGACCACCGTCGGGTGGTTGAACGGGGAGGCGAACCGGGCCCGGCGGGTGATGTCGGCGGCCGTGACTGGTGGGGTGCGGCTACCCACGACGTCGTCGAGATCGGTGCCGAACTCCAGCAGCCCGGAGCCGAGCACGTCCACCCCGGACTCGATGATCGGTACCTGAGTGGCGAAGCGGTGCGGAAGGGAGATGTCATCGGCGTCCATGCGCGCCACCAGCTCGTGCTCGCACGCAGCCAGGCCGGCGTCGAGTGCGGGGCCGAGCCCGCGGTTGGTCTCCAGCGCCACGACGTCGACCGGTACGCACGACCCGGCGACCAGCTCGTCGATCCGGGTCTGCAACCTGGCCCCGACCGGCCCGTCGCGCACGATCACCACCTGATCGGGACGCCGCGTCTGCTCGTCGGTCACGGAGCGGAACGCGGTGGCGAGGTGATCGGCGTCGTCCCCGGCCCAGACGGGCAGCAGCACGGCTAGCACGACACTCCTCTGCATCACACTTCGACGACACGCGGAGTGAGCAGACGGGCTTCCTCCGCGGGACATTGCACCCTAGACCGATGAACGCTCGGGGCCCGGCAGCGGTGCAGCGCCCCCGCACACCCGGAGCGATCCCGCCGCCGCGGCGGAAGCGGACGTGGCGGCAGCGGATCCGGATCGCGGCAGTGACGGCGTCGGTGCTCGTCCTGGCGTCGACGGGCACCGCGTGGGGGCTCTACCGGGACGTCACCGCGGGGATCGTCACGACGGACGTGGTGCGCGGCGACGCCTCCGACGGCGCCCAGAACATCCTGCTCGTGGGCGTCGACAGCCGTACGGACACGAGGGGCAACCCACTGCCCGACGAGGTGCTGCGGCAGCTGCACGCCGGCCCCGACACCGGGGTGCTCAACTCCGACACGATCATCGTGCTGCACATGCCGGACGGCGGTGGCGCGGCAGCGGCGTTCTCGATCCCCCGCGACACCTACGTCGACATCCCCGGCTACCGCACCGACAAGATCAACGCCGCGTACCCGGCGGTGACGGCGCTGACCGCCCAGCAGCTCGTCAAGGAGGGCGGGCGCTCACGCCAGGAGATCGACGCGCTGTCCCGACAGGCCGGGCGGCAGGCGCTGGTCAAGGCCGTGGAGCAGCTGACCGGGCTCTCGATCGACCACTACGCCGAGATCAACCTGCTCGGCTTCGCCAACCTCACCCAGGCGATCGGCGGGGTCGAGGTGTGCTTGCGCGCGCCGACGTCCGACCCGCTGTCCGGGGCGAACTTCGCCGCGGGCCGGCAGACCATCAGCGGGGTGGACGCGCTGGCGTTCGTCCGCCAGCGCCACGGGCTGCCGCAGGGCGACCTGTCGCGGGTGCGTCGCCAGCAGGTGTTCCTCGCCGCCGTGGCGAACAAGATCCTCTCGGCCGGCACGCTGACCGATCCGGCGAGGCTGTCCGCGCTGATCGGCGTCGCCCAGGAGTCGCTGGTGATCGACTCCGGCTGGGACCTGCTCGCCTTCGCCCAGCAAGCGGCGAACCTCGCGGGCGGGCGGCTGGAGTTCACCACGATCCCCACCGAGGGCACCGAGACCATCGAGGTGGGCAGCGTGGTGAAGGTGGACCGCTCGAAGGTGCGCGAGTTCGTCGACCGGCTCGTCGAGGACCAGGAGCGCAAGGCGGAGGAGGCGGTGAAGGCGACCCCGCCTCCGCCGCCACCCGGGCCGCTGACGATCATCCCGAGCCGGTACGTGGTCGACGTGCGCAACGGCTCGCCGATGCCGGGGCTGGCCACATCGGTGGTCAACCGGATGCGCGACCTCGGGTTCATCCGGGGGACCACCGGCAACACCGAGCCCACGGAGAAATCGGTGGTGCTCTACACCGGCGCCGACCGGAAGGCGGCCGAGGAGGTCGCCGAGCAGCTGGGGTACATCGCGGTGGAGGCCAGCGACCGCACCGTGGCCGGGCACCTGCTGGTGGTGATCGGCGCCGACTTCGACAGATCGGTGATCCCGCAGCCCGCGGATGCCGCGCCGGACACGACGACCCCGGCCCCGAACGCCCCGATCACCGCCGACGGCGTGCCCTGCATCGACTGACGCAGGACCGGATCGGCGGCGCGATCACCGCCGACCTAAGGTTTCCCGGTGAGCCTGACCGACGCCCTGCTGGGACCGATCTTGCGCGGCCCCGGATCCGCCCGGCCGCTCATCACCTTCTACGACCACGCGACCGGCGAGCGGATCGAGCTGTCCGGTGTGACCACCGCCAACTGGGTGGCCAAGACCGCCAACCTGCTGCGGGACGAGTGCGATCTCGAACCCGGCGGGCGGGTGGCCGTGCTGCTGCCGGCGCACTGGCAGACCGCGGCCGTGCTGCTCGGCGCGTGGTCGTGCGGCGGCGTCGTGGTGGACGAGCCGGCCGGGGCCGACGTCGTCGCGTGCGACTCCGAGCGGCTCGACCTCGCGCTGGCGGCCGACGCCGCCGCGGTGGTGGCACTGTCGCTGGACGCGTTCGGCAAGGGCCTGACCGGGCTGCCCGCCGGGGTGATCGACTTCGCGACCGAGGTCCGGCTGCACGGCGACGAGTTCGTACCCTGGGAACCGGTGCCCGACACGGCGGTCGCGCTCGACGGCGAGACGGCCGACCGGGTGCTCGACCAGGCGCGCATCCGCGCCGAGGCGCTCGGCATCGGAGCCGGCGACCGGGTGCTGTCCACCCTGGACTGGACGACGGAGGACGGCCTGGTCGACGGTCTGCTGGCACCGCTCGCGGCCAGGGCGTCGCTGGTGCAGGTGCGCAACGCCGACCCGGCCCGGCTCGACCGCACGGCGGAGACGGAGAAGGTCACGATCCGGCTGGGCTGATCCCGCGTTGCGGGAACGGCGCCGCACCGCACCGCGCCGCCGGGTGGCCTGCACCTACCGGGTCACCGCAGCAGCGCCCGGGCCATGACCAGGCGCTGGATCTGGTTGGTGCCCTCGTAGATCTGGGTGATCTTCGCGTCGCGCATCATGCGCTCGACGGGGAAGTCCTTGGTGTACCCGGCACCGCCGAGCAGCTGCACGGCGTCGGTGGTGACCGACATCGCTGTGTCGGAGGCGAAGCACTTCGCGGCCGAGGAGATGAAGCCGAGGTTCTTCTCCCCCCGCTCGGCCCGCGACGCCGCGACGTAGACGAGCTGGCGGGCAGCCTCCACGCGCATCGCCATGTCGGCGAGCATGAACTGCAGCGCCTGGAAGTCGGCCAGCGGGCGGCCGAACTGCTTGCGCTCCTTGACGTAGGCGGTCGCGATGTCGAGCGCGCCCTGCGCGATGCCCACGGCCTGCGCACCGATCGTGGGGCGGGTGTGGTCGAGCGTGGCCAGCGCGGTCTTGAAGCCGGTGCCCTCGGCGCCGATGATCCGGTCGGCCGGGATGCGGCAGTTCTCGAAGTGGATCTCGCGGGTGGGCGAGCCGGTGATGCCGAGCTTGCGCTCCTTCGTCCCCACCACGAAGCCCGGGTCGTCCTTGTGCACGACGAACGCGGAGATGCCGTTTGCCCGCTTCTCCGGGTCGGTGACGGCCATGACCGTGTACCAGGTCGACTCGCCGGCGTTGGTGATCCAGCACTTGGTGCCGTTGAGCACCCACTCGTCGCCCTCGCGGTGGGCGCGGGTCTTCATCGACGCGGCGTCCGAGCCGGCCTCGCGCTCGGACAGCGCGTAGCTGATCATCGCTTCGCCGCTGGCGATGGACGGCAGCACCTTGCGCTTCAGCTCGTCGGAGGCCGATAGCAGGATCGGGGTCATGCCCAGGCCGTTGACGGCCGGGATCAGCGACGACGACGCGCAGACCCGCGCGACCTCCTCGATGACGATGCAGCCGGCGAGCTCGTCAGCGCCCTGGCCGCCGTACTCCTCGGGAATGATCACCGCGTGGAAGCCGGCCTTGGTCAGCGCATCGCGCGCCTCGGACGGGAAGCGACCCTGCTCGTCGACATCGGCGGCGTGCGGGGCGATCTCCTTCTCGGCCAGGTCGCGAACGGCCTCCCGCAGCGCCTGGTGCTCCTCGCTGAGCTGGTACGCGTCGAAAGCAGGATCCATGCCGCCGAGCCTAACGGCACGGAGTGCCGTTAGCAAGGCGAGTTGCTACCCTGAGTGCCATGACACAGCCGCGGCGCGGCCGTTCCGAGGCAGGCCGGGCCGAGGTGCGCCGCGAGCTCGTGGCCGCCGCGGTCGCCCAGTTCACCGAGCACGGCTACGACGAGACCACCGTCGACGCGATCGCCGCCGCGGCCGGCGTCGGCCGGCGCACGTTCTTCCGCTACTTCCGCTCCAAGGAGGAGGCGATCTCCCCCGACCACACCGCCGGGCTTGCCCGCGTTGCGGACGTGTTCGAGACCGCCCACCCGTCCGAACCGCCCGCGCTGGTCGCCCTGCGCGCCGGGGAGACCGTCTTCGACCTCTACACCGAGGACCCGGCGCTGTCCGTGGCCCGCTACCGACTCACCCATCAGGTACCGGCGCTGCGCGACCGCGAGTCGGCGAGCGTCGACCACTACCGCCGGCTGCTCACCCGTCACCTGCGCAAGCGCCTCGCCGACGATCCCGACGGCGACCTGCGCGCTGCCGTCGTCGGCGCCGCCGTCGTGGCCGCCCACAACCTCGCTCTGCGCACCTGGCTTGCCGCGGGCGCCCCCGCGGACGGCATCGACGCGATGATCGCGAAGTACCGCAGGGTCGCCGACATGCTGCCCGTCGAGCAGCCGTCGCTGGCCGCGGTGACCGAGCGGCTGGAGGCCGCGGTGGACCGGCTGGAGCAGCGCCCGCCCGCGTGATCAGGCGACCAGCTCGACCGGCGCCGCGGGCTGCGCCAGCTCCCAGAGCCGATCGGCCAGCTCCACGGGATCGACGCGCGGCATCGGGCCCTGCTGGACGCCGTCGTAGCGCCCCTGCTCGACGAGCGCCTCCGCCGCGCTGCCCTTGATCAGCCGACCGATCTGCAGGCTCGCGACGCGCACCCCGTGCGGTTCGACGCTCCGTGCGAGGCCCCGCAGGTAGGTGAGCAGCCCGCTCTGCCCGACGGCGACGCTCGCCAGTTCCGGCAGCACCTCGCGCACGGCGATCCCCTGCGCGACGAGGAACGCGCCCGAGCCGCGGACCACCATGCCCGGCACCAGCGTGCGGGCGATCTCCAGTGGCGAGAGCAGTGTGATCGGCAGCCAGGTGGTGAGCGTGGCCGCGTCGAGCGCGGTCGCCGCGACGGGCAGCCGCTCGGTGCCGCCGGGCGAGTAGAGCACCGCGTCGGGGAGCCCGACCCGTTCGGCGGCGGCCCGCGCCGCGGCGGGATCGTGCAGGTCGGCGAGCAACCGCTCGGCCGGCACGCCCTCCGCCCGCAGCGTGTCCACCAGCGCGTCGACGGTGGCGGCGGTGCGCCCGACGAGGGTGACGGCGTGACCCTCCCGGCCGAACCGACGGGCAGCGGCCAGGCCGAGCGCCGGACCCGCGCCGAACACGACGAACCGCTTGAGTTGAGCCATTCCTCAACTTCTAGCGGAACTTGAGGGCTACCTCAAGTAGTACGCTCGGCCGCGTGCCCTCGACCCCGCTGCGCGCCGACGCCCGCCGCAACCGCGCGCGGCTGCTGGACGCGGCCCGCGAGGTGTTCGCCGAGGCCGGGCTCGACGCCTCGCTGGAGGAGATCGCCCGTCGCGCCGGGGTCCGCGTCGGCACGCTCTACCACCACTTCGGCAACCGGACCGCGCTGGTCGACGCCGCGATCGCCCCGCGCGTCGAGGCGTGGGTGGAGCGCGTCGAAGAGGCACTCGCGCACCCCGATCCGTGGGAGGGCCTGGTCGAGCACCTGACCCTGCTCGCTGAGTGGCAGACCGCCGACCGCGGCTTCACCGAGGTCTGCGTGCGCACGCTTCCCGCGGACTCCGCGACGGAACGGGCGAAGGCCCGCGGGCACGCGTGCTACGCGGAGCTGATCGCCCGTGCCCAGGCCGCCGGCGCACTTCGCCCGGACGTGAGCCCGGCCGACGTCGGACTGCTGGTGTGGGCCGCCGTGCGCGCGACCGAAGGCGTGCGCGCGCTGGCCCCCGACGCGTGGCGGCGCCACCTGGGCGTGCTGCTCGACGGGCTGCGGGCCGATCGCGCCACTCCCCTGCCGGGCGGAGCGCTCGACCCGGCCACCGTCCGCGCAGCGATGACGTTCCCGTGACGGCCCTCGACCAGGCCGTCGCAGCCATCCGGTCCGGCGACGTCGGCACGCTCGCCGGGCTGCTGCGGGACGTCCCGGGGCTGGCCGGTGCCCGGATCGCGAAGACGCCCGAGGGCCGCACCGAGAGCCGGTCGCTGCTGCACGTCGCCACCGACTGGCCGGGGCACCTGCCGCGCGTGGCGACGACGATCGCGCTGCTCGTGGAGGCGGGCGCCGACGTCGATGCCCGGTTCTGCGGCGCCCACTCCGAGACCCCGCTGCACTGGGCCGCCAGCTGCGACGACGTCGAAGCGGTGGACGCGCTCGTCGCCGCGGGTGCCGATCCGGAGAGCGACGGCGCGGTGATCGCGGGCGGGACCCCGATGGACGACGCGGTCGCGTTCGGTCAGTGGCGCGCCGCCGCCCGGCTCGCCGAGCTGGGAGCGCGCACCGCGCTCTGGCACGCCGCAGGCCTCGGGATGCTCGACCGGGTGGCGGCGCACCTCGCCGGCACGGCCCTGCTGCCGGCGGCGCACCCGTGGGGCGATCCCGCCGATCCGCCGCGCGAGCTCGACGTCGCGCTGTGGTGCGCGGCGGGCGGTGGCCGGCTGGCGGTGGCGAAACTGCTGGTCGAGCGCGGGGCCGACCCGCGCTGGGTGGCCCCCTGGGACGGCTCGTCGATCGCTGACACCGCACGGCGCGGCGGAGCGGCCGACGTCGTCGCGTGGCTGGACCTCACCACCTGGGGAAGCCCCTGAAATACGTGATCCCCGGGCCGCACTCGGGGGTGCGCACACCGAGCTGGACGGGCTCGGACCCGGGGATCACGGGTGACTGCCTGGAATTCGCCGGCACCACATCCGGCTTCCACGACCGTCGGAGACTTGTCCCGTGGTGCTAGCGGACAGCCACCTCACAAGTCCTGCAGCTATTCAACGCTGGACCACCTCCTCTCCTGTGTGCCGCCAGGCTACGGGGACAGGAGTGATCGCGCCACGGGTTTCGTCCCGATCGTCCCCGCGGTGAACACGGAGCGACGGTCAGTCGTCGTCGGCGAGCTGCTCGCGCAGTGCGGCGTCCTTGGCGAGCACGGAGGAAGCCAGTTCGGACTGGAAGCTCACGACCTTCGCCCGCAACTCCGGGTCGGTGGCGGCGAGGATCCGCACCGCGTACAGGCCGGCGTTGCGCGCCCCGCCGATCGCCATCGTCCCCACGGGGACCCCGGCCGGCATCTGCGCGATCGACAGCAGCGAGTCCAGGCCGTCGAGCGTCCGCAGCGGCACGGGGACGCCGATCACCGGCAGGGTGGTCGCGGAAGCGACCATGCCGGGCAGGTGCGCGGCTCCGCCGGCGCCCGCGATGATCACGCGCAGGCCGCGGTCGGCCGCCGAGGCGGCGTAGTCGAGCATGCGCTGGGGTGTGCGGTGCGCGGAGTAGACACCCACCTCGTAGGGCACCTCGAACTCGTCGAGGGCCTCGGCAGCGGCCTCCATCACCGGCCAGTCCGAGTCGCTGCCCATGATCACGCCGACCACCGGATCAGACGACATGCGCGGTCTCCTTCCGAGCACCGTGGATCGACCACCCGTCCGCCCACTCCGCCGTGGACAGCCACGTCGCGGCGAGCACCGCACGTTCCCGCACGGCCACGGGGTCGTCACCGAGCGCGGTGACGTGGCCGATCTTGCGGGCCGGGCGGGGCGCCTTGCCGTACAGGTGGACCTTGACATCCGGGAACCGCGCGAACAGGTGGTGGCAACGCTCGTCGAGGCTCATCTCCGGCTCGGTCCGGGCACCGAGCACGTTCGCCATCACCACCGCGGGCGCGGTCATCGCGGTGGAGCCGAGCGGGTAGTCCAGCACCGCGCGCAGGTGCTGCTCGAACTGCGAGGTGCGCGCACCCTCGATCGTCCAGTGGCCCGAGTTGTGCGGGCGCATCGCCAGCTCGTTGACGACCATCGCGCCGGTGTCCGTCTCGAACAGCTCGACCGCCAGCAGGCCGGTGACGCCCAGCTCGGTGGCGATCCGCAGCGCCGTCGCCTGCGTGGCCACGGCGACCTCCTCATCGAGCCCGGGGGCCGGGGCGAGCACCTGGACGCACTGGCCGTCCTCCTGGACGGTCTCGACGACCGGCCACGCAGCGGCCTGCCCGTACGGGGAGCGGGCGACCAGGGCGGCCAGCTCGCGGCGCATCGCCACCCGCTGCTCCGCCATGAGCGGGGTGCCGGCGGCGAGCAGCTCGGCCACCAGCTCGGGGGTCGCGTCGAGCCACACGCCGCGCCCGTCGTAGCCACCGCGGACGGCCTTCAGCACCGCCCCGCCGTGCTCCGCGCTGAACGCCGCGAAGTCGTCCGGGCTCGTGATCTCGGCGAACGCCGGCACCGCGATGCCCAGCTCGGCGAGGCGGCGGCGCATCACCAGCTTGTCCTGCGCGTGCAGCAGCGCGTCCGGGCCCGGGTGCAGGGTGACCCCGGCCGCGGCGAGGGTCCGCAGATCGGCCTGGGGCACCCCCTCGTGGTCGAACGTGACGGCGGCGGTGCCCGCGGCGAACGCGCGCATCGCGGCGAGGTCGGTGCCGATGTGGACGTCGCGGCAGACCTGCGCCGCCGGGTCGGTGGGCGACGCCGCCAGCACGCGCAAGGACTGCCCGAGCGCGATCGCGGCCTGGTGCGTCATGCGGGCCAGTTGACCGGCTCCGATCATGCCCACCACCGGCAGCCCCCCGTGCGGAACGGACGAGTCGCGGGGAGCGGGCGGGTGCGGGTCGGGCAGTGCGTCCACGGAACGGGAACCTTACGGGACGGCCCCGGCCCCGGCGCGATCTCGGCCCTTGGGCACAATGGCCTGGATGTCGATGGTCGAAGCGGTGCTGATCCGCATCCCGCAGCCGTACCGGGATGTGGCGATCCAGTACCGCGAACTGATCAAGTTCGCTCTGGTCGGCGGCACCACGTGGGTCATCGACACGGCCGTGTTCGTGCTGCTGAAGAACACGTTCCTGGTCGAGAAGCCGATCACCGCGAAGGTGTTCGCGGTGCTGGTGGCCACGATCGTCTCGTACATCCTGAACCGCGAGTGGTCGTTCCGCACCCGCGGCGGCCGGGAGCGCCACCACGAGGCGGCGCTGTTCTTCCTGATCAGCGGGCTCGGGGTGGCCGTCTACACCGCACCGCTGGCGGTGTCGAGGTACATCTTCGACCTGCGGGTGCCCGAGGTCACGCTGTTCACGCAGGAGATCGCCGACTTCATCAGCGGTCAGATCCTCGGCGTGCTGCTGGGCATGGCGTTCCGGTGGTGGGGCTTCCGGCGGTTCGTGTTCCCGGACGAGAACGTCCGGCGGCAGGTGCCGAAGGTCCCGCAGGCCTGAGCTCCTCGGCGCGCGGCGAGTCCCGCGTTCGGGCGCGCGAGTCCCACGTCGGGCACGGCGAGTTCCGCACGTCGTGCGCCACGGGATCCGCATCGCACTGTCGGGAAGCCCACGACTCGCCGGCACGGCAAGCGCAACCACCCCCGCCGGACAGGGCAACTCGGCCTCCCCGGCAGGGCAACTCGGCCTCCCCGGCAGGGCAACTCGCCCACCCCGGCGGGGCAACTCGGCCTCCCCGGCGGGGCAACTCGGCCTCCCCGGCGGGGCAACTCGGCCTCCCCGGCAGGGCAACTCGCCCACCCCGGCAGGGCAACTCGCGGCTCGGCTACCGGGGGCTGGTCGCTCGCGGCGCCCCGACGAGGTCGTCGGCCCGGGCCGCGGGGAGGAACACCGTGAACACCGGCGGGCGAGCCCGGGACAGCTCCAGCCGACCCCCGTCCGCCTCCACGAGCGCTCGCGCCAGCGCCAGCCCCAGCCCGGTCGACGAACCGACGGAGACCCCGCGGTCGAACACGTGCGGCACCAGCTCCTCCGGGATCCCGGGCCCGCTGTCGGAGACCTCGATGAGGATCGAGTTCTCCGCCGCCCGAGCGGCGAGGACGACGGTGCCGTCGCCGTGCTGGATGGCGTTGTCGACCAGCGCCCCGACGGCCTCGCGCAGCCGCGCCGGGGTGACCCTGGCCAGCAGGCCGTCGGGCACCCGCAGCTTGAGCGAGCGGCCGGCGGCGCGCAGGGCCGGCTTCCACTCGTCGGCGACGGCCGTCAGCGTCGGGCGCAGGTCCTGCACCTCGGCCCCCGCCGACCGGGCCGCCCGCGCGGCCTCCAGCAGCTCATCGAGCACCTCGGTGAGCTTCTCGGTCTGCTCGAGCGCGGCGAGCGCCTCCCGCCGCGCGCTCTCGTCGGGGTGCGTGGCGAGCTCGTCCAGCCGCAGCTGCAGCGCCGTGATGCGGCTGCGCAGCTGGTGGGAGACGTCGCCGACGAGATCGCGTTCGCGCTGCAGCAACGCGGCCAGTGCGCTCGCGGAGGTGTCGAGGACGTCGGAGACGCGGTCCAGCTCCGGGATGCCGTACCGCTGCGGTGCTGCCCGGAAGTCCCCGGCACCGAGCCGGGCGGCGCGGTCTGCGACGTCGGAGAGCGGCCCGGCGAGCCTGCGCGCCGTCCAGATCGCGATGCCGGTGCCGGCCGCGAGGGACAGCACCACGAGCAGCACCACGACGAACGTCACCTGCAGCTGCTGGGTGCGCAGCGTCGTGTCCGGCTCAGCGATCGTGAGCGTCCCGCCGGGCGCGAACGGCAGGGTCTCGACGACCGACCTGCTCGGGTCCAGCTCCGGCCCGACGGCGAGCAGCTGCTCGCCGTCCTGCTCGATCACGAGCCGCCCCCCGGCCGGCAGCGCCAGCTCCAGCTGGGAGGCGTCCAGGGCGGCGAGCTCGTCGGGCTCGTCGACCCGGCTGGCGATCTGCTCGAGCGTGCCGGTCAGCTCGGCCCGGTTGACGTCCTCGACCAGCACCCACGTGGTGAAGGCGAGCGGCACGCCGAGGATCAGCCCCATGATCGTGACGACGATCAGGGTCGACTGGAGGATCCGCCGCCGCACCGCCCGCGCCTAGTCGTGGTTGAACCGGAACCCGACCCCGCGCACGGTGGCGATGCGGCGCTCGCCGCCGATCTTGCGGCGCAGCCACGACATGTGCATGTCGAGCGTCTTGGACGACTTCATGTCGGGGTCGTGCCAGACCTCGCGGAGGATCTCCTCCCGGGTGACGACCTGCCCGGCGCGCTGCATCAGCACACGCAGGAGCTCGAACTCCTTGTTGGCGAGGTTCACCTCGACGCCGTCGACGAGCACCCGCCGCCCCGACAGCTCCATCCGCACGCCACCGACCTCGATCGTCTCGGGAGTGAACCGGCGCAGCAGCGCCCGCACCCGGGCGAGCAGCTCGGCGAGCCGGAACGGCTTGCCGACGTAGTCGTCGGCGCCGGCGTCGAGCCCGACGACGAAGTCGACCTCGTCGGTCCGCGCGGTCAGCATCAGCACGGGCATGTCGGGGAAGTCGAGCCGGACCCGCCGGCAGACCTCCAGCCCGTCCATGCCCGGCAGGCCGAGATCGAGCAGCAGCAGATCGACGCAGCCGGCCCGCACCCGCTTCAGCGCGGTGATCCCGTCCTCTGCGACGTCGACTGCGTAGCCCTCCCTCTGCAGCGCTCGCGACAGAGGTTCGGCGATCGCCGCGTCGTCCTCCGCGAGCAGCACCGTGGTCACGTCCTCACTGTAGGCCCGAGGATGATGATCGGCGTGAGCCCCGATCTCGACCTCGCCCTTCGGCTGGCCGACGCCGCCGACGACGTGACGCTCGCCCGCTTCCGGTCGAGCGACCTGCGGGTCACCAGTAAGCCCGACCGCACCCCGGTCACCGACGCCGACACCGCGGTGGAGTCCCGGCTGCGGGAGCTGCTGGCCGCGGAGCGGCCGGGTGATGTGATCCTCGGCGAGGAGGAGGGCGGTGCGGTCGCCGCGCAGGGGCGGGGCTGGGTGATCGACCCGATCGACGGGACGAAGAACTTCTCCCGCGGGCTGCCGGTGTGGGCGACGCTGATCGGGCTGACCGTCGACGGCGAACCCGTCGTCGGCGTGGCGAGCGCTCCCGCGCTGGGCAGGCGCTGGTGGGCTGCCCGCGGCGAAGGCGCCTGGACCGCCGGCCCGGACGGGGCGCCGCGCCGGATCGGCGTCTCCGGTGTGACCGATCTCGCCGACGCCTACCTGACCACCACCGACGCCCGGTCGTTCACCGAGATCGGCAGGGCGGATCGGTGGCAGGCGCTCACCGCGGCCGTGTGGGAGACCCGCGCGTTCGGCGACTTCTGGATGTACTGCCTGCTCGCCGAGGGCGCCGTGGACATCGCCGTCGACGCGCTGGCCAACCCGTGGGACCTCGCCGCGCTCGTCCCGATCGTGACGGAGGCGGGCGGGCGCTTGTCCGACCTCGCCGGCGTCGACGGGTTCACCGGCGGCAACGGCCTGGCCACCAACGGCGCGCTGCACGACGCGGTGGTGCGCACCCTCACCCCCTCGGGGTTGCGCGACCGCCGGTGACCAGCGCGTCGATGTCGATCCGCAGCGGGAGCGGCTCGGTCACGACCAGCTCGTGGGTCGCCGTCCGGCTCTCGCGGTAGCTGTCGCCCGGGGCACCGAGCCCGAACACGGTGATCGTCGGCACCGGCGGATCGAGATCGACGACCCAGTAGTGCGGGATCCTCGCATCGGCGTCCTCGAACGCCTTCAGGTGCAGGTCGACGCCTGCGGGTACCGGGCGAGATGATCTCGACGGCGAGGAGGGCGTCGGCCCCGCGACCCCTTCTCCGGGCCGGCCACCGAGACGATCACCAGCTCCGGTGCACGGACCGTGGCCGGATGCTGTGCCTGGACGACCTCGAACTCGAGCAGGCGCTCCCGCCCCGAGGGGACCTGGGGCGCGATCCGGGCGCACGACTCGCCCATCGAGCGTGAGCGCTTCCGCGCCGGCCGCGGGGACCCGACGAGCACCCCTCCTGCAGCTCGTAGCGCGCCGATTCGTCTTCGGGCAGCGCGTCGTACTCCTCGGTCGTCATCAGATCGCGGTGCAGCGGCGTGGCCATGCGGGCAGTGCGCCGCACCCGCCGTCCGGCGCGGGGCCGAACCGCCGATGTCAGCCGGCCAGCGCGCGCACCACCCGCGACGGCGACGGCCTGCCCAGCTGCTCGGCCATCCACGTGCTGGTCGCCACGAGCCGGTCGAGATCGACGCCGTGCTGGATGCCCAGACCGTCGAGCATCCAGACGAGGTCCTCGGTGGCGAGGTTGCCGGTGGCCGACTCGGCGTACGGGCAGCCGCCCAGCCCACCGGCCGACGCGTCGACGGTGGTGACCCCGCGGCGCAGCGCGGCGAGGGTGTTGGCCAGCGCCTGGCCGTAGGTGTCGTGGAAGTGCACGGCGAGCTTGTCGACGCCGATCCCGGCGGCGATGCACGCGTCCAGCACGGCGTCGACGTGGCCGGGGGTGCCGGTGCCGATCGTGTCGCCGAGGGAGATCTGCGCGCACCCGCCCTCGAGGAGCCGGGCGGCCACCGAGGCGACCTGGGCGGGCGCGACCGCGCCCTCCCAGGGATCGCCCCAGCACATCGACACGTAACCGCGCACGGTCAGCCCGGCCTCACGGGCCCGCTCCAGCACCGGCGCGAACATCTCGAACTGGGTGTCGAGTGTCCGGTTGAGGTTGCGCTCGGCGAACGTCTCGGTGGCGCTGGCGAACACCGCGACGTGCGTGAGCCCGGCGGCGACGGCCCGGTCCAGCCCGCGCTCGTTCGGCACGAGCACCGGGTAGTCGACGCCGTCGCGCCGTTCCAGCACGGAGATCAGCTCCTCGGCGTCGGCGAGCTGGGGCACCCACTTCGGGTGCACGAAGCTGGTGGCTTCCAGCGTGGTGAGCCCGGCGTCGGCGAGCCGGCTCAGGAACTCCGCCTTCACCGAGACCGGAACGATCGTCTTCTCGTTCTGCAGTCCGTCGCGCGGGCCGACCTCGTAGATGGTGACGCGCTCCGGCAGGCCGTCCGTCGGCACCCGCATGGGCAGCGCCCTGGTCGTCTCGCTGGTCATCCTCGTCCGCCACTTCCTGGTAGAGCAGGGGCAACGAACGGACCTTAACCAGGAATCGGCGAGATCAGGCCCGCGGCCGCAGGTGCACCACGTCACCTGCCGCGACGGCGCGGCGCGTGCCGGATTCGTCGAGCAGCAGCAGACGGCCGTCGACGTCGACGTCCTCCGCGATGCCGGTGAGCACGGCGCCGCCGGGGAGCTCCACCCGCACGGCGGAGCCGAGGCTCAGACAGCCCGCTCGGTAGTCGCCGCGCAGCACCTCGGGATCACCGCGCCGCTCCCGCCAGACCTGCTCCCGCTCGGCGAGGTTGCGCAGCAGGGCGATCAGGACCGTGCTGCGGTCGGCGTCGATCCCCTCCGCAGCGAGCGAGGTCGCGTTGGGCTGCCCCTCGGGTACGGCGCCGACGTTCAGACCGATCCCGACGACGACCGCGTCGCCGGTCACCTCGGCGAGGATGCCGGCGGCCTTGCGCGGCTCGGTGCCCATCAGCAGGTCGTTGGGCCACTTCAGGCCGGCGGGCACGTCGTCGTCGAGTTCGCGGATCGTGTCGAGCAGGGCCAGGCCGGCCAGCAGCGGCAGCCAGCCGTAGCGGGACGGCGATACGGTGGTCGGCCGCAGCAGCACGCTCACGGTGAGCCCGGTGCCGGGCGGCGAGAGCCACGTGCGGGCCAGCCGGCCCCGGCCGGCCTCCTGGTGCTCAGCGATCAGGACGCTGCGGTCCGGTGCGCCGCGCTCGGCGGCGGCGAGCAGATCAGCGTTGGTCGACCCGGTCCGCTCGACGATCTCGATGTGCGACCAGGCTCCCGCGAGCGTCGAACGAACCGCGTCCGCGTCGAGGTGCGCGGCTGTCCGGTTCATGCCGCGGACGCTACCTGCGCGGGGAGCGGATCGCCGACCCGCGGACGGTGCATCTCCGCCGGGCGGCCGACGATCCGCGCCGGGCTGCACGCTCGTGCCGTTCGGCGATCGCACCGCCACGCCCGTCGCGCGCGGTCAGCCGGCGAGCGCCTCCGCCACCACCACGGCTGCTGCTGCGGACCACGCCTGCGGGCGGCACGAGGTCGGGTACGGCACGGGCGCGGTGACCTCGTCCGACCCGAACCCGCCGAACAGCTCCGGCAGCCGCCACCCCAGTGCCGCGGCCGCGTCCAGCAGTTGCCCGGCCAGCAGCGCGGCGTGGTCGCGGTGCCCGGTGCGCAGCAGGCCGCGGATCGCGATCGCGGTGTCGTGCGGCCACACCGATCCGCAGTGGTACGACAGCGGCGCGTACCCGCGGGCGGCCGCGGACATGGTGCGCAACCCGTAGCCGCTCGCCAGGTCCGGCTGCACGAGCCGGTCGGCGACGGCGGCGGTCTCGGCGTCGTCGAGCAGGCCGGTGCCGAGGAGGTGGCCGATGTTGCTGGTCGCGGTGTCGACCGGGCGCTTGGCACCGTCGAGCGCGAGCGCGGGGAAGCGGCCGCGCTCGTCGGTCACCCAGAACGCCTCCCGGAACCGCCGCGCCAGCGCTGCCGCCCACTCCCGCCACGCCGTCCCGTCCCCGCCGAGCGCGTCGAGCAGCTCGGCCCCGGCGAGCGCGGCCTCGTGCGCGTAGCCCTGCACCTCACACAGTGCGACGGGGCCCTCGGCGATCCGCCCGTCCGGGAACTGCACCGAGGCGGCGGAGTCCTTCCACCCCTGGTTGACCAGGCCGTGGCCGCTCTCGTCGAGGTACTCCGCGAAGCCGTCGCCGTCGCGGTCGGCGTGGTCGCGCAGCCAGCCGAGCGCCGCGTCGAGGTTCGGCCGCAGCGCGGCCACGTCCGCGTCCGGCATGCCGTGCCGCCACGCGTCGCGCAGCAGCGTGATCCACAGCGGGGTGGCGTCGATCGTGCCGTAGTAGACGGGCGGCAGCACCAGCCCGCTGCCGTGCTCGGCGGTGCCGCGGCGGCGTTCGTGCAGGATCTTGCCGGGCTGCTCACCGGAGCCGGGATCGTGCCTCGTGCCCTGCAACCGGGCCAGCACGCGCAGGGTGCCGGACGCGATCCGCGGATCGACCGGCAGCAGCATCGTCGCCGTCCACAGCGCGTCGCGCCCGAACAGGGTCAGGTACCACGGCGCACCCGCGGTGGCGAACAGGTCCGCGGATCGCGGCTCGGTCGCGATCAGCCCGTCGAGGTCCGCGTAGGACCGGTCGAGGAGGGCGGCGACGGCCCGATCGCGCGGCCGGCCACCGCGGCGCACCCGGGTCGGGGCCCCGACCACGACCGCGTCCGGGTCGGTGACGGCGAGCGTCCACCGCACCGCCGCCCGCTGCCCCGCCGCCACGGTGACCGGCCACGCCAGCTCCGCACCGTCCCGGGCCACGGTGATCTGCGCGCCGGGCGCAGCCAGCCGGGCCTCCACGGCGCCGGCCCGCCACACCAGCGCGCCGTCGTCGACGGCCGGCACCACGAGGTCGCGCTCCCGACCGGCACGCACGTCCGCCACCGGGGCGAGATCGCTGCCGACGGCCAGCCCGACGACCACGGCCACCTCCGCCGCCGAGGCGTTGTGCACCGTCAACGTCTCCGCGAGCCCGTCCGGTCGGACGTCCCGGCTGCGGTGCACCAGCACGTCCGGGTCGCGGCGGGCCCCGCGCACGAACCCGGCCTCCGGCCCCGCCGGCACCGGCTCCGCTCCGTCCAGGGTGACGACCGCGCGCGTGAGGACGCGCACGTCGCCGCAGATCACACCCTGCGCACCGGTACCGCGCAGCTGCCCGTCCGGACCGGTGAGGCAGACGGTCGGGGCAGCGACGGCGACGGCGAGATCCTGCAGGTGCGGGGTGGCCATGCCGCCCGACGCTACGGGCCCCCGGTCGTCGCCACCGCGGGTCGGTGTCGCCGGCCACGCCGCGACCAGGGCCAGACGTGACGCAGACCGCGCCGCAGCAGCGGAACCGTCGGGTTATGGTCCGGCGCATGAGTTCCGCCTTGGAGCCGGCCGCCGACGTGTCCGGTGCCGCCGCTGCCGAACCCGACGTCCACACCACGGCGGGCAAGCTCGCCGACCTGTACCGGCGCCTCGACGGCGCGATCCACGTCAGCAGCCCCGAGGCCATCGAGCGCCAGCACGCCAAGGGCCGCCAGACCGCCCGCGAGCGGATCGACCAGCTGCTGGACCCGGGCTCGTTCGTGGAGCTCGACGCGCTGACCCGGCACCGGTCCACGAACTTCGGCATGGACGCCAAGCGCCCGTTCGGCGACGGTGTCGTGACCGGCACCGGCACCATCGACGGCCGCCCGGTCGCGGTGTTCAGCCAGGACGCCACGGTGTTCGGCGGCGCGCTCGGCGAGGTCTACGGCGAGAAGATCGTCAAGGTCATGGACCTCGCCATGAAGATCGGCTGCCCCGTCATCGGCATCAACGACGGCGGCGGCGCGCGCATCCAGGAGGGTGTCGTCGCGCTCGGCCTCTACGGCGAGATCTTCATGCGCAACGTGCGCAGCTCCGGCGTGATCCCGCAGATCTCGCTGATCATGGGTGCGTGCGCGGGCGGCGCGGTGTACTCGCCCGCGATCACCGACTTCACGGTGATGGTCGACCAGACCAGCAACATGTTCATCACCGGGCCGGACATCATCAAGACGGTCACCGGCGAGGACGTGGACTTCGAGGACCTCGGCGGCGGCCGGACGCACAACACCAAGTCCGGCGTGGCGCACTACCTCGCCTCCGACGAGGCCGACGCGTTCGCCTACGTCAAGGAGCTGCTGAGCTACCTGCCGTCGAACAACATGTCGGAGCCGCCGGTCTTCCCGGCACCGCAGCCGACCGAGGGCAGCATCGTCGACGACCTCACCGAGTCCGACCTGGAGCTCGACACGATCATCCCGGACTCGCCCAACACGCCGTACGACATCCGCGAGGTGATCACCCGGGTCGTCGACGACGGCGAGTTCCTCGAGGTCCACGAGCTGTTCGCGCCGAACATCGTCGTGGGCTACGCGCGGGTGGAGGGCCGCTCGGTCGGGGTCGTGGCCAACCAGCCGACCCAGTTCGCCGGCTGCCTCGACATCGACGCGTCGGAGAAGGCGGCGCGGTTCGTGCGCACCTGCGACGCCTTCAACATCCCGATCCTGACGTTCGTCGACGTGCCCGGTTTCCTGCCCGGCACGGAGCAGGAGTGGAACGGCATCATCCGCCGCGGCGCCAAACTGATCTACGCCTACGCCGAGGCGACCGTCCCGAAGGTCACGGTGATCACCCGCAAGGCCTACGGCGGCGCGTACGACGTGATGGGGTCGAAGCACCTCGGCGCCGACATCAACGTGGCGTGGCCGACGGCGCAGATCGCCGTCACAGGTGCCGCGGGCGCGGTGAACATCCTCTACCGCAAGGAGCTCAGGGGCCTGGAGGGCGACGAGCTCGCCGCCCGGCGCGCCCAGCTCCAGCAGGAGTACGAGGACACGCTCTGCAACCCGTACATCGCGGCCGACCGCGGTTACATCGACGCGGTCATCCCACCCTCGCACACCCGCGGCTACGTGGGCCGCGCGCTGCGTCTGCTGCAGACCAAGCGCGAGTCGGCGCCGCCGCGCAAGCACGGGAACATCCCGCTGTGAGCGTCGAGGAGCTGACCCCGCAGGAGCGCCGCGCGCTCTTCCGGGTGGTGCGGGGCGAGCCGACCGACGAGGAGCTGGCGGCGCTGACCGTGGTGCTCGCGGCCGCGGCATCCGCCGGGGGCGCTAAGGAGCAGCCGGTGCGCGACCGGTGGTCCGACCCCACGGCGCAGTTCCGCCGCCCGATCCAGGTCGGCCCGGACGCCTGGCGAACCGCGTTCTGGCCCCGGTGAGCGCGCGTCGAGAACGAAGTCGTGGTGATCGAAGAGCCGGATCGATCACCACAGCTTCGTTCTCGACGGGGGCACCGCCTCGCCGCCGAGCCCTTCCGTAGGGTCGACGGGTGCTCGTCGTGCTCGCCTCCGCCTCCCCCGCCCGCCTCGGTGTGCTGCGCGCCGCCGGCATCGACCCCGTGGTCGAGGTCGCCGACCTCGACGAGGACGCGCTGCTGGCCGGCATGCCGGGCGCCGGGCCCGCGGAGAAGGTGACCGCGCTGGCGGCGGCCAAGGCGGCCGCGGTCACCGAGCGGGTCGCCGCCCGCCACCCGCACGCGGTCGTGATCGGCTGCGACTCGATGCTCATGCTCGACGGCCGGCTCGTGGGCAAGCCGCGCACGGCCGAGGTGGCGCGGGAGCGCTGGGCAGCGATGGCCGGCCGCACCGGCGAGCTGTTCACCGGCCACGCCGTGCTGCGGCTGATCGACGGCGCGGTGGCCTGCCGGGCCGACGGGCACGCCGTCACCGAGGTGCGCTTCGCCGAGCCCACCCCGGCCGAGCTCGACGCCTACCTGGCCTCCGGCGAGCCGCTCGCCGTCGCTGGTGCGTTCACGATCGACGGGCTCGGCGGGTGGTTCGTCGAGGGCCTCGACGGCGATCCGTCGAACGTGGTGGGCCTGTCGCTCCCGCTCACCCGCAAGCTGCTGGCCCGCGTCGGGGTGACGGTCACCGACCTGTGGGCAGCCCGGCGCGCGCCCGCCTGACGTACGGCGCCACCGGCGAGAACTTCAGCGCCTCCGGCAGCCGCAGCAGCACGTCGCGCTGTCCGTACAGCACGACCAAGCCGTCGCGGACGGCGGCGGCCAGGTCGATCACGCCCTCCCACACCTGGTAGAGCACCGACAGCGACGACTCGATCGTCAGGTCGACCTCGTAGCCGGGGTCGGTGAAGCACAGCGACACGTCGTCCGGCTGCACCACGAACCAGAACCGGGACTTGCGCGCGTCCGGCAACCGCACGTGCAGCACGGTCCGTCTGCGCCGGAACGGCCCCGGGTCGATGCCGCCGCGGATCCACCACATGAGCACGGTCGGGTCCAGCTCGTCGGGGCGCGGCTCGCCGAACGCGTACCGAGCGCCCCACTCGGCGAGCCCGAAGATGATCGGCCGCAGCGCCTCCCCGGCGTCCGTGGGCAGGTACTGCTCGTCCTCGTGGACGATCAGCCCGTTGCGTTCGAGCTGGTCCAGCCGCTTCGACAGCAGTCCGCGGGACATTCCCGGCAGCCCGCGCGCCAGCTCGTTGAACCGGTTCGCGCCGTTCAGCACGTCCCGGATCACCAGCAATGTCCACCGGTCACCGAGCAGTTCGAGGGAGCGGGTGATCGGGCAGTACTGGCCGTAGCGCGACATGCCCGAATGCTCGTCGCGGCGGTGCATTTTGTGAACTACTCAACGCTCGCCCGATCCGTCACCGTCGTCGGCATGACGACGATGCAGATCACCGAGCCGCTCACCGACGAGGACGTCCGCGCACTGGCCGCGGACATGGGCCGGGTGGCCGCCCCCTACGAGGCCGAGCACGACCGGGACGCGACGTTCGTGTCCGAGGCGTACACGGCGATGACCGAGCGCGGCTACCTGCGCCTCGCGGTACCCGCCGACCTCGGCGGCCTCGGCGCGACACCCCGCCAGCTGCTGATCGCGCAGGAGGAGCTGGGCTCCTGGTCCGGCGCGGCCGCGCTGGCCACGACGATGCACCACTACCTGACGCTGGTGCAGGTCTGGCGGCGCCGCCGCGGCGCCCCGGACGCCGAGGGGGTGCTGCGCCGCGTCGCCGAGGACGGCCTGATCATGGCCACGAGCGGCGGCTCGGACTGGGTCTGTCCCACGACGATCGCCACCCCGGTGGACGGGGGCTACCTCTTCGACGGCCGCAAGTCGTTCTGCAGCCAGGCGCCGGTCGCCTCGGTCATCTCCACCTCCGCAGTCCTCGGCGCGCCCGGTCCCGACGCGGTCGTCCTGCACGCCGGCGTCCCGCTCTCCGCCCCCGGTGTGCGCATCGAGGAGACCTGGGACACGCTCGGCATGCGCGGCACCGCCAGTCACGACGTCGTGTTCGACGGCGTGTTCGTGCCCGCCGAGAAGATCATGGGCACCCGCCCGTACGGCGAGCTGGCCGGGCCACTGCTGGTGGCCGCCATCCACTTCGCGCCGATCGCGGGTGCTGCCTACCTCGGGGTGGCCCGCGGCGCGGCCGAGGAGGCGGTCCGGATCGCGAACCGCCGCGGCCGCTACGGCGCCGTCCGGCAGGCCGGCGAGATGTTCGCGCGGCTGCGGGTGGCGCGCTGGGCGCTGCAGGCGGCCCTCGCCGAGGTGGGCGATGATCCCGCGGCCGACGAGGCCGCGCTGGAGACCGTGATGACGGCCAAGCGGCACGCCGTCACGGAAGCCCGGGCCGTGACCGACCTGGCGCTGGAACTGGCCGGCGGGCCGGCGTTCCACCGCTCGTCGCCGCTCGAGCGCGCCTACCGCGACGTGCGCGGCGGGCCGTTCCACCCGCTCACCCCGGAGGCCACGCTGGAACTGGTCGGCCGCCGCGCGTTCGCACTGCTGACGGAAGGCGCGCAGGCCTAGTCTGGGCGTATGGATCCGAAGTTCGCCGAGTACGCCCATCCCGAGGCACTGGTCGACACGGACTGGCTCGCCGAGCACCTGGGCGACGCGAACCTGGTCGTGGTCGAGTCGGACGAGGACGTGCTCCTCTACGACACCGGGCACATCCCGGGTGCGGTCAAGGTCGACTGGCACACCGACCTGAACGACCCGGTCACCCGCGACTACGTCGACGGGGAGCGGTTCGCGCAGATCTGCGGCGAGCGCGGCATCGCCCGGGACACCACCGTGGTCTTCTACGGCGACAAGAACAACTGGTGGGCCTGCTACGCGCTGTGGGTGTTCAGCCTCTTCGGGCACCCGGACGTGCGGATCCTCGACGGCGGCCGCGCCAAGTGGATCGCCGAGGGCCGCGAGCTCACCACCGAGGTGCCCGAGCCCGCGCCGGTGGAGTACCCGGTGGTCGAGCGCGACGACTCCACGATCCGTGCGTTCAAGGACGACGTGCTCGCCCACCTGGGCAAGCCGTTGGTCGACGTGCGATCGCCCGGCGAGTACTCCGGCGAGCTGCTGCACATGCCTGACTACCCGCAGGAGGGCGCCGTCCGCGGCGGCCACATCCCGGGCGCGGCGAGCGTGCCGTGGGCCCGCGCGGCCGCCGAGGACGGCACGTTCAAGCCGCGGGCCGAGCTGGAGGCCATCTACCTCGAGGAGCAGGGCCTCGAGCCGGACGACGAGGTGATCGCCTACTGCCGGATCGGGGAACGCTCCAGCCACACCTGGTTCGTGCTCACTCACCTGCTCGGCTTCCCGAAGGTCCGCAACTACGACGGAAGCTGGACGGAGTGGGGCAACTCGGTGCGGGTGCCGATCGTGCAGGGCCCCGAACGGGGCTCGGTCTCATGAGCCTGCCCGAAGCCCTGCAGGAGCTGGTGGACGACTTCTCCGGTGTCGGCCCGAAGGACCGGCTGCAGCTGCTGCTGGAGCTGTCCCAGGAGCTGCCCGAGCTGCCGGAGCGCTACGCCGACGCCGCGGAGACGATGGAGCAGGTGCACGAGTGCCAGTCGCCGCTCTTCCTCGCCGTCGAGGTGGAGCCGGCCGGCGACCAGCTGGTGCACCTGTTCTTCTCCGCGCCGCCGGAGGCGCCCACGACCCGCGGGTTCGCCGCGATCATGCACATCGGGCTGGACGGCCAGCCTGCCCAGACCGTGCTGGAGGTGCCGGACGCCTTCTACACCGCCCTCGGCCTGGGCCAGGCCGTGAGTCCGCTGCGGCTGCGCGGCATGGCGGCCATGCTCGCGCGGATCAAGAACCAGGTCCGCAGGGCCGTCGCAGGCCAGCAGAGCCCGGCGTAGCGAACCTCAAGTCTGTGTGAAGAACGTTCCGTCCGGACCCGCCGGCGCGAACACTGTGAACCACCTCATCGGGGGTACGGGAGGTGGATGGCATGGCGCTCGCGGCGGCCGGCGACACCTGGGGCATCGACGGGACGACCTTCCTGTTGGGGTACGGCGTCCTGGCGGTCGGGGTGTTCATCGCCTCCGTGCGCGCCCGGCGGGCGCTGGCCGATCCCGGCCAGAAGCACGTCGTGCCCGACCTCACCGGGCGGCACAACGACGTCGCGTACCTCAACGGCGGCGCCGATCTCGCGGTCTGCTCCGCGCTGGCCAGGATGCGGGTGCAAGGCCTGGTCGCGGCCCACAAGGGCACGATCACCGCGACCGGGCGGCCGGGCCCCGACAGCGACGAGCTGGAGCGCGCGATCGCGTTCGCCACCGCCTCCCCGACCCCGCGGGCGCGGCTGACGTGGCTGCGCCCGGTGCGGACGGCCCTCGACGGCATCGACCGCCGGCTCGTCGCCGAGGGTCTGCTGCTCTCGCCCGAGCAGCGCCACCGCATCCGCCTCGTCGGGCTGTGGATGACCGCGGTGGCCGGCTTCGGCCTGCTGCGGCTGCTCGCCGGCATCGCCGACGCGCGGCCGGTCGGGTTCCTCGTCGTGGCGCTGCTCATCGTCGCCGTCGTCGCGGCGGTCCAGCTCCTGCAGGCCCCGCGGCGCACCCGGACCGGCGACCGGGTGCTGGCCACGATGCGCGAGCAGCTCGACCGCTACGCACCGCACAACCGGCCCGACTGGGCGCTCTACGGCGCCCAGGCCGCCGCGCTCGGCGTGGGCCTGTTCGGCGCGCAGGCGCTGTGGGCGTCCGATCCCGCGATGGCGGACGCGCTCGCGCTGCAGCGGCTGTCGGGCAGCGGGTCATCCGGCTCGGGCGACTCGTCGTGGTCCGGCGGCGACAGCGGGTGCGGGAGCAGCAGCGGGTGCGGCGGGTGACCGTCCCGAGCGCCGGCGCCGTCCCCGAGCTGGCCGGGGTGGGCGTCGGCTGGCGCCCCGAGATCTCCGGGTGGGTCGCCGACCGGCCCGGGTTGCGGTTCGGCGAGGTGATCGCCGAATCGATCGCTCCCGCGGTTCCACCTCGAGGGGTGGTGGAACTGCGGGAGCGGGGGGTCGAGGTGGTGCCGCACGGGATCCGGCTGTCCCTGGGCGGCACCGATCCGCTCGATCCCGGGAAGGTCACCCATCTCGCGGCCTGCGCGGCCGCGCTGGGTAGCCCCGTCGTGAGTGAGCACGTCGCGTTCTGCGGTGCTGGGGGGCTCACGGCGGGGCACCTCCTCCCGCTGCCCCGCACCCGGGCGGCGCTGGACGTGCTGGCCGCCAACGTGCGCCGCTTGCAGGCCGAGCTGGACGTGCCGGTCGCGCTGGAGCCGATCGCGTCGTTCCTCGACTGGCCGGAGGACGAGTTCACCGAGGCCGACTTCCTCACCGAGCTGCTGGAGCGGACGGGCGCGCTGCTGCTGCTCGACGTCGCCAACGTCTACGCCAACGCCGTCAACCGCGGCCGCGACCCGCGCACGGCGCTGGACCGGATGCCGCTCTCCCGCATCGCCTACGTGCACATCGCCGGCGGCGCCGAGCATCCCGACGATCCCGGCATCTACCACGACACGCACGCCGATCCCGTGCCCGAGCCGGTGTTCGCGCTGCTCGGCGAGCTGGTGGACCGGATCGGCGGAGCGCCGCCGGTGATGCTGGAGCGCGACGGGCGCTACCCGCCCGCGGAGGTGCTGTCCGCCGAGCTCGACCGCATCGCCGAGACGGCCGGGCTGGCCACGCCCGCCCGATGACCGGTCCTCGCTCCGACCACGACGGCCGCGCCGACGTCGAGGAACTGGCCATCCGCCAGGCCGAGCTGGTGGCCGCGCTCGTCGCGGGCGGCGCCAGCCCGGCGGGGTTCGACCCGGCCCGGCTCGCCGCCACCCGCCGGGCTC
>Ga0065720_1003028_pt1 | contig 47580 bp, 51 predicted proteins | sample Thericmetagenome_FD_59107 | JGI IMG/M metagenome (GOLD analysis project Ga0065720, IMG submission 59107) | Thermophilic microbial communities from the Joint Bioenergy Institute, California, USA of rice/straw/compost enrichment - eDNA_2 v2... | ecosystem: Engineered > Solid waste > Grass >... | reverse complement strand
CTCTTGCCTTCCTCTGACCGTCTCTTGGGCGGTGGTTCCCTAGCGTTCCGGGTGTGACCGACACCGTGCCCATCCCGACGCGGAAGGCCCGTCCCGCCGGTCCCGCGCAGCCCCGTCCGGCCGTGAACCGGATCGTGCTCGTCGTGCTCGCCGGCGCCGCCGCGGTGCTCACCGTGCTGGTGGCGGCGGAGTGGGCGCCGTTGATGCGGTTCGACGAGGCAGTCGTCCAGGCGATCAACGCGCGCATGGCGCCGCGGCCGGAGCTGGTCGCGCTCGCGGAGCGGGTCACCGACATCGGGCACTCCCGCGTGGTCCAGGTGCTCACCGGTGTCGTGATCGTCCTCGCGCTGCTCATCCGCCGCTACGCCGCTGCCCTCTACCTGTTCGCCTGCTACCTCGTCGAGTACGTCGTCGAGAACGGGCTCAAGGACCTGATCGGCCGCGATCGGCCCGAGGTGCCCGTCGAGCTCGGCTACGCCAGCGGCGGCAGCTTCCCGTCGGGCCACACGATGGCGACGACGGTGCTGTGGGCGTCGGTCGCTGTGCTGCTGGTCGGCGTCGCGGGCAGGGCCTGGTGGCGGTGGCTGGTGATCGCGGTCGCCGCGCTGGCGATCGTCACGGTCGCGGCCACGCGGCTGCTGCTCAACGTGCACTTCCCGGCCGACGTCACCGGCGGGGTGCTGCTCGGGCTGTTGGTCGTGCTCGTCCTCGCTCCGCTCGCGCGGCTGCGCATCCCGCCGAAGCCGGCCCGCTGATCCCTACGCGCTCTGCCGGCGGGCGGGCGCGTTCTTCGTCGCCGCGATGACGGTGTCGAGCACCTCCCGCAGGTGCTCCAGGTCCTCCAGGGGCATGCCCAGCCGCTCGATGATCGCGGGGGGGATCCGCTCGGCCTCGGCCCGCAGTGCCCGACCGGCCTCGGTCAGCTCGACCGCGAGCGTGCGCTCGTCGCCCGGTGTGCGCCTGCGCGTGACGTAGCCCGCCGCCTCCAGCCGCTTCAGCAGCGGGGAGAGCGTGCCCGGGTCGAGGGCGAGCACCCCGGACAACTCGGTGAGCGAGCGTGGCGCGCGCTCCCACAGGGCGAGCATCACCAGGTACTGCGGGTGGGTCAGTCCCATCGGCTCGAGCAGCGGCCGGTACAGCGCGATCACGTTGCGCGCGGCCACCGCGAGCGCGAAGCACACCTGCCGATCGAGCTTGAGCAGATCGGCGGAGGGTCCGGGCATGCCCGTAGTGTAGGATATTTTGCACACCAAGTGTTGGGGTGATAAGTGATGGTGGAGATGGTCCGCCCGGGCCCAGTGCGCTGGCTGTTCTACGCCTACGGCGGCCGGCTGCCTGCCCGCTACCGCGAGTGGGTGCTGCACGACGTCACGACGCGCACGTGGCGGCTGCGCCACTTCGTGCGGACCACCGTGCAGCTCGCCCCGATCGCGGTGCTGCTCTACGTGTTCGTCCCGGGTGAGCCGTGGATGCGCGCGCTCGCGGTGTTGGGCGGTCTGCTCATCGGTTACTTCTACTCGTTCGCCTACATGGAGTTCTCCACCGAGCACCGCGCCGTCAAAGCCGGGTACCCCCGCGGCACGGCCACCAAGGCCCGCATGCGGGATGACCCGGAGGCCCGCCGCGCGGCCCAGGAGCGCTACGAACAGCGCTGGCGCTGATCCCGAACGCACTGATCCCGAACGCAACGAACGGCACTTTCGTCCACCTCGAGTGGACGAAAGTGCCGTTCGTTGCGGAGGGGAGCGGACGTGGAAGAGCTACTCGAACGGGCCGTTGCGCAGCAGTCCGGCGACCGGGCCGTCGACCAGGTTGATCGGGTCGGTGGGGAACTCGGTCTCGGTGCCGTCGGCGCCGGACGGGCGATCCGCCCCGTTCACGGCGTCGAGGAACGAGCCGGTGAGGCTGCCCAGCGTCGCTGCCCCGGCGTCCGCGCCCTGCAGCGGCGACTGGGTGTCCTCCTCTGCGGCGGCGATGCCGGCCAACACCACCGGCAGGACGACGGCGGCCGCGGCGATCACGACGTGCCTCGTGCGGATCTCCATGCTCCCGGTCCTCACATGTTCGCCGCGCCGGCCTTGATGGCCGCGCGGATCCGGTTGTAGGTGCCGCACCGGCAGATGTTGCGGATCTCCTCGATGGCGGCGTCGTCGACGTCGCGGCCCTCCTCGGCGCACTGCCGCACCTTCGCGACGGCGGCCATGATCTGGCCGGGCTGGCAGTAGCCGCACTGGGCGACGTCGTGGTCGATCCAGGCCTGCTGCATGGGGTGCAGCTCGTCGCCGTCGGCGAGGCCCTCGATGGTGGTGATCTCGTCGTCCTCGGAGACGTCGCACACCCGCACCGAGCACGGGTTGAACGCGCGCCCGTTGATGTGGCTGGTGCAGGCCTTGCAGACGTTGATCCCGCAGCCGTACTTCGGGCCGGTGATCCCGAGGATGTCGCGGATCACCCAGAGCAGGCGCACGTCGTCGTCGACGTCCACGGTCACCTGCTGGCCGTTGATCGTGAGGCGGTGCTCGGGCATCGCGGCTCCTGATTGGTGTCCTAGTAGATGAAGTCGAGGCCGTTGGTGGGCGCCGGCGGGATCGGCGGCACGAGCGGCTTAGGCTCGAACGGGAACGGGTCCTTGTGGTTGATCGGGAAGTAGTCCGGCACCTTTCCGGTGGCGCGGGCGTAGGCGCACGCCACGGCGCCGCAGGTGGCGGCGACGCCGAACTCGCCGGCCCCGCCGGGCTCGTCGGAGGGCGAGTCCTCGATGACGACGATGTTCATCTCCGGCGGGGTGTTCCACTGCCGCGTGTAGAAGTAGTTGTCCCAGCTGGCCTCGACGAAGTGCCCGTCGACCAGGTGCAGGCTGGAGGTCAGCGTCATCGCGAGCGCGTCGTTGATGCCGCCCATCATCTGCGCCTCGACCCCGCGCGGGTTGATCACGAGTCCGACGTCGACGACGAACGTCACCCTGGTCACCCGCGGCCCGGTGACGCCCTCGCGGATCGGCCGGTTCACCGTCTCGTCGCGGCAGTCGATCTCGACGACGCAGGCGGAGGCGCCCTTGTACTCGATGTGCATCGCGATGCCCTGCGCCGTGCCTGCGGGCATCGACTTCCCCCAGTTCGCCTCCTCCGCGGCCCGGTCGAGCACGGCCCGCCACCGGTCGTACTTCACGGTCGCGGTCCGGAACTCGTACGGGTCCTTGCCCAGCTTCGCCGCGATCTGGTCGACCATCAGCTCACGGGCGGTCGCGACGTCGGGGGAGTAGACGTTGCGCATGCTGCCGGTGTTGAAGCCGAACTCGACCTCGTTGAGCAGTCGGGTGGAGACGCCGAAGTCGTAGGGCGTCACCTGGGTCAGCTCGAAGATCGTCGCGGCGACGCCGAGCTGCCCGCCGGGCGCCTTCGCAGCCGCCGACGTGACCGCCTCGCCGAACCCGTGGCCGAAGTCTGTGGCGACGCTGGTGTGGCGCTGCTCGAAGCTCAGCACCGAGTCGGCCGCGACGACCGCGCGGACCCGCGAGGTCGCCATCGGGTGCACCCGGCCCTGCCGGGAGTCGTCGGCGCGGGTCCACATCAGCTTGACCGGCTTGCCCATCGCCTTCGACACCTGCGCGGCCTCCAGCGCGGCGTCGTGGAAGAGTCGGCGCCCGAAGGAGCCGCCACCCTGCACGACGTGCACCGTCACCGCGGACGACGGCAGCCCCAGCCGTTTCGCGATGTCCTGCTGGGCGACGATCGGGTTCTTCAGCGGCGCCCAGATCTCGGCCTTGCCGTCGCGGACGTCGGCGATCGCGCAGTTGGTCTCCAGCGCGGAGTTGGAGCGGAAGTAGAAGGTGAACGACCGCTCCAGGACGTCGCCGGCCACGGCCGGCACGGCCAGCGGCAGCTCGGCCCTGCGCAGCTTCGCCAGGATCGACTCGTCGTCCTCGCCGGCGACGGTGCCGGCCTTCCACCGCACCTGCATCGCCCGCGCGGCCTCGATGCACTGGCCGAACGTCTTCGCACGCACCGCGATCCCGGTGGGCACCACCGCGACGTCGGTGACGCCGGGCATCGACCGGACCTCGTCGAGGTTGTCGATCCCCGCCGGGGTGCCGTTGAGATCGGGGGCGCGGCAGATGATCGTCGGGAGCGCGCCGGGGATCTTCAGGTCGGTCGTGAACTTCTTGCGGCCGGTGACGATGTCGCGGGCGTCGGTCTTCGTCTGCGGCGTTCCGATGACGCGGAAGTCCTTGCGGTCCTTCAGCACCACCTCGACGACCTCGTCGACGGGGCTCGCCGCAGCCTCGGTCAGCTCACCGAACGGCAGCGACCTGCCGTTGAGCCCGGTGATGAGCCCGGCGCGGCTGGTCAGCGTGCCCTTGTCCTGCTCGAGCAGGGCCGCGGCGGCGTCGAGCAGCCGGCCACGGGCGATCGCGGCGGCCACGCGGATCGCGGTGTAGGTGGTGAAGGTGGTGCTCGAGCCGCCGGTGATCTGGTTGAACATCAGCTCCGGGCGGGCATCGGCGAGGGTGACGTCGACCTGGTCGAGCTCCAGGTCCATCTCCTCCGCGATGATCATCTTGGTGGAGGTGATGATCCCCTGGCCGTTGTCGGAGCGGGGGAGTGCGAAGTGGACCGTGCCGTCCTTGCGGACCTCCACCCGCACGAGGTGCGCCGTCGGGCGCATGCTGTCGCGCAGCGCGTCGAGCAGGTCGTAGACCTCGGGGGTCTGCGGCGGGCTGGGCAACCCGAGCGCGTTCGCGGCCGGGGCGCCGAACACCGACTGGCGGGTCAGCTCGGCTGCGACCACGAGCGTCGGAGCGGCGACGAGGTAGCCGAGGAACTTCCGCCGGCCGGTGTCCCGGCGCAGCAGCGACCGGGCGTTGCGGGTGGCGGCCTCGGCACGGGCCTCGGCGGTGTGCGCGGCCTCGGCCGCTGCGGAGTCGGCTCGGCTGATGTCGCGGCGCGTGGCGGCGCGATGAGCGGGCATCGTCGTCCTCTCGGCGTGGCCCGTCGCCGGAACTCGTGGGCAGCAGAACCGCGGCCGGGCCGGTTGCGCAGCCCAACGACGGGTTGCTGCTACAGGTGCGCGTCGGTGCGCAGGCTTCCCGTAGCACGTCTCCGGGATGACGCCGGGTGATCGGACGAAGGCGCAGGTCAACGCGATGACTGCCCCGAGGGTGGTAGGTGGATGCGGAGAAAATGGGTCAGTGGTTCCGCAGATGCGGATTCGCGGTCGGGCGCGGTTTCCTCCGAAAGAGTGGGAGTGTCGCACTAGGGTGCGGGGATGGATCGCTTCGATCTCGCCGGGTACGCCGTCGGTCGCGTCGGGTTCGGCGCGATGCAGCTGCCCGGGCCGGGCGTGATGGGGCCGCCCCGCGACCGCGCCGGGGCGATCGCCGTGCTGCGCCGCGCCGTCGAGCTCGGCATCGACCACATCGACACCGCCCAGTACTACGGCCCCGACGTCGCCAACGAGCTGATCCGCGAGGCCCTGCACCCGTACCCGCCGGAGCTCGCGATCGTCAGCAAGGTCGGCGCCCGCCGCGACGCCGCCGGGAACTGGCTGCCGTGGGACGATCCCGCTGATCTCCGCACCGGCATCGAGGACAACCTCGCCGCCTTGCGCGTGGAGCAGCTGGCCGCGGTCAACCTACGGGTCCTCGACGAGCGACAACCGCCGGGGCAGCGCTTCGACGACCAGCTCGGCGCCATGATCGAGGCCCGCGACGCGGGGCTGATCGCCGGCGTCGGCCTGTCCAACGTCACCGTCGAGCACCTGCGACGCGCCCGGCAGCAGACCGAGATCGCGTGCGTGCAGAACCCCTACAACGTCCTCGACCGCAGCTGCGCCGCCGTGCTGGAGGAGTGCACAGCGGCGGGCATCGCGTTCGTGCCGTTCTTCCCGCTGGGCTCGGGCTTCCACACGCAGAACCCCGTGCTGAGCAACGACGCGGTCCACGCGGCGGCGGAGCGGCTCGGCCGCACCCCGGCGCAGGTGGTGCTCGCCTGGACGCTCGCGGTTGCGCCGAACGTGCTGCTCATCCCGGGCACCTCGCGGCTGGCGCACCTCGAGGAGAACACCGCCGTGCGCGACGTGGCACTGCCCGACGACGTCGTCGCCGGGCTCACCGCCCTCGCGTGAGAACGGCGGGCCCGGCGCCCGTCACTCCTGCTCGGCGAGCTTCGCGTGCTGGGTGCGGAGGTCCTTCTTGAGGATCTTGCCGCTGGGGTTCTTGGGCAGGGTGTCGGCGAACACGATGTACTTGGGGCGTTTGTAGCCGGCCANGACGCGGCGGGCGTGGGCGTCGACGTGGTCTTTGGTCAAGGTGACGCCGGGTTTGGGGACGATGACGGCCGTGACGGCTTCGATCCAGTGAGGGTGGGGGACGCCGAACACGGCGACTTCGGCGACGCCGTCGAGTTGGTAGAGGGCTTCTTCGACCTCGCGGGAGGCGACGTTCTCGCCGCCGGTCTTGATCATGTCCTTCTTGCGGTCGACCACGGACAGGTAGCCGTCGGCGTCGATCACGCCGAGGTCGCCGGAGTGGAACCAGCCGCCGGTGAAGGCGGCGGCGGTCTTGTCCTCGTCGTTGTAGTAGCCGGCCATGGCGTGCGGGGAGCGGTGCACGATCTCGCCGACCTCGCCCGGGGCGACGTCGTTGCCCTCGTCGTCGACGACGCGGGTTTCGACGTTGAGGGCGGGCCGGCCGGCGGAGCCGGCGTGGGCGAGTTGGTCGTGGGGTTGCAGGATGGTGGCGACCGGGGCCATCTCGGTCTGGCCGTAGAAGTTCCACAGCGCCACGTCGGGCAGCCGCTGCTGGAGTTCTTTGAGCACCTCGACCGGCATGGGGGAGGCGCCGTAGTAGCCCTTGCGCAGGCTGGACAGGTCGCGGGTGTCGAACTCCGGGTGCCGCAGCAGGGAGATCCACACGGTGGGTGGGCAGAACAGCTTGGTCACCCGTTCCCGCTCGATGGTCTCCAGCAGCCGGGCGGGATCGGGGCTGGGCAGGATGATGCTGGTCGCGCCCAGGTAGACGTCGACGCTGAAGAAGCAGTCCAGCTGGGCGCAGTGGTACATCGGCAGGGAGTGGATCTCGATGTCGTCCGCGCTCATGCCGCCGTCGACGATGCAGGACACGTACTGGGCGATCAGCGACCGCGAGGTCAGCATCACCCCTTTGGGGCGGGATTCGGTGCCGGAGGTGTACATCAACCGCAGCGGGTCGTCGTCGGCCACCGCCACGGCGGGTTCGGTGGCGTCGCCGGTGTCGATCCAGGTGTCCAGGTCGGTCCAGCCGGTCGGTGCCGGTGTGCCGGCCAGCCGGATCACCGCCCGCCGAAACTCCCGGCCGGTCTCGGCGATGGCCTGCTCGGCGGTGGTGACCAGCAGATCCTCGGCGATGAACGTGCTGGCGCCGCTGTGGTCGAGGATGAACGCGATCTCGCTGGCGTTGAGCATGAAGTTGACCGGCACCAACACCACCCCCAGCCGCGCGGTGGCGAACGCGAGCACGGCGAACTGCCAGCAGTTGTGCGACAGCAGCGCCACCCGGTCCCCCTTGACCAGCCCGGCCGCGGCGAGGTTGTTCGCGCACCGGTTCACCGCCGCGTCGAACTCCGCGTAGCTGACCCGCCGATCCCCGTCGACCACCGCGAGCTTGTCCGGACACCGACGCGCCGTGCGCCGCAGCAGATCACCGATCGAGTGCTGACGGGCGAACGCGACGGACGCGGTGGTCTCGGGGCTGAACGACGTCATCGACGACTCCTTCGTCCGGTGGCGGGGGATGCCCGCAGCCTATGCCCGCTGGACGGGGCGCGGTCGGGTCCACTCTCCCCTCGGGCAGCTCCGTCTGGAGGGGCGGAAGCTCGACGAACGGCACTGTGCCGACCGGGTCCGGCTCGTCCCTCGCCGGATGTGCCGACCGGGTCCGGCTCGTCCCTCGCCGGATGTGCCGACCGGGTCCGGCTCCTCCCTCGCCGGATGTGCCGTCGTGGTGCAAACAGCGACGGTGCGCACGAACTAGGCAGACTGTCGAGCTCAGCTGCGCGAGCACGCGGTGAGCTGGTCAGTTCGATCAGCACTCCGTGCCTCTGTTGCGGACCAACTAGGCAGAGAGGTGTCCTTCCTGCACCGCATCACGTGTCCGAGGAGGTTCCCGTGAGCATCGAGCAGACCCTCACCAGTCAGGAACGCCTCGCCGAGCTGGACGTCGACCAGCTGCGACAGCTCGTGGGGCTCGTGGAGCACGACCCCACCGCCGACCCGTTCCCGGTGGTCGGCTGGGACGCCGTCGTGTGGATCGTCGGCAACGCGACCCAGACCGCGCAGATGTTCCAGCTCGTCTACGGCATGGAGCTCGTCGCCTACTCCGGCCCCGAGACCGGCAACCGCGACCACCACGCCTATGTGCTGCGCTCAGGCGCCGTCCGGTTCGTCGTCAAGGGCGGCGTGGATCCCGCCAGCCCGCTGCTCGACCACCATCGCCGCCACGGTGACGGCGTCGCCGACGTCGCGCTCGAGGTGCCCGACGTCGACCGCTGCATCGCCCACGCCCGCGCGAACGGGGCCGTCGTGCTGGAGGAACCGCACGATCTCACCGACGAGCACGGCACCGTGCGCGTGGCCGCCCTCGCCGCGTACGGCGACACCCGCCACACCCTCGTCGACCGCTCCCGCTACAGCGGCCCCTACCTGCCCGGCTACGTCGAGCGGCGGTCCGTCCTCGGCCGCCCGAAGCGGCTGTTCCAGGCGCTCGACCACGTCGTCGGCAACGTCGAGCTGGGCCGCATGGACGAGTGGGTGGAGTTCTACCGCCGGGTCATGGGCTTCACGAACATGGCCGAGTTCGTCGGCGACGACATCGCCACCGAGTACTCCGCGCTGATGAGCAAGGTCGTCGCGAGCGGCAACCACCGCGTCAAGTTCCCGCTCAACGAGCCCGCCGCCGGCCGGAAGCGCTCCCAGATCGACGAGTACCTCGACTTCTACTGCGGGCCCGGCGTGCAGCACCTCGCGCTCGCCACGAACGACATCGTCGCGGCCGTCGACGCCCTGCGCGCCCGCGGTGTGGAGTTCCTCGCCACGCCGGACGCCTACTACGAGGACCCCGAGCTGCGCGCCCGCATCGGTGCGGTCCGGGTGCCGATCGAGGAGCTGCAGAAGCGCGGCATCCTCGTCGACCGCGACGAGGACGGCTACCTCCTGCAGATCTTCACCAAGCCCCTCGGCGACCGACCCACCGTGTTCTTCGAGCTCATCGAACGGCACGGCTCGCTCGGGTTCGGCAAGGGCAACTTCAAGGCCCTCTTCGAGGCGATCGAGCGCGAGCAGGCGAAGCGCGGGAACCTGGATTGACGGTCGGTGCCTGCGGTGCTCCGGCTCGCGCGCCCTCGAGCCGGTGACGTGGCCCCTCCGGTTGCTCGCGCCCTCGTTCCCCGGGAGCTGCCGGTGATCGGCCAGGACCTCTGGCCAGGGTCTGCGGTCCGTCGGCACCGGGTCTACTCTGCGCCGGCATGGCGACGAGGCTGAACCCGTACCTGAACTTCCGCGACCAGGCGAAGGAGGCCATGGAGTTCTACCACTCCGTGCTCGGCGGCGAGCTCACGATCACCACGTTCGCCGAGGCGGGTGGCATGGGCCTGGGCGAGGACGAGCAGCACAAGGTGATGCACGCGCAGATCCTGGCGGGGCCGGACCTCACACTGATGGCTGCCGACGTCCCCGCCTCGATGGAGATCTCGCCGAACGGCACGGTCTCCCTGTCCGGTGACGACGAGGATCAGCTGCGCCGCTTCTGGGACGGGCTGTCGGCCGGTGGGTCGATCGTCGTCCCGCTGGAGAAGGCGCCGTGGGGCGACACCTTCGGGATGTTCACCGACCGGTTCGGGGTCTCCTGGATGGTGAACATCGCCGGGAGCTGATCAGCCGCCTGCGGGGACGGGGACCGGCGGACCTTCAGCGTGGCCACCACCAGCACCACGCAGATCACCACCAGCACCCGCTCGACGACCCCGACGGGCACGTCCGGCACGCCGAGCACGTGCAACCCGATCAGCACCAGCAGGCCGGCCATGGTGGCGGCGCCCACCGCGGTGAGCGCCATCAGCGGCCGGTTCCGGGTGCGCAGCGCGGCCAGGTGGACCCCGACGATCGCGGCTCCGACGGCCACGTTGTGCACCGTGCCCGTCCACGACTGCGTGTTCTGGTCGAAGAACGACGCGATGCCCATCCCGACCGGCCAGAGGGACAGGAGCAGCAGGTCGGTGGCGCGTCCGGCGGTCACCTGACGCCACGCCCGGCCGAGCGCGACGGCCACCCCCGCGCAGCTCGCGAGCAGCGCGACCACGAACGCGAGCCGGGCCGCCGTCGTGGCGTGCGTGCTGATCGTCTGGGTGAGCACCATGGCCGGGCTGCGCACGTCGAGCGCCACGAGGATGGCCCCCGCGACGGCGAATCCGGCCAGTGCGGGCCGGGCCGGGGCGAGGGAGCGGGGCGGGGCGTGCGCGATCGTCATGCCCTGAGCTTGCCGGTTACCGGCGTTCCCCGCTCTCCGGGAGACCCCTCAGCGGGGTGGGGGTTTCCCCACCCCGCCTCATCGGGCGGCACCCGGTCAGCCCGCGACCGCGGTGAACGCGGCCAGCGCGTCGTCGGTGAACAGCACGAACCGGACCTCGCTCACCGACGTCGGCGTGTCCCGCACCGCGGTGACGGCGATGCGGGCCGCGTCGTCCATCGGCCAGCCGTAGACCCCGGCCGAGACCGCGGGGAACGCGACCGTGGCCGCGCCGAGCTCGTCGGCCACCCGCAGCGACTCGCGGTAGCAGGAGGCCAGCAGGTGAGAGCGGTCCTCCTGACGGGAGTACACGGGGCCGACGGTGTGGATCACCCAGCGCGCCGGGAGCCGGCCGGCGGTGGTGGCCACGGCCTGCCCGGTCGGCAGCCCGGCCTTGTACGGGCCGGCGCGCAGCTCCTTGCAGGCGGCCAGGATCTCCGGTCCGCCGCGGCGGTGGATCGCGCCGTCGACGCCCCCTCCGCCGAGGAGGCTGGAGTTGGCGGCGTTGACCACGGCGTCGACGACGGCCTCGGTGATGTCGCCTCGCACACACACGATCTCCGGCATCCGACAAGCATGCCGCGCCGACGATCGGGCGACGATCCGGTAACGGTCCTGGCTTGACCGGCGAACAGAAGGGTATGAGCGCCGTCACCCCCGGGTCCCCCTCCTCGGACGACGGGCGCACCGGCAACGCGGCGCCGCCCCTGGTCTCCACCACGTGGGCCGGGCCGATCGTGTCCCTGCTGTTCCTGGTGACCGTGGTGCTGTTCGTCATCGGGGTGCTCACCCTGGGCCCGCTCGGCTGAGCTCGCCTACCCTCGGCGGCGTGCGCATCGCGTCGCTCCTGCCGGCCACCACCGAGATCGTCGGTGCCCTGGGCCTGGCGGACGAGCTGGTCGCCGTCACCTTCGAGTGCGACGAACCCGCCGGGATCCGCGAGCGGGCCGCGGTCGTCGTCGACACCGCGCTGCCGCCGGGCCTGGATCCCGCGGGCATCGACGCGGTGGTGCGCGACCGCGCCGCCCGCGGCCTGCCGATGTACGAGCTGGACACCGCTGCGCTGGCCCGGCTGCGGCCCGAGCTGATCCTCACCCAGGACCTGTGCCGCATCTGCGCGCTGCCCGCCGCCACCGTCACCGACGCGTTGGCCGCGATCGGCTGCACCGCCGACGTCGTGCAGCACGACCCGCACACGGTGCCCGAGGTGCTCGCCGGCATCGCCGAGATCGCCCGGCGCGCCGGGCGGCCCGCAGCGGGGGAGCGGCTCGTCGCCGATCTGGAGCGGCGCCTGGCGGCGATCGAGCGCACCGTCGCCGACCGGGCCCGGCCGCGGGTGCTCGTGCTGGAGTGGACCGATCCGCCGTTCCTCGCCGGCCACTGGGTGCCCGAGCTCGTGCGCCGCGCCGGCGGCGAGCCGGTCCTCGGTGCCGAGGGCGGCCGGTCCGCGGCCACGACGTGGGACGAGCTGGCTGCCGCTCCGGCCGACGTCATCGTGGTGGCGCCGTGCGGGTACGGCCTCGACGCCGCCGTCGCGCAGGCGGCGACGGTGCGGGAGCGGCTGCCGGGGCGGCGGATCGTCGCGATCGACTCCGCTTCCTACGTCGTCCGCGCGGGTCCGCGGCTGGTCGACGGCATCGAGGCGCTCGCCTGGGCGCTGCACCCCGACGCGCTGGTTTCCCCACCGCCCGGCCGGGTACGTCCACTGTGACCGAACCGGGGCGGCATCCCGGTTCCCTACCGGGACGGTGAGCCATGACCGCCGACGAGACGACGGCCGCCGGTTTCCCGCTGCTGTCCGCGCTGTCGCGCGTGCCCGCGGCGGCGCACGACCGGGTGCGGATGCTGGCCCCGGTGGCCGGGATCGGCCGGCGGACCCTCCTCGCCCACCCTGTGTGGCGGGCCGCGCACGACGTCGGCCGCGGCACGGGCGCGGTCGTCGTGCCCGGCCTCGGCGGCATCGACGCGAGCATGGCCGTGATGCACCGCTGGCTGCAGCGCTGGGGGTACCGCCCGGCCGGCGCGGGCCTGGCCGGGGTGATCGGCTGCACCTCGCAGCTGGTCGGCCACCTCGAGGCCGTCGTCGAGCGGCACGTCGGGGCCACCGGCGGACCCGTCGTCGTGCTGGGCCACAGCCGCGGCGGCCAGCTCGGCCGGCTCCTCGCGGCGCGCCGTCCCGACCTGCTGCGCGGGCTGGTGATGTTCGGCAGCCCCGTGGTGCCGCCGCTGGAGCTGAACGGCATGGCCGCCCGGCTGGCCCGCTGGCTGCCGCGCGCCGCCGCGCTGGGCCTGCCCGTGCTCGACGCCGACTGCCTCACCGGCGACTGCCACGACACCGCCGCGGCGGCATTGGAACGCCCCGTCGACGTGCCGGCGCTGTCGCTGTACTCCAAGGCCGACGGGGTGGTCGCCTGGCGGTCGTCGTGCGATCCGCACGCCGAGTGCGTCGAGATCTCCTCCACCCACACCGGCATGGGCCTCGATCCCGATCTCTACGCGGCGGTCGTTCCCCGGCTGGCGGACTGGGCCAGCTCCGACCACGTGGGGCGGCGCGCCAGCGCGTAGTGCAGGGCCAGTGTGCCGAGCAGGAACACGAGCGGTCCGATCGGCCAGAAGAACGGCCCGCCGACGAGCACCCACCGCACGGCGACGCCCGCGAGGAGCACTCCGATGATCGCGGCGTGGATCGCCAGCCTCCGCCGGGCGGCCGGAGTGAGCCCCCCGGGACCGAGCGGGACCGTCGTGGACGCCGGCGCGGGGAGGTCCGCGGTGAGCCGGTCCAGCTCGGCCCGGGTGGTCGCGGCGTAGGCGGCCGCGAGCCGCTCGTCGGCCTCGCCGACCGTGAGGTATCCGGCCCCGACGGCTTCCCGCAGCCGGGCCGCGGCCTGCTCGCGCTCGGCGTCGCCGATGCGGACCCGCTGTTCGGTGTTCCCGGGTGCGGTGTTCACGTGCTCGGTGTTGACCTGCTCGGTGTTCACGGGTTCTGCGTTCATGCCGCCATGCTCCGTGCTCGGGCGTTCTCGGGCGTCGGCTGCGGGGCGACACCCCTGCGGCCCGGCGTACGTCCGGCGCGGTAGGTGCATCTGCGCCCTGCGCGGGACGCTGGACGGCGGGCCCGCCCCTACGGTGGCACTCGTGCAGATCCGGCGACCGCCCTGGTGGGAGGGGCTGCTCCCGACCGTCGTGCTGCCGGCGGTGGTCGGGATCGTGACCGTCGCCGGCTCGGTGTTCGCCTCCGCGCGCTTCGCCGGGTTCCGGCCCCTCGACACGGTGGGTGTGCTGCTGCTCCTCGTCGGCCCGGTGGCGCTGGTGTTCCGGGCGGCCGACCGGCGGGTGGCCCTCGGGGTGATCGCGGCGGCGACCGTCGCGTGGTTCCTGCTCGGCTACGCCTACGGGCCGGTGCTGCTGCCGCTGTTCGTCGGACTGGTGTCCGCGGTGCTGGCCGGGCATCGCCGGGCCGTCTACCCGATCGTCGGCGGGACGTACATCGTGCTCGTCGGGTACCACCTGGTCCGCACCGGGGATTCCTCGTGGTCGGGCGCAGTGGGGTCGGGCGCGGCGTTCTGGCTGGCCGTGCTGACCGCCGTGATCGCCGCGAGCGAGGGGATCCGCGCGCGCCGGGAGCGCGCCGCGCACGCCGCCGCCGCGGCCGCGGAGGCCGAGCGGCACCGCGGCGTGCAGGAGCGGTTGCGCATCGCGCAGGAGCTGCACGACGTGCTCGGCCACCACGTGTCGCTGATCAACGTGCAGGCCGGGGTGGCGCTCTACCTGCTCGACGAGGATCCCGAGCAGGCCCGCACCGCGCTCGCGGCGATCAAGCAGTCGAGCAAGGAGCTGCTGCGGGAGATGCGGGCCACCCTCGGCGTGCTGCGCGCGGTGGACGAACCGCCGCCGCACCATCCGGTGCCCGGCATCGATCGGCTCGATGCGCTGATCGGTGAGGTCCGCGCGGCCGGGCTGCCCGTCGAGCTGATCGTGGCGGGGGAGGAGCGGCCGGTGCCGCCGAGCGTCGACCTCGCGGCGTACCGGATCGTGCAGGAGGCGCTGACCAACGTGCGCCGCCACGCCGGGCCGGCCACCACCGCCCGGGTGCGGCTCACCTACGCCGAGGACGCGCTGGTCGTGCAGATCGACGACGACGGCGCGGGCGCGGCGGCGGGGGAGACCGGCGGGAGCGGCATCGCGGGCATGCGGGAGCGGGCGAACGCGCTCGGTGGTTCGATGGAGGCCGGTCCGCTGCCGGGGCGCGGGTTCCGGGTGCGGGCCACGCTGCCCGTCGGGAGGGGGGACGAGGCGTGATCGGGGTGCTGCTCGCCGACGACCAGGCCCTGGTGCGGGCCGGGTTCCGGGCACTGCTGGCCCCGCAGCCGGACATGCGGGTCGTCGCCGAGGCCGAGGACGGGGCCGCCGCGGTGCGGCTGGCCCGCGAGCACCGGCCCGACGTCGTGCTCATGGACATCCGCATGCCCGGCACCGACGGGCTCACCGCCACCCGCGAGATCGCCGCCGATCCCGTGCTCGCCGATGTGAAGGTGGTCGTGCTGACCACGTTCACAGAGGACGCCTACGTGTTCGACGCGATCCGGTTCGGGGCGAGCGGGTTCCTGGTGAAGGACATCGAGCCCGCTGAGCTGGTGCACGCCATCCGCGTGGTGCAGCGCGGCGACGCGCTGCTCGCGCCCGCGGTCACCCGCACGCTCATCGAGGAGTTCGCCGCGCGGACCCGCACCGCGCGGCCGGACCGGAAGCTGGTCGCGCTCATGGAGACGCTCACCGAGCGGGAGCGGGAGGTCGTGACCCACGTCGCGGCGGGCCGGAGCAACGACGAGATCGCCGAGCAGTTGTTCGTCAGCCCCGCGACGGCGAAGACGCACGTCAGCCGAGCGATGGTGAAGCTGGGTGTGCGGGACCGCGCGCAGCTGGTGGTGCTGGCCTACGAGAGCGGGTTGGTGCGGCCCGGCTGGGCGTGATCACCGGCGGTGGGGAAAGCGGTGCGTGACGCTGCAACGACCGTGACCGGATCGTAATCGGCAGGGGCGGTGACCGGCGCTACGGTCCCGCCCGTGGGTGCCGTACCGGAGAGCGTGATGCTGGGCGGAGGCTTCTACAGCCGCCACTCCCAACCGCAGCGGGCCGCGGCGCGGGCCGCGGACGCCTGGCTCGTCGAGGCCGCGACCGCCGTCCCGCTCCCCGAGGCACCCACCCCGCTGCTGATCGGGGACTTCGGGTGCGCGGGCGGCGCGAACGAGATGGCCCCGATGGCCGCCGCCGTCGACGCGATCCGGGCCCGGAACGGCGCCGTCCCCGTCGAGGTGGCCCACACCGACCTGCCGGAGAACGACTTCGGCCCGCTGTTCGCCCTGCTCGAGAGCCCTGACGGGTACCCGGCCGGGCGCACCGGCGTCTACCCGTACGTCGTCGGTCGGACGCTGTACGGGCCGCTGTTCCCCGATCGGCGGCTGCACCTCGGCTGGAGCGCGATCACCCTGCACTGGCTCAGCGAGTCCCCGGCGGGGGTGCCCGGCCGCACCTACCCGAACCTGATGAGCGCGGAGCAGGTGGAGCCGTTCCGCGCGCGTGCCGAGCAGGACTGGCGGCTGTTCCTCGCCGAGCGCGCCCGCGAGCTCGTCGACGGTGGCGAGTTGGTGATCGTGGCCGGCGCGTCGCGGCCCGACGGGACATCGGGCGCCGAGGGCCTGTTCACGATGATCGACGAGGAGCTGGCCGCCCTCGTCGCGGCCGGCACCCTGCGGCCGCAGGAGTCGGAGCGGATCGTCTACCCCACCTACAACCGAACGCCCGCCGAGTGGACGGCGCCGGTGGCGGAGTGCGGGTTCGACCTGCTCGCGACCGAGCTGTCCCACACCGACGACGCCGAGACCTACGGCGGTACCGCCGACGGGGCGGCCTTCGCCGAGCGCTACCTGCCGTTCGTGCGCGCGGTCACCGAGCGGCCGTTCTTCCGCTGGCTGGACCCGGACCGGACCGACCAGCAGCGCACGGAGATCCTCGAGGCCTTCTACGGCGGTCTCGCCGCGCGGATCGCGGCCGACCCGGCATCGGCGGCGTGCCGGTGGCACGTCGTGTCGCTGCGTCTGCGGCGCAAGCCGCGCTGACCTCCGGCGGCCCGCTCGCCGGACCCGTGGCGGGGGCGCCACCGACGTCGCTCCCGTCACGGACGCTCGACCCGGTGCACGCGGTCCACCCCGATGTCGGCCAACAGGTGCCGGTCGTGCGTCGCCACGACGAGCGCACCCCGGTAGCCGGAGAGCGCGGCGACGAGTTGGGCGACGCTGTCGAGGTCGAGGTTGTTCGTCGGCTCGTCGAGCAGCAGCAGCTGCGGTGCCGGGTCGGCGAGCAGCAGCCGGGCGAGGCACACCCGGAACCGCTCGCCGCCGGACAGCGTTCCGGCCGGGCGGTCGACGTCCGCGCCGCGGACGAGGAAGCGCGCCAGCTGCGCCCGCACGTGCTGCGGTGTGGCGGTGGGGGCGGCGGCGCGGACGTTGTCCAGCACCGAGCGGTCGTCGTCGAGCACGTCGAGCCGCTGCGGCAGGTACCCGACCGGGACGGCGGCGGCCGCGTGGATCGCGCGCAGCAGCGTCGTCTTGCCCGCGCCGTTGCGGCCCACGACGCCGATCCGCTCCGGCCCGCGCACGGTGAACCCGGCCAGATCGGCCACGATCCGCCCGGCGGGCACCGCGGTGGCCGGTAGATCGATGCGGATGCGGTCGTCGTCGCGGACGGCGGCCTCCGCCTCGGCGAGCGCCGCGCGGGCCTCGTCCAGCCGGGCGTCGTGCAGGTTGCGGTACTTGCCGGCCGAGACCTGAGCCTCGGCGCGGCGCAGGTTCATGACCACCTTCGGCATGCGCTTGTTGGCGAAGGCTTTGTCGGCGTAGCGCTTGCGGCGGGCGAGGGCGATCTCCGCTGCGGCGCGCTGCCGCTTCTCGCGCGCCAGGTCGGCCTCGGCCACCCGCAGCATCCGCCGGGCCGCCTCCTGCTCGGCCTCGAGCGCGGCGGTGTAGTCGCGGAACGTGCCGGTGAAGGTGCGGGCTGCGCCGGCGCGCAGCTCGACGATCCGGTCGACGTGCTCGAGCAGCTCGCGGTCGTGCGAGACGACGACCAGCGTGCCGGGCCAGTTGTCCACCGCCGCGTGGAGTCGTTCCCGGGCGGGTTCGTCGAGGTTGTTGGTGGGCTCGTCGAGCAGGGTGATCTCCGGTGGATCGACGAGCAGCCCGGCCAGCGCCGCGAGCACGGCCTCGCCGCCGGAGAGCGTGCCGACGCTGCGGTCGAGCCCGACCGGCAGACCGAGCCGGTCGAGCACGGCGCGCGCCCGCTCCTCGACCAGCCAGTCGTCGTCGACGACGGCGAGGTTCTCGGCCGACGCGTCACCGGCCTCGACGGCGGCGATCGCGGCCAGTCGCTCGGAGATGCCGAGCAGGTCGGCCACGCTGGCGCCGGTGTCGAGGGTGACGGTCTGCGGCAGGTACCCGACGCCGCCCGCGACGCTGATCTCGCCGCCGGCCGGCGTCAGCTCACCGGCGATGAGCCGGAGCAGCGTGGACTTCCCGCTGCCGTTGGCGCCGACGAGGCCGGTGCGGCCGCCGTCGAGGGCGAGATCGAGGCCGTCGAGGACGACCGTGCCGTCGGGCCAGGAGAAGGAGAGATCGCGGCAGACGACCGCCGTGGATGGCATGGGCGTGCTCCAGCGCTGAAGGGACGTCGGCAGAGGTGGTGGCGGCGTCAGCTGAAGAGCACGATCGGGACGGTACGGGCGGCGGTGCCGGCCGGGCAACCAGATTTCCGTCGAGAACGAGGTTGCTGTGATCGGATCGCCTCGTTGATCACCGCAGCTCCGTTCTCGACGCGCCTGCGGCGATGTGGGCCGGGCCACCCTGTACGACCGGCGGGGCGGCCTCCCCTACATTTGGGCACTTGGTGCCATAATTGGCGCACCAGTGCCCGTCCGGGCACTAGGCTCCGGCCGGAACGCGCGCTCGCGCACCCGCACCGCACACGGGAGGTCCTGGCGATGGCCAGCACGAAGGAGTGGTTCGAGACGGTCGCCGAGGCCCAGCGGCGGGCGAAGAAGCGCCTGCCGCGGTCGGTCTACATGGCGCTGGTCGCCGGCTCGGAACGAGGCGTGACGATGAACGACAACGTCCGCGCCTTCGACGAGCTCGGTTTCCGCCCGCACATCGCCGACCTGCCGGCCGAGCGGAACCAGGCGACCACGGTCATGGGGCAGGAGCTCTCCATGCCGGTGCTGATCTCCCCGACGGGCGTGCAGGCCGTGCACCCCGAGGGCGAGGTCGCGGTGGCTCGCGCCGCCGCCGCGGCCGGCACCGCGATGGGGCTGTCGTCGTTCGCGTCGAAGCCCGTGGAGGAGGTCGCCGCGGCCAACCCGAAGCTGTTCTTCCAGACGTACTGGGTCGGCGGGCGCGACGCGATCCTGCAGCGCGCCGAGCGGGCCCGCGCCGCCGGCGCGAAGGGGCTGATCATCACCCTGGACTGGACGTTCGCCACCCGCCGCGACTGGGGCAGCCCCTACATCCCGGAGAAGCTCGACCTCAAGGCGCTGCTGAAGTTCGCCCCCGAGGGCATCACCCGACCGAAGTACCTGCTGGACTGGGTGCGCAGCGGCAAGCTGCCCGACCTGACCACCCCGAACCTGGCCGGCCCCGGTGAGGAGGCGCCCACCTTCTTCGGCGCCTACTACCAGTGGATGACCACCCCGCTGCCGACCTGGGAGGACATCCGCTGGCTGCGCGAGCAGTGGGGCGGCCCGTTCGCCGTGAAGGGGATCATGCACCCCGACGACGCGCGCCGCGCCGTCGACATCGGGGCCACCGCGATCTCGGTGTCCAACCACGGCGGCAACAACCTCGACGGCACGCCGGCGTCGATCCGGGCGCTCCCGGCGATCGCCGACGCGGTCGGCGACCAGGTCGAGATCCTGCTCGACGGCGGCATCCGCCGGGGCAGCGACGTCGTGAAGGCGCTCGCCCTCGGTGCGCGGGCGGTCATGATCGGCCGCGCGTACCTGTGGGGCATGGCCGCCAACGGGGAGGCGGGCGTGTCGAACGTGCTGCAGATCCTGCGCAGCGGCATCGACGAGGCGCTGCTCGGGCTGGGCCGTTCGTCCATCCACGAGCTGGTGCCCGACGACATCATCGTCCCGGAGAACTTCACCCGAGCGGTCAAGCGCTGACGCGCGAGCCCGCCCGATACGGTCCGGGGATGGCGAATCCCTCGTCGCTCGACGACGCGCTCGACCGCTGGGTGGCGGCCGGCCTCATCGAACCGGCCCAGGCCGAGGCGATCCGCGCCGCCGAGGCCGCCCGGCCCGCCCCGCCGCGCTCGTCCCTGCTCGCCGAGGCGCTCGGCTACGTGGGCGGGATACTGGTGCTGGTCGCCGTGATCACGCTCACCGGCCGGTTCTGGGACGAGCTGGGCACCGGTGGTCGGCTGGCCGTGGCGGCCGGCGCGGCGGTCGTGCTGCTCGTCGCGGGCCTCCTGGCGCCGTCGCCGCACATCGGGGCGTCCGGCCGGCTGCGCGCGGTGGTGTGGCTGCTGTCGGTGGCGGCGCTGTCCGGGGCGGTCGGGCTGTTCGCCGACGAGGTGCTGGACCTCGACGGCGAGGTCGTCGCCCTGCTGGCGGCGGGCGGCGCTGCGGTCTACGCCGCCGTCCTCTGGCGCCTCCACCGGGCGATCCCGCTGCACGCGGCGTTCATCGTCGCGGTCGTGGTCGCCGTCGCGGCCGCCGCGGCGCTGCTGCCCGGCGAGGCCGGGGAGCCGCCGTGGCTCGCGGTGTGGGGCGTCGGCCTGGCCTGGATGCTGCTCGGCTGGGGCCGGGTCGTGGGACCGCGCGCCGCGGCCTACGTGTGCGGGTCGGTGCCGGTGATCGTCGGCGCCACGGTCGTCGCCGACAGCGGCTGGGGCGCGACCCTCGCGATCGCCTCCGCGGCGCTGCTCGTCGTCGGCGGGGTGCTGGAGCGGGACCTGGTGCTGCTCGGCGTCGGCGCGGTGGCGACGCTGATCGTCGTGCCGCGGGTGGTGGCCGACTGGTTCCCCGACGCGCTCGCCGTGGCGTTCGTGCTGCTCGTGCTGGGGATCGCGCTCGTCGGGGCGGGGCTGTTCGTCGCCCGGCGCCGACGCGAGGCGGGGCCGGGGCAGGAACGCGGTACGCCGGGGCGGGGAATCGGTGCGGCCGCGGTCGTGGCGGCGGGAGCAGCGATCGGGGTGCTGGCGCTCGGCCTGTGAGCCGCCCGGCCCGACCACTCGCCCGATGTGCGCGCCGGGAGAGCTGACGAACGGCACTCTCGTCAGCACCATCGCTGACGAGAGTGCCGTTCGTCGAGAGGGTCGGAGCCCGGCCGGCTCCGGCTGATCAGGTCTCGTCTCAGGTCTTGCCGCGGCCCAGCACGGACTTCACGGTGTCCTTCAGCTTCTCCCCGGCCTGCTTGAGGTTGGCTTCGGCCTGATCGCCCTTGCCCTCGGCCTCGTACGCCGGGTCGCCGGCCGCCTTGCCGTAGCCCTCCTTGGCCTCGCCCTTGATCTCCTCGGCCTTGTTGCGGATCTTGTCGTCGAGTCCCATGTCGTGCCGGGTTCCCCGGGAGGCACGGGCGAAACCCTCCCACCGGAGGGTTAGGGCACCCTCAGCTAGACATGCGCACTCATGCATGTTTTAGTGGCGGCATGGGCCACGGGCACGGACACGGACACGCCGGCGGTGATCGGCGACGACTCGCCGTCGCGCTGGCGGTCACCGTTGCCGCCACGGTGCTGGGCGCGATCGGCGCCGCGCTCACCGGCTCGCTGGCCCTGCTCGCCGACCTGGGCCACCTGCTCACGGACGCCGGTGCGCTCGTCGCCGCGCTGATCGCCGCCGCGCTCGCGGGACGGCCGGCGAGCATGGAGCGCACCTACGGACTCGGCCGCGTCGAGGTGCTCGTCGCCGGTCTCAACGCGCTCGCCCTCGTCGTCGTCGTGGTGTGGGTGGTGGCCGAGGGCGTCGGCCGCCTCGTCGAACCCGCCGAGGTGCCCGGCCTGCCGATGCTGCTCATCGGTGCACTGGGCCTGGTCGGCAACGTGATCTCGCTGGTCGTCCTCGCCGGCGGCGACCGGCGCAACATGAACCTGCGCGGCGCAGCGCTGCACGTCCTCGGCGACGCGCTCGGTTCGGTCGGCGTCATCCTCGCCGCGGTCGTGCTGATGACGACCGGCTGGCCCTACGCCGACACGGTCGCGTCGCTGCTCATCGCCGCGCTGATCCTGCCGCGCGCGGTCACGCTGCTGCGCGAGGTCTGGCACGTGCTGCTGGAGGGCGCGCCCCGGCACATCGACGTGGCCGAGGTGAAGGCCGCGCTGCTCGCCGTGCCCGGCGTCGCCGGGGTGCACGACCTGCACGTCTGGGCGATCAACGACCGGCGGCCCGCCATGTCCGCGCACGTCGTCGTCACGCCCGCGGCGCGCACCGGCTGCGGCGAGGGGTCCGTGCTCGACCACGCCGGCGCGATGCTGCGGGAACGGTTCGGGGTGGTGCACACGACGCTGCAGGTCGAGGCGCACGCGCACGCCCACCACGAGGACCACTGCGGCTGACCTGCGGGGATTGATCCGCACCTCCCGGGCGCTCACCGGCGCAGCCGCAGCGCGTTGAGCACGACGGCCGCGGTGACACCAGGGCCCACCACGGCCGCCAGCAGCGGGTGGATCAAGCCGGCCGCGGCCACCGGCAGCCCCACCAGTGCTGCGCCGAGCGCCACTGCCAGCCCGATCTCGGCGGTCCCGGTGATCCGCCGCGCGAGGCGCAGCGCGCCGGGCAGCGCCTCGGGCGCCCCGGCGGGCAGGCCGATGCCGCGGACGCTCGGCGCGCCCACGGCGACCGGCAGATCGGCTGCCTCCAGGTGCGCGGCCCCCGGGCCCGCGACGACCGCCACGGTGTGCCCGTCGGCCCGCAGCCGGCGCACGACCGCCACCTTCGCGGCGGGTCCGGCGGCGGGCAGCACCACGTCGACGTCGAGCCCGTCGGCCAGGGAATCCGCCTCGTCCGCGGCGGTCAGCAGCACCGGGATCAGTCCCAGCCTGCGCAGCTCGGCGACGACGGCCGCGGCGCCGGGATGGCGGCCCGTCTCGACGGTGAAGCCGGCCCGCACCTGCCCGTCCCACACGACGACGAGATCGGGCGTGCCCAGCGCGTCGGGCACCTCCACGCCGAGCGCGGCGGGCGGGCCGAGCGCGACGTGCCGGGCGCCGGTGGTCGCGCGGACGCTGCCCGCGGCGTCGACGGCGAGATCGCTCACCGACGGCGGGAACGCGGCGGCGCCGGCCAGCGCGGAGATGCGGGCGTCGGGGGAGTGCCCGGCGAGCGCGGCGGCGACGGCGAGCGCGTCACCCTCGGCGGTGCCGCGGGCGACCGTGATCCCGGTGACGGCCACCGGCCGGTGCAGCAGCGCCCGCCCGAGGACGATCGTGTCGACCGCCGCCGCGGCCGGTGCCGCTTCCTCCCCGACGACCACGCCGGTCGCGGCGGCGCGGCGCAGGCCCGCGGCCACGGCGACCGGGACGGCCTCGGTGACCGCCAGTGGAGCGGCGATCGCCAGCACGGCGAGCCCGGCCGGCACAGCCACCGTCGGCAGCTCCGCCCCGCACCAGAACCCGGTGGCGGCGCCCGTCAGGCACAGCGTCACCGGCCCGTACCAGCGCCCGGCCCAGCGGGCGGTGCGCGCCGGAGGGAACGCCTCGCCGGGATCGTGGTGCTCGACGCGGGGCAGGTACCGGCGCAGCGCCAGCCCCGCACCCGCGACGACCACGGCCACCTCGAAGTAGATCTGCGCGGTCACGCTCGCCCGCGGAGCCAGCAGCTCCACCGGGTGGGTGTGCTCGGTGGTCCCGGCACCGGCGAAGAACATCGCCCACAGCGACCACCCGTACGCCCAGGCCACCGCGAGCGCGGTGACCACGTCCGGGCCGGCGTCGCCGCGGCGCAGCCCGCGCAGCGCGGCGCGGTGGATCGGCCACGCACCCCACGTCGCGACGGGTGTGGTGAGCACCAGCGCCGTCCACTGCCAGTACGGGTACTGCAGGGGCGGCACGACCGCGAGGACGAGCACGGGCAGGCCGAACCCGATCACGGTGACCAGGCGCGTCCACTCCCGGTCCGCGGGAGCCGCCGCGGTGACCGTCGCCATCAGTGGTGATGCCCGCCGGAGGCCGGGAGGTCGTACGAGGGCGGGGGCAGCGCCGGTTCGGCCAGCCTGCCCAGCTGCCAGCCCGCGCCCGTGCACAGCGCGATCGCGACCACCAACAGCGCCAGCCGGCGCACCGCGGACGTCGAGCGGGGCATCCGCAGAGCCTACGACGCCCACCGCCCCGGACGGGTGAGATCGGTGCGACCCGGGAACCGGACGGGCTCCGCGCACGACCCACGGGGTATGACCCGTGTTCTGGCGACCCTCGCCCGCCTGCTGCTCGGCGGGGTGTGGCTGTGGGCCGGCCTGGCGAAGGTCACCGATCTGGACGCGTCGGTGCGGGCCGTGCGTGCCTACGACCTGCTGCCCGAGGCCGTCGTGCCGATCGTCGGCGCGGCGCTGCCGCTGGTGGAGGTCCTGCTGGCGCTGCTGCTCGTGGCGGGGATCTTCGTGCGGCCGGCGGCGATCGCGTCGGCGGTGCTGATGGCGGCGTTCGTGATCGGGATCGCGTCGGCGTGGGCCCGCGGGCTGCGGATCGACTGCGGATGCTTCGGGTCCGGCGGCCTGCTCGCCGCCGACGAGGAACCGCAGTACGGCTGGGAGTTGATCCGCGACGGCGGGCTGCTGCTCGTCGCGCTGCTGCTCGCCTGGCGACCGGCGAGCCGGTTCGCGCTCGACGGGCGGCTGGCCGGCCGTGCGGTCGAGGACGAACGAGGGCGCCGCGCGGTCGGCGTCGGGACGGAGTGAGGAATGGGCGCTGCACAGCGCACGGTGAACATGCGCAAGACGATCGGCCGCCGCGGACCGTCCGGGGCGACGATCGCGGCGATCCTCGTGCTCGTGCTGTTCGCCGGTGCCGTCGGGTTCGGCGTCTGGTACGCGCAGCGATCGGCCGAGTCCGCACCAGCGCCGGCCGGGACCGTCGTGGGCGGGATCGTCGTCGGCGATCCCGCCGCACGCCACACGATCGACGTCTACCTGGACTTCCTGTGCCCGGTCTGCCGCGCCTACGAGGTGCAGTCGGGTGCCACGCTCGACGAGCTCGTCGCGGAGGGCACGGCGAAGATCGTCTACCACCCGATCGCGATCCTCGACCGGCTCTCGTCCACGCAGTACTCGACCCGGGCCGCGGCGGCGGCCGGGTGCGCGGCCGACGCCGGGGTGTATCCGCAGTTCGCGAAGCTGCTCTTCGAGAACCAGCCGCCGGAGGGCGGTCCGGGCCTGCCGGACTCGCGGCTGGTCGAGCTGGCCCGCCAGGCCGGTGCCCCCGACTCGATCGAGCAGTGCGTCGCCGACGGGACCTACCGCGGCTGGGTGGAGAACTCGACCGACGCGGCGTCGAAGGCGGGGGTGAACGGCACCCCGACCGTGCTCGTGGACGGACAGCGGATCCCGCTGACCGACCAGGCGCTGCGGGCCGCCGTCCAGTGACCGGCCGCTCCCGGGACTGCTAGGTGAAGCGGTAGCGGGTCTGGCGGTAGGGGCCCTTGCCGAAGGCGAACGCCGTCGTCGGGTCGAGCCGGAACACCCAGGCCACACCGCCGGGCCCGGTGAAGCCCTCAGCGCCGACGTCGAAGTGCCAGTCGGCGCCGTACTTCTTCTCCCAGGCGGTGGCGAGCTCGGCCAGCCGGGCCGGATCGGTGACCCGGTGGGCGACGCACTCGACGACCACGTCGGTGCCGCCCACCAGGTCGTTCCGGCCGGTCGTGAGCGCGACCCGCGGGTTGGCCGCGATGTTGCGCGCCTTACGCTCGGCGGCGCCCGTGCAGACGTGCAGGGCGCCGTCGTCCCAGACGGCGAGCAGCGGCGTGACGTGCGGGCGGCCGTCCGGGCGGACGGTGGAGATCCAGTACAGCTCGGCGGTGGCCAGGATCCGCTCCGCCTCGGCCCACTCGGTCGGCGGGGCGCCCGGCTCGCCGTAGCGGGGATCGGGATCGGTCAGGGGTGCGGTCACGACGGTCCTCCTCGGGTCGGTGCGCGAGGGTGGACCGGCCGGACCGCCCGGACTCATCGGTGCGGCGACGGTGTCGTCGGCCGAGGGCAGGGACGGCGAGTGGCAGGAGAGCCGCAGCGTTGATCGCGCCCGGCCCTCCGTCGCCGAGCGCGGCTCACGCGCTCCCCGCGTCGAGGACGGCTCCGCAACCGACCGGGCTCGCGGACCGGTGGGTCGTCGAGGTGCTCCTCCGGTGCTCGTGCCCTCGTCCCTCAGGCGCTCGTTCCGCAGCTCCCCGGGCGTCAGCGGCGGTAGGCGTACCGGCTCCGGTCGTGCCCGTCGTGGTCGTGCGCGCGGGCCGGGCCCTGTTGGCGGCCGTGCGCGCGGGCGTCGCACCTGAGGGTGCCGTACCCCACCGCGGCGTACCGGTGCGCCCGCCGCGCCCGGCGCCGGGCCGCCCAGAAGTGCGCGATCACGAGCACCGTCACGGTCATCGCGAAGAGCGACATGACGACGGCGGCGAGGACGTCCCCGGCGTGCACCCCGTGGCTGCGGGTGAGCTCGACGACGACCGGCCCGATCTTCGTCTTGGCGGCGACGGCGAGCGTGACGAGTCCGGCCAGCGCCCAGGCGCACAGGACGACCAGCGTGTGGCCCACCCCGGAGGGGCCCCGGTACCGGCGGGCGCAGGGAGTGGTGCGCGACGGCGCGTGGCCGGAGTCCATGAGCACGACGCTATGGGGTCGCCGGCGGGACGGCCACCGTTCTTGGGGAAGGTTTGCGCGCTTCTTGCCATCTTCTTGCCTTACCGATCCGTCAGGTCGCGCACGTCGTCGCGCAGGTCACAGCACCAGCTCGGGGCGGACCTGCGCCGGGGTCCACACGCGTCGCGCCCGTGCGGCGTACGTGGCCAGGGCGAGCCCGGCGACCAGCCACACCAGCACCACGCCGGTGTCGCCGGCGACGCGCATCAGCTCGCCCCCGTACATCAGCTGGCGCAGCCCGTCGATCACGTAGCTCATCGGTAGCGCGTAGTGCAGCGGGTAGAGCGGGTCGGGGATCGTCTGCCACGGGAACGTGCCGCCCGCGCTGACCAGCTGCAGCACCATCAGCACGAGACCGAGGAACTGACCGGTCGCGCCGAGCAGGGCGTTGAGCCCGTGGACGACGGCGGTGAAGCAGGCCGAGGCGAGCCACATCAGGCCCAGGGTGAGCACGGGGTGCACCGGCTCGATGCCGAGCCCGAGCATCAGCACGAGGTAGAGCACGGTGGTCTGCACCATCCCCAGCAGCGCCGCCGGCAGCCAGCCGCCCAGCGCCACCCGCCACGACGGCTGGTTCGCTGCGATCGCGCGGGTCGACAGCGGCTGCAGGAGCAGGAACAGCACGTAAGCGCCGATCCAGGCGGCCAGCGTCATGAAGAAGGGAGCGAGCCCGGCGCCGTAGTCGGCGGCCTCGTTCTCGGCGACGTTCCGCACCGCGAGTGGATCAGCGATGGTCTGCGCGGTGGCGGTGCGGGTGTCGTCGTCGAGCGCCGGGACGCCCGCCATACCGGACTCCAGCCCGTCGTGCAGCTGGGCGGCCCCGTCGGCGAGCTTGCCGACGCCGGAGGCCAGCTCGGCCGCGCCGTCCTTCAGCGCGACGGCGCCGTCGAGCGCGGACTGCTCCCCGTCCTTCAGCGCGGTCGCCCCCTCGTGGAGCTGGGCGGCNCCGTCGGCGGCCTGGGCGATGCCGGACGCCAGCTGCGGGGCGGCGTCGGCGAGCTTGCGGGCACCCGCGGCGACCTGCTCAGAGCCGTCCGCGAGCTGGGACAGCTGGTCGTTGACCTGCTGGAGCTTCGTGTTGCCGGCGAGCAGCTCCTGCCGCAGCGGCTGCAGCTTCGCCAGTGCCTTGTCCACCTGCTCGTCGGTGAGGCCTGCGGCGACCAGTTCGCTGCGCAGCTCGTCGTCGGCGGAGGAGATCCGGTCGGCGATCTTCTGCGCTACCCCGGCCACGGTCGCGCCCGCGTCGGCGATCTTCCGGTTGCCGGCTGCGACCTGCTCGGCGCCGTCGGCCAGTGCGTCGGCGTCGGAGGGGAGGGTCTTCGTGCCGTCGCGGAGCTGGCCGAGACCGTCGGCGAGCTGGGCGGCTCCGGACTCCAGCTGGGTCGCCCCGTCGAGCAGCTGCCGGTGCCCGTCGGCGAGCCGCCCGGCCCCGGAGGCGAGCTGGTCGGCACCGTCGCGAGCGGTGCCGGCCCCGGAGGCGAGCTGGTCGGCACCGTCGGCGGCCTCGCCGAGCTTGTCGTGCACCGTCGCGAACCCGGTGAGGAACCGGTCGGCGGCCTCCGTGCCGACCTGCTCGGCGACCGCGTCGTGCACCCGGGAGGTGAGCGTGCCGGCGATGGTGCGGGCGAGGTAGTTGTTCGCGTCGTTCGTGGTGAGGACCAGCACCGCCTGGCGGGGCGTGAAGTCCGCGGTGGAGGTGAGGGCCTCGCTGAAGTCCGCCGGCAGGGTCAGCGCGAACGTGTACGTCCCGGTGCGCACGCCCTCCTCGGCCGCGGCGGCGTCGATCCGGTACCAGTCGAACGCGTGCCCGTCGAGCAGCTCCTGCGCGACCTCGGCGCCGACGTTGCGCACGGTGCCGTCGGGCTGGCGCACACCGGTGTCCTCCACGACGAGCGCGGCCGGGACGTCGTCGAGCTTGCCGTACGGGTCGCGGTTGGCGTAGAGGTACAGCCCGCCGTAGAGCAACGGGATCAGGCACAGCGCGACCACCGACAGCTTCGGCAGCCGACCCGCGGTGATGCGCCGCAGCTCGGTGATGGCCAGGCGGATCGAGGTCACGACCCGCTCCTCTCCTCGGAGTCCGCGGCCAGGACCGCGGTCGGTTCATCGGTACCGGCCCGGTCCGCGGGTCCTGGTTCCTCGGCGAGCTCGGGTTCCTCGGCACGGATCGTCGTCGGCTCGCCGGGCTCGGCGGCCCCGATCACGGCCGGTACGGCGTCGAGCAGCGCGCTCGCGACCTCCTGCGCCGTCACGATCACGGCCAGGCCCTGCCCGGCGTGCTCGCAGGCGACTGCCCACCAGTCCTGCGGCAGCACGCCGTGCCGGTCGGGCGAGGTCAGGACGAGCGCCCGCACGCCCGGCCGGGCGGCGGCCAGTTCGGTCGTCAGCCGCAGCCGCAGCGGCGCGGGCACGTCTTCGTAGCGGGTGCGGGCGTGGGGGAGGGCACCGCGCTCGTCGAGCCACGCGGCGACGGCGGCGCGCCCCGCGCGCCGGCGGGCCATCGCCAGCTCCTCGCCGATGACAATGGCCAGCGGCAGCGCTCCGTCGGGCTCGGTGACCCCCGGCGCATCGACGATCGCGACGGTCCGGCGCAGCACGTCCGGGGCCGGTGACCCGTCGAGCAGCACTCGGCCGGTACTCGGCTTCATCCGCCCGGCGGCGGCCAGCGCCAGGGCGGTGTGGCCGGCCCCGGCGGGGCCGACCGCGAGCTGCACCTGGCCGCTGCGCAGCGCCAGCGAGGTGGGCCGCAGCAGGGGCGAGTGGGTGCCGTCCACCGCCACCGAATCGAGCTCCCAGCGCACGTCAGCCTCCGTCCACCTGGGCGGGCAGCAGCAGCGACAACGCCCCTGCGACCTCGTCGACGCCGACGGCGGCGGGATCGGCGCTGCGGTCCAGCACCAGCCCGCTGACGGCGGCGAGCACGAGCAGCGCGGCGTGCTCGGGCCGGCCGGCGACGCGCTCGGCCAGGGCCGGGTCCTCGGCGGTGGCGGCGGTGATCGCGGTGGTGAGCGCCTCCCGCTGGGCGCGCCGGACCTGGGCGTACGCGCTGCGCAGCTCGGGGTGGCGCAGCGCGTGGACGGCGAACTCGGTGAGCAGCAGGCTCCACCGCGACTCGCCGACGACCGCCTCGGCCAGTGTCTTCGCCATGGGGGCGCCGGCGGCGACGGTGGCCATCGCCCGCTGGGCGATCTCGGCGGTGCGGCTGCGCACGACCTCGGCGAACAGGTCGAGCTTGGAGGCGAAGTTCGAGTAGACGGCGCCCTTGGTCAGCCCGGCCCGGCGGGCGACGTCGGTGAGCCGGGCGTCGGCGTACCCGGCCTCCAGGAACACCTCGCTCGCCGCGTCCAGCAGGCGCGTGCGGACGTCGCTGCGGCTCGGGCGCGGGGTCGGCGGCGGATACGTCTCGTTCACGTACCCAGGGTATTGAGTACCAGAGGTATTGACCAAGCCGGAGCCTCGAACGTCACAGACGGAGGCGGGTGCGCGGCAGCGGGAAGGGTGGGAGGTAGCGTTCCACCACGTGCTGCCGGAGCCGGACTTCGTGATCATCGGCGGGGTGGCCGCGCTCGTCGGGGCGATCGTCCAGAGCAGCGTGGGGCTCGGGGTGGGTCTGGTCGCCACACCGATCGTGACCCTGCTGTTCCCCTCCCTCATGCCGGGCTCGATCCTGATCGCCGCCACCGTGGTGCCGTTGCTGACCTTGTCCAGGGAGCTGCGCCACGCCGACCTGAGAGGGCTGGGCTGGGCGTTCCTCGGCCGGGTGGCCGGAACGCCGCTCGGTGTGTGGGTGGTGGCCGCGGTCTCGACGCAGGTGCTGGGTGCCGTGGTCGGCCTGGTCGTGCTGGCGGCGCTGGCGGCCAGCGCGTGGTCGACCCAGGTGCCGCGCAACCCCGTCACGCTCACCGCGGCGGGGATGGTGGCGGGCGCCACCGGGACCGCCACCGCGATCGGTGGTCCGCCGATCGCACTGCTCTACCACCGCGAGAGCGGCCCGCGCGTGCGGGCCACGCTGGCGGTGTTCTTCGTCGTGGGTGCCCTGCTGTCGGTGCTGACCCTGGCCGTCACCGGTGAGCTCCCGGTTGTGCAGGTGACCGCCGGGCTGGTGTTGACCCCGTTCGTCGCGGCCGGCTTCTGGTTGTCCGGCCCGCTGCGCCGCTACCTGGACGCCGGCCGCATGCGCGTCGCCGTCCTCGTCGTCGTGGGTGCCTCGGCGCTGACGCTGATCGGACGCAGCCTGCTCTGAAACGGGAACGACCGCCGTGCTGCGTCCCCCCAGGACGCCACAGCACGGCGGTCAGGCCGGTGTCGGCTACTTCTTCGCCCGCACCTCCTCGAGGACGCTCCCGTCGATCAGCACCTCGAGCTGTTCCCGGGTCCGCGGGGCGCGGCCGTCCTTCTCCGCGAGCCACTGCTCCTCGGCGACGAGGACGTCGAGGAGATCGTCCGGCAGGTCGCAGGGGAAGCGGTGGTGGTGCCACGACTCGGCGATGAGCTCCAGCGGCTGCCCGGTCCGCTCGGCCAGCAGCGCCTGCATCTCCGCCGGGTCCTCCTCGGCGGCCCGGCAGCCGTCGACGACCGCGCGCAGGAACTCCACGATCCGGGCCCGCTTCTGCGGGTCCACGAGGTCGCCGGCCTTCGCGTTGAGGCTGTAGACCTCCCGGTAGGAGCCCTGGGGGCGGAAGGTCACGACGTCGTCACCGAGCGCCTTCACGGCCCGCTCCGACTCGGGTTCCCAGATCGAGATCGCGTCGACCTCGCCGTTGATCAGGGCGTCGGCCGTGGCGGGTGCGGTGAGCGAGGTGATCGTGACGTCGTCCTCGGTCAGGTCGGCGGTCCGCAGCACGTCGCTGAGGAAGACGGCGGCCGAGGTGTTGGCGAAGGTCGCGATGCGCTTGCCCTTGAGGTCCGTGGGGCCGGTGATCCCCGCCGACTTGCGGGCGACGATCCGGTACAGCCCCTCGGTGACGGTCATGACGATGCGAGCGTCGTCGTGCTCGAGCGACATCCGCAGGGTCTGTGTGCCGGCGTTGCCGGCGAGGTCCGCGGTCCCGGACGTGACGGGGGCCGAGCCGCTCGCAGCGCGCCCGGCCACACCGCTGGAGAGCTGGCTGTCCTGGGCGTTCCACAGGTTCGGCACGCCACCGCTGGCGGTGACGACCGTGCCCGGCGGAACCTTCTTCGCAGCCAGCAGGACGGGTCCGAACTCCAGGACCGAGGCGTGGCCGACCACGCTGAGCGGTTCCGGGGGCGGGGCGGGATCGGCGGAACGCTCGGGTCGTGGGGACGAGCCGCACGCGGCGAGCGTGAGTGCGACGACGGGGCCCAGCAGGAAGGCCTTGCGCATGGACCGTTCTCCTCGGTGATCCGACGGCTACGGGGCATGGGAGGGTCAGGGCGTCACGAAGGCCTGCGACGGCAGGTCCCACGCGGCGCGGACGTCGTCACCGACGCGCACCTGCACCGCGTCGGTCGAGGGGAGGACGGCGGCTCCGGCGCGGCCGTCGGGGAAGGCGAGATCGATGCGCGAGGTCGGGCCGAGGCGGGAGACGTCGGTGACGATCGCGCCGACCGAGTTCCAGCCGGGCGGCACCTCGCCGGGCGCGAACACCCGCGTCCGCTCCGGCCGGACGACGAGCACGGCCTCAGCGGGGTGGTCACCCTCCCCGGTGCGCCACTTCTCGTCGTTCCACGCGTAGGTGCGGGGATCAGCGAACCGGCCCGCGAACGTGTTCGCCTCGCCCAGGAAGTTCGCGACGAACAGCGTGCCCGGGTCGTCGTACAGCTCGGCGGGCCGGCCCATCCCGTCGATGCGGCCCTCGTCGAACACCGCGATCCGGTCGGACAGGTACATCGCCTCGTCCTGGTCGTGGGTGACGAAGACGAACGTCAGCCCGACCTCCTGGTGCAGCTTCTTCAGCTCCAGCTGCAGCTGCGCGCGCAGCTTGCGGTCCAGCGCGCCGAGCGGCTCGTCGAGCAGCAGCACCGGCGGCGAGAACACCAGGGCCCTGGCGAGCGCGACCCGCTGCTGCTGGCCGCCGGAGAGCTGGGCGGGGCGGCGCCGTTCCAGCCCGGCCAGCCCGAACCGCTCGACGATGTCGAGCACGAGCTTGCGGATCTCGGCCTTGCTCTTGCCGCGCTGGCGCAGCGGGTAGGCGACGTTGTCGAAGACCGACATGTGCGGGAACAGGGCGTAGCTCTGGAAGACCATGCCGAACCCGCGCTTGTGCGGCTGCAGCCCGGTCAGGTCGGTGCCGCCGAGCAGGATCGACCCGGACGTGGGCGGCACGAACCCGGCGATCATGTTCAGCGTCGTGGTCTTGCCCGACCCGCTGGGCCCGAGCAGGGTGATGAACTCACCGGGATCGATCGTGAGGTCGATCCCGGCCACCGCCGCAGGGCCGTCGCCGCCGTAGTGCTTGACGAGCTCGCGGATCTCCAGTCGTCCCGCACGTGCGTTCATGCGCCGCTTCCACTCCTCTTCTCCGACCGGCGGGTCCAGCCGATCTGCGCCACGAGGATCACCGCGCTGACCACGACCACGAGGACGGTCGACGCGGCCGAGATCGTCGGGTCCGCCGCCTCGACGACGGCGTTGAACATCTGCACGGGCAGGGTCACGGTGCGGGGGCTCTGCAGCAGGAGCGCGATCACGAGCTCGTCGAACGAGGCGACGAACGCGAACACGCCGCCGGCGACGATGCCCGGCAGGACGAGGGGGAACGTGACCGTGCGGAACACCGTCGCGGGCGTGGCGCCGAGGCTCAGCGCGGCGGCGGTGAGGTTGCGGTCGTAGCCCTGCAGCCGGGCGAGCACCGCGATCAGCACGAACGGCACCGCGAGCGCGGTCTGCCCGAGCACCAGGCCGAGGATCGTGCCGGACAGGCCCATCTGCAGGAACATCCCGTAGATCGCCAGCGCGATGAGGATGTTCGGGATCACCAGCGGCGCGGAGAGCGCGCCCGCCCCGATCAGCCGCAGCCGCGCGCCCAGGCGCATCAGCCCGAACGCCGCGCCGGTGCCGATCGCCACGGCCATCGGCGTGGAGAGCACCGCCACCTGCAGCGACACCATCACCGCGTCGCGCCAGCCGCGGTCCTCGACGAGGTTGCGGTACCACCGCAGCGACCAGCTCGGCGGCGGGAACTGGAACGTCGAGCCGCCGGTGAGGCTCATCGGGATCAGGAAGAGCGTCGGGACGGTCAGCAGGGCCGCGACACTGCACACCACGATCCAGAGCAGCGGTGCCCGCCTCATCGAGCCGCCTCCTTCCGCGCGGTGGCCCGGCGGGACACCCACCGCGACAGCAGCGCCATGGCCACCGTGACGATCAGCAGGAAGATGCCGATCGCGTCGGCGCCGGCGAAGTCGAGGACCTGCTCGACCCGCGCCATGATCAGTTGGGCGATCAGCGTCTGCTGCGGCGACCCGAGCAGCGCCGGGGTGATGTAGAAGCCGAGCGAGAGGATGAACGCGAGCGCCCCCGCCGCCACCAGCCCGGGTGCGGCCAGCGGCAGGTAGACCTGGCGGAACGCCCGTCCGCGGGTGGCGCCGAGCCCCTGCGCGGCGTCGACCAGCCGCCGGTCGATCTGCTCCAGGGATGCGTAGAGGGGCAGCACCGCGAACGGCAGCAGGACCTGCGACATCGCGATCAGCACCGCGGGCGTCGTGCCGAGCAGGGGGTAGTCGATGCCCAGGGTCGCCTTCAGGAACTCGTCGACCAGCCCGCCGCGCTGGAAGAGGATCATCCAGGCGAAGTTCTTGGCCAGCGCGCTGGTCCAGAACGGGATGAGCACGATCGTGAAGAGCACGGCGCGCACCCGCGGGCTGCACACCGTCATCGCGTACGCGTACGGGAACGCCATCAGCAGGTCGAGGACGGCCACGCCGAGCGCCACCAGCAGCGTCCGGGTGAGGACGCGCAGGGTGTAGCCGTCGGTGAACAGCTCCGCGTAGTTGTGCAGCCCGATCGTCGGCTCGGTCACGCTGACGACGACGATGCGCGCGAGCGGGTAGACGAACAGGGCCAGCGAGGCGATCACCGCGGGCGCGAGCAGGAGCGCCGTCGCGGTCCGCGAACCGGTCGTCCGCCCGGCCGCACGCACCGGAGCAGCGCGGCCGACGTCGAGGACGGCGGTCGTGGTCATCATCGACTCCACTTCCGGGTCGGGGTCAGTTCACGGCGATGCGCGACACCGCGTCGGTGAGTCGCTCGACGAGCACGTCGTCCTCGTCGTCGGGCATGAAGACGGTCATCCCGATGACGGCGAGCGTGGCGACGATCGTCCCGTCCGCGGTGCGGACGGGCGCGGCGATCGTCTTGACGCCACCGCCCGGGTAGACCTGGCGGGCGACGAGCAGGTCACCGATCGGGATCAGGCCGTCGTCCAGGACCCGCAGCCGGCCACCCACGCGCCGGGACCGGGCGTGGTGGGCGGCGAACAGGCGCGACTGCGCGGCCTCGGGCGGCAGCGAGCGCCCGACCTGCACCGACAGTGTGGTGAACCGGCTGGTGTCGGGCACGACCCGGGCGACGACGGGCGCCTGCCCGCCCCACACGCTGAGCACCACCGTGCTGCGGACCTCCTGCACCAGCTCGTGCATGACGGGGCCGGCGGCCTCGACCACGCCGAGCCGGGCCAGCGCGAGCGTCCCGATCCGGCAGAGCGCGGGCCCGGGTTCGTAGGTCGTGACGTCGCGTCGCCGGAGAAGCCCGCGCTTCTCCAGCGACGCGAGGTATCGGTGCGCGGTGGACCGTCCGACACCGAGCACCTTGGCGGTGGTGGCGGTGTCGAGCGAGGGCGAGCCGGGGTCCAGGCACTCGAGCAGGGTGGCGATCCGGGCGATCACCTGGATGTCTCCGCCGGGACCCTCGCCCTCGGTGCGGGCCGGTTCCGACTCGCCCACGTGACCCCTCCGCCGCGTTGCGCATTACGGGATATATGTCGCGTTATGAGCGACGGATGAGGACGGTAGCGGAGCGACCAGTCGGACGTCAATGCAAGTCAGATGATGTTTGTCTGACAGTCCGACATCAGGTACGAATGTGCGCACGCGTGTGGAGCGTGCAGCCGCCAGGCCCCGCCGCCGCGCGACGGGCCCACTGTGCAGGAGGTTCTCCTGTTCGTCTTGCGAACAATGTGTTCGCGATGCAGAGTGTCATCCCGTCGTCCGACCGAGCGAGCGGGACCTCGGACTCGACGAGGAGGAGTGGGGCAATGAGGCCGACGAAGTTGGTGTCCGCGGCCGTCGTGGGTGTCGTCCTGGCGACGACCGCGGCCTGCGGATCGGGGTCCGGTGCGGACCCGTCCGCACCGGCGGGTCCGGACACGGTCATCACCTGGCAGACCACCGGTGGGGAGGCCACCGAGAACGAGAAGAAGGCGTTCCAGGAGCCGTTCACCGCGAAGACCGGCGCGACGTTCGACAACGTGACGTCGCTGAACTACATCAGCCAGCTCCACACGATGGTCGAACAGGGCCAGACCGTGTGGGACGTCGTGCACACCGGGTCGTACCTGGCCAAACAGCACTGCGGGACGCTGTTCGAGACCGTCGACCTCAGCCGGTTCCCGGTCGACAAGGTGCCGGAGGGGACCGTCACGGACTGCTCGGTGCCCGCGACGAAGTACGCGACCGACTTCGCCTACGACGCATCGGTCTACACGGGGGACGTGCCGACGTCGATCAAGGACTTCTTCGACGTCGCCCGTTTCCCCGGCAAGCGGGTCGTCTACGGAGGTTCGCCGAAGGGCATCCTCGAGGCCGCCCTCGTCGCCGACGGCGTACCGCCGGACCAGCTCTACCCGCTCGACGTCGAACGGGCACTGGCCAAGCTGGGCACGATCAAGTCGGAGATCATCTTCGCGCCGTCGTTCACCGCGCTGCAGCAGAACCTGGTGAACAAGCAGGCCACCATGACGCTCACCCTCAGCGGCCGGCTGGCGATCATCCGCGACAGCGGCGCCGACCTGACGCCCGTCTGGGACTTCACCAGCTGGGACTACGACGCGTTCGTCGTGCCCAAGGGGGCGCCGAACGCGGCGGCGGCGAAGGAGGCGATCGCGTTCGCACTGGAGCCGGAGCAGCTGCGCACCTTCGCCGAGCTGAGCGGTCTCACACCGGTGCGCGACGACATCGACCTCAGCACGGTGGAGTTCACCGAGTCCGGGAAGCTGTTCAACCCGTTCCTCGAGGGCGACCACGGCACCGTGGTGCTGCAGGACCCCGACTGGTGGGCGAAGAACCAGGCCGCGGCGGCGGAGAAGTGGACCGCCTGGCAGGTCGGCTGACCTGACCACGCCGGTGCGCCGCCCGCCCGGGTCCTTCCGCCGTCGCGTCGCGGGCCCCTGGCCCCTGCCGTCCCGGCCCCTCCGGGCGCACGCTCGGGCCAGGTGGACCGCGAAGGGGAACCGACGATGAGAGCGCGTGACGTGATGAGCAGCCCGGTGATCACGGTGAAGGAGGACACGCCGATCGAGGCCGCGGCGGCGTTGCTGGTCTCGCACGGGTTCACCGCGGCGCCGGTGCTGGACGAACAGGGCCGTGTGGTGGGCATCGTGACCGAGGCCGATCTCCTGCGCGGCAACGTCCGGCCCGAGGGCTGGCCGGCCGAGGACCTGCGCGGGAAGCGGGTCTCGAGCGTCATGACGCGCACACCGACGAGGTTCGGTCCGGAGGACGACCTGGCCGACGTCGCCGAGATGATGCTCGAGGAGCGGTTCCGGTCGGTGCCGATCTTCGACGACGGGGAGCTGGTGGGGATCGTCACCCGGCGCGACATCCTGCGCGCGGTGGCCCGCCGTGAGCCGGTGCAGCCCTAGGCGCCCGCCTGGATCACCGGCATCGCCCGCTCGTCCGGGTCGCGCTGGGTGATCCGCAGGGTGCCGAACAGCAGGTGCACGCCGACCTTCACGACCGGGGTGCCGTGGGTGGGCGGGGCCGCGTCGACCGCGATGTCCTGCGTGCCGCCGAGCGACATGCCGCGCACCTCGACGGCGACACCGGCGGGCACCGTGAGGTTGACGTCACCGAACAGGCAGGTGCCGTTGATCTCCACGACCCCGTCCGGCTCGGCGTTGCGGATCTCCACGTTGCGGGAGCCGAACGCCGTGAGCGAGCGCAGCCACGTCCGCGGCGACCGGCCGGTCCGTTCGCGGGACGGCACGAGCCCGGCCGTCGCGCGGGCCAGCTCGCCCGCCGTCTCGGCCTGCCACGCCGTGCCGACGCGCGCACTGAACTCGTCCAGGCCGATGCGGCCTTCACCGCACGCCGTCTGGAGCAGCTGAGCGACCCGGGAGCGATCGTCGTCCGTCACGGACACGGTCCTCGACAGGGGCCTCACCATGGGCCGGATGCTAGTGCCCCGGACGGAGCGCCCGCAGGGTGTCCGGCGACCCGGGCTACGGTGGCGGGGTGCAGGACGACGGCCGCTGGATGCGTCTGGCGATCGAGCTGGCGCACCGCAGCCCACGCAGCGACGCGGCGTTCGCCGTCGGTGCGGTGATCGTCGACGCGGAGGGCAGGGAGATCGCCCGCGGATGGTCGCGGGACGTCGACGGCCAGGTGCACGCGGAGGAGTCCGCGCTGTCCCGGGTCGCCCCGGACGATCCCCGGTTGTNCGGCGCCACCCTGTACTCGACGCTGGAGCCGTGCGGGCGGCGAGCGTCGCGGCCGCGGACGTGCGCCGAGCTGATCGTCGCCTCCGGCATCCGCCGCGTCGTGTTCGCCTGGCGGGAGCCCGACGTGTTCGTCACCGGCGCGCAGGGGATCGCGGTGCTGGCGGCGGCCGGGATCGAGGTCGTCGAGATGCCGGAGCTGGCGGAAGCGGCCCAGGAGCCCAACCTGCACGTGCTGCCCCCGGTGTAGCGCCCGATCGGGCGGGTGAACCTCGCCGTCGCCCGCCCTCGGCGCTGAGAAGGTGGCGGCATGGCGGCGGGCTGGAGCGCACGCGTTGTGGCCGTGCTCGTGACGATCGTCGCGCTCGGGGTCGTTCCCGCGACCGCGCACGCGGCGCAGACCCCGGCCGGGGTGACGATCACCGGGCTCGACCTGCACGACGGCACCATCGTCGAGGTCGACGGCGTGTTCCACCTCTACGGGACGATGTACGGCTGCGGGTTCACCTGGGGCGCGCCGTCGCCGTGGTGCGGGTTCGGGGTGTCGCGGGCCCGCAGCCTCTCCGGTCCCTGGACGGCACCGGTGCGGCTCTTCTCCCCGGACGAGGTCAGCCCCTCTGCGCAGCGGACCTGGCAGGCGCTCTGCGGCGACACCGGGCTGGGCTGCTTCAACCCGAGGATGGTCCGCCGCTCCGGCTGGGGCCCGGACGACGGGGCGTGGCTCCTGTGGTTCAACGCACCAGCCGACCACGCACGGGAGCGGGCCAACGCCTACTACGTGCTGCACTGCGCGGGTCCGACCGGTCCGTGCGGGGGCTCCGGCGAGGCCGTCGTGAAGCCCGCGCTGCACGTCTGCACCGGCAACGGCGACTTCTCGATCGTGCCGGACGATCCACGCCCGCCGGTGATGCTGTGCACGATGGCCGACCAGACGCTGTCGTCGGAGCGGCTCACCCCGTCCGGGACCGGGGGAGCGGGGGACGGGCGGCACCGCCTCGCCGGCATCGTGCGGACCGAGGCCCCGGGCGCCTACCGCGATACCCGCACCGGGTCGTGGATCATGACCTACAACGATCCCAACTGCGGGTACTGCACCGGCACCCCGACCAGCTACGCGATCGCGACCGCGCCGGACGGCGAGTGGACCGCGCCGGGCAACGAGAACCCGGACTGGGGCGCCCCGCCGTTCGGCCGCCGCGCCATCTCCGCGACCTCCTGCGGCGGGCAGGGCCGCACGGTCGTCACCCTGCGCGGGCAGGCCTACCAGCTCATCGACCTGTGGCTGGGCACAGCGAACGAGACCGGCGCCGGGATCCGGCTGGAACCGCTCATCTACCTGGGGGAGAGCCCGCCGGGGAAGCCGCTGGCCGCGTTCGTGCCGTGGACCTGCGGCGCCGGGGCCGAGGGGCACGGGCAGCGCGGCGCGGCCGCACCGCTGCCCCTCTGAACCGGTGTCGGAACCGGCCCTGGAGAGCAACGAACGGCACTCTCGTCCACCCTGAGTGGACGAGAGTGCCGTTCGTCGCGATTCAGTGTGGGGCCAGTGTGGATCCAGTTGTACCGACGGGAGCGGTCGGTCAGCTCAGTCCAGGTAGTCGCGCAGCACCTGCGACCGCGACGGGTGCCGCAGCTTCGACATGGTCTTCGACTCGATCTGGCGGATCCGCTCGCGGGTCACGCCGTACACCTGGCCGATCTCGTCGAGCGTGCGCGGCTGGCCGTCGGTGAGGCCGAACCGCAGGCGCACCACACCGGCCTCGCGCTCCGACAGCGTGGCGAGCACCGACTGCAGCTGGTCCTGCAGGAGGGTGAAGCTCACCGCGTCGACCGCGACGACGGCCTCGGAGTCCTCGATGAAGTCACCCAGCTGCGAGTCGCCCTCGTCGCCGATGGTCTGGTCGAGCGAGATGGGCTCCCGGGCGTACTGCTGGATCTCCAGCACCTTCTCCGGGGTGATGTCCATCTCCTTGGCGAGCTCCTCGGGCGTGGGCTCGCGCCCGAGGTCCTGGAGCAGCTCGCGCTGGATGCGGCCGAGCTTGTTGATGACCTCGACCATGTGCACCGGGATACGGATGGTGCGCGCCTGGTCGGCCATCGCGCGGGTGATCGCCTGGCGGATCCACCACGTCGCGTAGGTGGAGAACTTGTAGCCCTTGGTGTAGTCGAACTTCTCGACTGCTCGGATCAGACCGAGGTTGCCCTCCTGGATCAGGTCCAGGAACGCCATCCCGCGGCCGGTGTACCGCTTGGCCAGCGACACCACCAGGCGGAGGTTCGCCTCCAGCAGGTGGTTCTTCGCGCGCTCCCCGTCGCGGACGATCCAGTTGAGGTCTCGGCGCAGCTGCGGCGAGAGCTTCTCGCCCGACTCGGCCGCCCGGCGCAGCCGCTCGGCGGCGTAGAGACCGGCCTCGATCCGTTTGGCGAGCTCGACCTCCTCCTCCGCGTTGAGCAGCGCGACCTTGCCGATCTGCTTCAGGTAGGCGCGGACCGAGTCGGCCGAGGCGGTCAGCTCGGCGTCCTTGCGCGCCTGCCGCAGCGCCTCGGACTCCTCCTCGTCCCAGACGAAGTCGCTGGACGACTTCGACTTCGAGCTCGACCGGCGCTCCGACGTCGTGGCGACCGGCTCGCCGGAGGCGATCGCCTCGTCGTCCTCTTCCTCGTCCTCTTCCTCGTCGTCGTCCGCGTCGGCGACCTCGTCGTCGTCGCCGACGAGGTCGTCGAGCTCTACGTCGACGTCCTCGAGGTCACCGTCGACGAGGTCGCCGTCGAGCTCGGGCTCGTCGACGTCGTCGGTCGGGCCGGCCTTCTTGGGACTGGTCTTGGCCTTGGCCTTGGCCCCCGCCTTCCGGGGTGCACGCACAGCCTTGCTGGCGGTGGTGGTCGAGGTCGCGGCCGCCGACACCCGGCGGGGTCGACGCGCGGGAAGGGCCGCCGTCGAGTCGACGGCGTCCTCGGTCCGGCTTGCGGAGTCTGCGGCTGCCACTAGGCCCTCTCGCTGCTGTCAGATCTGCCGTTCGAACGGGCCTGCCACCGTAGCCGAGGTGATCTCGACACATGGACGAGGGCCTGTCGGACGACGCTCTTCCAGGCCTCATCGGGGGCGGTCCCGTGTGGGGTACCGCACCATTGTAACTGCGGGTGCGGGGCCGTACCCGTCTCGCCGTCCGGGCGCGTCCGACCCCCGTCGAACGGCGCATCACGACTGTGGTCGGATGGCGGGGTGGACGTGCACGCCGGCGACGGGACCAGCAGGAATGTCAGCGACGCCGTGGGCGCCGGGTTCGCCGGCGCCGAGGACGGCGCGCCGGACGAGCCCGCGCAGCTGCGGGCGACGGCCGAACAAGTCGTGCGCGAGGCCGCCGATCACCTGCGCGGGCTGCCGCGGCCGTGGGAGGTCGAGCCCGGGGACGGCGTCGACACGAAGAGCACACCGACCGATGTCGTGACCGCCTCCGACCACTCCGTCGAGCAGCTGGTGCGTTCCCGGCTGGCCGAGCTGCGGCCCGGCGACGACGTCGTCGGCGAGGAGCACGGCGGCCAGGCGCGGTCGGGGATCAGCTGGGTCGTCGACCCGATCGACGGCACCGTGAACTTCCTCTACGGCTTGCCCTGGTACGCGATCTCGCTGGCCGCCGTGCGCGACGGCCGGTCGATCGCCGGGGCGGTCATCGAGCCGGAGTCGGGCCGGCTGTGGAGCGCGGCGCTGGGCGGCGGGGCGACCTGCGACGGGCGGCCGCTGCGGGTGTCCCGGCAGACCGACGTGCGGCTGTCGCTGCTCGGCACCGGCTTCTCCTACAGCCCGCAGCGGCGGCTGCGCCAGGCGGCGATGGTGGCTGGGCTGCTCGGCGACGTGCGCGACATCCGCCGGGCCGGGTCGGCCGCGCTCGATCTGTGCGCGGTGGCGGCGGGCTGGATCGACGGCTACCTCGAGCACGGCTGCAACTGGTGGGACTGGGCCGCGGCGAGCCTCATCGCTGCGGAGGCCGGGGCCGTCGTGCGGACCCCCGCAGCGCCGGGCCGGACGCCGCCGGACGACGGGCTCGGGGCGGACGCGCTGTTCGCCGCCGCCCCCGGCGTCGCCGACGAGCTCGCGGACCTGCTCCGCCGCCACGGAGCGGCCGAGGTCTGACAACCGGTCAGCAGCGGTGGTCGCGGGCCTTCTGCAGCAGCGCCGGGTCCGCCGCGGGCGCGGTGGGCCCCTCGCCCTGCCCCTCCGGGTCGGCGTTGGTGGCGCCGGTGGTGCCCTGCTGCGGCTCGGCCAGCTCCTCCAGGACGGCGAGGCCGGCGGAGAACCGGCGCGGGTTCAGGTCGCCGAACGCGGTGCCCACGGACACGTCGACGGTGGCGTCCTCACGCCCGTCGCGGACCAGCTCCACGCACGGCAGCACGAGGGTGAGCGTGCTCGCCGCGGCCTCCCCGGCCGCGCCGAAGCGCAGCTGCCCGACGCACTCCATGTCGCCATCGGGGAACCGCGGGTCGTTGGCCGGGGGAGAGGCCTCGGTGAAGCCCCACTCCTTCAGCTGGGCCGCCACCAGGTTCGCCTGGCCGCGCTGGCCGCCGGCGTTGAGCACCCGCACCTGCACGTCCTCGGCCGGCACCGGGTTGACGTCGTCGAGCGCGTCCCCGGCCAGCACCTCGCCGATCGGCGCGCCGTCCGCCGGCGACGGGCAGGAGCGCAGCCCGGTGCCGGTGGTCGAGGTCAGCAGCACGGTCGTCCACGTGATGGCCGCCAGCACGGCGAGCACCGAGACGAGCGCCACGATCGGGCCGCGGCGGCGGCGCTGGTACGGCCGGACCCCCACCGCGGTCACCGCAGTCCCTCGGCGAGCACGTGCCGGCTCAGCGCGACGAGCGGGGCGGCGGCGCCGTCGAGCCCGTCGGCCATCGACGCCGGCACCACGCCGGCGCGGACCCGGGCGAGGATCCCCAGCAGCACGACGGCGAGCTTGAACGCGCCGAACGCCACGTACCAGGGCAGGGGGGTGAGGTCGAGGCCGGTGCGCTCGGCGTAGGCGGCGGCCACCTGGGCGCGGGTGGGGAACCCGGGCAGCGAGGTGGGGCTGGGCAGGTGCTGCGCGGCCCGCCAGATCGGCTCGTCGTCCGGCTCGTGCCAGTAGACGAGCAGCAGGCCCACGTCGGCGAGCGGATCGCCCAGCGTCGACAGCTCCCAGTCCAGCACCGCGCGGATCCGGCCGGGATCGGCGGCGTCGAACAGGCAGTTGTCGATGCGGTAGTCGCCGTGCACGATCGCCGACCGCTGCGCCTGCGGCACCGCGGCCTCCAGGTCGGCGGCGAGCGTCGTGAGCTGGGCGGCGGTGGTGTCGTCCACGTCGGCGGCGGTGAGGTGCGGGCGAGCCTGCTCCCACTGCTTCATCCAGCGGCGCACCTGGCGGGCCATGAAGCCCTCCGGGCGGCCGAAGCCGGTGAGCCCGACCGCGTCCGGGTCCACGGCGTGCAGCGTGGCGAGCACGTCCACCAGCGCGGTGCCGGCTCGGGCCCGCTCCGCCGGGGTCTCCGCCCAGCCCGGCGGCAGGTCGCCCAGCGGTACGACGCCCTCCACGAGCTCCATCACGTAGCAGGGCGCGTCGACGGGCGGACCGCCCGCAGAGGAGGCGAGCACCTTCGGCACGGGGACGTCGGTGCCGGCGAGCGCGGTGATGACGCGCTGCTCGCGCCCCATGTCGTGCGCGGTCGCGGCGACCTCGCCCACCGGCGGGCGGCGCAGCACCACGGAGCCGGCCGGGCTGTCGACGCGGTAGGTGAGGTTGGAGCGGCCGGCGCCGACCGGCTCCAGCGACGCCTGCCGCCAAGCCGGGTCGCCCAGCTGTTCGGCCAGCCAGGCGCCGACGGCGGCCGGGTCGGCACCCGGAGTCTCGGTACCGGGGGTCGCCGTGGCCGGCACGGCGGGACGATCGGCGGCGTCGGGTCGGTGAGGCACCACGGAGCGCACCCTAACCGGAAGCGGGAGTGTCACTCGTCGGCGCGCCGACCGCGTGAGCTACCCTGCTGCCGCCCCGGCGGGCTTGACATGGTGTGTCGGGGGCCGTGGGCCGCGCAAACGTCACGCACACGGATGAGACTCGTGTCACTCGGACGCCGGGCACAAACAGCGGCACCGTGACGTTCCTTAGCGGCACGACGGAACCAGTAGCAGTGCAGAGGGTGGGAACGATGGCGACCGACTACGACGCGCCGCGGCGCAGTGAGACCGACGATCTGGCCGAGGACTCGCTGGACGAGCTCAAGGCCCGGCGCAGCGAGGCTCAGTCGGCCGTGGTCGATGTCGACGAGGCGGAGACCGCGGAGAGCTTCGAGCTGCCCGGTGCCGACCTGTCGGGCGAGGAGCTGACCGTCAAGGTCCTCCCGAAGCAGGACGACGAGTTCACCTGCTCCAGCTGCTTCCTGGTGCACCACCGCAGCCGGCTGGCCGAGACGAACGGCGACCGCTACATCTGCCGCGACTGCGCGGCCTGACCAGCTGACGGGCCGGTGCCCGGGACACCCCGGTCCGAGACTCGGATCGGGGTGTCGGCGTACCCGGAGCCCGGCTCGGTCCCGGCGCCGGATCAGCGCCCGAGCGCGGCGAGGACCTCCTTCGGCCGGCGCGTGGAGAACACCCAGTAAGGAGCGGGATCGGCGCCGTCGAGCACCTCGACCCGCACCACCGACCCGATCCACGGCCGGTGCAGCAGGTACGCAGTGGGGTCCAGTTGCGGGCCCAGCGCCTCCTGCTTACCGGACTTCTCGACGACGTCGGCCCGGCCCACCGCGGTGAGCGGCAGGCGCCGCTCACCGACGACCAGCTCGGTCTGCGTCACCTGCACCCGGGAGCGGCCCAGCCACACCAGGGCCAGCACGAACAGTGGGATCAAGGTCACGTACCCGATCCATGAACGGATGCCCGGATAGCCCATGTGGATCTCGGCGCCGAGCAGCACGCCGAGCCCGACGGCCGGCAGGTACCACCACAACGGCACCGACAACCGCTCGTCGAACCCGGAGCGGCCGGACGTCGCATCCGCTGCGCGGTTCTGCTGCTCCCTCACCCGACCGAGGGTAGCCTCGCCCGTCGTGCCCGGCCCCGTCGATGCTCCCCCGCACGAGCCGTCCGCCGCACCGTTCGTCGCGCCCACCGCAGGCGCCCCGATCGATGTGCTCCTGACCAGGCTCGATCCCGGCCTGCCCGTGCCCGCCTACGCGCGGCCCGGCGACGCTGGTGTCGACCTGCACACCACGACCGACGTCGTACTGGCGCCCGGTGAGCGGGCGCTCGTCGGCACCGGCATCGCCATCGCGCTGCCGCGCGGCTACGCGGGCTTCGTCCACCCCCGCTCCGGCCTGGCGTTCCGCAGCGGGCTGTCGATCGTGAACGCGCCCGGGACCGTCGACTCGGGCTACCGCGGCGAGATCAAGGTGTGCCTGGTGAACCTCGACCCGCGCGAGGGGATCGTGCTCAAGCGCGGCGACCGGATCGCGCAGCTCGTCGTGCAGCGCGTCGAGGAGGTGCGCTTCGTGGAGGTCGACGCCCTGCCGGAGTCCGAGCGCGGCACCGGCGGCCACGGGTCGACCGGCGGCCATGCGGCGCTCACCGACGGGGTGACGCCGTAGTGGGTTCTCGCACTGGATCCCGCCGGGGTGGTGCCGCGCTGCGCACCGCCGAACGCACCGGGTCGTACACCGCCGAGCATCCCCGGCCGATGCCGCAGTACGGCCCGTACGACGTCGACGACGCCGATCCCGCCGTCTCCGCCGCCCCGAACGTGCACGACTTCGGCGCCCTGCGGGTGCCGATCCCGCCCGCCGGCCGCGTGCACGTCGAACCCGCCGGCAGCGGGAAGACGCAGGCGGTCACCATCAACGTGCCCGGCGGGCGGCTGTCGGTGAGCGCCCTCGCGGCGCCGAAGTCGTCGAAGCTGTGGCCGGACCTGGCCAAGGAGATCGTCGCGTCGCTGCGCGAGGGCGGCGCGCGGGTGCGTTCGTCCAAGGGCGAGTGGGGTCGCGAGCTGGTCGCCACCACCGGCGCGGCCACGTCGGTGTTCATCGGCGTCGACGGGCCCCGCTGGATGGTCTACGGCGTAGCGACCGGGCCGACCGAGCAGCAGCCCGCGCTCGACGCCCAGCTGCGAGAGCTGCTGCGCGGGCTCGTCGTCGTGCGGGGGAAGGCGCCGTACCCGCCGCGGACGGTGCTGCCGTTGACCGTGCCGGACACGTTGCCGGAGCCGGAGCCGCCCGCTGCTGCGGCGGCGCCGGTCGCGCCGGCCGAGCAGCAACCCGCCCCGCCGCCGTCCGCTCCTGCGCCCGGCGCTCCTGCGTCCGGTGCGCCTGTGTCACGTGTCCCTGCGGCGGGTGCCCCTGTGCCCGAGGCGGAGCCGGCGATGGGCGGGCGCGTGACCGATGCCCCGGCGACCGGCGTCCCGCCGGCCGAGGAGCCGGCCGCAGTGGGTGGCCCGGCCACGGTGGGGCCGGACACGTCGGCGTGGCCGATCGACGAGGCCACCGGGCGGCCCCGCACGCCGGAGTGGACCGCCGGCCAGCCCGCCGCCCGGCGGCGCTCCGGGCCGCCGATCGCCGAGGTGGCCGCGGAGATCACCCAGCCGATCCTGCTCAGCGCGATCCGCGGGGAGACCCCCGATCCGGGGCCCGCCGTCCCGCCGCGGGACACCTGGCCCGAGCCGGTGCCGGACGCCCCGGTCGCGGCACCCGCCCCGGTCGCGGACCCGATCGGGGACCCGGTGGCCGAGGAGCCGCCGGTCACGACCCGGCTGCCGACCGTGCCGCCCCGCCCCGCGGACGACGGCATCGACGCGTTCTTCGGGTGGGACCGCCCGGCCCGGCCGAGCGAGCCCGCACCCGAACCCGAGCCCGCGCTCGGGGTGGGGTTGGACACCGCGGCGGCTGAGCCGTTCGGCTCGGTGCCGCCGCAGGAGGAGACCCGCTGGCGCGACGAGCCCGGCGTCACCACCGCGTGGGAGGCCGTCGGCACCGAAGCCGCCCCCGTCGACGCCGCCGCGTCCACCACTGCGGCGTCTCCCGTCGACTGGACGGAGTGGGCCCGCCAGGAGCTCGACCGGGCCGTCGCCGAACGGGCCGACGCCGCCGCCGACCCGGCACCGGTGGACACAGCGCCGGCGGACACAGCGCCGGCGGACACAGTGCCGGCGGACACAGTGCATTCGGCGACCGAGCTCGCGGACTCCGAACCGGCGGACTCCGAACCGGCGACGTCGTTCTGGGAGCGGTACGGCCTACCCGAACCCGTCGACCGCACCGGCGGCCGGCACGGCGCCGATGAGCAGGACGAACCGGGAGTCGACGGCGGGCCCGCGCCGGCCGCGGGCCCGGACACGTCCCGGCTCGACACCGTCGCCACGGACAACACCGTCGCCACGGACGACACCGTCGCCACGGACGACACCGCCGTCCCGGACACCGGACTCGACCCGTTCACCGCACGGCGCCGCGCCAGGGCCGCCGAGCGGGGCGAGCCCGGACCGGACCGGACCGGCGGGCCCGCGTTCGGGGAGCCGCCCCGCCGCGCCAC